>Ga0169931_10001446_pt1 | contig 39197 bp, 36 predicted proteins | sample Kivu_15m_20L_FD_129675 | JGI IMG/M metagenome (GOLD analysis project Ga0169931, IMG submission 129675) | Freshwater microbial communities from Lake Kivu, Western Province, Rwanda to study Microbial Dark Matter (Phase II) - Kivu_15m_20L... | ecosystem: Environmental > Aquatic > Freshwater > Lake... | reverse complement strand
CTTTCGAATCAATGGGGTCACCTTGTCCTAGCGACTGGAAACAAATCAGAACTCGCGGTCGGGTACTCGACCCTTTATGGCGATGCTGTCGGTGGCTTTGCTCCCATCAAGGATGTTTTCAAGAGCGATGTCTGGCGATTGGCGAAGTGGCGAAATTCCTTCGCCGATGCGGAAGGCAAGAGAGCGCCCGTCCCGAGCAACTCGATCACCAAAGAGCCAAGCGCAGAACTTCGTCCTGGACAGAAGGACATCGATTCACTTCCCGCCTATCCGGTCTTGGACCAGATATTGCGCATCTACATCGAGGCCAACGGCTCGATGGCCGCGATCACTTCCGCGGGTTTTGCTAGGGATTTGGCCGAGCGGGTCATCGGGTTGGTGGACCGCGCAGAGTACAAACGACGTCAGTATCCACCAGGCACCAAGATCTCGGGTCTTGCCTTCGGTAAAGATCGACGCCTTCCGATGACGACACATTGGCGTGAGGGGCGCTAATAACTTCTTGCAACCCTTTCGCAAGTAGCGCAATTCGCAGGCTTCATTAAAATACGGTCCATGTCGACGCTCATCAACTGGCTCTTCACTCGTCGGCGCATTATCGATTTCGGTCGCATCAACCAAGGCCGCTGTTAAAGAATCTTCGTTAACGCGGGTTCTAGTTTCCAAACCGCGCTCTGACGATTGGATTGGTCAGACTTTCAGTTGCAGGTCAACTTCTTTGGAAGAAGTTTTGAAATCACGATAATGAATCAGAAAATTGAGAAAGAGGAGAAGATGAAGGTTTACAACGACATTACCGAGGTATTTGGAAATACACCGCTGGTCCGACTCAATCGAATGACAGAGGGCACCAGCGCCAGAGTCCTTGCCAAGCTTGAGTTCTACAATCCGACGAGCACGGTCAAGGACCGCATCGGAATCGCTATGGTCGATGCCGCGGAGAAGAGTGGCGAACTAAAGCCTGGCGGAACGATCGTTGAAGCAACTTCTGGAAATACTGGTATCGCATTGGCGATGGTGGGTGCGGCTCGCGGTTATAAGACGATCTTGACCATGCCAGATTCGATGTCGAAAGAACGTCGCGCTCTGCTTCGCGCTTTTGGCGCAGAGTTGATTCTTACTCCCGCAGCGGAGGGCATGAAGGGAGCCGTCGCTAAGGCTGAAGAAATCGGAGCCTCGGGAGCAGTGATGGTGCGGCAGTTTGAGAATGAGGCGAACCCTGAGATCCATCGAAAGACGACGGCTGAGGAGATTTGGCGCGATACAGATGGTGCGGTTGATGCTGTTGTCGCGGGTATCGGTACCGGTGGAACGATCACAGGTATCGGACAGGTCTTGAAGCCTCGAAAACCTGGATTGAAGATTTTCGCTGTAGAGCCTGCAGCCTCTCCGATACTCAATGGCGGTAAGCCGAGCGGCCATCCAATTCAAGGAATTGGACCGAACTTTGTTCCACCAATCTTGGATCGAAGCGTCTATGACGAGGTGATCGATGTCGAGGCCGATGATGCCGTTGCCTTCGCACGTCGTGCCGCCGCTGAAGAGGGAATCCTTGCTGGAATCTCATCGGGTGCAGCGCTCTGGGCTTCAATACAGGTCGCAAAACGTCCAGAGATGGCGGGCAAGACGATTGTTGTCATCATCCCGTCCTTTGGCGAGCGTTATCTCTCCACCATCCTGTATAAGGATTTGATGGATTGATCATGTTGAAGCGAATCATCGAAGATATCGATAATGCAAAGGCGAAAGATCCGGCAGCGCGTCATCGATTGGATGTAGCCCTGACCTATCCGGGGCTACACGCAATCTGGGGTCACCGCATCGCCCATTTTCTCTGGAATCGCAGGCTTCGATTACTCGCAAGGATCTATGCCAACCAAATGCGCCGGATAACCGGAATCGAGATTCATCCCGGCGCAAAGATCGGCCGAAGATTTTTCATTGATCACGGGATGGGAGTAGTGATAGGAGAGACTGCCATCGTTGGTGATGATGTGATGATCTATCACGATGTAACTCTGGGGGCCCGTTCGCAGGATCGAGGCAAGCGCCATCCCACCGTTGGTAGCAATGTGACTATCGGTGCCGGAGCGCGAGTCCTAGGTCCAGTGATGATTGGCGACGGAGTACGCATTGGCGCAAATGCTGTCGTCACTAAAGACCTCGCCGCTAGGACTGATCACGAGTTAGCCGATACCTTCTCGATATAAATTCGGAGTTGACCCGTTAGGGTGTCGGATGTGAGCAGTGCGAAAGAACTCTCGCGAGTCGGTTTCTCGCAAGTTACTTCTGCTTTCGCGATGATGGGCTTCACCAGTACCTGTTGGGGTGCGATTGTTCCGTGGCTCGCTCGAGAAAATGACATCCCCATCTCTACCTCAGGAGTGCTCTACGGCCTCTATCTCTTTCATACCCTGGTCGGGACGATTGCCGTCCAACTGCTGAGCAGGCGAATATCGCTTCATACCTTCGTGCGAATCGGAATAGCGCTCACCCTTCTCGGTTTTGCTGGGATCTTCTTCACCAGCAGTAATCTCTTCATCTGGATCTCTGCCGCTGTAGGTGGTTTTGGCTATGGCGGAACTGGAATCTCGTTCCTGCTTCTCATCACTCGATGCGCGAATGCCTCTCACTTTCGCATGAATGTAGTCAGTGCCGCCACAGGTGTCGGTGCACTGATGGGTCCATTGATGATCTCACTACTCGGCTCAGCGAATATCCCGTGGATTGTCCTGACTTCGGTGATAGGAGCGCTCCTTACCTCATGGATTTTCCCAGATGCAAAGTGGCAATTCTCGCCGCAGCCCAAGAAGAGTTCACGGGCGGTGAGTAAGTTGCCTCTGGTACTGGTGATCCTCGGAGTGATCTTCTATTCCGGCCTTGAGAATTCAATAGGTGCGTGGATACCGACTGTTGCTGTCAATAGCGGAATGACATTGGAGCGTGGAACTCTCTTCAGTTCGATCTTTTATCTTCTATTTACTGCTGGCCGCTTCTTGGGAGTATGGCTCTCTACACGGGTCAAGCCCGAATCAATTGTCTTAACGATGATCGCACTGACAGCGATTCCACTTATCGCAACCTCACTGAGTGGCAACTCGAATCTGGCACTTACCGCTCTCATCCTTGCGGGACTCTTTCTTGGCCCCATATTCCCGAATACTTCGAGTTGGGTGGCGAGGCGAACTCCGGATTTTCCTGGGGGGACGACGTTCCTGATGTTGGCAGTCATGGGTGGGGGATTCCTCTTTCCGCCAGCAATTGGTTACTTCATCGAAGGAACTTTGACCAACGCCTTTGCCACACTGCTCTTGCCCTTGCTCTTTATCTCCATCGCATTCTTCCTTTTCGGTGGAAGGCTCTGGCGAGAACCACATCAAAGCTCGGCTAACGCAGACTAATCTCGAACTAGGCCGTTCCATTTCCATCCCTGGCGCCGAGCAAGTCCGGCAAGTTCGATACGACCTGCATACCAGAGCAGTTGCTTGCCTGGACTCTCGCTCTTGAAAGCTTGATTCGTCTCTACGGTATCTACGAAGAGTCGATTGATTGCGAATGCACTTGGACCATCAAGAGGCGTGAAATCATCGCCGAAGCCTTTAGCCAAATCGAAGGTATGAACGCTCACTTCTACTACTCCCATGGCTGCAAATCCAGTCGGATCCGAAATGCCATAGGCATGCCAGGCGCGATCTGTCGAAGTAGCCATCGCAACGACATGATGAAGTACCCGCGCCGCTGTTGGAATCATCGTTAAATAGTCACGAGCAGTGGCGACCTCTTTCTTTTCGAAGAGAACGGGTTGATAGGTATCCATCCGACTTCCCACAACTTGGAATGAATACTCAAGACATGCCCGCATGGTGTGAATCGCTGTCTGGCTCTGACTCCAAATCAGGTCTGGTGTCGTGACACTCCAATCTGCTTCAACATGAGGAGTGAGCACTCGTGCTAGCTCATCGGCTGCCTCGACGACATGCCTGCCATCGGATTCGAGTTGTTGCGACGATTGGAATGAATACTCTTGAGGCATAGTGGAGTGACCTTTCGGGATCTTTCAAAGTAAGAGCGCTCGCTATAGTACTTGTATGCCCAATCTCTTCACACCGATCACCATCCGAGATCTCGAGATTCCCAATCGAATCTGGCTCTCGCCGATGTGCATGTACTCAGCAACGGATGGGATGCCAAATGATTGGCACTTTGCTCATCTTGCCCAGTTCGCGATTCGGCGGATTGGTTTCTTGATGACTGAGGCGAGTGGAATCTCCCCGACTGGACGTTCTACCTTGATCGACACTGGAATCTGGAATGTCGAGCAGGCGAAGGCATGGAAGCGAATCACAGATTTTGCACATAGTCAGGGCTCAAAGATCGGGATTCAACTCTGGCATGCGGGGCAGAAGGGATCGACAACCTCGCCCTGGCAGGGACAAGATTATGTACCGCCCGAATCTGGTGGCTGGCGCGCCCTCGCTCCTTCAGCGATTCCCTTTGGCAAGCTTCCGGCGCCGAAGGCACTTGATCTCGAGGAGATCAGAGGGATTATCACTGACTATCGCAACGCGGCCGAGATGGCACTCCAGGCAGGCTTTGATGTCGTTGAGATTCATGGCGCTCACGGTTATCTGATCCACTCTTTCCTCTCGCCACTTTCAAATACTCGAGCCGATCACTATGGCGGTAGTTATGAAAATCGCACTCGCTTCGTCAAAGAAGTGGTCGTTGCCATCCGTGAGGTCTGGCCCGCGTCGCATCCCCTCTTCATTCGCCTCTCCACCGATGACTGGGTTGAAGGTGGTTGGCGCGTTGCAGATAGCGCTCGCCTTGCTTCAGAACTCATCCCTCTCGGCGTTGACTTGATGGATTGCTCTTCTGGCGGGGTGCAAACAGGTGTGACATATCCAGTCGGACCTGGCTACCAAGTTCCCTTCGCTCGCGAGATTCGGTCAACAAGTCGGATATTGACCGCGGCGGTTGGGATGATCACCGAAGTAGAAGAGGCAAACCGGATCATTGAAAGTGGCGATGCCGATGCAGTGATGCTCGGAAGAGAGTTGCTCCGCAATCCAAACTGGGCTCTCAACGCGCTCTCCACTTTGCACGAGAAAGTTGGAGAAGAGGTTGCAACGAAGTGGCCCAATCAATATCTCAATGGGCGGCCGAAATTGAAGTTGGGTTGGTAGGGATTCGTTGTTCGCAATCCGTATCACCGCGCTCACTCTCGTCACTTCACTACTCTGGAAGTGAGGGCTAAGGTTTACTTCATTAGTCAACCAAGGAATGTGGGTCGCTCGTGAGTATTGAGAATCAGGTCGCTGATCTAGGTAAAGAGTTCTGGGCTTGGCGACAAAAGCAGCAACCACGATCACATGACGATATCCCGCGAATCGAGCGAGAACCAGAGTGGTCTCCGAAATGGTCAGCTTCAGATGTAGAGCGTTATCGAAGCGAGATCGCACTTTTCGATAAGCGCTGGAAATCCTTGGATGCCGGGAGTGCGCGAGCTCCGAAGTGCGCCGTTGAAGATTACGTTGATTATCGACTACTGGGAAGTGCGATCAGTCGAGTCATCTGGGAACTCGATCACATCAAAGTCTGGCAGGAGCAGCCTCGTTTCTATATCGACCAGAGCATTGGCGTCCTCTTTGACCACCTTCTTCCGCTCAATATCACTCAAGCAACTCTTGGCGAAGTCGTTGGAATCCTCAAGCAGACCTCACGAATCCTCGCTGAAGGTAAGGGCAATCTTGCAGGTCACGCGATCAAGGAATATGCCGAGGTCGCTATCGAACTCCTTCATGCGATTGATGCCCAGCTTCGCGAGGTAGTGAAGCATCTTCTGCCGATGGCGCAAGGAGAGTTGGCCGAGCATTTGAAATCCCATAGTGAAACGGCGATCACTGCATTCTTGGATTACCGATCTTGGCTTGAAGCCGAGAAGTCCACATTCTCACCCATTCGTTCCATCGGACGGGATCAATATCAATGGTTCTTCGACCATATCGCCCTCGTGCCTTACACGCCCGAAGCGATGCGAGAGATCGGTCAGATCGAGTGGGATCGCGCTGTAACACTTGAAGCACTTGCGAAGAACAAGTATCGAAACTTCCCCTATGCCCCGCTTCCTGCGAGTTCAGAGGAGCAGGTAAGAAATGAACGAGTGGCAGAAGAGGGCGTGAGAGATTTCTACGAGAGCGAAGATATCTTGACCCAACCGAACTCCCTCAAGCACTATCTCAATGCGCCAATACCTGCCTACTTGCTTCCGATCCGTTGGCTCGGTGTCACCGACGATCTAACTGGTCCTTCGCGAGTGGATGAGGATGGTTACTCCTATGTCCCAACCCCAGGGCCAGAGCTACCTTATTTCTATGCTGCCAATGCTCGAGATACTCGCGCCGGCATCGTTCATGAAGGCGCGCACTATCAACAGCTTGCGATCTCATGGCGCCATCCTCGTTTCTTGCGACGTTATTACTACGACTCAGGTAGTAATGAAGGAATCGCCTTCTATAACGAAGAGTTGATGCTTGCTGCTGGGCTCTTCGATGACGCACCACACTCACAGACTTTGATGTATAACTTCATGAAACTTCGCGCGATGCGAGTGATCGTCGATGTCAACCTTGCCATTGGTGAGATCGATATCCCGACTGCTACGGCTTATCTGGAGAAGAAGGTGCCAATGGATCATGGCACTGCTTATGACGAGGCAGTCTTCTTCGCCTCAAGCCCGGGGCAAGCGTTGACGTATCAGATAGGAAAGACCCAGATCATCAAATTCTTCTCAGATGCTCAATCGAAATTCCGAAGCGAGTTCACGATTCGAGGGTTCCATGACTATCTATGGCTCAATGGGAATGTGCCGATTTCCTTGCAGAGACTTGAATATCTCGGGGATACCTCAGAGCTAGACCTCATCGACAGTAGGAAGAATCAATAAGGGAAGAAAACCAATCAAAGGGGAGAAGATGGATCAGGATCAGCAATACATCTGGAATGGTGTTTTGACTATGTACGAAGGTTTCATCGAGAAGAATCGTCCAAAGATTGATCAGTTCATCCATGAAGATTGCACGGTTTGGGACTCTTCCGAACGGGATCTCGCATTTGGACTCGCAGGTCTTAATGAGGTCAGAGCTCGCAGGCCGCAAGATGGAAGCGGTCCAAAGGTCGAACGGATCGACGCCACCGATCCAGTGATCACCATCTATGGCGATATGGCGGTCAATCGTCACTATCTCAAGGTGATCTACAGCGATGCACCATCGCGCGAAGTGAGAAATACCGGAGTCTGGAAACGTTTCCCGAAAGGTTGGCAGTTGGTTCACAATCATGAAGATGAGTTGCCGCTCAAAGGCTAGCGCACTCGCTACAAGATGCAGATAGAGAATCAGTCCACGATTAAGGGGAGAAGAGATTATGTTTGATTACAAAGCGCGCCGAGTGAAACTCTATGCCTTGATGCAGGAGCGGGGCATAGACCTGATCTTTCTCCCCAAACATTCTGCAGATTTGGATTACCTCACGGGTACCGAACGCCGCGTCGTCACCTTTGGAAATGTTGCCTATACCCATCACTGGGTGGCTGGGGCATTCCTTCATCCGAAAAGTGATCCGCATTTCGTACTGCCACGAATGATCGTGGAATTCGATTCTCCCAATGGAGTCGATACCAACACCACGACAGTCTCGGAGAGCGATGATGCATTTTCGAAGTTCTCCAAGGTCGCTAAAAGTTTCGGTCAGGTCAAGCGAATAGCAGTCTCGGCGAGAACATGGAGTGAGACAGTCATCAACTTGATGAAGGTCTTTCCGGAGGCAGAGATCGTCAATGCCGAAGAGGTGGTTAATCGTCTGCGCCGGATTAAGACTGCGGATGAGATTGCTTTGATGACTCGGGCCTGCCATCTCGTCGATGGCGTTCTCGATAACATGAAAGATAAGGTGATTCTCGGTACAACCGAACTTGATCTCAAGAGTGAGATCAACTTCCAGATGAACAATCTCGGTTCCAAGACAGAATCTTTCGACACCGCGGTCTGGTCGATGGGCCCTAAGAATTCGCGCGATGCATCAGATCGAAGGACAAGCAATCCGCTGATTGATGGCATGGGCGTCTCTTTTGACTTCGGCTCTGTCATCAACGGTTACTGCTCTGATTTCGGTCGTACTATCTATGTGGGAGATCCTTCCGCAGAGTACGAGAAGGTCTATCAACTTGTCATGGCAGCACAAGCCGCAGGAATAGCTGCGGTCAAACCTGGAGTCCTGGCATCAGAGGTTCATAAAGCCACACGGGATGTGATTGTCGACGGTGGTTATGGTGATTGGTTCAGACATCGCACTGGTCACTGCATCGGACTCGATGTTCACGAGCTCCCATACATCTCCGAGGAAGATCAAACGCCACTTGAAGTTGGGATGACCTTCACGATCGAACCGTCAGTCTTCTGGCCAGGCCGAGTCGGCGTTCGAGTAGAGGACATCATCGTCGTGGAAGAAAATGGCGGCAGAAAGATCAACGAGTTCACCACTGAACTACTCGCGAACTGATGGCCAACTGACTGACCTGAGGAAGCGCAGAGTTTGTAACAGTTTCTTTATTGAATCACCACAAGGTGCGAATTACGAACAGTAGTGGCTGATTGACTGGCGCTCGCCTAATCGGCAGACTCATGCCACTTGATGCTTGGTTCGAGTGATCGTGACTCTTGCATCGCCTAGGTAATCTCCTGAAAGGACAACCCGTACATGAAGTTAACCTTCAAGCGAGTGATGGGAATCGTCTTCTCATTCGCTCTCGTTTCTACGGTTGCTGTCTCTGGTCCAGTAAGTGCTGCGGCTAAGACACTCACCGTTGAAACTGTCTTCCAGTTGACATCAACCGATCCAGCTCGTTCCTTTGAGCAGACCGGAAACATGATCAACCGCGCTCTCTATGAGACGCTTCTTACTTACAAGGGTGGAGACGCAGCAACTCCAGTTCCAGGCGTCGCATCCAAGTGGAAAGTGAATGCAAACGCTACTGAGTTCACCTTCACCATCAATCCAAAGGCGAAGTTCTCTGATGGCACAAAGATCACATCAGCTGACGTCGTCTTCTCACTCAACCGTCTCAAGAATGTCAAGGGCAATCCTTCATCTTTGATGAACGGAATCACAGTCTCTGCACCTAATGCAGGAACAGTAGTTCTCACAACTGCTGCACCAACACCTCAGGTTCTTGCAATCGTCACTTCACCTGCTCTTGGAATTCTCAACAGCAAGGTAGTGAAGGCGAATGGTGGAACTGATGCTGCTGATGCAAAGGACACTGATAAGGCCCTTGACTTCCTTAAGTCACAGTCTGCTGGTAGCGGTCCTTACACACTCAAGTCATTCAATTTGACCACTGAGGTCGTTCTTGTCAAGAACACCAAGTACTGGGGAGCTGCTGCTGGCTACGATCAGATCGTCGTCCGCAACGTTCCAGTTAACGTCCAGCGACTCAATGCGATCAAGGGAACATCCTCGATTGCTGTTGACCTCTCACCTGATCAGGCAGAGGGACTTGGAAGCAAGGTTTATGTCGTAGAAGGAAAGGCTTCAAACGTCTTCTTCATCTACCTCAGCCAGAACAAGGATTTCTCTGACGCAACCAAGTTCACCTCCAACGCAAAATGCGTTGAGGCAGTCCGTTACGCGATCAACTACAACAAGATCGTCCGTTACGCAGGTCGTGGTGCAGTCCAGGCTCCTGGAATCATCCCAAGCTTCTTCTCAGGCTCACTCAAGGCTAAGGATGCAATCAAGCAAGACACTGCTCGTGCAAAGACTGCATTCGATGCTTGCGGTATCGGAACCACTCCAGTTTCAATCGGATTCTGGGGCGATGGTGGTGCAGTGAATGGTCTCTCATTCGCTTCACTCACCGCTCTCGTTGATGAGGATCTCCGTGCAGTTGGTTTCAAGACCAAACTCGCCGGTGCTCCAATCGCAGTCTCACTCCCGCTCTACCGTGAAAACAAGGAAGAGATGGGACTCTGGCTCTGGGGTCCAGATTGGCCAGATTCAACCAACGACACCGAGAGCTTCAGCCCCGGTACCAAGGTCGGTCTACGTATGGGATGGAACGCCGGCTCAGATTCCGTGATCGAAGAGCTACGCGCCCGCGCATCCACCGAGACAAACCCGAAGAAGCGCGCAGCGCTCTTCCGCGACTGGCAGCTCGAGATGAATAAGCGAAGCCCACTTATTCCACTCGTCCAGCCTGCTGCGATCGTTGTCTCGAACAAGTCAGTGGTCGGAACTAGCGATCACCCGATTTGGAAGGTCAACCTCGCTGAAGTCCGTCCTGCTAACTAAGCACGAAGACTCCAGTAAGGCATAACTAAATGAAGCCAGTACCTGCGAAGGTCTCCGTTTTCCGGAAGATCCTTCGCGGTACTGGCCTCTTTCCATTTATAGTCAAACGAGTTCTCACAAGCATCCTGTTGATTTTTGGGATGACTTTCATCGCCTTCAGCATCACCCAGTTGGTCCCGGGCGACCCTGTCGCGGCAAATCTCGGCCAGAGCGCTTACAGCGACCCAGAGATCGTCGCCGCTTTCGAAAAGGAATTCGGGCTCGATCAGCCAGTCCCGGTCCAATATCTTCGCTACATTCAAAAGCTCTCACAGGGCAATCTCGGCATTTCACTCTCATCGAAACGTCCAGTCAACGAAGATCTCAAAGAGTATTTCCCTGCAACCCTGGAGATCGCTCTCATTGCGGTGGTGATCGCGATGATCTTGGGCCTTCTTCTAGGGACGATCTCTGCTATCACTCGCGATCGACTTCCAGATCAGATTATTCGCGTAGTAAGCCTCACCGGTGTCTCAATGCCGACCTTCTGGACCGCGCTTGTCTTCTTCTATGTCTTCTTCTTTCTCTTAGGTTGGTCACCGGGCACTGGTCGTTTAGATCCAGGATCCGAACCACCACCGCAGGTCACGGGAATGTTCACCATAGATGCGTTGATCAATGGTGACTTTGCCACCTTCAAGCAAGCGTTCTCGTATCTTCTCCTTCCCGCGATAGTCCTTGCGATCTATGCGCTCGGCGTCTTGACTAGGTTCACCCGCGCATCAGTATTGGAAATCCTTGGTAATGATTACGTCCGTACTGCTCGAGCAAAGGGACTTCCTGAGTTGACCGTCATTCGCCGCCATGTGCTTCGCCCCGCATTACTTGCAATCATCACCGTTGCAGGAGTCGCCTTTGCGAGTTTGATGGCTGGGTCAGTGCTAGTTGAGAATGTCTTCTCCTGGCCAGGGCTTGGGCAGTATGCCTACCGCGCCGCAGTTGGCTTGGATCTCCCGGGAATCATGGGAGTAAGCATGGTTGTCGCAACGGTGTACATCACCATGAATCTCATCGTCGACATCCTCTATCGAGTGATTGACCCTCAGCTTCGAAAGGCGGAGCAGTGATGGCTTCTCGCTTTGGAAATTCGAATTCAATTTGGCGTCAACCGCTTGCCGTTGTTGGCATCATCATCATCTCGTTCTGGGTTTTTGCTGCGATATTTGCGCCGTTGATTTCACCTTATGATCCACTCTCGCAAGACTCGGATAAGTTCTTAATGCCAGGATCTCTTCACTGGATGGGAACTGATGAGCTCAACCGAGATATCTTCAGCCGAGTTATCTATGGCGCGAGAATCTCACTACCGTATTCGATTCTTCTCGTCGTCCTCTCCGCCTTCCTCGGTTCGATCATTGGCGGCATCTCGGGTTATTTTGGTGGACGAGTCGATGCGATCGTCATGCGCCTTACCGATATGTTCTTCGCCTTTCCCGCGATCGTTCTCGCTATGGCTGTTGCTGCGGCGCTAGGACCAGAGATCAGAAATGCAGTCATTGCAATCACCATCGTCTCGTGGCCGGTCTATGCTCGATTAGTCCGTGGCTTGATTTTGAATGCCAAACAGAACGATTATGTGACTGCATCATCGCTACTTGGCTCATCCTCGCTTCGAACCCTTGTCGTCGATCTTCGTCCTAATCTTGCTGGCCCCGTCTTCGTTCTAGCATCACTTGAAGTAGGAAATGCGCTCTTGCTTCTCTCCGGACTTTCATTCCTTGGCCTGGGTGCACAACCTCCAGCAGCTGAGTGGGGATCGATGGTTTCGATGGGTGCGGTTAACTTCGATCGTTGGTGGGTGGGACTCTTCCCAGGGCTTGCCATATTGAGCGCAGTCCTTGCCTTCAACTTCATCGGAGATGCCCTTCGCGACGCACTTGATCCTCGTACTGCAAAGGCGCTTCGCGACTGATGACATTACTTTCAGTTCGAAATCTGACTGTCACATTGATGACCGGTAGCGGCCCGGCTGATGCCGTGCGCAATCTCTCATTCGATATTGAACGTGGACAGATTCTTGGCATTGCGGGGGAGAGTGGCAGCGGAAAGACGATGACCGCACTGAGCATCATGGGCTTGCTTCCCTATAAAGGAAAGGCATCGGGCTCAATCAACTTCGATGGTGAAGAGCTGGTTGGCTTCAAGCCAAAGGATTTCAGGCGGGTTCGTGGAAAAGATGTCGCGATGATCTTCCAGGATCCGATGACATCCCTGCATCCGATGCTTACTATCGAAACTCAGTTGACCGAGCACTTACGTCATCATCGAAAAGTCTCAAAGGGCGAGGCGCGAGTGCGCGCCCTGGAACTACTCGATACCGTGAAGATCCCAGATCCAGAGACAGCGCTCAAGGCTCACCCCAGTCAGTTCTCCGGTGGCATGCGACAGCGAATCGCCATCGCCATGGCCCTCGCTTGCCAGCCAAAGCTTCTTATCGCTGATGAACCCACCACTGCACTTGATGTCACGGTTCAAGCAGGAATATTGAAACTACTCGATGAACTTCGAAAGAGCCAGAACCTCTCAGTCATTGTTATCACTCATGACCTGGGCGTGCTTTCAGCGCTCACCGATCGATTGATGATCATGTATGCAGGCGCTGAGGTCGAGTCTGGACCAACTAGCCAAGTCCTGACCAGACCACGTCATCCCTATACACAAGGACTTATCGATGCTCTTCCTGATTCAGGGGCGAATGGCAAGCGATTGATTGCGATTGAGGGGATGCCGCCAGAACTTGGCAAATTCCCAACCGGGTGCGCTTTCCATACCCGATGCTCATTTGCACGAAGTGAGTGCAAATCAGGCACGCCCAACAAGGTTGATATTGATGGAATACGTCGGATCTTCTGCACTGTCGATCCCTTCGATACTCCGGCAGGAGTGAATAGATGAAGCCAATAGTCGAAGTCAATAACCTCTCTGTTGAGTACACGCGAGGCGATCAGAAAGTTAGAGCTGTTGCTGGTGTGGATCTTCACGTTGGTGCAGGAGAGATTCTTGGGCTTGTCGGTGAATCTGGGTGCGGAAAGTCAACCCTGGGCAAAGCGATAGTCGGAATCTTGCAGGGCGCCGAGGGCGAAGTGAACTTTGATGGCCAAAAGGTGTCAAAGATCGGCCGAGGTCAGCGTGTTGCTCACTTTAGAAACCTTCAGATGATCTTTCAAGATCCTTACGGCTCACTCAACCCACGGCGAAAGATCGGCGATCAGATTGCGGATGGTCCACGAATTGATGGCGTCTCTAAATCAGAAGCTCTCGAAAAGGCGGCATCACTCCTTGAGCGAGTGGGCCTTCCCCGAAATGCGGTAGAGCGATATCCGCATCAGTTCTCCGGCGGACAAAGGCAGCGCATCGCTATCGCTAGAGCTCTCGCCATCTCACCAAAGGTAATCATCGCGGATGAGCCGATATCTGCCCTCGATACATCATCACAAGCGGCAGTAGCCAATCTCTTGGTCAACTTGGTCGAAGAATTCCAGATGGGATTGATCTTCATCTCACATGATCTATCTATCGTAAGACGTATCTCTGATCGAGTCGCAGTGATGTATCTCGGAAAGATCGTTGAGACTGGAAAGACTGAGGAGATCTGGAATTCGCCTTCACATCCCTACACCAAGGCTTTGATGTCTGCGATTCCGCATGCTGACGGTAAGGCATTCATCCCACTCGACCTGCCTGGTGATGTCCCCAATCCTGCCTATCCACCTTCTGGTTGCAGGTTCCATCCTCGATGCCCACTTGCACAAGCAGAGTGTGGTTCTCGCGAGCCGATGCATGTTTCACTCAGTGATGGTCGAAAGGTCTCGTGTATCTTGCAAGAGGCAGGCAACGCACCCAAAGCCTTAACCTTCTAACGCTAGTTCGCGAAACTATTGGGGGTAGCAATGACCATCTTCACAAACACGCGAGTCATCGATGTCGTCGAGGGAGTAGCTAAACCACTCGGTGCAGTTCGAGTCGGTGAAGATGGCACGATCGCTGAGATTTCTGGGACCGCCTCCTTCTCAAAGCGCGGGGTATCTGATGAAGTCATTGATCTCGATGGGCGTTTCCTATTTCCGGGGTTGATCTCCTGTCACACCCATCTTTCCGTTGTATTTCCGTTCTCGCTCACCGACCCTCATGAGAATCCTGCCGTCACTGCATATCGCTCGGCTCAGCGCGCTTCCGATGCATTGCTGAGTGGTGTAACAACGATTCGCTCGGTTCATGAACAGAATCAAGCAGACTTGATGCTTCGCAAAGCCTTTGCCGCCGGATGGATGAAGTCACCTCGAATTTTCGGTGCGGGTCGCGCTATCTCTACACCCGATGGTCATGGACGCGGCTCTGCATGCAGTTATGCAAAAGACTTTCAAGGTTTCTATCAAGCGGCCCTTGATGAATTGAACGCTGGTGCTGATCACATCAAGATCTTCATTACCGGCGGGCTTGCTCATGCTGGCGAGAGCCCTGATATTCCTGAGATGAGCGATGATGAGATTCGTGGTGTGGTCAAGGCTGCGACAGAGCATGACACCTATGTCGTTGCTCATGCCGGTGAATCCAAAGCTATCCAACAAGCCCTTCGTCTAGGAGTTCGATCCTTTGAACATGGTTATGTGATGGATCAAGAGACGGTGGATCAGATGGCAGCACAAGATGTCTTCTATTCCCCAACGCTCTGTGTCACCCGCTCGGAATCGTGGATGCGAGCTAAGGGATTCGAAGAACCCTCAATTCAGAATGCGCTGAAAGCGAGTGAGAGACATCTTGAGAGTGTGAAGCTTGCGATTAAGGCGAATATCAAGATGACCAATGGAACTGATTACCCACCTGGCGATTTAGTCGATGGTGTGCCTGCAGCGCTCCATGAACTCTTCTTGATGCATCAGGCAGGCTTGAGCACGCTCAAATCTCTTCAATCGATCACATCAATGGCGGCGAAGTTAATCAAGCAAGAGAACTTCCTTGGTCAGATTCGCGAGGGTTTTGCCGGCGACTTCATCGCAACGCGTGGCAATCCACTAGATGACCCAGAGCACCTGCGCGAGATCGACCTCGTCGTTCAATCCGGAGCAGTTATCCGAAACTCGCTCTAAAGCGAGGGAAGGATGGCGTTGAGTTCATCAATCATCGCCATCAGCGTTGCAAGTCTGGACTTTCCTTCTGCACCGAGTGAGGCATAGGTCGTTATCGGTGGTCGGACATCTCCGACTGGATAACCGCGCGCCGCGGCGAGAGCCTTGGAGTAGCACTGATGACCATAGAGCGGATGCCCTTCGGCGATGGTGTGGTCGATTCGATTGATATATGAAGCAATCCGTTCCGCTTTTGCGTACTCCTTCTTCGCCAAGAGTTCGCAGATCAATGTCGATGCCTCAGGGATGTAGTTGGCGTAGGGATTGACATAGCCAGTTGCACCGAGCATGTATGACTCTACGACGCGCTCGCCCGCAAATACCTTGACCAGTCCATCTGACTCTTCAATGACATCTTTGACCCTGGCGACATCTTTACTTGCTTCTTTGATGTAGCGGATCTGTTGAAAATCCCTTGCTAGCTTTCCGATCAGTCGCGCCGGCATATCGACATTCGATGTAAATGGATTGTTGTAGACCATGATTGGAATCGAGACTTTCGCGCAAATAGCCTTGTAGTAACCATGGATCTCATCGTGTGTAGGCGTGTAGTAGTAAGGGGGCAGGATCATTAGCCCATCCGCACCAAGTTCTTGCGCCTCTGCGCTATATCTCACCGCATGAGGCGTATAAGCGTTCATAGTTCCGACCAGGACCTTGGCTCGCCCTGCCATATGTTTCACCGTTGTATCGATGATAAGGCGACGTTCATCATCTGCGATGGTCAAGAATTCCCCGGTAGTGCCAAGCATGATGACTCCAGGGGACTTACTTGCTAACTGCCAATCGAGTAAGCGTTTGAGCGCATCAACATCCACACTCTTACCACCTTCAGTGAAAGGAGTGACCAGAACGCCGTAACTCCCGCGGAATTCTTCGCTCATACTCGACCTCATAGAATCTCGTCTTTCGAATACCGTTGATCGATATTCGCATCTCTTAGTTATCATAGTCCGATGATGACGAGAGATAAATCCTTTGATGTCATCGTCATTGGTGGTGGCGCAATTGGTGCTTCAAGCAGCTACCAACTAGCAAAACACGGTGCGAATGTCGCACTCCTTGAAGAGTTCGATCTCAATACTCAAGCCTCGGGAAGAAATGCTGGAAGTTTGCATGGCCAGATCCAATATGAGCCGTTCGAAGAGTTAGGAGTGGATTGGGCGAAACAATTCCTTCACGGACTCTCGATACTGGCGGATTCGCTCAAGATTTGGAAAGGTCTCTCTGAGGAACTAGGCGCTGACCTCGAGGTATCGAGCAACGGTGGATTGATGATTGCCGAGAATGAGAAGAATCTACGCCATCTCGAGGAGAAGGTTCGTCTCGAGAATTCGATAGGAATAGATTCGCGAATGCTCTCTCACGCAGAGTTACAAGAGAAAGCCCCCTACATCTCCTCAAAGATGGTTGGAGCCGCGTACTGCCCGATAGAGGGCAAGGCCAATCCGCTTGTTGTCGCTCCCGCTTTTGTCGATGCCGCACGCCGTCACGGCGCAAGCATCTCGACTAAGACAGAAGTACTCCAGATCTCAAAAAATTCAAAGGGTTTCACTGTATCGACAAGCGCAGGGGAGTTTTCGGGTTCAAAGGTTCTTATCACTGCAAATGCTGGGATACCAAAACTCACTGCTGGGCTAGGAAGACGAATTCCAATCAGTGATGTTCCTGTCCAAGTTTCTGTTACGGAACAGATCGAGAAGTTCGTGCACCACCTAGTCTATTTTACGAGTGAGAAACTGACCTTCAAGCAAGCAAATTCAGGTTCACTTTTGATTGGCGGTGGATGGCCAGCGCGCTATGACGAGAAGCGCAATCCCATCCTTAATCCGGATTCACTAAGATCAAATCTTCGCGTCGCCCTCAAAGTCGTCCCTCGAATCGCCGATGTCAAGGTAATCCGCACCTGGGTAGGTACCGGAAACGGCACAGAAGATCACAATCCCATCATCGATAAATTCCCCGGAATAGAAGGGCTCTTCGTTGGGATGTATCCCTATATGGGATTTACCGCCTCACCTTTGATGGGGCAGCTTTTGGCAGAGCTCGTCCTCACTGGAAAGTGCGAACGAGATATCTCGCATTTCTCTATTGAGCGACTTCTCTAAGAGGATTTTGGTAGCTGAGCTACTGGGGAGATTTTCGGGCGCCGATTTTTCTGGCCCGCTCAAGCTGGATTGACCAAGGAATCTTTTCGCCCAACTCTTCTGCGGCTGCAATTGCCCAGCGAGGATTTCGAAGCATTTCACGGCCAAGCATCACAGCATCAGCCCGTCCTGAGGCAATGATCTCCTCTGCTTGATCAGAGGCAGTTATCTGACCAACAGCTGAGGTGAGGATATTCGCCTCACTCTTGATCTTCTCAGCGAAGGGAACTTGGTAGCCAGGTCCAGTGGTGATCTTTGAGTCATGTACGAGGCCACCGGATGAGACATCGATGAGATCGGCGCCGACTTCTTTGAGTATCTTGCAGAGTTCGACTGCTTCATCAAGATCCCATGCGCCTTCGACCCAATCTGTTGCAGAGATACGAACGAAAAGGGGAGTCCCTTGAGAGATGGCGGCGCGAACCTTCTTCACGGTTTCGACTAAGAAGCGAATTCGATTCTCAAACGAACCACCATACTCATCGTCGCGCTTATTCGATAACGGTGAGAGAAATTGATGGAAGAGATACCCGTGTGCCGCATGTATCTCTACGAGATCAAAACCAACGCGCTCTGACCTGATTGCGGCATCGACAAAAGCCTGCTCTGCCGATTCAATCTCTTCGATAGTCATGGCATGGGGGATAGGAAAATCTTTATAGGCAATTGGGGAAGGGGCGAAGTTGATCCAGCCTCCTTCTTGGGTGGAGGCCAACTCATGGTCATCCCACGGCTTCATCGTCGAACCTTTGCGTCCTGCATGAGCAAGTTGAATTCCAATCAAGGTGCCCTGTGAGTGTGCGAATTCGATCGCTGGGCGAAAAGCCTCTGCATGTTTATCACTCCAAATCCCGGAACAACCGATGGAAATCCGCCCGTTGGGCATGACTCCCGTTGCTTCAACCATGATCATGCCAACGCCGCCTGTTGCGAAGGATCCGAGATGAACACGATGCCAATCACCGACGACACCATCATCTGCTGAGTACTGACACATCGGACTGACCCAGACTCGATTTCGAAAGTGCTTCGAGCGAATATCGAGTGGAGAGAAGAGTTTCGATGCCATGTTGAAAATCCTATCTTAAGTTGGCAGACTCGATTCATGGAACCGACTCATCACTCACCAGCGAGTTTTCGAATCATGAGTGATCCAAAGATTTCACGTGGCAAGGAGATTGAACTAACGATTGATGATCAGATTGTCACTGCACACGAAGGTGAAAGTGTCGCCAGCATCATGATGGTCGAAGGAAAAGTCGCAATGCGCACGACAACTGATGGCGATCCGCGAGGAGTCTTCTGTGGCATGGGAGTCTGCTTTGATTGTTTAGTAGTTGTCGATGATGTGCCGAATATTCGGGCATGCATGACCTGGGCCCAAGCGGGAATGCGAGTAAATACCCAACGAGGGTTGAGTAAGTAAAGAGGAACTAAGCTAAATCAGTTTCAGTAAGAAGTTTCAACGATAGAGACGTATTGGTCGTCAGGATCCTTGAAGTAGAGGTACTTGAACTCTGAATTTCCAACATCAAGAACCTGAATATCGCTATGTATCTCGATGCCAAGTTGTTTGAGTTCTTCCACTGCCTTCTTGATGTTCTGGACGCCGATTCCAAAATCCATCGGACCAACATGGCCCCATTGGCCGCGACAGTCCTCCCAGAGCGGGGTTAGTCGCACCGGTTCGATGCCCGCGCCCTTGCCTGAAAGCCAGAGCGTCATGTGATGACCAGGGAGAGCTCGACCCACTTGATACCAAGGAGCCATCGGACCAAAGAATTCGGTGGACTCGAAAATGCGATCAGTGAAACCAAGTTGCTGATAGAAATCTGTCGTCACCTTCATGTCGTGAACTCCGAAAGCAACATGGTTAACACCTTCGATTCGTGGTTTGGCGGGGCGAGCGGTCCAGAGTCCTTTCCAGTCAATCAATTCGACCTTGCCGTTCCAGGGATCAGCGAAATACGCGATATCGAGTTCGATCTGTTGTTCACCGACAGCAGCGCTCAGTGGTTCCATCAAGGACTTAACGCCATGGTTATCGACGAGTTCTCTAAAGATCTTCTCGGTGTGAAGGGTATGTAGGCATACTTCGGCAAGACCGACCTCACCGTAACCAATTCCTGCTGGATATGGTGGCGCGCCATCACCATCAAGTCGTTGAACGAGTTTTACCTTACCGGGGCCAAGACGCGTTGTGTTCTTGTGACCGAGCATCACGATTCTTGCTTTGGTTCCCTTCGATTTCGTGATCTCTTCAAGACCTGGAACAGGGCCGGTGTAGTCGAAGAAGATTTCTGTGAAACCGAGTTTGTGCATCCAATAATCGAATGCCACATCCATATCGGCAACACCAATACCGGCATGATCAACACCTTGAAATGTGCTCATGGTTCTGACTCCTATCAACTAAGGCGATTATTCCGTTTCACTCTCATATAGACCAGCGCTCACATCACTATCTTTCGAAAGTCAGAGCAGACCAAACTCAGTGAGAATAGTTCGGATAGCGGTCAAAGAGGCTGGATTAGTTATCGGAAGACGTGGTGCGCGCACTGTCCCGCCAGGGACTCCGATCATCGCCATGATTGCTTTGAGTTGGCTTTGATAGGCGCCCCACTTTCCTGCCCACCCGCCAGGTAACCAGAGCGCTTCAAGGAGAGCGAGGTTTCGTTCTGCGTGCTTCCTGGCGCTTTCGAGATCTCCTGCCCAGACTTGCTCCCAATAGAGCGTGTCCGGGCGGCCAAAGATGCTGCCACCACCGATAGTGCCATCGCCACCATGTCGCATCATGAAATCAAGGTTTGCTGGAACCATGAAGTTTCCGAAGATTCTTACCTTTCCAGAGAGCTCCTTCGTAGTGTTCAAGAACTGCTCACCGTTCGGTGTCGAATCCTTTATTGCAACGATATTTTCGATATCTGCAAGTCGGTGAGCAAGGTCTGAGGTAATCTCTATTCCTGAACCATGTGGCCAGTTATAGATCATGATCGGACCCTTGATTCCATCCGAGAGATCCTTGAAGTAAGCGAGAGTCTCATCAGGAAGTGTCTTGACGTAGGCGGGTGCCGACGAGCAGACGCCATTAATCCCCACCGAGAGCGCATGCTTGCCAAGCTCGATTGACTCTTGTGCGGTGAAGGTCGTTACGCCTATGACTACAGGGATACGTTGAGCAACCTTCTTCGCGACGAATTCAGCAACGTGCTTTCGCTCGTCGTGGGTTTGAGAGAACCATTCACCGGTAGTGCCATTGATGAAGAGACCATGCATCTTCTGATCGAGGTACCAATCAAGGAGAGAATCGAATGCTTGCCAATCTATTTCGCCGCTTGCCTTAAAGGGAGTAGGGGATGCTGGCCAGTATCCACGCCAATCCACGGAATTGCGATCCATATCTCTTCCTCTCGTTCCTAGGCTACTTCTCGATCGATGTTGAACTCGGTTGGAAGCTTTCCTTTTCCAGGCGCCGCTGTCATGTATTGGGAAAGCATCTGCGCCACCATGGGACCTAGTGTGAATCCAGTTGGCACCATAGCGATGTGATAACCGGGAACCTTCTCTGATTCACCGAGGATTGGTTTGAAATCTTTGGTGTATGCCCAAACCCCGCTCCAGGTGCGAAGCAGCTTGACATCGGCAAGCATCGGCAAGACCCGAAGCGCGACAGCAAGATTGCCAGTCGTGGAGCTCCAGGTATTGCTGTAGCGCTTAGGGAATTTCTCTTCTCGAGATGGCCATCCGCCGCCAATGATGAATGTGTTGTTATGGGTCTGTTTAAGCGTGAGTCGTCGCCCGATATGTTGAATCATCGACTTCAAGAAATACTCTCTCGGTTCGGTGACATTGACGTGAAGGCCAGAGAGCCCCAAAGGAATGTGAAGACCGAGTTGGGCGGAGAGTTCAGCGGCCCAGGCACCGGTGGCGTTGACCACGCGATTGCATTCAATGACGCCCCGCGAAGTGATAACCCGAAATCTTTTTCCTTTGAGATTGCCACCGCCACTTACTCGCTCGATACGGGTGACATCGCACCCAGTACGAAAGAGAGCACCGTTTTGCCATGCGCGATAGGCATAGGTCGGTCCAACGAGTAAGGAATTTGCATGTCCTTCGCGTGGGCAGAAGGAAATTCCAGCTAGATCAGGTGCAAGGTAGGGAGCAAAAGCACGCATCTCATCACCAGTCAGAATGTGGCTCTCGAGTCCCGCCTCTTTCTCGATCGCATCCTTCTCTTTGAGGACTCGCATCTCATCATCGCTCTCAGCGACCATGATTCCGCCATCAAAGTGAACCCCAAGATCTGCATCGAGTTCTTGCTCAATCTCATCCCATAATGAGGCGGCATCAACTTGAAGTCTGACTTCATCGGCAAGCCTTCGTCTTTCGCTCTCTGACATATTGGGAGTGAGTTGGTGTAGAGCAATCTGGAAATGGAAACTACCGGCATTCGTTCCTGATGCTTCACGGTTGATGTCATCGCGCTCGATGAGAACCGTCTCGACTCCTGACTTTGAAAGGTAATAGGCGAGTGATGTGCCAAGGAGTCCGCCCCCGATGATCACCACATCAGATGATGGGGGCAGGTCGCTCTGGTTGGTCTCGTTATCGAGGTAGCCGACTAAGAAAGGGGCGCGCTCACTCATTGGATGAAGTATTTCTCTTCGCGGATCGATGGGTCGGCAATCTTGCCAATCTCCACAGGTTTTACCGGCATCCGAGGGGTCTGGAAATTTATCTCTGAGATCGATCGATCATGGCGCTTCGCGATCATCGCAGCGATCTGACGTTGACAATTTCTTGCCTGACAAAGGCCCATTCCGGCTCTCGAATACGACTTCACCACCGAAAGATCGCAGGTGGAATCAATGACGGGATCGATTTCCTTTGCTTTGACGCTTTCACATCGGCAGATCACAGTGTTGGCATCGGCTAACTGATAGATACCCTGTTTTACTTCGAACATCTTATTGATAGCTCGCTGAAATTTATTTCGCTGATTGAGCTCTTTGAGGAAACCCTTTGATTGGGTGTCACGCTCGGTAGTCGATAGCGAGCCGAGATGATTTGCAATATGTAATCCGGCAAGCCTGCCTTGAGCCTCGGCAGAGTAGGAGCCAGTCACTCCCGTTCCATCTCCTACGGCATAGATGGGAATTGGCGAACTACTTTCAGTCAGACCCCAGTGATCCTTGGCGACGGTGAAACCACCACGAGTCTCGTCGTAGTCGAAGTTGCAATCAAGGAGTCTGAAGAGCTCGTGGGAAGGGAAGAAGCCGTATCCAAGACAGAGAGTATCTGCACTCTCAACTACCTCGGTTCCTGGGATCGGGTTCCAATCTCGATCGACTCGAGCGTGAGTGACCTCTTCAACTCTTCCGCTGCCTTCAGCTTTGATGATTATGCGCCCGTAGTGAAAGGGAACTCGCTTTGAAAGAAGAGTGCTTCGGTAACGGAGTGCATCACCGGCTAAATCCCAATTTCCATTGACGCTAGATAAGAGCCCAAGAAGTTTTGCTGGCGAGGGGAATGGAGCGCTCTCGATGACTTTAAACACCGGGGCGCCATATTTGATCAGCTGCGCCGAGAAAGCGAGGGCGAGTGGACCACTTCCGGCAAAGAAAATTCGTTTTCCTGGCGAGATCTGCTGTGTCTTGACGAGGGTCTGCACCGCACCCGCCGTCATCACGCCGGGAAGGGTCCAACCGGGAAATACAACTGGGCGATCATAAGCACCAGGTGCAATAACTAGTGCTTTGGGATTGAAGCTTCGAACTCCCTCAACTGGATGAGAGGTGATGATCTGATTCGCCTCAATAGTCAATACCGTTGTGGAAGTGAACTTAGAGATTCTGGGTTGGTCTAACTCATCAATCAATCGCGCACCGCGCGCATAGTCTTTACCCAGGTCATCGGGGGATTGAATAGCAAAACCCTCACCAAGACGTTTGAAGATCTGACCACCAAATGTGGCGCGTTCGTCGATGATCGCAACTTTAAGACCAAAAGATGCCGCGGTTGATGTGGCGGCAATTCCTGCTGGCCCACCACCAATCACTACGAGATCAAATTGACTGTCGATCACTTCGGCGGGCTTCCACTCTACTTAGCTTGAAATATTTCGGTGCTGGTTGGAGTCTACAAATGATTAAGGGGCAACTCGTACTCGAGTCACCCCTTAATCGACGCACAGCTTCTTTCTGCTCAGAAACCTCCGAGGAGGCACTGGTCAGAGTTCAAGCAACCTACTTGACGCAGGTCGGTTCTGCAGGAAGCGGATATCCCATGGCGCGACGGAATGTCTTCGCCATAAGTCCGCTGGCCTGAGCATCACAGAGCCACTTCTGCAGGCGTGTAGCCAGCGCAGTGTTTCCGAGTTGAACAGTCCAGTTTCCAAAGTAGGAACCGATTGGTGGATCAAGTGGAACTCGCTTCAATACTCCTGGATTGGTCTTGGAGTATCCACCGAAGATTGCGGTGACGAGGACACCTGCATCAGCACGCCCTGAAGCGACTTCAAGGAGAGCGCCATCTTGTGTCGGGAATTCGACGACGGTGGCGTTAGGGAAGTTGTCCTTGATCGCTGCGCACTCGACGGCACCCTTCAAACAAGTGATCTTCACGCCAGCAGCACTCCATGCAGCCCGGGTAGCTTCGCGCTTATTGCGTGCTTGGGTTGCAAGGATGGTCTGATAAGGCATGTACTCACCAGCGAAGGTCATCGAGAGTTCACGAGCCGCTGTTCGGCGAAGACCGACTGAGGTCATGTCGCACTGCTTGGCGGCGATACCTGCCAAGAGTCCATTGAAATCAGTGTTGCGGATCTCGAGAGTCAGACCAAGGTCTTTAGCAAGCTTTCTCAAGAGTTCATAGTCGTAGCCAGTTGGAGCGCCACGCTTATTGAGGTACATCTGAGGCACAAACTGCAAAGTCATACAGACCACAAGTGATCCAGGCTTGATCAGGTTGAGCTTTGAGGTGTCTTCTGCAGCGGAAACTTGGCTGGTACCCGTTACGACAACGGTTGCAGCCATTACTCCGGCGAGCAGAAGCGCTAGCTTCTTTCGCATTATTTTCCTTCCGAAGGTAGGGATTGCATCTTTCTCACGCACAAGAAGTCGATCCATCAATTGGCTTCCACCAATCGCTGAATCTGAGCTCGCTTCCTGCGAGTGAGAAATCTCTTTACTCTGCCGACTTTGGGGTAGCTAAATCCACCCTCCACAATTCTAAAGACAAAATCAACGAGAAATGCTGCCGCGACATAGAGTCCCGCAGCCGCGGTGAAGAGGACGAAGGGTTGGAAGTACTCAGCATTAATCGACTGCATCACAAAGACGAGTTCAGCAAGACCAATAACAGTGAATGTCGAGGTGTCTTTGATCATCCCGATGTACATACTTCCGATATTTGGTATTGCGATCTTAAGCGCCTGTGGCATCACTATGGACCTGAATATTCGAAGTCGAGACATTCCTAGCGCCTGGCCCGCCTCACGTTGACCTTTATGAACTGCTTCAAGAGCAGAACGGAATATCTCGGCGAAAAAGGAGGAGTACAAGAGAGTTAGCGCGATGACTCCTGCTTGATAGACGGTGAAGTTATAACCGAAGAGAAGAGACCAACCAAAGTAGACCCAGACGACGCTCACCAGTGCCGGTATGCCGCGGAAGACATTGACATAGGTCGAGGCAATTCCACGCCATAGTGCAAACCGACTCATTTTCATTAAGGCGAAGAGCAATCCAACGAAGAGAGAGAGGATCAAAGCTGTGATTGCGACTTCGAATGCAGTGAGCAATCCTCTGAGCAGCTCGGCGCGAAAGTCCCAGACGAGATGCCACATGAAATTAAGTCTGGGTGTCTCCTCCATCAGAGCACCGATCCTATGAACTCTTTGGTTCGCTTATTGGTACAGGTGTCGAAGAAATCAGCACCACCAGAATCTGCGATATAACCCTGGTCCATGAAAATGCATTGATCGCCAATCTCTTTCGCAAATCCCATTTCGTGAGTTACGACCACCATGGTCATACCGGTCTCCGCAAGTTTGCGCATAACGGCAAGAACCTCACCCACTAATTCTGGATCTAGAGCTGAGGTCGGCTCGTCAAAGAGCATTAACTTTGGATCAAGGCTGAGCGCACGCGCGATTGCAACGCGCTGTTGCTGCCCCCCAGAGAGCTGTGCTGGATAGTTCATCGCCCACTTGAGCAGACCGACATTCTTCAATTCCTGGGCAGCGCGCTCGAGTGCTTCATCTTTTGATTTGCCGGTCACGGCATGGACCGAGAGAGCGATATTGTCGATGGCACTGAGGTGTGGAAACAAGTTGAACTGCTGAAACACCATTCCAACTTGTCGGCGAAGATCAATTTTCTTTCCACGCGGAGTAGCGTCACCCGGAATTCCTGGACCGTACTCCACTCCTTCGAAAACTACAGATCCTTCGGTGGGCTCTTCCAATAGATTCATCGATCTGAGAACCGTTGACTTGCCTGAACCTGATGGACCAAAGATGACGGTATGCGATCCCGGATACACGTCGAGATCAATTCCATGAAGCACTTCAGATGTACCAAATGACTTCCTGATACCGCGAAGTGAGATGAGGGCGTTCATATAGTGCGGAATGCTCGCACACAGAGGCATGAGTTGTGAATGAAGCCCAGCTAGTGTCTTTCGTGTTGTTCTCCCTGCGAACACTACTTCTCAATCTACTTGAAGAAGGTTTGAAGGCATATCCTTCTGGCGTCATCGGTGAAAACGAGGGGAACCAGGCAGTGATTGACCACAGGCTCAGTGAAGTACGCGAGATTGAATCATTGATGAAGCGATATTGCCTCTACTTCGACACCAAGAGCCCTCGAGAGCTCGGTGGACTCTTCACAGATGATGCGCGAATCGATTACGGCCCTGAAGTTGAGCCGATCCAAGGTCGAGAGAATCTTGTGGCGATGGTTGAAAGTGGTGCTCGTACGAGATTTGAATCAACAAATCATCGCATCAGTAACGAGATCGTTACCTTCATTGACGAGATGAGGGCTACAGGAACCAGCCATCTCTATGCCTGGCATAAGTATCTTGATAGTGAGGTGATCGGACACCTCTGGGGTGGCTATCGCTATCGATTTAAGAAGGTGGACGGGCAGTGGTTCATTGCTGCGCTCAAACTTTATGCGAGCGGAATGGATGGGTTCCATAGAAAACGCATGCATGATTTTCGGAGTATTCTCAACGAAGAGATCTAAGCGATATTCATTAACCTAGTTAAAGGTCTAGCTACCGCACGTAACTTGCGCCGTTAATATCTATCGTCGCGCCAGCGAGATGGCGACACTTTCCAGTGGCAAGAAAGACTGCAAGCTCTCCAATTTCGTTCGGTGGAACAAGCTCACCCATGGCAAGCGCGGCTTTCATCTTCTCTTCGCCACCTCGGACAACGGCTGCAAGATCAGCCATCCTAGTTTTCACTATTCCAGGGGAGATGATGTAGGCATAGATTCCCGCTTTGGCATAACTCGATGCTACGGTCTGAGTCATCGCCTTGACAGCGGCTTTTGATGCCGCATATGCAGAAAGTGTTGGTAGCGCCGATCCTTTTTGGCCGGACCAACTGGAAAGCGAGATAACGATCCCACCGCCTCGAGTCAGAAAGTGTTTGACCGATTCCCTCACGACATTAGCTGATTCGAAGACATTTACCTGAAATGTCTCTTGCCATCCCTTATCCCAGGCTTCGTCATCGCCCTCAAAAGGAGTCTCAATATTGACTCCAGCATTGTTGACCAAGACATCTATCGCGCCAACCATTGAGATAGCATCCTGCCAGAGCTTTCGCCCAGCACCAGGTTGAGATAAATCAGCGCCGATAAAGAACTTTCTATCATCGCTGATCTCACCAAGATTTTTTTTGGCACCTTCAGGGAAAGTTCCGTAGTGAGCGATAACTGTCGCACCAGATTTTGCCATCGCTAGCGCAATCGCGGCTCCGATGCCACGAGAGGCACCGGTAACGAGGACACGTTTACCCTGAAGAACTTGACTCATTTACAGCACGCCACCATCGACATGAATCAGTTGTCCGGTGATGGCATCCGATTTATCTGATGCCAGAAAGTCCACTGTGTTAACCACATCCGCGATAGTAGCGATACGACCCAAAGCAGTTGTGGTGATGGCAAGTTCCTTGAGATAGGCATCGGCCTTGCCAGCATCATTGTCGTTACGAGCGAGAACTCGTCTATGAAGCGCATCGGTCAATACGGCGCCAGGGGCAACGGCATTGACCCTAATGCCGCGCTTGCCAAGGTCCATGGCAGCGCTTTTGACCAGGCCAGCAATGCCATGCTTACTTGCGACATAGCTTGCGATATTTGGATCACCCTTCCAGGAGTTGATCGATCCAGTCATCACAATTTTTGATCCAGGGGCGCGTAGATGCCTCGTTGCGCCCTTAAGTGTGATCACAGATCCCAAGAGATTGATTCGCACGACCCGTTCGAAATCTGAGATATCGATTTCCTCGGTCGACTGCCAAGCGGGCACGACTCCGGCATTCGCTATCAAAACATCGATGAGTCCGAATTCGCTTCGCACCTGATTCATAGCCCCGCTCGTGGAACTTTCCTCAGTCACATCACAGTAGATTGAAGTGATTCCAGCCTTCAAAGATGTTGAATCCGATTTGAGATCAAGTGAGATGACTCGATCTCCATTTTCGGAAAAGTGATTGGCAATAGCTGCGCCGATTCCAGAGTTTGCTCCAGTGACGACAACAACTTTGCTGTTCGTCATACGAACACCTCCACGATTAGAAAGTACTTTCGTTTCTTGTCTGACTGTACTTAGAATAAGTAGCCTTGGGTACTAGGAAGAAGCGAACATTTTCATTGCGCGATTTTCACGGCGGCGATAGCAAGGTCGAGAGAGGGTGAGAAGACGGTGAGTAAGTTCGTCTCTCTCCAAGAAGCCATTTCGGCCAATGTCCATGATGGAGACACGGTGGCCCTCGAAGGCTTCACTCATTTGATTCCGATGGCAGCCGGCCACGAGATCATAAGACAGCGTAAGCGAGAGCTCACGGCTGTTCGATTGACGCCTGATCTCATCTATGACCAGTTGATCGGCGCAGGTTGTGTCAAGAAATTAATCTTCTCCTGGGGTGGAAATCCAGGTGTTGGTTCGCTCCATAGATTTCGAGATGCTTATCAAAATTCTTGGCCAAGGAAAATCACGATTGAAGAGCATACTCATGCTGGTCTGACCAACCGTTATGTCGCAGGTGCCTCAGGAATGCCTTTTGCCGTACTGCGCGGATACTTTGGATCAGATTTGATCGACAAGACAGAGAATATTGCGACAATCGATTCACCATTCGATGACCAGAAAATTCTTGCCGTGGCTGCGATTAACCCGGATGTGACGATTATTCACGCGCAGCAAGCTGATGGTCAGGGAAATGTCATGGCCTGGGGAATCACTGGTTCCTCGAAAGAAGCGGTCTTTGCCGCTAAACGAGTCGTGGTCACCGTCGAAGAAAGAGTGGAAAGTTTCACTCCGAAGTTCAACAGCATCATCATCCCTGAGGCTCTGATCTCGCATATTGCAGTTGTTCCGAGAGGTGCATGGCCTTCCTATGCCTCTGGATACTACGAACGAGATAACGATGCCTATATCGCTTGGGATGAAGTTGCGAAAGAGCGTGAGAGTTTCACCCAATGGTTGGAGAAAGAGATCTACGCCAAATCCAGTGATGCGCTTGCGGGAAGCGGGGCATAACTGATGGCAATCAGCGAGATAAATCGCGCGGGCTCTGCGCCAGAGCCAGAGAAGAATCCGTGGAATAGCAATGAGATGATGACGATTGCTGCTGCTCGGACGCTTCGCGATGGAATGATCTGTTTTGTTGGAATAGGAATCCCAAGTACTGCTGCAATCTTGGCAAAGGCGACCCACGCACCGAATCTCTTCTTGATCTATGAGTCTGGGACGGTCAATACAAACCCACAGAAATTGCCGCTCTCGATCGGTGATGGTGAGTTGGCCAATTCGGCGCTTTCGGTTGTCGGGATGCCAGAGATCTTCAATTACTGGTTGCAACCTGGCCGTATCGATATGGGATTTCTCGGCGCCGCTCAGATAGATCGCTTTGCCAATATCAACACGACTTTCATCGGTGAGAGTTATGAGAATCCAAAGGTCCGGCTACCCGGTGCAGGGGGAGCGACAGAAATCGCTGGCGCATGCAAGGATGTCATCATCATCATCAAACAGACAACGCGCACATTTGTCCCCAAGATCGACTTCATCACCTCACTTGGTTTCGGTCAGGGCCCTGGCTCTCGCGAAAAGAATGGATTGATTGGAAACGGCCCCAGGTATGTCATCACTGATCTTGGAATCCTGGAGCCAGATGCCTCGAGCAAAGAGCTGGTACTCACCTCGTTGCATCCTGGAGTGAGCGTCGAACAGGTGATAGCTAATACGGGTTGGGATCTCAAGATCGCTAAGGATCTGCAAGTGAGCGCGGCGCCTAGCGCTGGAGAGTTAGAGCGAGTGCGAGCGTTGGTGGCGACTTCTTCACGAAAGAAGAGTTAACGTCCGAGTTCTCGCATGAGGCGAGTCAGCTTCATCAGCGCTTCATCGCGTTCAAGGACATCTTCTTCCCAGTTGTCGACCGGATACTTCTTCTCCATATCTGATGCCACTTTCTCCACCAGATCAGGTGTCCACGGGCTATCTTCGCCTCGTTCAACTCCCATTCTGTAGTAGCTCTCGCCCATTCGCGCGACATGTGCGCGGATGCCACCTTTGACATTAAGAGAAGAGGCGCCAAAAGCACCAATCAGCGCCCATCGCTTGCCAAGACCTTTGATCATGATTTCATCGAGTTCGCGGGCAGAGATCACTCCATCGCGCACAAGACAGTAAGCCTCTCGCAAAATCGCACCTTGCAATCTATTGAAGACGAAACCTTTCGGTTCATTTCGCACCAACACTGCACTCATCCCTGAAGATTCCAAGATTTCTCGGACTCGCTCAATCACAGACTCTGATGTACGAGGAGTTGGCACGATCTCGCCAACCAAGATGAGGTAGGGGGGATTTCCAGGATGGATGACAAGGGCGCGTTCTGGGTATTTCATCTCGTCGGTGAAATCAGAGGGTTTTATCGCCGATGAAGAGCTCGCAATGATTGCTTCGCGATCTGCAAAACCTTCGATCTCCCGAAATATCTCGCGTTTGATTTCGACTCGCTCTGGGCCACATTCTTGGATCAGGCTCGCTCCGCTCACGGCGAGAGCTAACTCATCAAAGATATCAATGCGGTTGAGGACCTGATCAATACTCTCTTCAAGGAGTCCATGTTTCTTCAAGAGTGTAAGGCGTTCGCCAATACGACTCTTTACACTCTCGCGTTGTTCGAGCTCTGGATCATAGAGAGCGACTCTCTGCCCCGCTGATGCAAAGAGAATCGCCCAGCCTGCGCCGATGCTTCCGGCGCCGACGATGGCAATCTTCAACTGCGCCATAAAGTGGTGTTAGCGCTTCACTACTTCTTGGCTGCGTGCTTGCGCTTATAGGCGCGATAAGTGGTTGCCCAATTCTTTGGATCATCGAGATTGGTAGAACCCTGCTTATGCACCACCTGGTTATAAGGAGCGTTCTTGACGAAGTCAGAATCCTTGCGTGCCTCTTCACAGACGACTTCAAGGATATCGATCCAGTAATCGATATCTTCGATCGACCAGAGTTCACCCGCTTCTGGCGTGAATGGCTCTGGAATGAACCAAGGTTCATGGCTGAGCCAGAAGGCATCGACGCCATAATCTGTCATTCGATTCTGGACGTCGACAGTGGTGACACCAGTCTCTGCAGTGAGCTCACCAAGGCTGTAGCGCGTCATCTCAAGTCTTCGCTGTGTGAGTTCTGGAAGACCTTTGGTTACGCCTTTGATCGCAAGAAGTCGTTTCTCCATATAGTTATTGGCAAGGACTGAGATATTTGCAGCATCTCGAAGTCCATCAATACCCATAGCGCGGGTCCATGAATAGGCGCGAATCACTACTGGAACATTGCCAAAGAATTCGCGGACACGACCAACGCTCTTCGGTCCTTCTTCTTTGAGGAAGTAGGTGCCATCAGATTTCTTCTCAACTGTTGGTCCAGCAAGATAGGGCACCAGCTCTTTTTGGCACCCGAATGCACCGACCGCTGGTCCACCGCCACCTTTCGTGCCACCGAAAGTCTTATGCAACATATACATGCAGGCATCAAAGCCAAGATCGGCCGCTCTAATGCGAGTCATCACGCCATTGAAGTTGGCGTGATCGTAGAAACAGAGTCCACCGACTGCTTTGACTGCTTTGACCCATTCCTTGATCTTCGGGTTATAGATTCCGATGTCATCTGGGTTGTTGACCATCAGCGCTGCAGTCCTATTGGAGAGAACTGACTTAAGTGCCTCAAGCGATGGATACCCATCCTTCTCGAGCGGAAGAGTGATTACTTTGAATCCGGCAGCAGCAGCTGTCGCAGGATTACAGGGGTGTGCCTGGACCGTGGTGATGATTTCGGTTCGCTGAGCGAGTTCACCACGCGCCGCGTGATAGGCACGAGTCAGCGTTGCCATCGTGTAGGCGGCATCTGCGCCACCGCCTGCTTGGAAGACGAACTTATCAAGCCCAGAGAGATCGCGGAGGATCTGATCGAAACGATAGACGATCTCAAGAATCCCTTGCATCGTCTCTGGATCTTGATGCGGGTGCATCTTCGCGACAAATGGTTGATAGACGAGTCGCTCATTGAGCCGCGGGTTGTATTTCATCGTGCAGGTACCAAAGAGACTGATTCCCATCATTCCCAAGGTCTGTTGGGAGAGATGGAGATAGTGGCGCTGCACCTCGAACTCGGAGAGCTCAGGCAGTTCTGGCGCGACTTTTCGCTTGAGTGAGCTCGGGATCAGGGCGGAAGGATTGCCGACTGAGCCAGCGATCTCGTCTTCGATCGCAGGAGCAAAGGCACCTCGACGACCAGGTTGACTCAAATCCATAACGAGAGGCTCGTCCCATACTGCAGCGTGATATTTGCGGATCTTGGACTTGATCATGCTGTCACCTCTCTCAGTGCATCGACTAGCGCATCGATATCTTCCAGCGAATGGACCTCAGTGACGCAGTAGAGCGCGCTCTCACCCAACCCCGGGAATTCATCAGAGATGTCTTTGCCACCAAAGATCTCATGCTTCAACAATTTCTTATTGATCTTCTTGACGCTCTTGCCGGTCTTATCGAAGTTGACGACGAACTCTTTGAAGAAGCCATCTCGCCAGAGGACTTTGACACCTTTAATCTTGTTGATTCGCTCAGCCGCATAACGCGCTCGAGAGAGGATGGAGTTACCAACATCGACGAAACCTTCTGGTCCCATCAAGGACATATATGTGGCATTGGCTACTGCCCAGAGGTAAACCGAGTTTCCAGTCCAGTCCTTGCCATTCTCGCGAGAACCATATGAAGATTGATGAAAGAGTGTCAGACCGAAGGCCATTTCGCCAGGGACTGTGGTGCCAGTCAAGCTCACTTGAAGTGTCGGATACTCCTTGGCGTACTTCTCTTCATCTCGAGTAGCGATGAAGCCACCGACTCCGCCACCTGCATTCATATGGACACCGAGGGGCTGGGTGGTACCGACGATAATGTTGGCTCCGTATTGCGATGCTGGTGCGATGACCCCGAGTGAGATCGGATCAACTCCCACCACGACTTCAGCGCCGACGCTATGCGCCAACTTGGAAATCTCAGCTGCTTCGCTCTCGAGCGCACCGAGGTAGTTGGGATTTTCGAAATAGACGGCGCAGATCTCCTTGTTGAGCTTTGACTTCAGGTCAGCTAGATCGAGACGTCCCGTCTTCTTATCGAATTTCACTTCTACCACCTCAAGGAAACCGTCCAGCTCCTTGAAGCCTGCATAGGTGCGAATCACCTTTGCTCGCTCGGGATCGAGAGATGCCGGAATCAAGATCTTCTTTCGCCCATTGATTCGCGCAGCCATGCGCAGCGCGTGCCCTGCTGCAGTGCCATAGCTATAGAGAGGTAAGCCAACAAACTCCATGCCGACTAACTCGCCCAGTTGGCTGCAGAATTCGAACCAGACCTGGTTTCGACCATGGTCAGAAGATGGAGTGCCCCAAACCGGGGTTGAGAACTCAGTTCGCGTCACCATCTCATCGCAGATGGCCGGGACATAATGATTCCAACATCCAGCACCGAGGAAGGATCTGTAATCCTCGGCCGAGATGTTCTTTCTTAAGATGCTTGTCAGATGTTTAGAGAGCTCTGCTTCGGACTTTATCCCGCGAGGTACTTTCCACTTTCCCTTGAAGAGATGGTCGTTCGGGATCTGCTCGAAGACTTCATCAATCTCTTTGACTTCGGCTACGCGAAGCAACTCTCGATAACTCGCTGGCGCTGTATTCGCCATGTAGGGATGAGGCTGTGGAAGTGTCTTGTCCTTTGCTGACATAACGTCATCCTTCCGAATCTCTAACAATCCTGCACCTTCTAGCTCAGCTACCCAAGCGACCTGAGCTCTATATCGGTGTAGCTGATGAGGGCGACGCTACCTGATAGAGCAATCTGCAGACAACAGTTCGTGAGATGGAGGTGTGGACTTGAAGAAAGCTTGGTGGGGGATTGCGCAAGGGTTGGTTGAAGTCCATCTGTAGTTCTGTCGGAATCAACGCGAGGAGTTTCTCGGCAGAAGCCACTACATAGATTCGAGACCAACCAATCGCCTCAATGATTGCAGCGCTCAGTTGCTGATTGCCTCTGCCAAAGAGGTATCCCTGGCCGCCAATAACACCGAGAACAAGTTCGCACTTCGAATTTCGCGCCACAAGTTCCCCAATCTCTTTCTCGCCAATGTCCTCACCGATGCACCGGCCATCGAGGATCGCATGGACGCCCCTCGGTGAGAGCGAAAGCCCCAGAGCTTTAAGGATTCGATTGGTGCTTCCGCCCGGCCCGAATAGATAAAGCGTTGCGGGTTTCATTCTGTTCGCATAACGAATGGCCAACTCTTCCAGAGCGCTCGCTCCCAGATCTCCTGAAGCTGATTTAGATCTCTGAATCAAGTCAGGGGCATAGGGGGTCTTCGCCACTCCAAAGAATTCAGATCTCGAGTAGTCATTCGACCTTTCATCGAGATCAAGAATCTCTGCATCTTGAGTTTGTAGGGCACCTTTGATCGTAGCCCCGCCAGCGATGATTCGTTGAAGAACTTCGCCCACTCTCGCTGGATGCAAACCAAAGATCCCGCTTCTCATCTTCACACCGGCGGGGATACCAAGTAAAGGAATCGAATCTTGAATGATTTCGAAGATATCTCGCGCCGTGCCGTCCCCACCAGCGAAGAGAATAAGGTCGACTTCATCCTTTAAGAGAGTCTGCGCGATCTCTCTGGTATCTGCGGCAGTGGTCGAAGTACGTGTTATCGGGATGAGGTCAATCTGAGTATGGTCAATCAGCGATTGCAAGAGATCGCCACCCATCTCGCCCTGCGCAGTCAAGAATCGGATCTCGCTTTTTCTTTCCATCCAGTGAGGCGAATTGAAGAGAGTCGTGAGCGCCATCTTCGCTCGATCGGCTGAACTTCGAATTGCACCGCGCCTAGCAGCCTCAACGTGGATGCCAGCATCTGTGCCATGGAGACCAACCTCACCCCCCATTCCAGCAATCGGATTGATCATGAACCCGATTCGAAAGGGGCGCTCTTTCATTGCAAAGTTAGCGACCGATTTCTTTGGCTATCTCATCTACTGCCGTACGAACTGTCGAAACCATCTTCTCTAACTCAGAATCTGTAACGACAAAAGGAGGCGAGAAGGCGAGTGTGTCTGCTGCTGGCAGTGCGCGAGTTATAACACCGAGTTCCATGGAACGTTTGGCCGCACGAATAGCGACCTTCTCGCCTGGATCGAAAGCCTTTGCTGGATTCTTCTGGTCGACAAGTTCTATTGCACCAATCAGATGTTTTCCACGAATCTCACCCACGAGAGGGTGATCCTTGAATGTATCTTGAAGAAGTTGATGGAGCAGCGCACCCTTTTTCACAGTTCGTTCGAGCATCCGTTCATCTTCCAAGATCTGAAGCGTCTCAAGCGCGCAGCGGGCTGCGATTGGGTGAGCTGAGTAGGTGTAACCATGTCCGAAAGCGCCATACTTTTCAGAACCATCACGCAATACCTTCCAGATTCGCTCAGAGACGATAGAAGCCGAGAGCGGGATATAGGCCGAGGTCAATCCTTTAGCGACAGTGATGATATCTGGCTCAAGTCCGAAAAGATCTGAGGCGAACATCGTGCCAAGGCGACCAAAAGCAGTGACAACTTCATCTGCAATGAGCATCACGTCATATTTCTTCAAGACCTTTGCAATGGCAGGGAAATACTCCGCAGGAGGAACGATCACACCGCCGGCGGCTTGAATCGGCTCTGCGATAAAGGCGGCGACCGTTTCAGGCCCTTCCTTGATAATCATCTCTTCGAGCTCACGCGCGAGTTGGGCTGCAAAATCTGAATCACTCATCCCAGGTGCTTTCTCCCAGAGACGATGTGGTGGGCGGGCATGTCTGATCATCGATAGTGGAAGATCAAAACCTTCATGGAGGTTCTTAAGACCGGTGAGTCCACCAGAGAGGACGGTCACTCCGTGATAGCCACGAAATCGCGAGATGATCTTCTTCTTCTCGGGCCGTCCAATTGCATTGTTATAGAACCAGATGATCTTTGCGTTGGTGTCATTGGCATCGGATCCGCTATTGCCGAAGAAGACCTTCGCCATATTCTTCGGCGCAAGGGAGATGACTCGCTCAGAGAGCTCGACTGCGAGATCGGTGCTCATGCCAGAGAAAGAGTGATAGTAGGAGAGCTTCGTTACCTGATCTGCGATGGCATCTTTGAGACGTTGATTGTCATAACCGAGATTGACACACCAGAGCCCCGCCATTGCATCGAGATATTTGCCACCATCGACATCAGTGAGTGTGCATCCTTGACCTGAGGCGATGATCTTGCCGCCACTCTCTTCATGCGCTTTCAGTGCGGTAAATGGATGGAAGAAGAAACGTCGATCCTTCTCCGAGAGCGACAGTGGCATTGAATCCCCCCTCACCTGTTCGAATAGCGCATTTTCTTGGCGTGCACTCACGAGGGTAGTGATGTCATGAATCGATGTCTAGATTGACGCTGGGTGTGCCTGGTAACAACTTCGAATTAGCGGTTTCGATGCTCCTTTGGCTCGGCTGTCTTAGACTTCGCAACATGTACTCAACCGAAAAATCCCTTGCCGACCTACTCAAAGATCCAACGCTGATCAAGAGTCAGTTGTTCATCAATGGGAAGTGGCGAGAATCTTCGGATGGGTCGAAACGTGAAGTCATCAACCCGGCAACGGGGGTTCGCATAGTTGAAGTGGCAATGGCCACAGTTGATGATGTTAAGGAAGCAATCTCAACTGCGCAGAGCGCGTTCGAAAAGTGGTCGAAACTGACAGCCCTTGAACGTTCAAAGATCATGCGCTCTTGGTATCAACTCATTATGGATAATGTCGAGGACCTTGCGGTGATTCTCACTGCAGAGCAAGGCAAACCGCTCACTGAATCCCGAGGCGAGATAACCTACGGGGCCTCATTTATTGAGTGGTATGCCGAAGAGGGAAAGCGACTTTACGGTGAAACCATCCCGACAAATGTCGCATCTCGCAGACTTCTCACGATAAAGCAACCAATCGGAGTCACTGCAGCGATCACTCCCTGGAACTTTCCGATGGCGATGATCGCAAGAAAGGCCGGACCTGCTCTTGCCGCTGGTTGTTCTATGGTGATCAAGCCCGCAACTGATACTCCGCTTTCCGCACTTGCCATGGCAGAACTTTCTCATCGCGCTGGCGTCCCCGCAGGGGTTTTGAGTGTGATTGTCGGTAATCCACGGATGGTGGCGGCAGAGATCACCAGCAATCCACTGGTTCGCGCGCTCTCGTTTACTGGCTCGACTGAAGTAGGTAAGGCGCTGATGGCAGCATCGGCACAGACGGTGAAGAAAGTAGCGATGGAGCTTGGCGGAAATGCACCGCTGATCGTCTTTGATGATGCCGACGTCGATGTGGCAGTCACTGGTGCGATTGCCTCGAAGTTTAGAAATAGTGGTCAAACCTGCGTCTGCGCAAATCGCATCATCGTGCAAGCAGGGATACATGATCGTTTCGTCGAAGAATTGAAGAAGGCAGTGGCAGGACTTCTCGTCGGTAATGGTTTGGATCCTGATACCAAGCAGGGTCCGCTGATCAATGAGAGCGCTGTAGAGAAAGTTGAAAGCCATATCAATGATGCGCTCAAGGCCGGTGCACAAATCGTCGCCGGAGGAAAGCGCTCGCCACTTGGCGCAACCTTCTTCGAACCAACAATTCTCACTGGAGTTAAGGAAGAGATGCTGGTCTGCCAAGAAGAGACCTTCGGGCCATTAGCGGGAATCGTGAAATTCACAACTGACGACGAGGCGATTCGTATTGCAAACAACACTCCATTTGGACTCGCGGCCTATTTCTTCACTCGTGACAATGCACGCGTCTGGCGAGTTGCTGAGGCGCTTGAGGCGGGAGTGGTCGGAGTCAATACGGGATTGATCTCTTACGAAGGCGCGCCATTCGGTGGCGTAAAAGAGTCAGGCGTTGGTCGAGAGGGCTCAAAGCACGGTATTGAGGAGTTCTTAGAGATCAAGTACATCTGTATCGACCAGATCTGATTCTGTTCTAGCGAAGTAACCTAGTTTTGTAGGTGGAGATCTCGCTCAATCTCGGCGACACACTTTTGTAGCCTCGGTAGCAGCTTTGTAACTAACTCTTCTTGAGAGATTCTCGAGGGGTGTGCACTGACATTCGCGGCAGCGAGTACCTTTCCATCTTTGCCATGTATCGGAACCGAAACAGATTCGACGCCCTCTTCAAGTTGTCCGACCACGATGGCGTAACCATCCTTACGAGCCTTGGCAATGATCTTTCGAAGCTCGCCCTCATCAGTCACAGTCATCGGAGTGAATTTCTCAAGGTGTGCAGAGGCGAAGTAGTTTGCGAGTTCCGCTTCGGTCATCGAGGCCAAGAGGACTCGCCCCATCGAGGTCGCATAGGCAGGTAGTTGGGTACCGACAGCGAGATTGATTGTCATCAGTCGGTTTCCACTTGCTCGACATACATAGATCACGTTCTGACCCTCAAGGACAGATGCCGAACAGGATTCACGGACTTCGGTAGCCATCTCTTCGAGATGTCCTTGTGCGATCGTAACGAGACTGAAGGAGTTGAGATAGGCATAACCAAGTTCGAGTACTCGAGGCTTGAGGAAGAAGTATCGACCAGAACTACCGACATAGTTGAGCGATTCCAAAGTGAGGAGAAATCGTCTCGCCGTCGCGCGAGTGAAGCCAGTCAGCTCTGCAACTTCAGAGAGCGTCAATTTAGAGTTCTCGGCATTGAAG
>Ga0169931_10001445_pt1 | contig 39199 bp, 27 predicted proteins | sample Kivu_15m_20L_FD_129675 | JGI IMG/M metagenome (GOLD analysis project Ga0169931, IMG submission 129675) | Freshwater microbial communities from Lake Kivu, Western Province, Rwanda to study Microbial Dark Matter (Phase II) - Kivu_15m_20L... | ecosystem: Environmental > Aquatic > Freshwater > Lake... | reverse complement strand
CGAGCGGCACGCCTCCGGCGAAGCCGAGGGCGAGCAGGACGAGCATGGTCGGCTGGAGGTAGAGCGGGCGGGGGGCGGACGCGGCGGTCGCGGCGGGGGGTGCCTGCATGGCGGCGCACCATAAGAAGGATTCGCCGTTCCTGCCGGGCTTGCCCCCCGACCCGCGTCGCTCACTGCTTCGCCGCGAAGACCTCAACGAACCCTGACCGTCCAGACGAGACGTCCGGGGGGACCTCGGTACCTTCGCGGCGGGGCGGAGCGAGGGAGAAGGAACGTGGCGGACGGATCCGTCACGCGGCGTCGGACCGTGCATGGACGACCACGGATGAGCACCACCACCAGCCCGACGATGATCGCCCCGACCCGGCGGCGACGGGCGCCGCTGCAGGCGGCGCACGACTTCCTCTTCGCCAAGGTGCACGGCGGCACCCTCATCTACAACGCCTGCTGGGAGGATCCAAGGATCGACCGCACGCTGCTGCGGCTCGACCGCAACAGCCGCGTGGTCATGATCACGAGCGCCGGATGCAACGCCCTCGACTACCTCCTCGACGATCCGGCGGAGATCCATGCGGTGGACGTCAACCACCGGCAGAACGCCGTGCTCGAGCTGAAGCAGGCGCTCCTGCGGACGGGCGACCACCAGCGGCTGTGGGCGCTCTTCGGCGAGGGCGCCGACGCCCGCCGCGAGGAGATCTACGGCTCCGTGCGGCATGACCTTCGTCCGCCCGCGCGAGCCTACTGGGACCGTCGGATCTCCTACTTCGACCCCGGAGGTCAGAGGAACAGCTTCTACTTCCACGGCGGGAGCGGTCTTGCGGCATGGATGCTCCGGGCGGTCGTCCTCGGACCGGGACCACGCCGCCGCCGGCTCGCCGAGGAGCTGCTCGATGCCCCGGACCTCGCGGCGCAGCGGGCGATCTTCGGGCAGCTCGAGCCGGAGATCTGGGGTCGCCTCGCCCGCTTCCTCGTGCGCCAGCCGATGCTGATGGCGCTGCTGGGCGTGCCGCGACCGCAGATCCGGCTCATCACCACGTCGCATCCCGGCGGACTCGAGGGCTACGTGCGCGAGAAGCTCCGGCGGGTGATGACCGAGCTTCCGATCCGCGAGAACTACTTCTGGCGGGTCTACCTCACCGGTCGCTATGCCCCGCACTGCCGACCGGAGTACCTGCGCCCCGAGCATGGCGGCTTCCTCGCCTCGCGGGTGGACCGCATCCGCCTCTCGACCACCACGCTCACCCGGCATCTCCGTGACCGCCCGGGCAGCTACAGCCACTTCGTGCTGCTCGACCACCAGGACTGGCTCGCGGCGCACGATCCGGAGGCGCTCCGGGAGGAGTGGGAGGCGATCCTCGCGAACGCGGCGCCGGGGGCGGTCGCGATCCTGCGCACGGCGGGACTCGATCTCTCGTTCCTGCCCGCGGAGGTGCGGGCGCGGATCCGAGCGCGGCCCGACCTCACCGAGCCGCTTCATCGCCTCGACCGCGTCGGCACCTACGGAAGCCTGCACCTGCTGGAGCTCGCGTGAGCAAGGGCGGATCGCCGCTCGCGGTCGAGTCCGCGTCGCCCCCGCGGGGCGGACGTCGCGAGTCCGAGGCGGCGGTCGAGCGCTACTACCGGCTGCACGCCCGCATCTACGACGCCACCCGCTGGAGCTTCCTCTTCGGTCGGACGTCGTTCCTCCGTCGCCTGCCCGCCGACCTCGCGCCGCGGCGGATCCTCGAGGTCGGCTGCGGGACGGGCGTCGTGCTCGACGCCCTCGCCCGGCGGTTCCCGCGCTCGGAGGTGCTCGGCGTCGACCTCTCCGACGCGATGCTCGCGCGGGCGAGCCGACGCGCGGCGGCGCACCGCGGCCGCGTCCGGGTCGAGCGGCGGAGCTACGACGCCCCCTGCTCCGACTCGGGCGGCTTCGACCTCGTCGTCGCCTCGTATGCCCTCACGATGTTCAACCCCGGGTGGGAGCAGGCGATCGACGCAGCGCGGCGCGACCTCCGACCGGGCGGGCGGATGTGCGTCGTCGACTTTCACGACTCGCCCGTCCCTTGGTTTCGGGCGTGGATGCGGGCGAACCATGTGCGGATGGAGGGACAGCTGCTGCCGATGCTTCGATCCGCGTTCGAGGTCGAGTCGGAGTCGATCTCCTCCGCGTTCGGCGGTCTCTGGAGGCACCTGACCTTCGTGGGTCGGCGGGACCCCTCGGGGGAGACGGGCTAGGCGGGGGAGTTCGGGGCGGAGAACTCCGCCCGAATGGGTGAAGTGCGGCAGGATCGGGAGCGTTCGCGTGGTTCGCGGCATCGCCGACTGGACCCTAGGCGGAATCGGGTCAGGGTGTCGGTGCCGCGTCGAGTGGTTCGTCACGCCTCGGTCGGTCGATCCTGCTTGCCGCCTCCCGCCACGCTCGGAGCCACCCATGCCCGCTCGCCGTGAGTCTGCCTTCGCAGGGATCCTCCTCTCGACGCTGCCCGCCTTGACCGTGCTGGCGGTCGCCGGCGCTCAGGGCGGTCTTCCATGGGTCACTCCGCCGGTCACCGCGCCCGGCGTCGAGCGGCGGCTCTTCGCGAGCGACGCCGCGGGCACGATGGTGAGCTACCACGTCTTCCTGCCGCCCCAGTACGCCGCGGAGCCGGACCGCTGCTTCCCGGTCCTCTATTGGCTGCACGGCAGCGGTGCCGCGACGGGGAGCATCGCGCCGGTCAGCGGCTGGTTCCGCGACGCGATCGCCGCGGGGCTCATTCCGCCGATGATCGTCGTCTTCCCCAACGGCATGTCGTACCGGATGTGGTGCGACTCCCTCGACGGCGCGACGCCGATGGAGACCGTGGTGATCGAGGACCTGCTGCCGGTCGTCGATGCCGCCTTCCGCACCGTCGCCTCGCGCGAGGGTCGGATCGTCGAGGGCTTCAGCATGGGCGGTCAGGGCGCCGCTCGGCTTGGGCTGCGTCATTCCGACCTGTTCGCGGCGGCGTCGATCCTCGGCGGCGGACCGATGCAGCTCGACTTCCTCGACGAGCCAGCGGGCACCAGCTTTCCGCGCGACCTGCGACTCCAGATCTACGAGGAGGTGTGGGGGAGCAGTCCGGCGTACTACCTGGCGCAGCATCCCTCGACCATCGCCGAGGAGAACGCGGCGGCGGTCATCGCGAGCGGCCTCCGGATCCGCGTCGCGGTGGGGACGCTCGACGCCATGCTTGCGGGGAACGTCGCCTACCACGAGCACCTCGAGGCGCTCGGGATCGACCACGAGTTCACCCCGGTTCCCGGCGTGGGGCACCTCGCGCCGGCGGTGATGGAGGGGCTCGGCGACGCGAACTGGGCGTTCTACGAGGAGGTCTTCGGCGGCGTCGGCACGCGGATCGGCGACCTCAACGCGGACCACCGCGTCGATGGCACGGACCTCGGCATCCTGCTCGGCTCGTGGGGCGAGTGCCCGCCGAAGTCGCCATGCCCGGCCGACCTCGACCATGACGGCATCGTCGGCGGGTCGGACCTCTCGATCCTCCTCGGCGCGTGGGGGGAGTAGGACCGCGTCGGCGCGTGGACCGGCTCAACTCGCTGCCGGTCCTCGGTGCCTCACGGCGCAGCGTGGTCCGGGACCGGCTGCTTGGGCGCGTCGGCGGGAGGCGCTGGATTCACGCCGGAGATCGCCTGGCCGCCGATCGCCTTCGAGCGGAAGAACCGCGCCTCGTAGCGGAACTCCTGCTGTCGGTTCGCCATCGGCGCGTTGAACATGTTGCCGTCCCACTGGTTGGTCAGGACGGGGCTGCTCGACCACCGCACCTTCTCGCCGAGCGACTCGTCCTTCCACTCGACGAGGTCCGCGCCGACCTGTCGCGCCGCCGCGATCGCCTGCGCATTGGTGAGCGTGTCGAAGGAGTCGAAGTTCGAGTGCCCGATCCAGCGCGCCGTCTCGGGCGAGGGCGGCTTGTCGAGGAGCTCGACCGCCGTCACGGCGGGCCACTTCTCGCCCTCGTAGGAGGTGAGGAACGGATTGGTGCACGCGGCGAGCGGCAGCAGCGCCAGGGCGACGAGGAGCGATCGAAGCGCAGGGACGCGGGAGTTCGTCATCGTGATGCTCATCGGGGGATCATCGGAGCGGACGCGCAAGTCGGCAAGGGCAAGGTCGCCGCGAGGAAGCAAGCATCGCCGGACGTGGCGGAGCGCGACGGCTCGCCCAGCGCGCCGAGGCGAAGGAGGAGAAAGCGAAATCCCCCCAGGTCCCGGAGGACCTGGGGGGAGAAATCAGACCGTCACGCAAGGACGTCCCAAGGCGATCACGAGGTCCAGTTGCTGAGCAGGATCGAGAGGTCGGCGCCATTCACGACACCATCGCCATTGAGGTCGCCGTTGCAACCCCCGCACTTGCCCCACTCGCCGAGCATGATCGAGAGGTCTGCACCATTCACGACGCCGTCGCCGTTGAGGTCGCCGGGGATCGACGGAACCTCGACGCAGCCGGGGAAGCTCGGAAGCGTGCATCCGCCGGGCGGGGGCACGAGGAACCCGAACCGCGACGCGGCGCTCCAGCCGCAGAGCCAGTTGGTGTTCCCCGGGGGGAACGCGCCCGCGTAGAGCGCCGGGGAGGTGTAGAACCCGTCGTTCGGCGCACCCTGCTGGGCGGTCGCCGCCGGACCGACCGGGCGGGGATCAAGCGAGACGACCGGGAGCATGGTCTTGCCGCCGCGGGTGACCGGGGCACCGCGGGTGATCTGGGCGATCGGCGTGCTGGCGACGGCGTTGCCCGGGATCAGGGTGTTGCGGTTCGACGCATCGAAGACGCCGACCGAGGTCGCGGTGTTGTAGGCGGCCGGGTCGAGGTTCCGGAAGAACACCGAGTCGGTGATCTGGCAGAGGTTGCCGGTGGTCTGCGCGGTGTAGAACGCCGCGGGATTCGGCGGAGCGTTCACGGTCGAGAAGGAGGTGTAGGGGGTGCTCCAGACCTGCGCCCAGGTGAGGGTGCCGTTGAAGCCGTAGCCCGAGCCGCCATCGCCGTCGACGTTGTCGTTCTGGACGAGCCGCTCGCCGAGGTCCATCACGATGGCGTTCTTGAACTGCATGCGGGCGCCGTCGCGGTAGGCAAAGCCGTGATCGCCGGCACCGGGGACCGGCTGTCCGATGAGGGTCATGTTGTAGGCGACCGAGGTGGTCACCGGCTGCGCGTCGGAGTTCTCGGCGCCGTCGATCTCGACGCAGTTGTCGCCCACGCCCGAGCCCTGCGCCGCGTCGACGCTGTAGCCCTGCACGATGAGGCCGAACTGCAACTTGCCGCGGTAGCCCTGATCGATGTCGAGGCTGTCGTCGCCGATGTTCCAGATGCTGAAGTTCTTGAGGTCGACGGTGCCGCCCCAGATCTCGATGCCGTCATCGACGTTGTTCATGATCTCGATGAAGTTGAGCCCGGTCTCCCGGCCGATGCCGCCGAGGGACAGTCCGTTGAGCTCGTTGCCGAGACCCACCACGCGACCGCCGTAGCGGAGCGAGAGGTAGCTGATGCATCCGGAGTTGTCGTCGTCGTTGCCGCCGCCGTAGAGGACGTTCGGGTCGCCGGGGAACTGGGCGACGAGACCCTCCATGGGGGAGAGGTTGTTCGGGTTCGGGGTCGGCGTGTTGTTGGGGACGCTCGGACCATACTTGCCGATGTACGCCTGACCCATGATCGTCAGGTTGCCCCACTCGTTCGCCGCCTCCCGCCACGACGTGAAGGTGTCGAGGGAGGAGGTCATGATCACGGGGTTCTGGGCGGTGCCGCGGACATAGATGCGGGCGCCGCGGCAGACCGCGAGGCTTCCCGAGCCGTTCGCCGTCGGGATGCTCGCGACGAGCGTGCCGGGCTCGATGGTCAGCGTCGCGCCGGGCAGGACGTAGATCTGGGTCTGCAGGCGGTAGACGTTGTTCGCCGTCCACGTGGTGGACGTCGAGATGTCGGTGGTGACGAAGACCTCCGCGGCGTTCGCGGAGGAGGCGGCCACGATGCCGCCGATGGCGATCGACGCCAGCTTCCTGATGCTCATGACACATCTCTCCTGAGGGGGGGACTTGACTCGGACGACGCGCCGAATCGACGTGGCGCACGCTGCTCCACTCGCGGGCGTAGGAAACGTACGGCGCGATTGTTCGGGTTCGGTGAGTTCGCGGTGCGCGTTGCGTCCGCTTCCGCGAGGCGGGCACCCTCGTGCATCCGGAGCGCCGGCGCGGCGAGCTGCGGCGCGGCGCGCTGCGCAAGGAATGCGCAAGGACCCCCGTTGACGCGACGGCGACGCTGCCGTTGAACCCGTCGTGCGCGGGTTCTTTGCAGAACGCTCACATCGCGCCCGTAGCGTTCCGCGTCCTTCCGGGGCAGCGTTCCCTCCGTCCGTCTTCACCGCTCGCCACCCCCTCGATCCATTCCCAAGCCCATGTCGTTCTTCCTCCTCGGCGCGTGGACGATCCTGTCGGTCTCGCTCCAGGCGGCGACTCCGGCGCCGGCGGCGGCAGCGACGCGGCTCGTCGATGCTGCCGCGTCCGACTCGAACCGCAGGCTCCTCGAGCTCGCCTTCTCGGCGGTCACTGCGATCCCGGCGGATCCCCACCAGGCGGACCGGAGCAAGGCGCAGATGGAGGTCGTCGAGGAGTGCCTCGCCGAGGGGCAGCTCGCGACCGCCGCCCGCTTCGCCGACCGGATCGACGATTGGCGGCGGGGACTCGCCTACGCGAGGCTCGCCGAGGCGATCGCGCCGGAGGGTGATTCACCGGAGGTCCGCCGCTACCTCGCCCTCGCGGCGGTCACCGCCTCCAACGCCGAGGACTGGCGACCCGCCCGGATCCGCATGGTGATCGCCCGGGCGAACGCCCGGCTCGGCGCCGAGGATGAGGTCGCGCGGCTCGAGGCGCTGATCGGTCCCGAGGAGGCGGGGAAGCTCGGCACGGTGCGGGCGGAGCTCGGCGATGCGTCGCGGTTCGACGCGGTCCGCGCGGACCTCGACGCGGCGATCGCGACGAGGCAGATGGACCCCGCGCGGTGGGCGCTGGAGGCGTACGCGGCGTGGCATCGGCGGCTCTACGCCGACGCCGAGCGGCGGAGCTCGATCGAGGCGTCGATCCGCGGCGGCTGGAACGCGGTCCCGATCCCCATCCAGTTCGACCTGATCCTCGAGCTCGCGGACGCCGCGCTCGCGGCGGGGGACCCGGAGGGCGCGCGGCGGCTGCTCGCGGACGCCGCGGCGTACCTCACCGCGCATCAGTGGATCATCGAGGAGCGGCTCCGCATGAGCGCCGAGATCGCGTCGCGGCGGTTCGGTGCCGGCGAGGCGGACCTGGCGCGGGCGATGCTCGCCGAGGCGTTCGCCGACTTCCGCCGCGACCGCCTCACGATCGTCGACATCGAGCGGGCGAGCGTGCTGCGGGCGTTCGCGGAGGCGCAGGCGGCGATGGGCGACCGCGTCGCGCTCGCGGCGACCTACGGCGAGGCGCTCGACGAGGGGTTCGTGAATCCCAACTCCCGGCCGCGGGCGACCGACTTCTCCGCGACCTGCCTCTCCATGACTCGGACGGAGTTCGAGCCCGACGCGGCGATGCAGGAGCGGATGGACGCGCTCCGGGCCCGCCTGGGCGATCCCTGGTGATCCGCGTCGCCCTCCTCGCGGCGCTCCTCGTGGTCCTTGGCTGGACCCCACGGGCGGTCGCGCAGCAGGCGGGCTCGATCCGAGGCGTCATCTCCGACGCCGACTTCGACGCGGCGCTTCCCTTCGCGGAGGTCCTCATCCAGGAGACCGGCGCGAAGACGGTCTGCACGGCGGAGGGAACCTACGTCTTCGGCGAGGTGCGACCGGGCACCTACACCCTGATCTTCTCGAAGGAGGGGTTCTCCCGTCAGATCCGTTCCGGCGTCGTCGTCGCGGGCGGGGCGATGACCGAGGTGGATGCCTCCATGAGCGGCGACTTCATGGAGATGGAGGAGTACGTCGTCCAGGAGCTGCAGCCCGGCGGCTCGACGGAGCTCTCGCTGCTGCGCCTGCGGATGGAGTCTCCGGCGCTGATGGACTCGATCTCGAGCGACATCATCTCCCGCGCGGGGGCGAGCGATGCGGCGGGGGCCCTGCGGCTCATCCCCGGCGCGACCGTGGTGGACGGCTTCGCGGTGGTCCGCGGCCTGCCCGATCGCTACGTGAGCAGCCAGCTCAACGGGATCGTGCTGCCGACCTCCGACCAGGACCGCCGCGGCGTCGAGCTCGACCAGTTCCCCGCCGCGGCGATCGACAGCATTCAGGTCACGAAGAACTTCACGCCCGACCAGCAAGGCAACGCCTCGGGCGGCGCGGTGAACCTCGTCCTGAAGGGGATCCCCGCGCAGACGCTGATCCAGGTGAGCGCCCAGGCGGGCTACAACACCCAGACGACCGGTCGCCGCGACTTCCTCACCTACGACGGCGGCGGGCTCTCCTACTGGGGCGGCGGCAAGGGCACCGGCAACCCGCAGCCGGTGGGCACCAGCTGGACCGGCGCAGCCGGCGTCGCGGCGGATGGCTACGCGCCGCCGAACCAGAAGTGGTCGGTGAGCGCGGGCGGTCGAGGGGAGCTCGACGACGGCGTGACCATCGGCGGCTTCTCGAGCTTCTTCTACGAGAACGACTACGAGTACTTCGACAACGGCGTGGACGATCAGTGGTGGGTCCGGACTCCCGGCGCCGCGATGACGCCGCAGACGAAGCAGGGGACGCCGGAGGACAACGACTTCAAGACCGCCCTCTACGACGTGACGCAGGGCACCGAGCTCGTCCGCTGGGGCTGGCTCGGCACCGCGGGCGTGGAGTGGGAGGGGCAGTCGCTCGGCGTGGCGTACCTCTACACGCGGACCTCGACCGACACCGCGACCCTCGCGGACGACAGCCGCGGCAAGTCGTACTTCTTCCCCGGCTACGAGCCGAACAACCCCGCCGCCGAGGGCAACTCGCCGACCAACCGAACCGCGGCGCCGTGGAACCGCCTCGAGACGATCGAGTACGACGACCGCATCTCCTCGACGCTGATCCTGAACGGCGACCACGAGATCCCGATCTTCGAGGAGTTCTCCGTCGGCGACTTCATGACCTTCCTCACGCCGCGGATCGACTGGAACTACTCCTACGCCACCGCGAACCTCGACCAGCCCGACAAGCGGCAGTTCAGCTCGCTCTTCCTGCCGCGCTCGCTGAACCCGGGCTTCCCGCCCTTCATCCCGGAGTTCATCGAGCCGGAGGTGCAGCGTCAGTACAAGCCCGACGCGAACTTCCTCCTCGGCAACGCGCAGCGGATCTGGACGGGACTCAACGAGCGGACCAACCAGTTCGCGATCAACCTGCTCATGCCCTTCACCCAGTGGTCCGGCGACGAGGGGTTCCTCAAGTTCGGCGTGTTCGACGACTCGCTCATCCGGAACTTCACGCGGTCGAGCTACAGCAACTTCAACGACAACAGCGCGGAGTACTTCGCTCCCTGGGAGAAGTTCTGGAGCGCGGTCTTCCCGGATGAGAACCACCCGATGTCGGATGGTCCGCCGTACGTGGACGTGAACTACCGCGGCGAGCAGGACATCCTCGCGTGGTACGCGATGACCGACCTGCCGCTGAACTCGTGGTCGAAGATCATCGGCGGCGCCCGCGTCGAGAACGTGAGCCTCGCGATCCAGAACTTCCCCGAGGAGGACGCGGTGTGGTTCCCGCCGGGGTCGCTCTCGCCGGTGCGCCTCCGCCCCGGCGACGCCGACGTCGACATCGACCAGAACTTCGTGCTGCCCTCGATCGGCTTCGAGGTGATCCCCCTCGAGAACCTCACCTTCCGCGGCAACTACGCCCAGACCTACGCGCTGCCGACCTTCAAGGAGCTCACGCCGATCCTGCAGCAGGAGTACCTCGGCGGCGACATCTTCATCGGCAACCCCGACCTCGTGATCAGCGACGTCGTCAACTACGACCTGCGCGTCGACTACGTGCCCTACCTCGGCGGTCTGCTCTCGGCGTCCTACTTCTACAAGGACATCACCAACCCGATCGAGAACGTCCAGCGGGTCACCTCGTTCATCTACACCACGCCGGTCAACTATCCCTCCGGCACGATCAGCGGTTGGGAGTTCGAGGTGCGGCAGGACCTTGGCTTCTTCACCGACCTGCTGCAGGGCTTCCTCGTCGGCGGCAACGCGACGCTCATCGACTCGAACGTGGTGCTCCCCGCGGACGAGGCGGCGGAGTTCGCCGGTCCGGCGTACCAGGTGGACATCACCTCGCGCGACATGACCGACGCGCCGGACTACCTCTACAACCTCTTCACCACGATCGACGTCTCGAGCATCGGCACGCAGGTCGGGCTGTTCTACACCGTCACCGGCAACACGCTGATCGCCGGCGCGACCACCGACGACGGCAACTTCGTGCCGAGCGTCTACCAGAAGCCCTTCGGCACGCTGAACCTCACGGTGTCGCAGCGGGTCATCGGCGACTTCCTGAAGCTCACCTTCCAGGCGAAGAACCTGACCAATCCCTCCTTCCAGGAGGTCTACTCGGGCGCCGGCGTTCAGGGCGAGACCCTCAAGACCTCCTACACCCTCGGCATCGACCTCTCGATCGCCCTCACCGGGCAGTTCACCTTCTGAGCCATCCTTGAGCCCTCCCCGGGCGACGCATCCGCGGAAGCGACCACCATGCCTCGAGACCACCGACGACTCCCGACCCTCGCGATCCTCACGCTCGCGGCGCTCGCCGCGCTCGCCGCCGCGCCGGCCGACCCGCCGGACGCGGCTCCGCCGCCCGCGACCGAGCCGGCGGCGCCGACCGCCCCGCCCTCGGCCGACGCCCGCGCCGCGGCGATCAACGATGCCCGCGCGACGCTCGAGCAGTACGTCGAGGTCCGCCGAACCATCTCCCGCGAGCGGCTTCAGCTCGCCGAGGGTCGGCAGGTCCTCCAGGATCGCCTCGACCTCGTGCAGCGGGAGATCGACTCGATCAAGGAGAAGATCGCCGACGCCGACAAGAACCTCGCCGCCGCCGACGAGAAGCGGGTCGAGCTCGAGCGCCGCGCGGCGGCGCTGCGGGCGGCGTCGCAGTCGCTTGCCGACCTCATCGTGCCGCTCGAGGCGCGGACCAAGGCGCTGCTCGCACGCCTGCCGGAGCCGATCCGCGAGCGGATCCGCCCGCTCACCCAGCGGCTGCCCGAGGATCCGGCGACGACGAGGCTCTCCATCGGCGACCGCTTCCTGAACGTGGTCGGCATCCTCAACGAGGTCAACAAGTTCAACGGCGAGATCACCCTCGCGAGCGAGGTGCGCCAGCTGCCCGACGGTCGGTCGATCGAGGTGACCTCGATGTACCTCGGCGTCGGGCAGGGCTTCTACGTGAACGCCGACGGCACCATCGCCGGGATCGGCGCGCCGACCGCGGACGCCTGGACCTGGCGATCCGCCAACGACGCGGCGCCGGCGCTCGCGAGGGCGGTCGCCATGATGAAGAACGAGCAGATCGCGGAGTTCGTCCCGCTTCCGATGCGGGTCGATTGACGAGGAGCCATCCATGCACGCCCACGAATCACTCATCGCCATCGTCCTCGCCGCGTCGATGCTCGCCGGCGCCACCTCCTCGGCGCAGGAGGCGGCTCCGCCTCCGAGCGCCGCCGCCCCGACCACCGCGACCGCCCCGCCGCCGGCGTCCCCCGACGCCTTCGGCGACGCCTCGCGGGGGATCGCCCAGCAGCTCCAGGACTCGCTCAAGGAGCTCGACGCGCTTCGCGGGCAGATGGCGGCGGAGATGGTGCCGCTCTCGCGGCAGCTCACCGCCCTCGAGAACCAGCTCGCCGACGTCCGCAAGCAGTACCAGGACAAGGTCCGCGAGCTCGACGCCCGCACGCTCGGGCTCGGCAACCTCCGCGGCGAGATCGATGCCCGCGAGAAGGAGGCGACCTACCTCGCGGGTCTCCTCGGCGAGTACCAGCGGAACTTCGAGTCGCGCCTCCACGTGACCGAGCTGCAGCGCCATCGAGACGCGATCGCCACCGCCCGGCTCGCCGCGGAGAACACCGCGCTCTCCGAGCAGCAGATCGCGGAGGCGCAGGCGTCGCTCCTCGCCGCGTCGCTCGAGCGGCTGCACGACGTGGCGGGCGGCACCCGCTTCGAGGGCACCGCGGTCGGCGAGGGCGGCACCGTGCAGAAGGGTCGCTTCGTCCTCGTGGGTCCGGTCGCGGCATTCCTCCCCGAGCAGGGTCCGGCGACCACCGCCGAGCAGCGGCTCGGCTCGCTCGAGCCCGCGGCGATCGCGTATCCCGATCCGCTCCAGGCGCAGGCGGCGGAGGCGCTCCTCCGCGGCGGCGAGGGCATGCTCCTCCTCGATCCCACCCTCGGCAACGCCCGCAAGGTCGCGGAGACCGAGGAGACCCTCGCGGAGCACATCCGCGCCGGCGGACCGGTGATGATCCCGATCTTCATCCTCGCGGGCGCGGCGCTCCTCGTCGCGCTCGCCAAGTGGATCGGGCTGTCGCTGGTGCGGATGCCCTCGCGGCGACGCGTCGACGAGCTGCTCAAGGCGGTCGCGGCGAAGGACGCCGCCGCGGCGGGCACGGTCGTCGAGCGGATGCCGGGTCCAGTCGGTCGGATGCTCAAGGCAGGCGTCGCCAACCTCGCGGAGCCGCGCGAGCTCATCGAGGAGGCGATGTTCGAGACGATCCTCTCCGCGAAGCTGCGGCTCACCCGGTTCCTGCCCTTCATCGCGGTCGCGGCGGCGGCGGCGCCGCTGCTCGGTCTCCTCGGCACCGTCACCGGCATCATCACCACCTTCAAGCTCATCACCGTCTTCGGCTCGGGCGACGTGAAGTCGCTCTCGGGCGGCATCTCCGAGGCGCTCATCACCACGGAGTGGGGGCTCATCGTGGCGATCCCGTCGCTGCTCATCCACGCGTATCTCTCCCGCAAGGCGCGGGGCATCGTGGACCGCATGGAGGGCACCGCCCTCAACTTCCTCAATGAGGTCGCCCGCAGCCGCGAGCAGCAGCCCGCGGCGATCGACCGCGAGGCGCTCGCGAAGGAGGTGCGGTCGATCCTCTCCGAGCTGCTCACCCCGGCGGTGCGGCAGCAGCTCGCCGGCTCGGGAGGGGCGGCGCGATGATCCCGGCGGCTGCCCTCTCCTCCGCGGTCGCCTCGGCGATCTCCTCCGCGGTCTCTTCCTCCGCGGGCGCCTCCTCCGCGGTCTCTCTCTCCGAGCCAGGAGCGCTCGCCCGCCTGTGGAGCGACGCGGTCGCGATCTGGATCTCCGGCGGCTGGGCGATGATCCCGATCGCCATCGTCGCGCTCCTGATGTTCGGGATCGGGACGCACCTCCATCTCCGCCTGCGCGAGAAGGGCTACGACCGGGTGCCGGAGCGGCGCTGGCGGACCTGGATCGATGATCCGCAGGCGCGGGAGGGCCCGCTCGGCGAGCTCATCCGCTTCGTCACCGCGAGCAGCTCGCTGCAGGCGATGCGGGACTTCTTCGACCAGATCCGCACCACCGAGCTCGCGGCGCACGACCGCGACCTCAAGGTCATGCGGGTCTGCGTGGCGGCGGCGCCCCTCTTCGGGCTGCTCGGCACGGTGACCGGCATGCTCGTCACCTTCGGCGCCCTCGCCGGCGGCTCCGGCGGCGAGAAGACCATGTCCCAGATCTCCTCCGGCATCTCCGAGGCGCTGATCACCACCGAGACCGGCCTCGTGATCGCCCTCCCGGGGCTCTTCCTCCAGTTCCTCCTCTCGCGGGCGTGCGAACGCCACCGGGCGTTCCTCGCGCACCTCGAGACGATCTGCACCCAGCACCTCATCCACCGCGACCGCGCGACCGCCTGAGCGACCCCGAGACCCATCATGTCACGCATCCGCCAGATGATGACCGACGACTCGAGCGAGACCGGCATCGACATGTCGCCGCTCATCGACTGCGTCTTCATCCTGCTCATCTTCTTCATCGTCACCACGACCTTCGTCGAGGAGACCGGCGTGGAGGTGGACAAGCCGCAGGCGGCGAGCGCCGAGCGGCTCGAGAAGTCGAGCATCCTCATCGCCCTCACCTCCAAGGGCGAGGTCGTCTACGGCGGGCGGGAGATCGGGATCGGCGGCGTGCAGGCGCTGGTGCGGCGCATGATCCAGAAGGAGCAGCTGCCGGTGATCATCCAGGCGGACGCCGCGAGCCCCGCGGGGCTCCTCGTCCGCATCATCGACGAGTCGAAGCTCGCGGGCGCCACCAAGGTGAGCGTCGCCGCGAAGAACCCCCGCTGAGGCGCGGGCGAGCAGACCCAGAGCCACGACCGTGAAGCCCAACGTCACGAGAACCTTCCTCGACCACCTCCGGCATGACGCCCTCGTCCTGCTCGGATCGGTGGGCTTCACCGCGGCGTTCTTCCTCGTGCTTCCCCTGATGGAGGCGATCGGTCAGCCGCCCTCGGCGGACCTCGTCGTCCAGTCGATCTCGACCGCCGACGTGCCGCCGCCTCCGCCGCCTCCCGAGGAGGAGAAGCCCGAGGAGGAGCCGGACGAGGAGAAGCCGCCGGAGCTCCAGGAGGACGTGCCGCAGCTCGACCTCTCGCAGCTCGAGGTCGCCCTGAACCCCGGGGTGGGCGGCGACCTCATGGGCGGCGACTTCGCGGTCTCGCTCAACGTCGCCGCGGCGAGCGGCTCGGACGTCGAGGCGATCTTCTCGCAGGCCGACCTCGACCAGGCGCCCGTGCCCGTGCACCAGCCCTCGCCCCAGCTCACCGCCGCGATGCGGAAGAAGGCGCCCGGGCGGGTGGTGGTGATCTTCGAGGTCGACCAGAACGGTCGAGTCCAGAACCCCCGCGTCCGCGAGAGCACCGATGCGCTCTTCGACGGGGCGGTGCTCTCCGCGATCAAGCAGTGGAAGTTCGAGCCGGGCAAGCGGAACGGCGAGCCGGTCCGCACCCGCATGCTCCAGCCCTTCACGATTCCCCGGTGACTCCCATGACCATCGACCCCTCCCTCCGCTCCTCCGGACTCCTCCTCGCCGCCGCCCTGCTCGCGGCGTCGATGCCCGCCCTCGCCCGCCCGCAGGAGGAGCCGGTCCTCGTGGAGGCGATCCCCACGCCGGCGCCGGTGCGCCTGCCCGCGGACGCGATCGAGCCGTGGCGCGACGAGGGCTTCCGCACCCGCTTCGCGGAGAGCTACCTCGCGGAGAGCGACGTCGAGCCGAAGCTCGCCACCAGCGAGGGCAAGCAGATCCAGAAGATCCTCGACCTGATCGGCGAGGAGAAGATCGACGACGCGATCGCGGCGCTCCGCAAGCAGGTCGCGGACGAGTCCTCGAGCGCGGTCTTCGACTTCACGCTCGGGAACCTCTACTTCCAGGCGGACCAGCTCGACGACGCCCGCGCCGCCCTCGAGGGCGCCGTCAAGAAGTTCCCGAAGTTCCGCCGCGCCTGGCGCAACCTCGGGCTCATCCACCTCCGGCAGCAGCGGTATCCCGACGCGATCCCGGCGCTCGCCCGGGTGATCGAGCTCGGCGGAAGCGACTCGGTGACCTACGGGCTCCTCGGCTTCTCCTACGCGAACGTCGCCGACGACCTCGCCGCGGAGAGCTGCTACCGGATGGCGATCGTCCTCGATCCCCGGACGCTCGACTGGCGGATGAACCTCGCCCGCAGCCTCTTCAACCAGCAGCGCTTCGCGGACGCGGGCGCGATCTGCGCGAAGCTCATCGCCGACGACCCGACCCGCGGCGAGCTCTGGCTCCTGCAGGCGAACGCCTACCTCGGCCTGGGGCAGCCGCTGAAGGCGGCGGAGAACTACGAGCTGGTCGAGCGCCTCGGGCAGGCGACCGCCGACAGCCTGCTCATGCTCGGCGACATCTACGTGAACGCCGGGCTCTTCGACCTTGCGGTCTCCGCGTACGGTCGGGCGATGGGACTCGCGCCGCGACCGGCGCCGGACCGGGCGATCCGCGCGGCGAAGGTGCTCGTCGCCCGCGCGGCGTACCCGGAGACGAAGGCGCTCCTCGACGCGCTCGAGAAGGCGTACGGCACCGACCTTCCGGAGGAGACCCGCAAGGACCTCCTGCGGACCCGTGCCCGCGTGGCGGTCGCGGAGGGCGCCGGCGACGAGCAGGCGCGGGTGCTCGAGGAGCTGATCTCGATCGATCCGCTCGACGGCGAGGCGCTGATCCTGCTCGGGCAGGAGCGGCGGCGGGCGGGCGACTTCGAGAAGGCGGAGTTCTACTTCGAGCGGGCGGAGGCGATCGAGAAGTTCGAGGGCGAGGCGAAGCTCCGCCACGGGCAGATGCTGGTCGCGCTCGGTCGCTATCCGGAGGCGATGCCGATGCTGCGGCGGGCGCTCGAGCTGAAGCCGAGCGAGAACCTCCAGCGCTACGTCGATCAGGTCGAGCGGGTCTCGAAGGGGCGGTGAGCGTCGAGCTCGCGCCGACGCGGTCCCGGCGAGGTCGGATCGGCGGGCGGGAGCCGTCGCGCTCGCCGTCCCCGCGGAAGCCGGTCTCTTCCCGTCTCGGATGCTCACCGAAACTTATCGAGAGTCGGGAGCCATCCCGACGCGGTTGAGGCAAGATCGTGTCGGGGCAGGGGAGGCGGGGCGACGCCCGGACGTGACCGTCTCCTCGTTCGCCGTCGCCGGCCGAGGCATGTTGGATGGACTCGTGACCGCACCGACTGACGCCTCGGAAACGATCTCGACGCTCACGGGTCCTCCCGCCGCGATGCGGGCGATCGAGGTGGCGCCGGGAAGCGCTCCGCCCCCGGCGGCGCTCCCGCCGGAGCCCCTCGTCAGCCTCGCGGGAGTGTTCCTCGGCGGTCTTGCGTTCTTCTTCCTCGGCGTGGACGGCATCAAGTCGAACCTGCGGCAGCTCACGAGCCGCCGCTTCCGGGCGATGATGGGACGCCTCACCTCGAGCGGGGCCCTCGCGGCGTTCTGGGGCACGGTGTTCGGGGCGATCACGCAGAGCGCGACCGCCACCGCCTTCGTCATGGTGGGCATGATCTCGAGCGGGCTGCTCTCGCTCCGGCGGGCGCTGCTGGTGACCTCGTGGGCCAACCTCGGCACGGTGCTCCTCGTCTTCGTCGCCGCGGTCGACCTCCGGGCGGCGATCCTCTACCTGATCGGGGTGTGCGGGCTCCTGATCGCCTTCGACGCCGCCAAGCGGGCGCAGCTCTCGGCGCGGGTGCTCCTCAGCGTCGGGATCCTGCTGCTCGGGCTCAAGCTCATGGGCGACGCGGCGCGTCCCCTCCCGCAGTTCGACTGGTTCGTGCCCACGACCAACCTCCTCCGCGACTGGGGTCTCGGGCTCTTTCTCCTTGGCCTCTCCCTTCGGCTCGTGATCCAGTCCTCCTCGGCGATCGTCGTCATCGGCATCGCCTTCGCCGCCGCCGGGCTGATCGCCCCGACGCAGATGCTGCTCCTGATGAGCGGCGCCGCAGTCGGCGTGGGCGCCTCAGTCGCCCTCTTCTCCGCCCGCTCGAGGGGACTCGGGAGGCAGATCGCCCTGCACCAGGGGATCAGCAATGCTGCAGTAGGCCTGCTGGTCCTCGCGAGTTACTTCGTCGAGCCGATCCTCGGCGTGCCGATGCTCCGGGCGCTCGTCGGGAACGCCGCCGACCTCGAGACGGGCCTCGCGCTCGCCTTCCTCGTCCAGCAGCTCTCGATCGCCCTGCTCGGCACGGCGATGATCCCCCTCTGCGGCGGACTGCTCGGGTGGCTCTCGCCGGTGACGCAGCAGGAGCAGGTCGAGCGGACCGCGTTCATCGCCGATGCCTCGACGCAGGACGCGGAGACGGCGATGGTGCTCCTCGAGAAGGAGCTGAACCGGCTCGTCGGATTCATGCCGCACTACCTCGACGGGATCCGATCCGACGAGGTCGTCGCGGGCGAGGCGGCGGGACTGCCGCCCGAGCGCCTGCTCGAGGCGGCGCAACGGATCGCGGCGGAGATCCGGGGCTTCGAGGAGGAGCTCTCCCGCGCGGGCATCGACGATTCGTCCGCGGCGCGGCTGCTCCGGCTTCGGCAGCAGCTCGAGCTCGCGATGAGCCTGCATGAGATGCTCGGCGCCTTCGCCGCGACCGCGGGGGGCGTCGTCGGGGGGGCGGGCGTCGAGCAGCTCCGCCGGAACCTCGTGGAGAGCCTCGACGCGATCGTGCACGTCGCGGCGAGCGCCTGCCGCGAGCGCGACGAGATCGACGTGGAGATGCTGCAGGGCATGACCGCCGACCGCGGCGAGCTGATGGAGCGGATCCGTGGGATCCACCTCTCCTCCGGCGAGGACCTGCCGCTTGCGATGCGCTCGAACCTGCTCTACCTGACCACGCTGTTCGAGCGGGTCGTCTGGATGCTTGGGCAGCTGAGTCGGACCATCAAGCCCGCGACCGCCTGATCGGAGGAACCACCATGGTGATCGTCGAGTCCAAGGAGGAAGGCGTGCTGACCCTGAGGCTGGAGGGTCGGCTCGACGGCGTCACCTGCGTGGAGGTGGAGCGGCGCTTCATCGAGATCTCGACCGAGCCGCAGGGCGACGGGGTCATCCTGGACTGCAGCGGGCTCGCCTACGTCTCGAGCGCCGGGCTCCGCTCGATTCTCGTGCTCGGCAAGCGGCAGCGGGCGGCGAACCGCGGCTTCTCGCTCGCCGCTCCCTCGGCGGCGGTGCGCGAGGTGCTCGCCCTCAGCGGATTCGCGAGCCTCTTCGCCATTCATCCGGACCGCCGCGCCGCGGTCGACTCGATGCGTCGCTGAGCCGGTCGGAGGGCAGGAATCCGCATCGCCGTCGCGCGACCGAGCCGGAGGACGAGCAGAGATGCCAGCACCTGCCGCGAGCCTGAGCCTGAGGAGCCACCGGGATGACCTTCCGGCGCTCCTCGCGTGGGTGCGGGGCGAGGTGGAGTCGCGGTCGATCGAGGGTCGGCAGGCGATCGTGCTCGAGCTCGCGGTCGAGGAGCTCGGGCTGAACGCCATGACCCACGGACGCCCGGCGCAGGGCGAGGGACGGGTGGACTTCCGCCTTGAGCCGACCTCGGTCGCGGGCGAGCTGCGGCTCGTCATCGAGGACCGAGGACCGGCGTTCGATCCGACCTTGCTCGCCCCGCCGGCGATGGAGTCGGCGATCGAGGATCGACCGATCGGAGGACTTGGCGTCCACCTCGTCCGGACGATGGCGCGGGTGAGCTACCAGCGGATCGGCGACCGCAACCGCGTCGAGGTCGTGGTCGCCGCCGGCGGCGGGCCGGCGCCGGCCGAGGCGTGATCGAGGCGGACGCGAGCCGGACCCATCCGGTCGGAGGGAGGGCGACCCGAGGATCCGCCTCGCGGCGGGCTCGGATCGCGCCTCCCTCCGACACGGAGCATCGATGGTCGATCAGGGCTTCGACGGCTCGATCCGGATCAGCTGCGTCTCGCCGCTCGATCCGTTCACCCCGTCGTTGTCGGTCACCACGAGGGTGACCCCGTTCGGCAGCACCGTGCAGCCCTCGATCTTCTCCAGGATCACGTCCGCCTGGAAGTCGCCCTCCGCGATCATGTCCCGCTCGATCACCTTGGCGAGGACCGGGAAGTTGGGAGCGTCGCCCGCGGGGCGGAACTCCACGCCCTCGACGGAGAAGCTGGTGAGGAGCTTGATCCTGGCGTCGGTGTTGGACTGGTTGTCGCGCTCGATCAGCCCGAATCGTCCGCCGCCGAGCGGCGTGATCTCGGAGAGCCCGACCCACCCGCCGTTGGGCGAGGCGACCGGCTCGATCGGGTAGTAGGCGAAGGTCCACGTGCCGGTCGCCACGTCGCAGCGACCGATGCGGACACGCTGGAGCGGGTCGCCCGCGGCGGTCCACTCGCGCTGCCAGCAGGCATAGAGCACCTCGGCGCCGTCCTCGATCGCCGAGGCGACGCCCTCGAAGCCGAAGCGGAGCTGGTTGCGGGTCACCTCGATCGGAGGCGCGAGCACCTGCATGATCCCGCCGTCGGGAGCCACCTTCACGAGGAGGTTCGGGCTCGTGAACGGCTGGTTGGAGGGGTTGCTGACGCCGTTCACGAGGTTGCCGAGCCCCTCGCTGGCGATCCACCATCCGCCCTCCGCCGCCACCGCGACGCCCTCCGGGTCGAGGTTCACGTTGCCCTGCGCGTCGATGAAGGACGCGGGGTTGAAGGAGGGCGTCCCCGGCAGCTCCGCCTTGATCGCCTGGAGCGCCGCGAGCAGCACGCCGCCGGAGTCGACGAGCGGGACCTCCCCGGTGATCACCGCGGGCTCGTTCGACACGTCCATCGTGAAGACCCGGCTCTTCTTGAAGAAGCTGTCGTAGATCGTGTAGACGAGGTCTGACGCCTCGGCGGTTGCGAGCCCGGAGAGCGCCGCCCACGGCAGGGGTCGACCATCGGGAAGATTGGTGCTCACCACCTGCGGATAGGTGGGCGACTCCTTGCGATAGATGGTCACCACCGCCCGCACGCCGTCGGCGCGGGCATCGACCTCGCTCGCGACCGCGAGCAGGTCACGCTGCGGGATCGCCACGATGCCCTCGGGACTGACCCCCGCGGGCAGGACCTGCCGAAGCTCGACCTCCACCACGCAGGTCCCCCAGTCGGCGAGCACGATGCACAGGTCGTACACGTCGACGAGGTTGTCGCCGCTGATGTCCGCGGGGCAGCCTTGGCAGTAGCCCCACGAGGCGAGGATCTCGGTGAGGTCGATCGATCCGACCACGCCATCCTCGTTGATGTCGCCGGGGCACTCCGGCGCGGAGATCTCGTAGACGCCGATGAAGCTCCCCCGCTCCGAGGCGACGAAGAGCAGGTCCTGCTCCTCCGCGCCGACGCCGTAGGTCTCGAAGACCACGGTCTCCGGCTCGGAGCCCTTCGAGTTCGAGCGGCGCTCCGGATAGTGCCCGATGGTCGCGGCGAGGCGATCGAAGGAGCTGCCGCTCTCGAAGAGGACCACCCCGTTCGAGTTGAAGAGCGTGAAGCCACGGCTGCCGCCGCTGAGGTCGCCCTCGTTCGCGGTGGCGAAGACCGCGTCGTCGATCCATGCCACCCCGTCCGGCTCGCGGAGCCGACCGAGCTGCGTCGCGACCTGCTGGATGAGGTCGTTGCGGAGGACGTCGATCCCCACGAGGTCCACGGCGCCGGCGGTGAACGCCTGCCGCACCGTGCCGGTCGGGAGGTCGATGATGGCGAGGGCGTTGTTCTCCTGGAGCGAGAGCACCACCTCGTTGCGGTCGTTGATGTGGACGAACTCCGGCTCCGGGTCGGTGGGGTAGAGGATCGGGAGCCCGAGCAGCTCGACGTCGCGGGTGGTCCAGCCGGACGCGCCCGCCTCGCCGCCGACGAGGTCCACGATGGTCAGGAAGCCCGCGGGAAGCTGCGGCGGAGCGCCGTTGCCGAGCGACTCGTCTCGCTCGTTCTCGATGGCGATCGCGGCGAACTGGCGATCCGGACTGATCGCGACCGAGTCGGGCTGGCCGCCGAGGGGAATCGTCCGCAGGATCGCCCGCGACGGGACGTCGATCACGAGCAGGAGCCCCGATGGCATCACGAAGCTTGGGCTGGTGTTCACCGCCACCAGCGCGGTCTGTCCGAGGATCGCGACGCACGTGGGCTCGCCGTCGATCGAGAGCGAGCCGCCCGGGAGCGGCTGCGCAGGGTCGGTGATGTCGATGAAGCCCACGGTCTTCCCCGGGCTGTCCGAGTAGACGAGGGTGTTGCCGTCCTCGGTCGCCGCGACGATCTCGGCGGAGGTGGTGGTCCCCACGCTCGTGTTCAGGAAGACGGGGAACTTCGAGATCCGGTTGAAGGTCGCGGGCGACTGAGCGATGGCGGCGGCGGCGATCGAGGTCGCCGCCGCGGCGGTCGCGATCAGGGAGGCTGGACGCGGTCGAGGCATGGCTGCTGCTTCTCCTTCCCCCACCGGCGCGGCGGGGCATGCGTGGAGGAATCCCCCCGCGGCGCCGTCCGAGGAACGAGGCGCGCGAGGTGGGCATCGCGCGACGGCGCGAGGCGGCGGGATCGTAGTTGAGGCGTATCAACCTTCGGTGTCATGACCATGAGCGGTGCGCAAGCGACGCCGCCGTCCCGCATGGCGGCACGGCGGCGTCGACGAGAACGGGTGGACCTTGAAGGGGCTTACTGGCAAGCGCCCCACGAGGAGAGCAGGATGGTGAGGTCCTGACCGTCGGTGTTGCCGTCCGCGTTCAGGTCGGTGGGACCGGACTGACCCCACGCCGCGAGCAGGACGGTCAGGTCGGCGGGTCCGACCGTGCCGTCGAGCGGCTGGGCGACGTCAGCGCGGCAGGAGCCCACGCACTCCGGGCAGTAGAAGGCGTAGAGCTGTCCGCCCTCCACGTAGGGGTTGGCGAGGGCGTAGTGCGCCTGCATGTTGCCGATGAACCAACCGGTGCCAAGGCTGTCCACGGCATGGAACACGCCGGAGTTCTCCTCGTCTCGGCTGAAGGGCGCGGTCGGGGGAATCGGTCCATCGCCGAACCGCGCCGGATCGGACATCATGATGACCTCGAGGGCGTCGGTCGCCACGGTGTAGAGCAGCGTCTTCGCGTTGTGGGCGTTGTTGCCCGGGTCCTCCTGAAGGATCACCCGGGTCCCGCCCTGGATGTCGTTGTAGACGCAGAGGTTGTCGCCCATCTCCATGACGTCGGTCCCGTCAAGCAGCGCCTCGATGGTGCCGCCTGCCGCGGGGTTGTTGACGTCGTTGAAGCGAAGGCGGAAGAGCCGGCTCGAGCCGAGCTGCGTCGCGGAGTTCATGCGGTCGGTGCAGACCACGTAGGCGTCGGTCGGGTTCGCGGGATCCCATGCGGCGTCCTCCGGACGGAGGAACTTCGTGCCCGCGTTCGTCGATGCCGGAGCGAGGACGAACTCTCCGGAGTAGACCGGCGAGGAGGTTCCGAAGCAGAACTCGCGGCTCTCCGCGGGGACGTCCACGCCGCCGACGCGGACCTGGATTCCCGCGGAGATGCCGTTCAGGAGCCCGGCCCGCTCCGCCGGGTTGCCCACGTCGGACTTCTCGCCGACGTAGAGGAAGATGCGGTTGTCGCAGCCGTCGGAGGTGCCGAGGACGACGGTCTGGTCGCTCTCGAAAGGCCTTGCCAGACCGTTCTCCCACGAGCCCGGGGTGCTGTCGAAGCCGACCATCTGGTAGACGATGCCGGTGTCGAGGTCGGTGACGGTCATGCGACCACCGCAGCCCGACTCCTCGCCGGTGAAGTAGAAGCGGTGCTGGGTGCCCTTGCCCGTCGCGGCGTTGTAGAGCGCCCGGACCTCCGGCACGTCGCCGGAGCAGAAGCGGGCGAAGTTGTAGAGCGATCCGCCGGTGCCGTTGGTGACGGTGGCGACCGAGAGCATCGCGTCGCGACCATCGATCGCCTTCAGGAAGTCGGCGCCGGGACGGATGTCAAGGTCCCAGCGGCTGATGAACGCCCCGCCCGCGAAGCCCTTCGGCTGATGCGCGTGGCGGTACCCGGAGGCGGTCGCGGTCAGCTCGTGGTTCACGAACAGCGCCATGGTGGTGCCGCTCGTGAGGAACCCCCCCATCCCGTCGGGGATGCCGAGGAAGGGATACCCGCCGACCTCGTCGCCGACGGTGATGATCGAGCGGATCAGCGAGACCGGCGTGCCGGGGACGGGGACGACGTAGGGAGTGGCGGATGACGAGGGGCCCGTGCTCGAGTAGGTCTGGGCGTGCGCCGACGCTCCGACCGCGATCGCGGTGGTGGCGCCGACGAGGAACGTGAGGCGGCTCATGATCAGAAGATCTCCTTGCGAGGCAACGGCACCGGCACCCGACGACGCGTCGGGGACCGAGGGCTCCGAGAACCGGCGGGCGGGAGCATCGGCAAGGCGTGTTCAGGTCGGCGCCTCGACTCGGCAATCCTTCGGCGAGGTTTCGATGAGCGCCCACGCCGCGTCAGCGGCGGTTCGCCGCGGCGGGCCTGCGCTCGATCGTCATCATGCGGGTCCGCTCCTCGCCGTCGCGGAAGAAGCGGATCGGCACCTTCACCCCGCTGAAGTAGTAGAGCGCCTGCTGGAAGTCGACGACGCTCCGGATGGCGGTGCCGTTGATGTCCACGACGAAGTCGCCGACCTCGATGCCCGCGGTCGAGGCGGGGCTCGGGTCGAACACGTCGTCGATGTAGAGCCCGAACTCGGGCTTGGTCATCGCCTCGAAGGTGGAGTCGTCGGCGAGGCGGCGGCGGAGTTCCTCGAAGGAGAGCACCGAGAAGCCAAGCCATGGCGACTCGTGGGTCCGCTTCTGCTTGAGCGCTTCCGCCACGCCCAAGGCGGTCTGAACCTGCATCCCGTAGGTGACGAACGGGTCCGGCGGGGCGATGTCGTCCGGGTCGATCGCGGGCGGCGGCACGATCATCGCGACGAGCTCGCCGGCGCCGTTGAAGAGCCCTCCTCCGATCGCGCCGGGGGAGACCGCCATGCTGCCGTGGATGAAGCTGCCGGTCAGGTCCGCTTGGTAGCACGCCGCGGTGGGCAGCGCCATGACGATCCCCGGGGCGAAGGTCCGCGAGGACCCGAAGGGATCCGCCGCGGCGAACAGGGGATCGCCCTGCTCGAGCCGCTCGACGTCGCCGGCGACGGCGGGACGAAGCCTCCCGAGATCCTCGCCCTCCGCGAGCACCAGGCGGATCACCGCGAGGTTGATGGTCGGCTCGCTCGCGATCAGTTCCGCGTCGTAGCGGGTCCCCCACGAGGTCTCCACGTCCACCCGCTCGGTGAAGCTCCCATCGGGCATCAGCAGGGGCGAGCGGCAGCAGATGAGCGTCCCGTCCTCGCCGACGAGGATCCCGCTCGCGACCTGGTGACGCATGTAGCCCGCGTAGGGCGACTCCTCCGCGATCCTCCACTTGCCCTCGTAGGCGATGCCATCCGGCACCCGCTCGTAGCTCGTGACGGTGACGATCGACGGCGAGATCCGCCCGTAGAGGGCGCGGAGCGCCGCGCCGGACGCGGCGATGGAAGGATCGACGGTCGGAGGCGAGACCGCGTGCGAGGCGATGAGGATGCTGGAAGCGATCACGTGCATGGCGGGAGACGGTCGGTCGGGCGCGCTCGCCCGCGACGAGCCTTCGATTCAACTTCCGTAAGCGTGGATCGAGGGCGCGGATCGTCGCTCGGGCGCTCGCTAGTCTCCCCGCCCATGCTCCTCGCGATGCTCGTGATCGTCGCGGCGTCCGCGCCGCCGCTGCCGACGACGACGGCACCGCCGACGCCGACGGACGTCGGCGCGGGGGTCCGCGCCGCGGCGGTCGAGGGGCACGCGACCCTCGTGCACGCGGAGTACGCGGCAAGCCTCGAGGCGGCGAGGAGGATGCGGGCCGCGATCGCCGCGTTCTGCGCGGAGCCGAGCGAGGCGGGACTCGCCCGCGCCCGCGAGACGTGGGTCGAAGCCCGGTGGATCTACGGCCGGACCGAGGTCTTCCGCTTCGGCGGCGGGCCGATCGACACCACCCGCGGAGGAGTCGAGACCTTCATCAACGCGTGGCCGGTCGACGAGGCGTATCTCGACGCGGTGGAGGGCGCCGCGGCGCCCGGCATCATCGCCAACCCGAGCCGCTATCCGGCGCTGGGGCGGGTGATCCTCCGCCAGCTGAACCAGCGGGGCGGCGAGACCAACGTCTGCACCGGGTGGCACGCGATCGAGTTCCTGCTGTGGGGTCAGGACCGCTCGGAGGACGGACCCGGCACGCGATCCGCCGCGGACTTCGTCGACGGCGCCCCGTTCGCGGAGCGCCGGCGGGAGTTCCTGCTTGAGGTGACGGACATGCTCTGCGAGGACCTTGCCCGCCTCGAGCAGGCGTGGCGACCGGGACTGGAGAACTACCGCGCCCGCTTCGTGCAGGATCCGGACGCCGCGGTCCGCTCGATCCTCGCCGGAGTGCGCCTGCTCGCGGGGTTCGAGATGTCCGGCGAGCGGCTCGCGGTGCCGTACGAGACCCGCGACCAGGAGGAGGAGCACAGCTGCTTCAGCGACACCACCCACGTCGACTTCCTCTCGAACATCGCGGGAATCGCGGCGGTGCTGCGGGGGCGGGGAACCCCCGGCATGATCGCGGTGATCGCGATCGCCGATCCGGCGCGGGCGAGGTCGCTCGACGAGGCGACGAGCGCAGCGGTCGCCGCGGTCGAGGCGATGCCGGTGCCGTTCGACCGCGGGATCCGCGCCGCGGACGGCACGAGCGAGCGGAGCCGCCTCCTCGCGGCGATCGAGGCGCTCGAGCGGCTCGGCGACGAGACCGCGGCGGGGGCGCGGGCGATCGGCATGAACCTGCCCTCGGAGCCGCAGGGATGAGGCGGGAGGTCCGTCGGATGCTCGCGGGCGCGGCGGGGCTCGGTCTGCTTGCCGCCGCGCGGATCGATCCGGTGCCCGACTTCTCCCGCAGCGGCGGGCCCGCCACGGTGGAGTCCGAGGGTCGACTCGCCTTCGGGATGGCGTCGCCGGGCCTGAGCGTCGAGGAGCGAAGGGCGTTCGCGGTGGGGAACTCCTTCTTCCGCGACAACTGGATCGTCGCTCCCGCGAGCGCCGAGGGACGCGACGGACTCGGTCCGCTCTTCAACGCGAACTCCTGCAGCGCCTGCCATCCCGACGATGGTCGCGGCGTGCCGCCGCTCGATCTTGAGCATCGCGGACGCGGCGCGGTGGTCCTGCTCGGCACCGGTGACGCCGGCGAGGGGCATCCGATCTACGGTCGGCAGCTGCAGGACCAGGGCGTTCCCGGCGTCACGCGGGAGGCGGAGGTGCTCGTCGAGCCAGTCTCCGTCGCGGGCAGCTATCCCGACGGCACCCCCTATCAGCTCCTGCGATGGGACCTCGTCCTGCGCGATCCCGCGTACGGCGACCTCGCGGGAGTCCGCACGTCGCTGCGTGTCGGGCAGCAGCTCGTCGGACTCGGGCTCCTCGAGGCGGTGGCGGACGGAGCGATCCTCGCCCGCGAGGATCCGGAGGATCGCGACGGCGACGGCGTGTCCGGAAGGGCGCGGCGGGTCGAGTCCGGCGGCGTCGTCCGCATCGGTCGCTTCGGCTGGAAGGCGGCGCAGCCGACGCTCGAGCAGCAGGTGATGGCGGCGCTTCACGAGGACATGGGACTCACCTCGCCGGCGCATCCGCAGGAGCCGGTCACCGCGGCGCAGCCCGCCGCGCTCGCGGCGCCCTCGGGAGGGTCGCCGGAGGTCGACATGGCGAAGGTCGATCGGATCGCCCACTACGTCCGCGTGCTCGCGGTGCCCGCGGCGAGGCGGGCGGACGATCCGGAGGTCTCCTTGGGTCGGTCGCTGTTCACGGAGGTCGGCTGCGTCGCCTGCCACCTCCCGGAGTGGCGGACGGGCAACGACAGCCCGATCGCGGCGTTCCGCGGGGCGACGATCCGACCCTACACCGATCTGCTCCTGCACGACATGGGCGAGGCGCTCGCGGACGATCGACCGGAACCGGGCGCGGAACCGCGGGAGTGGCGCACGCCGCCGCTGTGGGGGATCGGGCTCGTGCAGGTGGTGACGCCGGATGCCCGGTTCCTCCACGATGGTCGCGCCGCCACGATCGAGGAGGCGGTGCTCTGGCACGGCGGCGAGGCGGAGCGCTCCCGTCGCCTCTTCATGGGTCTCGACCGGCGGGAGCGGGCGGCGCTCCTGGCGTTCGTCGGGTCCCTGTAGCCCGCGCCGTGGGCGGCGGGACCGCCCGGGGGGGTGACCCGCGCTCGCGCGATGCTCATCCGCCGACCATGGCGCGATCACGAGACGCTCCTCGCATCCGCGCGCCTCGCCGATCGATCGCTCGCGCGGCGGGCTCAGACTCCTAGACCGCGTCACTCACGACCGCGCCGGAGAAGCCGCCATGTACGACCGAGTCCTCCTCGTCGCCTCCTCGCTCCTCGTCGCCTCCGCGGCGACCGCCCAGTCCGAGGCGCTGCCGCGACTCGCGACCGGGGACGTCATCGATGGTCGCGCGGCGATCCTCGTCCGTCCCGCGGGCGGACTGGGACCGTTGGTGGTCCGCCTCGCTCGGGACGCCGCCTTCGGCGACCTCGTCGGGACGTGGGAGCTGTTCGTGACCGACTCCAACCTTCCCGGGAAGGTGCTCGTCGAGGACCTCGAGCCCGGTCTTCGCTACCACGTCCGCGTCGAGGATCCCTGGGCGAGCGTGAGCCGCGACGCCACCTTCGTCGCCGGCGGGACTTCGCTCGGGAAGGCCGTCGCCGATCCCGGGGCGCGCTTCGGCGTCACCGGCGACTGGCGCGGCGACGTCGGGATCTACAACGCGATCCTCAACGCCGACGAGCGCGGGCTCGACTTCTTCGTCAAGCTCGGCGACACCGTCTACGCCGACGTGCCGAGTCCGGCGGTGCCGCAGCCGCAGGCGGAGACGCTGGACCAGTTCCGCGCGAAGCACGTCGAGAACTACCGCCCCAGTCACGGCATCGATCCATGGGGAGACCTCACCACCTCCATGCCGACCTTCTCGATGATCGACGACCACGAGGTCACCAACGACTTCGATGGCGGCGCGATCCTGCCCGGTGGCGGTTGGTACAACCAAGGCAGCCTCTACCTGAACGGGCTGCAGGCGTTCGTCGAGCACAACCCCATGTTCCCGCGGACCTATCCGGCGGTCGGCGATCCCCGCTTCGATGGTCGTCCGATGCTCTATCGCTCGTTCCAGTGGGGCGAGCACGCCGCGGTCTTCATGATCGACGCGCGGTCCTTCCGCGACGCGAGCCTGCCGCCGGTGACGAATCCCTTCGATCCGGCGCAGGTCATCGCCTTCCTGCAGGCGAGCTTCAACCCGGCGCGGACGATGCTCGGATTGCCGCAGCTCGCGATGCTGCTCGAGGACCTGCGGCGCGCCGAGGAGGCGGGCGTGACGTGGAAGTTCGTGATGACCTCGATGCCGATGCAGAACTTCGGACCGCTCGCAGGCGAGGATCGCTGGGAGGGCTATGCGGCGGAGCGGGCGTTCCTGCTCGGGCAGATCGTGGCGCTCGGGCTCAACAACGTCGTGTTCGTCACCGCGGACTTCCACGGCACGATCGTGAACGACCTCACCGTCCCGAATCCCTCGAATCCGCAGCAGCAGCTCTTCACGGGGATGTTCGAGATCATCACCGGCTCGGTCGCGTACGCGGCGCCCGCGGGTCCCACCTTCGCCCAGCTCGGCGTCCAGACCGGCGCGATCACGCCCGCGCAGTTCGCCTTCTACCAGTCGCTTCCGAACGCGGGCAAGGACCTGTTCATCCAGCAGGTGCTCGATACGGTGATCTCCGGCTACGGCTACTCGCCGACGGGCATCCAGGATCCCTCGATCCAGAGCCAGCTCCTCGTGGGCGGTCCCTGCGCCCTGCATCACTACGGCTGGACCGAGTTCGACGTCGACGCGGCGAGCAAGCTACTCCGCATCACCACCTTCGGCGTGGACTGGTACACGCCGGAGGAGGCGCAGGCGGACCCGCAGGCGATCATCGCCCGCCCGATCACGGTCAGGCAGCAGCTCGTCGTCGCTCCGTCGGGCGGCGGATGCCTCGGCGACCTGAACGACGACGGGACGGTGAACGGGGCGGACCTCTCGGCGGTCGTGGCGTCGTGGGGACCCTGCGCGTCGCCCTGTCCGGCGGACCTCGACGGCAACGGCGTCGTGGACGGCGTGGACCTCACCACCGTGCTGTCGAGCTGGGGGGACTGCTGAGGATCGACCGAGGCGAAGCGAGTCGCCGCCGACGTCCGAGCGCTCCGCCGACGCGCCGGCGTCTGCTCGAGCTGAGGTCGAGCGAGGACCTCCAGCGCTACGTCGATCAGGTCGAGCGGGTCTCGGCAAGCACGGCGGCGGCGAGCGGGAGTCTCGGGGCGATCGGGTGAAGCGTCATGTGCGACCCTCGGAGGTGGATGAAGGAGGACGAATCGTCGATCCTCGTCGAGAGGGGACTCGACCGTGAAGAGACCAATCACCCCAAGTTGATCGCCGGCGCACGAGGTGCCGAGAGGGTCCGATCGAGCGTCGCCCGCGTCGTGCGCGCGATCACCGACCTTCCCTCCCGGATGGGTCCCGATCGCGCGAAGCCCCCGCACGATCGATGACCGTCACGATCGATGTTCGCCCGGCGTCCTCGCCCGAGACGCGGTCGCCGCCGCGTGGACGAAGTCCCGCGCCTCGCCTGCCTCAAGACGGCTCGGATCCCGCGTGGCTACCTGCCCCAGAGGAGACGCGCCGCGGACATGTAGAGAGGAATGCCCACGACCACGTTGAAGGGGAACGTGACCGCCAGGGCGAGCCCGATGTAGACCGAAGGATCCGCCCGCGGGATCGCGATCCGCGCCGCGGCGGGCACCGCGATGTAGCTCGCGCTCGCGGCGAGCACCGCGAGCAGCACCGCGTCCCCGAGGTCGAGTCCCGCCGCGCGGGCGAGCCCGAGCGCGATGCCGCCGAGGATCGGCGGGGCGATCAGGCCGAAGCCGACGAGGAACCAGCCGCGGGAGAGGAAGCTCCGCAGCCGCCGCGCCGCCAGCAGCCCGAGGTCGAGGAGGAAGAAGACGAGGACCCCATTGAAGAGGTCCTTGCAGAGCGGCTTGAACGCCTCGAAGCCGCGCTCTCGGGTGACGAGCCCGATCACGAGGCTCCCGAGCAGGAGGAGCACGGGACCGTTCAGGAACGCCTCGTGGAGCAGGGTGCCCCAGCCGCGGCGTCCCGATCGGGATCCTTCCGCGGTGGGCGCGTCGGCATCGCGCTCCGCGCGGCGGAGGAGGATCACGCTGATCACGATGGCGGGCGACTCCATGAGCGCCATGACCGCGACCATGTGCCCGCCGTAGGGCACGCCCTGCTCGTCGAGCACGCTCGAGGCGGTCATGAAGGTGACCGCGCTCACCGAGCCGAACGCCGCCGCGGTCGCCGCCGCGTCGTGGATGCCGAGCCGATGACGCGTCGCCGCGAAGACGACCAGCGGCGTCGCCGCCGCCAGCGCGATCCCGATCGCGATCGCGAGGACCGCCTCCTGATCGAGACCGCTCTGGGCGATCTTCACCCCGCCGGTGAAGCCGATCGCCCAGAGCAGGTAGAGCGACATCAGCTTCGTGACCGCCTTGGGCACGCGGAGCCCCGAGCGGACGAGCGCCGCCACCATGCCGAGGACGAAGAAGAGGACGGGCGGGCTGATCGACATGGGGCGAGGCGGGGAGGCGGGCGCGGTCCTGCGACCGGCGACCGGAACGACGCCCGACGGAACGGGGCGGGACGCTAGCGGCAGCGGGGTCGATCCGCCAGCGGGCGGACGGCCGGTGCCTGCCGGCAGGTCAGGGTCGCCTCCCGTGGCGGGGTCGGGAGATCCGAGGGAACCGCCGGGCGCGGGAGTCTCCGCGGGGCGATGACCGCCGCGGGAGCATTCGGTGATCGTCCCGGACGCTCGTCCCCGTCAGGCGACCGCCGCCTCGAGCCGCGCCTGCTGCTCCGGCTTCACGATCACGTGCTCGCCGAGGACGAGCGCGTCGAGTCCGGTCCGCGTGAAGCACGCGAGCGCCTGCTCCGGCGTGTCCACGATCGGCTCGTTCTCGTTGAAGCTGGTGTTGAGGACGATCGGGATTCCCGAGAGCCTGCCGAGCGCCTCGATGAGGTCGTGGTAGAGCTCGTTGGTGGTCCGCTCGATGCTCTGCAGGCGCCCGGTGCCGTCGACGTGGGTCACCGAGGGAAGCTTCTCGCGGAACTCCGGGCGGATCTTCACGACGTGCATCATGAAGGGGCTGAAGACGTCCTGCTCGAAGTAGGTGCCGACCGCCTTGCGGATCACCGTCGGGGCGAAGGGGCGGAACATCTCCCGCCGCTTGATCTTCGCGTTGATGAGGTCCTTCATCTGCGGCTGCGTGGGGTCGGCGAGGATCGACCGGTTGCCGAGCGCCCGCGGTCCCCACTCCGAGCGACCCTGGTACCAGCCGATCACGAGCCCGTCGCGGAGGAGCCGCGCGGTGACCTGCGGCAGCCGCGACCGCGGGACGTGACGCTGGGGCATCGGGCAGGACTGGGCGACGCGGCGGACCTCCTCGGCGGGATGCTCCGGACCCCAGTAGGCGTGGTGCATGTGGAACCGCTCGGTCCCGCCCGCGACGTTGTGCCATGCCCACATCGCGGCGCCGACGCAGGTGCCGTCGTCGGCGGCCGCCGCCTGCAGGTAGACCTCGCGGAAGGGGGTGTCGCGGAGGAGCCGCGCGTTCGCCACGCCGTTGAGGGCGCAGCCGCCCGCGTAGGCGACGCGGTGGGTCGGGACGAGCGAGTGGAGGCGCCGCATGCAGTGCATGGCGGCCTCCTCGAAGCGGACCTGGCAGGAGCGGGCGAGGTCCTTCGCCCGCTGCGTCATCTCGTCGCCGCGCCTGCGGGGCTCGCCGAGGAGCGCGACCGCCGCGTCCGCGTACATGCGGGGCATGCGGATCCGACCGCGCTCGTCGAGCGAGCCGCTCGTCACGTCCCCGTGCATGCTGAAGCAGCGACCGTCGAGGGAGAACCAGCCGCGCTCGTGGAGCCGCAGCATCTGCCGCATCGCCGCGGCGTGCTTGTCCTCGCCGTAGGGGGCGAGGCCCATCACCTTGTACTCCTCGCCGAACTCGTCGAAGCCGATGAACTGGCAGACCGCGGTGTAGAAGAAGCCGAGGCTGTCCGGCAGCACGACGCGATCGAGCACCTCGATGCGGGTGCCCTCGCAGCGGCACGCCATCAGGCTCGCGAAGTCGCCGGAGCCGTCGTAGGAGAGACCGGCGGTGAGCCCGTCGAAGGGCGAGCAGTAGTAGGAGCTCGCCACGTGGCTCAGGTGGTGCTCGACGGGGACGAGCCGCGCCTTGAGCTGGTCCGCGCCGATCCCGCACGCCTCCGCGACCTTCGAGAGGACGCCCGCCTCGCCCTTGGAGCGGGCGAGGTAGTGCCGCACGATGCGGCTGCCGCGGCGCGGGTTGCGGAGCACGTAGCCGAGCTTCGCGAGGCGGTTCGCCTTGGTGTCGCGGGCGTGCGCCACGAGGTCGAGCTCGCTCGCCTTGATCCCGCCGATCTCGAGCACGCGGCGGACCGCGGCGGCGGGGAAGCGGGGGTCGTGCTTCACGCGGTCGCCGAGACGCTCCTCCGCGATCGCCGCGACGAGGCGACCATCGAGGACGAGCGCCGCCGAGGCGTCGGCGTGGTTGAAGTTGATGCCGAGGATGGCGGACATGGCGGGTCGGGAGTGTACGGAGGGAACCGTCGTTCTTCGGCGTTCTTCACTCGCGCGCCAAGACCACCTGCGAGGACGCGGCGAAGGTCCGGAGGATTCCTCGGCGCAGGGCGGAATCCGGTCCTCCGATTCAACCCACCCCGTCATCCTGACCGATGACTCCGGGTTGCGTTCCGCTCCCGTGCCGGGCGCCCCCGGAAGTCTCGAGGTCGCCTCGGTCACGGACCCGAACCGCCATGCCTGCGAACGCCAGCCTGCAGCTCGCCGACGGCACCATCTGCCACGGCGCGTCGTTCGGCGCGGAGCGGACCGTGGCGGGCGAGGTCGTCTTCTGCACCGGGCTCACCGGCTACGTGGAGACGCTCACGGATCCCTCCTATCGAGGTCAGATCCTCGTGCTGACCTATCCGCTGCAGGGGAACTACGGCGTTCCCGACGGCGCCGCCGCGCTGCGCTCGATGGAGTCGAGGCGGGTGCAGGTGCTCGGGCTCGTCGTCTCGCGGCACTGCGCGTCGCCGAGCCATCACGCCTCCCGCGGCACCCTCGGCGAGTGGCTTCGGCGGGAGGGCGTGCCCGCGATCGAGGGCGTCGACGTGCGATCGCTCACCAAGCGCCTCCGCTCCTTCGGCACGATGCGCGGCACGTTGTCGGCGGGATCCGCCGCGGCGTCCGCGCGGATCGAGGAGGTCGGGCGCGACGTGGTCCGCGCGGTCGCCCCCGCGGAGACGACGCGGCACGAGGGAAGCGGAGCGCTCCGCATCCTCGTCGTCGACACCGGCTGCAAGGAGAACATCGTCCGAAGCCTCACCTCCCGCGGCGCGGGCGTCATCCGCGCGCCCTACCACGCGGCGTGGGAGCCGCACCTCGACGAGGTCGATGGGCTCCTCCTCGCGAACGGTCCGGGCGATCCGGCGGACCTCGCCGACCTCAGCGGTCGGATCGGACGCGTGCTCGACCGGGGCATGCCCACCTTCGGCATCTGCCTCGGGCATCAGCTGCTCGCGATCGCCGCGGGGGCGCGGACCTTCAAGCTCAAGTTCGGTCACCGCTCGCAGAACCAGCCGGTGCAGGAGACCTCGACGCGGCGGGCGTACGTCACCAGCCAGAACCACGGCTACGCGGTGGATCCGGCGTCGCTCGGCGCCGACTGGGAGCCGTGGTTCGTGAACCTCAACGACGGCACGAACGAGGGCATCCGGCACGCGTTCCGGCCGTTCCGCTCGGTGCAGTTCCATCCCGAGGCCGCGGCGGGTCCGCAGGACACGGCGCACCTCTTCGACGACTTCCTGCACATGGTCGCGGAGATGAAGGGGGCGACGCGGCGATGAACGCGCGACTGCATGGTCTTCGCGCCGACCGACCGAGCCGCGTGCTCCTGCTCGGATCGGGCGCGCTCAAGATCGGGCAGGCGGGCGAGTTCGACTACTCCGGCTCGCAGGCGCTGAAGGCGCTCCGCGAGGACGGGGTCTCCGCCGTCCTGATCAACCCGAACATCGCGACCGTCCAGACCACCGAGGAGCTTGCCGACAAGGTCTACCTGCTGCCGGTGACGCCCGCGTTCGTCGAGATGGTCATCGAGCGGGAGAAGGTCGACGCGATCCTCCTCGGCTTCGGCGGGCAGACCGCCCTCAACTGCGGGCTCGAGCTCGAGGCGTCCGGCGTGCTCGCCCGCCACGGCGTGCGGGTGCTCGGGACGCCGGTCGCGTCGATCCGCGCCGGCGAGGACCGCCGGATCTTCGCGCAGAAGATGGCGGAGATCGGCGTGAAGACCGCCCGCAGCGTCGCGGCGAACTCCGTCGACGAGGCGCTCGTCGCCGCGCGGCAGATCGGTCTGCCGGTCATCCTGCGGGGCGGCTTCTCGCTCGGCGGGCAGGGCTCCTCGATCATCCGCCGCGAGGAGGACCTCCGCCTCCGGATCGAGCGGGCGTTCGTCGGCAACCCGCAGGTCCTCGTCGAGGAGTGCCTCTCCGGCTGGAAGGAGGTCGAGTACGAGGTCGTCCGCGACGGCGCCGACAACTGCATCACCGTCTGCAACATGGAGAACGTGGACCCGATGGGGATCCACACCGGCGAGTCGATCGTCGTCGCGCCGAGCCAGACCCTCTCCGACGCCGACTACCAGCTCCTCCGCAACGCCGCGATCCGCGTCGCCCGGCACCTCGGGGTCGTCGGCGAGTGCAACGTGCAGTTCGCGCTCGACCCGCGCTCGGACGAGTACCGGGTCATCGAGATGAACCCGCGGCTCTCGCGGAGCTCGGCGCTCGCCTCGAAGGCGACGGGGTATCCGCTCGCCTACGTCGCGGCGAAGATCGCCCTTGGCTACGACCTGCCGATGCTCGCGAACGCGGTGACGCGGACGACGAGCGCCTTCTTCGAGCCCGCCCTCGACTACGTGGTCTGCAAGGCGCCCCGGTGGGACTTCGACAAGTTCGACGGCGCCGACCGCCGCATCGGGACGGAGATGAAGTCGGTCGGCGAGGTGATGGCGATCGGCCGATCCTTCGGCGAGGTCATCCAGAAGGCGATGCGGATGCTCGAGCTCGGCGTCGACGGGCTCGATCCCGAGGCGTTCCCGTTCCCCGACCTCGAGCACGAGCTGCGGGAGCCCTCGCCGCGGCGGATCTTCGCCGTCGCCAAGGCGCTGGCGGACGGCATGAGCGTCGAGCGGGTGCACGAGCTCACCGCGATCGACCGCTTCTTCCTGCGGGAGGTCGAGGGGATCGTCGCGGAGCGCCGCCGGCTCGCCGCCGGTCGCGGCGTCGGGTCGATCGACGCCGAGTCGATGCTCGCCGCGAAGCGGAACGGCTTCTCCGACCGGGCGATCGCCCGCTGCGTCGGGGCGTCCGAGGCGACGGTGCGCGAGCGGCGCCGGTCCCTCGGCGTGCGCCCGCGCCTCGCCCAGATCGACACCCTCGCCGCGGAGTATCCCGCGGACACCAACTACCTCTACTGGACCTACTGGGCGGTCGACCACGACGTGCCCGCGACCCCGCGGCGCAAGGTGCTCGTCCTCGGATCGGGCTGCTACCGCATCGGCTCGAGCGTCGAGTTCGACTGGAGCTCGGTCGGCGCGGTCCGCGCGGCGCGGGAGCTCGGCTTCGAGACGCTGATGCTCAACTGCAACCCCGAGACCGTCTCGACCGACTACGACATGTGCGACCGTCTCGTCTTCGACGAGATCTCCCTCGAGTCGGTGCTCGAGCTGGTGGACGCGGAGCGACCGGAGGGCGTGATCGTCTCGATGGGGGGGCAGACGCCCAACAACCTCTCGCTCCGCCTGCACGAGGCGGGCGTGCGGATCCTCGGTACCCCCGCGGAGTCGATCGACCGCGCGGAGGACCGCCGGAAGTTCTCCGCGCTCTGCGACGAGCTCGGGATCGACCAGCCGCTCTGGTTCGAGGCGACGAGCGCCGAGGACCTCGCCCGCTCGGTCGAGGCGACGGGCGGCTATCCGGTGGTGGTCCGTCCCTCCTACGTCCTCTCCGGCGCGGCGATGCGGATCGCCCACCACGCCGCGGAGCTCGCCCAGTACCTCCGCACCGCGACGACCCTCTCGCCCGAGCATCCGGTGGTCATCTCCAAGTTCGAGTCCCATGCGCGGGAGATCGAGTTCGACGCGGTCGCCCGCGACGGTCGGATCGTCCTCTGGTGCATCGCCGAGCACGTCGAGTACGCGGGGGTCCACTCGGGCGACGCGACGCTGGTGCTGCCGCCGCAGGACCTGAACGTCGAGACCATCCGGCGGGTGCGGATGGTGGGGAACCGGCTCGCGGAGGCGCTCCAGGTCACCGGCCCCTTCAACGTGCAGCTCCTCTGCCGCGACAACGACGTGAAGGTGATCGAGTGCAACCTCCGCGCATCCCGCAGCCTGCCCTTCGTCTCGAAGGTGCTCGGACGCGACTTCGTCCGCGCCGCGACGCGGATGATGCTCGGCGCGGACCCCGGAACCTCGATGGACGCGGGCACGCTCTTCGACCTCGGCTTCGTCGCGGTCAAGGTCCCGCAGTTCTCCTTCGGGCGGCTCTCCGGCGCCGATCCGGTCCTCGGCGTCGAGATGGCGTCGACCGGCGAGGTCGCCTGCATGGGAGAGGACGTGGACGAGGCGCTCCTCAAGGGCATGCTCGCGACGGGGTTCCGGCTGCCGCGCCGCGGCGTCCTGCTCTCGCTCGGACCGATGGGCGACAAGTACCGCTTCGCCGACGACGCGCGGGCGCTGGCGCGGTCGGGGCTGCGTCTCTACGCGACCGCCGGCACCGCCGAGGTGCTGCACGCCGAGGGCATCGCGTGCGAGGTCGCGGGCAAGTCCGACGGCGGCGGCGACGGCATCGATCCCATCGAGCTGATGCGCTCCAAGGCGGTCGACCTCGTGATCAACATCCCCCGGGAGTTCGACGAGCGGGGGCGTCCCGACGGCTACCGCATCCGCCGCGCGGCGATCGACCTCAACGTCTCGCTCGTGACCGACCTGTGCGTGGCGCGGCGGCTCGTCCGCGCGATGACCCGCCGCGGCATGCAGGACCTCCACGCGAGGTCGCTCGGCGAGTACCGCGCCCTCGCGGCGCCTCGGTGAGCCCTTCTCACCCGCGGTCGAGCGGTCGATGGACGTAGGTGAAGTACCAGTCGACGCGACCGGCGAGGCGGTATCCCCTCCGCCGCAGGTCCCGCGTCCACCGCGCCGCCTTCGCGAGCGACCACCGACCCTCCCAGGTGCAGATGATCGCGCCCGGCGTGATGCCGTCCGCGAACGCCCGCTCGAGGATCGCGTCCTCCGCCCCCTCGACGTTCATCTTGAGGACGTCGAGCTGCTCGTGTCCGCGCTCGCGCATGAGCGAGGCGAGCGTCCTGACCTCGGCCCGGAATCCGCCGTCGCCTCCCTGCGGACCAAGCACGGTGTGCGAGACGTGCCGTGGATCGGCGGGGGCGTGGAAGTCGAGCAGGGCGTCCTGCCGCCACGCGCCGACCGGACTGAAGCAGAGCCGACCGTCGTGGTCGCCGATCGACGCCATGAAGCGGACCGAGCGCGGCGTGGGGTCGAAGAGCCAGAGGCGGCGGGCGCCGAGTCCGAGCAGCCGCCGCTCGACCTCGATCTCCTCGCCCACGCCGATCGAGTAGATCACCGACGCCGCAGGATCGAGGCGGTCGGGCCACAGGATGCTGCCGAGACGCCTCGTCGGGATGCCGCCATCCGCCCGCACCACGAGGGGGAGCAGCCGGCGCTCGACCTGCGAGCGAACGATCGTCGCGAGCGGGGGCGCGCCGAGCATCGGCGGATTGTAGTGCCGGGATCCTCCGCGCCTCCCCGGCGGAGCGACCGGTCGCGCCGATCGGGGCGGATGACGCGGGGAAGCGCTCCGACCCCCGTCAGGGGCAGTCGCCCCACGCCGCGAGCAGGATCACGAGGTCGGTCGCGTCGGTGATGCCGTCGCCGTCGAGGTCGGCGTCGGGCGTGCCCCAGGCGGTCAGCAGCATCGTGAGGTCGACCGCGTCGACGACCCCGTCGTGATTGAGGTCCGCGGGGCACTGGTCCTCGGAGGGACCGAGTCGGAGGATGAACGCCTGATCGCCGTTCTTGGTGCGGGCGCGACCGACGATGTTCCGCCCATCCGGCGACATGCCGAGCGGCAGCGCGAAGCGCACGTCCGGCGGCACGTCGACGCCCTGCGAGATGGCGTACTCCTCGAGCGGGATGAGCCCTTGCTTCTCGATCCAGAGGTAGCCCTCGCCGCTGGTGGCAGGCGGCACGGGGACGCGGAAGAAGCAGAGCGCGACCGAGCCGTCGGCGCTCAGTCCGGTCACGTAGCCGGTGAGACCGGGAATCGGCACCGGACCGAGGCTCTGGTAGCCGGTCGCGGCGCTCCACCGCCATGCCTCGTTGCCGAGCGCCGGCGTGCCGATCCCGCCGACCCAGGCTCCATCCGCGGAGACGACTCCCGCCTCCGCGAGCCGGGCGTTGCCCGGGCCGAAGAGCATCTGCTGCACGCCGTTGGTCCACACCGCGGCCTGCCGGAAGCCGGTGTAGGTGTCGTTCCAGCCGACGATGACGCTGCCGTCGTGG
>Ga0169931_10001444_pt1 | contig 39203 bp, 39 predicted proteins | sample Kivu_15m_20L_FD_129675 | JGI IMG/M metagenome (GOLD analysis project Ga0169931, IMG submission 129675) | Freshwater microbial communities from Lake Kivu, Western Province, Rwanda to study Microbial Dark Matter (Phase II) - Kivu_15m_20L... | ecosystem: Environmental > Aquatic > Freshwater > Lake... | reverse complement strand
TCTTTTGGTCTATGTTTGAAAAGCTTCATAAAAATATAGACAATATAACACCAAAATGTTAATTCAGCACACTTTTTGGAGGTAAGCAAATATTAAAATTGAAGTTAAAAATGACAATTTAGAACAAGCTCTTCGAGCTCTTAAAAAAAAATTACAAAGAGAAGGGGTGTTTCGTTTGCTTAAAATAAAAAGTCACTTCGAAAAACCGTCCGAAAGAAAGAAAAGAGAAAAAGACGAAAACACAAGACGAGTAAAAAAGTTTAAAAAACTTAAAGCTAGATACTAATTTATTTATTGTTATTTACTTTATTTAAATAAAATAATATCTGATTTCTTGATACTTGAAAAATATCATTTCCTTTTAAAACACTCTTATGCCAAGAAGATACTAATTTCAATGTATCAGATAAACCAAGTATACTTTTCCATAAGATAAATTTTTTTGTTTTTAAAGAACTAATATTTAATAAATCATTTTTATTTTTTTTTTTAGAAAAACTATTGATACTTTTTATTTTTTTTTTAAAAAGATTATTTAGTAATTTAATAATATTTAAAACTGATGATTGACTATTTCTTTCAGGAATAAAATTCCAGGAATTTTCAATAAAAAAAAAATTCTTTTTATATTGCTTTTCTAATAATAATAAATATCCATAAATAGCCTCTATAACATGCATCCACGACCTAACTCCATTGTCCGTAATTTTAATTTTTTTATAAGTAGTTAAACAACTAATGTACTTTGGTATCAACCTATTAGAGTAATCTCCACCACCAACTAAATTTGAAGTTCTAACAGTATTAAGAGAAACAGAATTTTTTTGAAAAAAAGACTTATTATAAGATTTGCAAATCAAATCTACACAAATTTTAGAAATACTATACGGCTCATAATTATTATATTTGGAGGTTATTTTGTTAAGTTTATTAAAAAATTGATTATCATAAATCTTATAAGAGGTTGATATAATTGCAACTTTTACAAAATTTATTTCCTTTATAATATCCAAAATATTAATAGCCCCATTAATATTTGTATCAAAAGTTTTTTTAGGATTTGAATAAGACTTATCAACAATCGATTGAGCTGCAAAATGAATTATAAAATCTGGTTTAAATCTTAAAATTTTATTTTTTAATTTTTTATAATCTCTAATATCTCCAAAACTGGATATTTCTAAAAACCTCTTAAGTTTAGCTTTTTTATATAAGGAAACCTTATTTTTAGTATTCGAAGAATATCCAGCAATTTTTGCACCTAAGATATTTAAAAAAATTATAGTCCAGCTACCTTTAAAGCCAGTATGACCAGTAATAAAAACTTTCTTATTTTTCCAAAAATTTTTAAGTCTTGTAAATTCTTTTATCATCTAAATTTTTATATAACTCTAAATATTTTCTTACAGAAATTTTTATATCGAATTTATTTTTAACATAACTTCTAATATTTTTATCTAATGAATTTTTATCTTTAAGACACCAATCAATACCTTTTGCAAAATCTTTTTCATCTAAAAAATTTGCCAAATATCCAGTCTTTTTATGTTTTATAATATCTTCGACCCCAGTATTTCTAAATGCAACTGATGGAGTGTTGCAACTTGCTGCCTCAAGCGCAACCTGTCCAAAAGCCTCTAATATGCTCGGCGCTACTAATAAGTCACAAGCTGAATAAAGTTTAATTAAATTAGAATGATTATCATAAGGTATTTTGTTAAAATTTTTATAAGGTAACTTACAATTTTTTGAGTCCAAGTCTTCGAGTTTACCAACTATAATTAAAAAAATGTTTTCGGTTTTTAAATATTCTAATGATTTTAATAATATTTGAAATCCTTTTCTTGTATCGCCTGTACCATTTGAAGAAAGAAATAATATATATTTATATTTTTCTGAAAAATTAAAAAATTTTCTTGAACTTTTTTTATTTATTATTTTAAAATTTTTAAAATCTAATCCCGGATAAATTATATGAACTTTTTTATTTCTAAAAACTATACTTCTTTTAACTAAGGTAGCTAACCATTTGCTAATTACAACAATTTCAAAATTAAAATTAAAATTTTTTCTTTTTCTTTCCCACGTCCATTTATTTAAATAATAAAAAAAATTTTTATTTTTTACTTTAAAATTTTTTTTAAAATAAATAGGATTTAAACTGTAGTGTTCAGTGCCTAAAAATGGCCACATGTCTACAAAAGTCCAAACTAAAGGCTTATTAATATTTTTTATCTGCTCAATAGATAACATTTCATTATTTACCCAAAATAAATTTATTATTTCTGGATTCAATTTACTTATTTTTTTTAAAATATTTGATTTAAATAATGACATTGAGAAGAAATATCCAATATTTTTTTTTAAAATAAAATTTATTAATTTTATAAATATTTTTTTTAAATAAATAAAAAATATTTCTTTTTGATTTATCGGTCCTAAAACATTTGGACTATTAGTAATTTTTTCATTAACTAATAAGAGGGATTGAATTTTTTTTTTTAATAGACCCTGATGTAATCTATTGCAAGCTAGAGCTGCGCCACCTTTTAATTCTGAATAATTTAAAAGTAAAATTTTTTTATTTTTAATCAAAATATTCTGAATATTTACTCGGTATTTATTATAGTAAAAAGATAGCCATTAAGACAAGCGTGCTAATAATAATAATAGATATATAGATTGTTAATTTCTTAAAAGAAATCCAAGTTTTTTTTTGCGAATTAATGTCCATAATATTTATTTATTAACCTTGTCTTGCTTTAAATTTTGGATTCTTTTTATTTATTACATAAAGTTTACCTCTACGTCTCACAACCTTGCAATTAATATCTCTTTTTTTTAGAGATTTTAGGGAACTTACAACTTTCATATTAAATAATTTATTAAGCCTGGCAACGACCTACTCTTCCATGTCTTAAGACAAAGTACCATTGGCGCTAAAGGGCTTAACTGCCGAGTTCGGAATGGGATCGGGTGTTACTCCTTTGCAATAATCACCAGGCATGACTACTTACTTAATTTGCGTATTCTTGTAAATCAATTATTTTGTAAATATATAATTATATATGCTCTCTAATCTAGAACTAGGCTCATAACTGTAAATAGTCAAAACGTCCAAATAATAATGACTATTTTTAGCTAAAAAATTTATATTGTTTCCAACTAAATTTATAAACTTTTACTGATATGTTGTCTTAGAATTATGTATAAAAAATAAATACTGCAAAAAATAAAAAAATAAATAGCTTATAATATTAATGTTATATAAAAAAATTTATCTTCTATTTATCAGCTTATTTTAATATATAAATATTAATTTTAATATCGCGGGGTGGAGCAGTCTGGTAGCTCGTCAGGCTCATAACCTGAAGGTCCTTGGTTCAAATCCAAGCCCCGCAACCAATTATATTTGAACTATGAGATTAGGATAATAAAAAATAATATATTATTATTTATAAATATTACTCTTTTTTTTGTTAACTATTTGGTCAAATATCCAATTATAAGTTTTTTCTAGACCCTCGTATAAACTTATTGAATATTTCCATTTTAATACTTTATATGCTTTATCATTATTACTAGATCGTCCTCTTACGCCTTTTGGCATATTTAATAAATATTTTTTTTTAACTTCATTTCCTGATATTTTTTCTAATATTTTTATCATTTGATTTATTGAAACTTGTTCATCACTTCCAATATTTAATGGTTGAGAGTAATTTGAATTAAACAATCTTAAAGTACCCTCAACGCAATCATCGACATAAAGAAATGATCTTGTTTGTTTGCCATCTCCCCAAATTTCTACTAAGTTTTTTTTATTCAAAACACTATTTGCAACTTTTCTACATAAAGCAGCAGGAGCTTTTTCTCTGCCACCATCAAATGTACCGAACGGACCATAAACATTATGATATCTAGCAACTCTTGTTGGTAAACCGAAGTCCTCAGTAAAATGTCTGCACATTCTTTCGCTAAATAATTTTTCCCATCCATACCCATCTTCAGGATCAGCTGGATATGCATCCTCTTCCTTTAAGCCTTTTATAAATGTTTTATTTTGTTTGCTGACATTATATGCGCATGCAGAAGATGAAAAAAAAAATTTCTTAACTTTATTTACTAAACTTGCTCTTAATAGATTAGTATTAATTAAAACCGACAGCATGCATTCAGCTTTATTATTTTCAATAAACCCCATGCCTCCCATATTGCATGCCATGTTAAAAACATAATCTATATTTTTAGTAACTTTTAATGCTGACTGATAATCCTTAAGATCAACAACATAATTTTTTGCTTTATTAAATTGTTGAAACCAATTTTTTTTAGGTTTTATATCAGCGATAATTAAATTATTATTAAATTTTAACAATTTATCAGCAAGATGACCGCCTATAAAACCACCACCTCCAGCAATTAAAATATTTTTCTTAGAAATATTCATGATTTATTAAAGATTTTTAGCTGTTTAATATATTAGTTATGATATTAAAATAAATTTAATCATATATATCAATCTTTATAAAATAATATTATGAAAAAAGCTTTAATAACAGGAATTACTGGACAAACAGGCTCTTATTTAGCAAAACTTTTATTGGGAAAAAATTATGTTGTTTACGGAATTAAAAGAAGAACATCGACTATCAATAATTCAACTTCTCGGTTAGAAGAGCTAATAAATTTTAAAAAGTTTTATAATAAAAAATTATTTTTATTTTATGCCGATCTAAATGATTATTACAGCTTAAAAAACATTATAGACAAAACTAGTCCTGATGAAATTTATAATTTAGCTGCACAATCGCATGTACAAATATCATTTGAATTAGCAGAATATACAACAAAAGTTAACTCGATTGGAGTATTAAATCTTCTCAATATAATAAAAGACAAAAAAAAAAAAATTAAATTCTATCAAGCCTCAACCTCGGAAATGTTTGGCAATCAAAATAAAGTGCCCTTAACAGAAAACTCTATAATGGATCCAGCCTCACCTTATGGAGCATCAAAATTATTTGCTTATCATTTAGTCAAAAATTATAGAGAATCTTATAATATTTTTGCATCGAATGGGATTTTGTTCAATCACGAATCTCCATTAAGAGGAGAAAATTTTGTCACAAGAAAAATTACAATTGGATTATCAAGGATTTACTATGGTTTAAATAGGATACTTGAACTTGGCAATTTAGATTCAAAAAGAGACTGGGGTCACGCTAGAGATTATGCATTTGCCATATGGAAAATTCTTCAATTAAAAAAACCTGTAGATATCATCATATGTTCTGGAAAAAATTATTCTGTTCGTGATTTTTTAAAAGAATGCTTCAAATATTTAAAAATAAAAATCAAGTTTTCAGGAAAAAAATTAAACGAAAAAATATATGATAAAAATAATAAATTATGGGTCAAAGTTAATAAAAAATATATTAGACCAAAAGATATTGATAATCTAATAGGAAGCGCCGCTTTTGCCAAAAAAATAATTGGCTGGAAAAACAAAACATCATTCAAGAGTTTAGTTAAAGAAATGATGGATTACGATCTAAATAAAACTAAAATTGAAAAAAATAATAAAAATTAAATATTGAATAATATACTAGTACAATTTTTTATTCCTGTAATAATATTTTTGTTATTATATTTTTTTAAAGATCCAATAGCAAAAAGTCTAAAATTATACGATATACCTAATAAAAAAATAAAATTTCATAAAAAAAAAACTCCTAAGCTTGGAGGATTAATATTAATATTGAATGGAGTGATAATTTTATACTTCTTACTAATGTTTAAAGAAAATATTTTTTTTAAAATACTATTATTAACTATATTATGTTCTTTAGTCGGATTACTAGACGATATTATTGATATTAGTCCTTACAAAAAATTTATTATACTTACGTCAATAATCATAACATTCTTATTATTTAATCATGAATTTAGAATTGAAAAAATTATTTTTGAAAACATATTATTTCAAAAAATAATAATATTTAGAAATAAAGAGGTTATTTCAATATTTTTAACTACATTATGTTATCTATTGATAATTAATGCTTATAATATGTCTGATGGACATAATGGCCTTGCTTCATTCATCGCACTATCTTGGTTTTTATATTTTTTAACTTTCAAAAATCCAATATATTTTTTTTTAATTCCTATAATTATAAGTATTTTTTTAATATTGATCTTTAATATTAAATCTAAAATTTTTCTTGGAGATTCTGGTAATTATTTTATTTCAGTTTTTTTTGCAAGCCTAGTTATTAATCAAAATAATATTACAAATAATTTTTTTGCAGAAGAAATATTTATATTATTTATGTTGCTAGGGATTGATATGTTGCGACTATTTATTTTAAGAATTATAAATAAAAAAAATCCTTTTAATGGAGATCGTCAACATTTACATCATTATTTAAAAAACAAGTTTAAAAATGATAATTTGGTATTAATTTCTTATGTAATACTATTTATATCTCCAATTATATTTTTAGTAACTAAATTGATGGATAACTTATTAATAATAATATTTTTTATAAGTATCTACCTAATAGGCTTAGCAAAATTAATAAAAAATAAATGAAAATCTCTATTATTACAGCTGTAAAAAATGGAATGCCTTATCTAAAAGATGCTGTAAGATCATTTGAATTACAAGATTATAAAAAGAAAGAGTTGATAATAGTATATTCAAAGTCCAATGATGGAACTGATAATTATTTAGTTTCTCTTAAAAAAAAATACAAAATTTTTTTAGATAAAAATACCGGTAATAAATTTGACGCAATTAATATAGGAATAAAAAAATCTACCGGTGATGTTATAGGATTATTGCATGCTGATGACATTTTTTTTAATTATAAAACTTTATCAAATATAGCTGATAAAATAAAAAAAAATAAACTAGATGGTGCATATGGTGGTGTTTATTTTTCAAAAAAAAATAATTTAAAGATTATAAATAGAATCTGGGAAGCTGATAATTTCAAAAGAAAAAAACTATATTATGGATGGATGCCTCCTCATACTTCTTTATTTATAAAAAAAAATATTTTTACAAAAGTTGGTCTTTATTCAAATAAGTTTAGAATTTCTTCTGATTATGAATTTATTTTAAGACTCTTTTTTAACAATAATTTCAAAATTAATTCAACTAACTTAATACATACTATCATGAGAGACGGTGGAGATAGTAGAAAAATAAAATTATTATTACTAAAATTAATTGAAGATATTTCTATTTTAAATAAACATAAACTTAGTGTTTTTATTATAATTGCTAAAATTTTAACTAAATTTAATCAATTTTTTAAAAATAAAAAAATTAACAACAAATACCTAAATGAATTTTACAACATTTAAAAAAATAATAAGTAATATTTTTATTCCAGAAAAAATTTTTTTATATTTATATTTGCTTATTCCAACAATAATTATGTTTTCTAAATTTTTTGCTGAAACATTTATTTTAATTTTAATAGTATTTATTTTATTAAATTTATATAAAAAGAAACAATTTAATAATATATTTATTTGGGATCCAAAATTTAACTTATTAAAAATAGCTAATGCTTTTTTAATTTTTTTTATCTTCATTTTTATTAATAAAATTATTAATTTTTCTAATATTTATGACCTATTAAAATCTTTTACTTTACTGAGGTTCTCAATACTTCTTCTATTACCTCTAATTTTAATAAAAATTAAAAATGTAAAATTTCATAATAATTTATTTTATTTTATAATAATTCCAACTCTTGCCTTAAATATCGATTTAATTTACCAATTTTATTCTGGTAAAAATATTTTGGGTTATAATTATGACTCTGGATATAAAAGAGCGTCTAGTTTTTTTGGGGATGAAAAAATAGCGGGATCTTATTTATATTTTAATTTCTTTATTCTTTTACTGTTATTTAATTTTTACAAATATAAAAAATTTCTAATATCGCTTATTCTATTAACTTATTATACAATGTACTTATCAGGTGATAGACAACCTTTTTTGTTAGTAAATTTATCATTAATAATTTTTTTATTTATTTTTTTTAAAGAAATAAAGTTAAATTTTATAAAAAATAAAATTAAATATCTTTTTATTATCTTATTAATTTTAATTTTGTCATTTAATTATAATTTTAAAAAAATAATAATGACTGAAAAATATGTTGTAACCTTAAATCAAATCAAAGAATTTGATTTAAAAAAAACGCATTATTATTATCATTTTAATAAGGCATTTATAATATTCAAAAATAATATAATTTTTGGAACAGGATATAAAACTTTTAGAGTAGAATGCTCTAGTGTAAAATATAAAGATACTTTAGACAAAAGTTCTCCAGGATATTTCAATGGATGCGCTACACATCCTCATAATTATTATTTAGAAATAATGTCTGAAAACGGAATTATAGGACTTTTGCTTTTTATATTTATAATATTTACTTTTTATAAGATTTTTATAAACAAAATTTATTATCAAAAAAAAGAAATTTTTATTAATAAAATTATGCTTACCTTTATATCTACTTTTTTCTTTCCTTTTAAGCCTACGGGAAGTTTTTATACTAATTTTAGTTTAATTATGTTATTTTTTGTCATAACTGTCTTCTTTTTTTTGACTTCAACTAATAAAAAAAAAAATTGAATAACAATCCTTTAGTCACAATTGTAACCCCTGTATATAACGGTGAAAAATTTATAGAACAAACTATACTTTCTGTAATAAATCAAACTTATACAAATATTCAATATATTATAATTGATGGTCTATCTTCAGATAATACTGTTAATATAATTAATAAATTTTCAAATAAAATTGATTACTTCTTGTCAGAAAAGGATGAAGGTATGTATGATGCCTTAAATAAAGGATTTAAATTAGGTAAAGGAAAATATTTTGCATGGATAAATGCTGATGATTATTACTTTAATGATGCAATTGAAAATGCCGTCAATTTTATGGAAAAAAATAGATTCAATTGGATTGTTGGAAAACCATCAACTCTAAATTTTAAAAAAAAAATTATTACAAGGAATCCATACCACTATCCCAATTTTATAATTAAAAATGGTTTAGCCGTTCCTTGTTTTTGGGGTTACATACCTCAAGAATCTACTGTCTTTACGAAAGAACTTTATTTTAGTTCTGGGGAAATTAAAAAAAAATTTAGGTACGCTGGGGACTTTGACTTGTGGAAAGAATTTTCTAAATATTCGAGACTAAAATCAACTCCTATTAAAATAGGGGTGTTTAGAAAAAGATTAGATCAATTAAGCTCAGATCAAAAATCTTATCTAAAGGAAATAAATAAAATTAATTGTTTCGTTCATATAGGAAAGGTAATAAGATTTATTTATTCATATTGTATTAATTTAAAAAATAAATTTATAACGGAATGAACATTGTAAAAAACTTATACAGAAAAATAATTCCAAATAAAATTAGATATTATATTTATTCTACTAAAAATTTTATTAAAGGAAATTTTTTTATAACAAATTCAAATAGTTTTATTGATGATGGCCTTGCATCAAATCATATTACAGATTTTATGAAAGATAAGAAATTTATTAGCGCCTATAATAAAGGCAAAAAAAACTGCAATTCTTTAAAAAATCATAATAGTGAAATATATTTTAGAGCTTATATTGCATGTTATTGTGCTAAACATGCTCTAAAAATTCGAGGAGACTTTGTTGAATGTGGCGCAGGAAAAGGTTTAATAAGCAATATAATCTGCAATTATATAAAAATTAATAGTCATATAAAAAAATTTTATTTAATTGATACATTTGAAGGAATACCTATTCAAAATCTGAATAATTTAGAAAAAAAAAACGTAAAATATCTAAATCAGATACACTTTAATAATAATTATTATAATGAAGTAGTAAAAAAATTTAAAAATTTTTTTAATGTTAAGATCATAAAAGGAAGAATACCAGAAATATTATATAAATTAAAAGTTAAGAAAGTTTCATTTTTGCACATAGATATGAACAATAGCTATGCTGAAATGTCGGCAATTAAATTCTTTTTTTCTTTAGTATCTAAAGGTGGGTTAATACTATTAGATGATTATGCATATGATGAAATGTTCCGATCAACAAAAAATGCCTGGGATAAATATGCAAAGAAAAAAAATTTTGATATTTTGACACTTCCAACTGGTCAAGGTCTAATTATTAAAGTCTAATTTTTTTTCTTGTTACACAAATAAAGCTATTATCTAAAATGCTTCTATATTTATTTATTAAGATAAAATTTAAGTTTCACATTATTACCCCAAAAACTTTTTGACTCATGAGGATTTTTTAAAATTTTAATGAATTTAATAACTGGACTAATATTTTCAATAAAAGAAATTTTTTTAACAATTTTTTTTAAAGAAATTCCAAAACCAGAACAAATATTTACTATTCCAATATCTTTTTTTTTTAAAGACAACTTTACAATATATTTGGATAAATCTTGCACACTTAAATAATCTCTAATTAATCTTCCTTGGACTTCTAATATTTTTTTTTTTTTAAACGAATCTAAAATACTGCTATATAAAGTTTTTCTCGTTTTTATTTTGCCATAAACATAAAAAATTCTACCCCATGTTAGATTAAAGTCGTATTTTTTTTTTAATAAAAAAATATATTTTCTGAGATAATTTTTAGAAACGGCATAGGAAGTTTTAGGGTCCGCAGTCATTCTCTCATTGAGTTCTCCATTTTTTTTTCCATATTCATAACATGTACCTGCTACAAATATATTTTTAAGTCCGTTTTCAATCAAATTTTTTATAAAAAATTTTTGAGCCTTTAATTCTTTTTTTATATGATGACTAGAATTATAATTTGGCAAACCAGACCAACTAAGATTTATGACTATGTCGGGACAATCTAAATACTTATAAAAATTCTTCTTTCTTTTATAGATATCTAATTTTTTATAAATAATTCTTTTTTTTTTTAGAATTATAGACTTGTTATATGTTCCAATAATATTATTTTTTTTACTCTTTAATAATATTTTCACTACTTCAGAACCTATAAAGCCTGTCGCCCCTATTACTGCTATTTTCAAATTTTTATTTTATTGATAATAATATTCTTTTAATAATTATTTTTAAAAAAAACCAATTATAAGAAAATGACATAATATTTAAATTCAACTTTCCTAAATTTGATATATTTTTTAAATCACTAATAATTAAAAAAAAAGCTTTATTAAAATCAATTATAGGAAAAATATATCTAAATAAAATGCCAAATTTACTTTGACTGACTATAAATATTTGTTTTTTTACATATCCAATTTCATTTGATGTTCCATGAATACCTATCACTAATTTTCCATTTTTTATTGTCTTAAACTTTCCATTAATTAGTATTTGAATTGTGCTTAACCAGTCTAAACAAAATATATTTTTGTTTATCTTGAATTTATTTAATTTGTTTCCAAAAATGCTATCTTCTAAATATTTTTTTTTATACAAAGCATAAACACAATGTTGAGAATAAACTGCACCTTTTAAAAAATTTTTTATGCGATTATAAACATCTCCGTCTAAAGATTTTATTTTTTCAATTTTTTTTTTCTTATTACTTTCATAAAACAAAGGTGAAGAGGAAAATATATAATCATTATTTTTTATTAAAAATTCTAAATTTTTTTCTATAAAATCACTAGAAATATAATCATCATATGAATTAAATTTAAAATATTCTCCCGAAGATTTTGCTAAAACAAATTTAAAATTATCAAGTAAATCAATTTTTTTTTTCTGTTCATAAAATATAATTCTCTTATCTTTTTTTAAATATTTTTTTATAATATTTACTGTTTCATCATTTGAGCAATTGTTTGAAATAATAATTTCTAAATTTTGGTACGATTGTTTTAAAATTGATTGTAACGCCTTCTCAAAATTAATATTTCTTTTTAAATCAGATCTCATGCCATTAAAAACTGGCATCCCTATACTAACTAGCGGTGCGTTTGCTAACATAAAATTACTTATTTTTATTTTTTATATAATTGACAATATAATTTATACAAAATATTTATTTGAAAGAAGAATACTTTCACAACTATTTTACTTTAGATATAATTTTCCACTTTTTAAATAATAACTTTTTGTACAAAACTCTAAAAGTTTTTTGTTATGCGTAACAAATATTGCACTCTTATTTAACAGAAATAATTTTAGATTTTTTAAAATATTTATGCTGGTCTTATCATCGAGAAAACTTGTGGGTTCGTCAAAAATATATAAATCTGCCCTTTTATATATTGCTCTTGCTAATCCAAGACGTTTCCTTTGACCACCAGAGAAATTTAAGCCTTTTTCGTCTATAATTATATTTTTATATTTTTTATTTAAGAATTCATTACACTCAGATAAATTTAAAGACAATTGGAAATGTTTTATATCAGATTTTGGAATAATATTTGTAAAAGCAATATTTTCTATTAATGAATCGTTTATTAAAAATGTATCTTGTGGAGCAAATGAAATATTTTTTCTCCACTCATGAGAAATTTTATTTAAATTAAATCCATCAATTAAAATTTTTCCTTTTGTTGGTCTAATAAACCCTAATAACAAAAGTAACAGGGTTGTTTTTCCATCTCCAGATTTTCCATAAATACCAATTTTTTCATTTTTTTTTATCGTTAAATTAATATTATTAATTATATTATTTTTTTTTTTATAACCAAAACTAACATTTTTAAATATTATTTTGTCTTTAAAATTAAAAATGTTTTTCTTGTCTACATATTTTTGATTTTTTTTACTATTATTATTTATTTCTTTAAATTTCTTCAATAAAATATTTAAGGATGGTCTGCAAAATCTTAGATCAAAAAAAGCTCTGTTAAGAGATATAATTGATGGAATTGTTCTTAAGGATAATAAAAGTAGTAAACTTATCTCTGAAATTGAATTTATGATTTTATCTACCTCAAAAAAAAGTATGAATAAATATAATAATAAAACAATAAATACTTCTATAACTAATCTTGGAACATTAATTATTAAATTTAATTTTTGCTCAGTTAATTCTTTTTTATAACTTTCTTCCTTATATTTAGAGTAAAAAAAATCTACAAGTTTATAAAGCTTAATTTCAATAAATAAATTAAATGAATCTAAAATTCTTTTTATTTGTTTAGACACATAATATTGATTCTTTATTCCTAAATTATTTAATTTGTTAGAATAAAATAATTTGAAAATTAATAATAAAATAAGAACTAAAAATAAAGCTGATATGAAGAAATTTATATTTAATAAAAAAATTATCGATATTATCAGTAATAATAAAATTACTTCTTTAACAATAATATTAATAATATTTATTAATTGAATTGATCTTGAAATATCATTTGTTAAATTTTTAGAACTTTCGCCAGCATTAATTTTAATAAATTTTAAGTAATCAATTTGAAAGAATTTTTTAAATAAACTACTTGAGATATGGCTGCTGACATTTGAAATAAAATACGCCTGCAAATAATAAAAGCTATAAAGTAAAATATTTTTTATAAAAAAAAATAAAAGGATAAATAAATAGAAATCTATTAACAGCCAATTATCAAAAACTTTTATATTATTATTACTAAGAATATTAAATAGTTTATAAACATTATCTTTATCTACAATTCCAGAAATTCCATAAGATAGAAAATATAGTCCAAATATGTCTAAAATTGAAAATATTGAAAATGATAATATAAATAAAAAAAAGAGTATCTTTTTTTTGTTTGACAATAATCTTAATAAATTTACTAAGGCGAAAATCATCTTGATTTTAAAGTTTTAATTAACCTATACGTTGCAATATTTATTAGATTTTAGGAAAATTTTTAATTCATCAATAATTTCATTATGTCTTATAATGTTAATTTCTTTTAACCATTCTTTATAAATATTGCTTGTAAACAACTTATTATAACAGCCTAGAAGAGAAGCTGTTTTTTTTAAGTCAGTAAATAGCCAATCTTTTTTTAAAACATAATGCATAGCGTAAAATTCTATTAACTCTTTCTTGTCTACATTTTTTTTTCTTTTATGAACCTCTAGATTACTAAGAATTTTCTTATATGAGCTCAAGTTTTTTGGGGTAAGGTTAAAATTATAATTTATATGAGGATTATTAATAGAAGCATTAATCACTAAAATGTCAAAATATGGATATTCATGTCCAATGCTTCCCCAAGTAGTTAAAGCAAAATCTATTCCTTCTTTGATAATTTGATGATGTGAATACTTGCTATCTATCAACTTAATTTTATTATATTTCAATAAAAAATCATCAATAATTTTTTTTGTTCCTTTTAAATAATCAGGATGCAATTTTATATAAAAATCATAATTCTTTTTTTTTTCACTTAAATTTCCTAAAAATAAAAGCCAATCATAGAAATCTGTAAAAAAATTCAATCCATATGGATGAGGGTTATCAAAAAAACAATGAGTAGCTATTAATATTTTAATTTTTTTATTTTTTTTTATAATAGGTTTATATTCATTTTTTATATAAGCTGATTTAGAGGAGCCTCTAACGTCTGCTGATACTACCCCTGAAAATCTTTCTTCTAATCTCTTTTTAGCAAGGAATAAACTTTTTATTTTAATGTTCCTGGATAATTTAGAAAAATCTCTTTTATAATTCTTAAATTCTACCCAGCCATATAATCTTTTTTTACTTAACCGATATATTGCCTCTGCAGTACATTGAAAAGTGTTAATATTTTTACTAATAGCGATCCTTGCTGGAATAGCCAGGGTATAAACACTATGCGAGGTTATTACACCTACTACTTTTTTATTTTTAAAAAAATCATACCAGAAAAAAAAATTAATTAATGAATATAAAAAAAAATTTATAAAGTTATTGTCATTGATATTTATTGTGGGTTTTTTATAAAACATCAAGTAACTATCGTAAATTAAATCTCCGACGTAAATATTTAAAATTTTAAGATTTAAGATATCTTCCTTATTTTTTATTTTCTCTAAAATTTTATACGATAATTTTTTATATATTATATTTTTTTTAAAACTTATATTTGAATGTACAAAATGCCTTACTCCAAAAGATTTATAAATAGCAACAGTTCCTAAATTAAAAAAAACTAAAATTTGCCATAAAATTTTTTTAATTATATTTTTTTTCACCTGATATTTATAAGAAAAAATATTAGCATTATATTCATCAGCAATAACATTACTTAAATATGAATAACTTATTAAAGAGGAATGAATATTATTATATTCAACAAGAACAATGTTATTAGAGTTGGTATTTAAATTATTTTTAAAAAAAAATTTATTATTTTTTATAAATTTATAAATATTGATCATAGAAAAATATAACTAAAAACTTTTCTTAGCATTCTTTTTGATTAAGCTAATAATTGACTTAACAACATGTATTATTTCTTTTTTTGACATGCCTGGATAAATCGGTAGTGAAATTGCTGAATTATAATAATACTCTGAATTCTTTAATTTTTTAATATTTAAAAATTTTTTTAAAAAAGAAAATTTATAAAGTGGAATGTAATGCGTATTAACAAAAATATTTTTTTTTCTTAGATTTAAGATAAAGTTATTTTTATTTATTTTAAGAAAAGAAAAATTAATTTTAATAATAAATAAATGAAGAGAATTAATAACGTTTTTATTCAATGGTTGTAATGAAATGTATTTTTTATATTTATTAAAATTTTTATAGTAAAAATTGGATATAATAATTTTTTTTTTAATAAAAAATTTTAAATTCTTAATCTGAGACTGTCCTAGTTTAGAGTTAATTTCATTAATTCTAAAATTATATCCTAGATCTACAACGTCATAAAAATTAGGATCTGTTTTAGAAAATTTTTTTAATTGTCCATTTTCTCTAAGCAAAACTAATTTTTTATATAATTTTTTTGAATTTGTTGTAATTGCTCCTCCTTCCGCTGAAGTAATGGTCTTTACAGGATGAAAACTAAATACAGTAGCATAGCTATATTTACAATCTCCGATTGGATTTTTATAATATTTACTACCCAAGGCATGAGAGGCGTCTTCTATTATTTTAAAATTATATTTTTTTGAAAGCTTATGGATATTAATCAAATCACATGGTAACCCTCCTAAATGGACCACAATTATTAAACTTGGTAATCTTTTTTTTTTTTTGGCTTTTTTTAATTTTTTTTCTAAATCTGATGTTGAAATATTATTAGTTACCGGATCAATATCAATCAAAGCAATTTGAGCGCCACAATGTAATGCGCAATTAATAGATGCTACATAAGTTACTGCTGTGGTCCAAACTATATCTTTTTTACTAATTTTTAATGCTTTGCATAAAAGCATTAAAGCGGAACTAGCGTTAATTATACTCAAACAATATCTAGCTTTAGTAACTAATTTAATATCATTTTCAAAATTAATGGTTTCAGACCCTTTTGTTAGGAATGGTGATTTTAAAACATTGGTAACATTATTAATATCTTGATTTAATATCCATTGTTTTGAATAAGGAATAGGTTTCATTTATTTAATAAAATTTTATAAAGAAACTAATTTATAGAATTAATAAAATTATAAAAGCTCTTAATTTTTATATTTAATAACAATTTAATTTTTTATTTTTAAAAAAATTTTCAAGAATAATTAAATAATATTTATTTATAGAAATTTATTAGTAAGCTATTTTAGTATTTTTTAAAATCAATAATTGGTCATCTAACTCTTTTCAAATATCCATCCGATGCAACTGTTATTAGTAGTTTATATTCAATACTTTTATCAATTTCAAACTCTGGATGATTTTTTAAATACTCCCGGACTGCGGTCTTTGGGTTATTGCCTGGTCCCCAAGGACGATCGGGAAACATATGAGAAGGCATATTCTCAACTACAGTGTCAAATACTACGCAATAACTTCCTATGCTAGTCATTGGAGCATAAGCCTTTAACTCCTCTAAGACGTGGGAGTGAGTGTGATTAGAATCTAAACATACTAAAATACGCTTATAATCCCTGCTTACTTTTTTAACCTGCTCAATGACTTCGGGAGAAATACTAGAGCCTTGGATTATCTGAATACGCGAAGACATTGGGTGTTCTTCAATAGCTTTTTGATTATGAGGTCTCATATCAATGTCGATTCCAAGTACTTTACGTTTTGAAACTGTGGGATTAAATATTATTCTCTGCTCTATCGCATCACACATATCCTGTAATGCTAACATTGAAGCATTTAAAATTAAAGAACCACCATGGGCAATTCCAGTTTCAATTATTAAATCTGGTTTAATTTTCCAAATTATTTCCTGCATAGCTATAATATCTTGTGGATACTGAATAATAGGACGTCCAAAAACTGAAAAGTTATAACAATATTTAGGTAATGTTGATTCTACCATAAAACTTTGTGCAGCTTTTAATAGCGAAGAATTACCTTGATTCTCTTTGATACGATTCATTACTTCTTCTTCAAACTTATTCATTATTAATAATTATATATTGAAATTAATAGTTAGACATCTTTTAAATTTTATCAGAATAACTGAAGTTCGTAATATAAATTAAAGATTTGTTTGGAAGATTTCTAAGGGCTGTTTCTGCCGATTGCACTTTAATTTCATTTACTGGAATAAATTTTCCTTGCTTAGATAGGTTTATGTGAATCACGCTATCTATATGCTCGCCTAGTCGCTGCAATAGTAATGAAAAAACTCTACTCATAAAATTTTTAGATCGGGTACTGCTATCATAAATCGAACTCCTTTTTTTTCCAATATTTCATTTTGTTTTCTGATCTCGGGAGCAATATTCCATGGTAAAATCAATACATAATCTGGTTTTGCGTCAGCAAGATACTTTGGCGACGAAATGGGAATATGACTCCCAGGCATAAAATATCCTTGTTTTGCTGGCGCTGCATCAAACACAAAAGGTAACAAATCTGTTTTTATCCCAGCATAATTTAGTAATGTGTTTCCCTTGGCTGCCGCACCATAAGCAACTACTTTTTTTCCTTTATTTTTTTGTTCCAACAAAAACTTTATTAAATTTTTTTTAATTTTATCAACGCGTATTTGAAAATTTTGATAAGTTTCAATTTTCTGTAATCTTTTTTTTTTTTCTTCCTGTAATAATAAACTTACGGACTTTTGTGTTTTGCGATCATCATCAAAATGACATCCATAAATACGTAGACTACCTCCATGAGTATTTAATTGTTCAACATTAAAAATTCTCAAACCTATTTTCTCAAAAATTCTGCAAACAGTATAAAGAGATAGATAAGAGAAATGTTCATGATAGATTGTGTCGAACTGTGTATGTTCTATTAGGCGCATAAGGTGAGGAAATTCAAGTGTAATAGTGCCATTTTTTTTTAAAATTTCCTTAAGGCCCATTGTAAAATCATTAATATCTGGAACGTGCGCATAGACATTATTTCCAATTACTAAATCAGCTTTTTTTTTATCCAAAGAAAGTTTATGTCCAAGATCTTTGTCAAAAAATTTGCACATAACTGGGACTCCTATTCTTTTAGCTGCGTCTGCGGTACCCACAGTTGGTTCAATTCCTAAGCAAGGAATATTCGCCGCTAAAAAATTTTTAAGTAAATAACCGTCATTTGAAGCCAGTTCAATTACATAACTCTGGCTATTAAGTTTTAACTCTTTTATCATTTTATCGGCATAATTTTTTGCATGCAGCAACCAACTTGTGGAGGTGCTGGAAAAATATGCATATTGTGCGGTAAACAATTCCTTAGAATTAGTGTAATCTTCTGTTTGTGCTAGCCAACATTGATCACAAACAAAAACTTTTAACGGATAAGAAATCTCAGTTTTAGATAAATTATTTTTAGTTAAATAAGCATTAGATAAAGGTAAACAGCCTAAGTCTAAAAAAATATGCTTCAAAGACGTCCTGCAATGTCGACAATTCATTAAATTTCTATTCCTTCAAAATTTTTATCTAACATAGGATGACTACAATCACGCTTTGATCTTTCTGTTATAATTTTAGGCCACTTAATTGAGAGACGGGGGTCAAGAGAATTGACAGCGCCTTCTGCCTTCACATTATAATCATTAGTATGAAAGTATAATATTTCACAATTAGATGTAATTGTCTGAAAGCCGTGAGCGAAACCTTCAGGTATAAAAAAGCACTGAAAATTATCTTCTGACAAAATGACTGAAATATATTGTAAAAATGTTGGAGATCCTTTGCGTAAATCGACAGCGACATCCCAAATCTTCCCTTTTATGCAAGAAACTATTTTAATTTCTGCAAATGGAATATTCTGAAAATGCAAACCACGTACTATTCCTTCTTTCTTTGTATATGTACGGTTAACTTGACGAATAGATTTTTCTTTTAATAAGGATTGAAAATTTTTTTGACAAAACATACGTTCAAGAAAACCTCGTTCATCCTCTTTTTTATCAAGATCGATAAGATAGCAACCTTTAAGGTTTGTTTCTTGAATTTTCATTAGTGTTTTTTTTTATTTGATTGAAAGTTCATAAGCACTAATTTGATTCTTAGTAAATTTCATCATATCCTCATTATTGTTCCAAGCTTGGTACCACTCTATGGTTTTGTTTAAAGCTGTTTTAAGTTTCCAATAATTTCTCCATCCTAAACTTGTTATAGATTTTGAACTATTAAGATTTAATAATTCAGACTCATTTAATAAATTTTTTTTTTCAATTTTCCAACTAACATTTGGAACTTTACTACAGAGATATTCAGCAACCCAAGAAACCGGCTTAGATTCAGTTTTTTTAGAACCAAAATTCCAAGCTCCTACATATTTATCTCCCTTTATAAATAATTTTTCAGCAAGCACAAGGTAGCCGAAAAGTGGTTCAAGCACATGTTGCCAAGGACGTATAGCGTTTGGATAGCGAATACGAAGTATAGATCCTGAATTTAGAGCTCTGAAAAAATCAGGCACTAATCTATCGATTGCCCAATCACCACCGCCGATTACATTGCCTGATCTAACGCTTGCAATTCTAATTTTAGAATTTTTAAAAAAAGATTTTCTATAAGAAGTTGTTACTAATTCCGCACAGGCTTTACTGCTAGAGTATGGGTCATTTCCTCCTAAAATATCGTTTTCATTATAGGGTAAAATTCTCTCCTGATTTTCATAACATTTATCTGAAGTTACATTAATAATGGCTTTAACTGTTTTTATTTTACGTGTTATTTCTAAAACATTTGCTGTGCCAATAACATTGGTCATAAAAGTTTCTAAGGGCTTATTGTAAGAATCTCTCACCAGAGATTGTGCAGCCATATGAATTACAATTGATGGTTTAGCTTCTTCCATTTCTTGCAGAAGTTTTTTTAAATCGAGAATGTTTGCAATTACAGACTTTGTTAAGTATTTTTCAAGTTTAGTTGTTGTAAAAAAGCTAGGTGTAGTTGGTGGAGAAAGAGAATAGCCATAAACTTTGGCTCCCATCTTTAGCAACCAAATAGCCATCCATCCTCCTTTAAATCCGGTATGACCAGTTAGAAATACATTTCGATTTTTCCAGAAATCAAAATTCATTCCCAGGTTTTCCAAGATGCTTTACTATTGTTCCATAAATTATTAAGCACTATTTTATCTCGTAAGGTATCCATGGGCATCCAAAAACCATGATGTTTATAAGCAAAAAGCTGATTTTCTTTTGAAAGATTGGTTAATGATTCTGATTCCCAGCTAGTTTGATCATCTTTAATGTGATCTATAACTTTTTTATTTAAAACAAAAAATCCGCCATTTATCCAACTTCCATCACCCTCTGGTTTTTCCTCAAAACTAACAACCTGATCATTAATGCCAAATTTAAGTGCACCATAACGGGCTTGCGGGCGGGTAGCTGTAACTGTTGCTAATTTTTTATGTTTTTTATGAAATGTTATTAAATTTAAAATATTTATATCTCCAACGCCGTCACCATAAGTAAAACAGAAGACCTCTTCATCTTTTAAATAACGCTGCACTCTCTTCAAGCGACCTCCGGTCATAGTGTTATCACCTGTGTCAACTAAAGTAATACTCCAGGGTTCGCTACTGCCTCGAGTGATTTTACTAGTATTCTCCTTTGTAGAAAAAAAAACATCTGAGTTATGAAGGGAGTAATTGTTAAAATATTCTTTAATTACATAGCCCTTATAACCGCAGCAAATAATAAAATCATTAATACCATAGGAAGAATAAATTTTCATAATGTGCCAAAGAATTGGCTTCCCCCCAATTTCGACCATTGGCTTCGGTTTATTTTCAGTTTCCTCGGAAAGACGACTGCCAAGCCCGCCAGCAAGAATTACAGCTTTCATAAAAGTATTTATTGTTTTATTTGTAAAAATTCTATTAATTTTTAAAGAAAAAAGATAGCTAATTCTTTACTGTTAATTTTAAAAAAATTTAAAGACACTAACATATATAAAAATCTAGATTTTTTGGATATTATGATTTCACAAAACTACAACTGAAATAAATTTATTCTCAAGGGTTTTTAAAATTAAATTTTTGATTAAAAAAACAACAAACCTATAACCTAATAAAAAAAACTAGTTTATAAAAAACTAGTTTATAGAAGTATAAAAACTCTTAATTTTTTTATAAGGTAATAGTTGTATTTTTTGCCAAGGTAATTTCAAATGATAAACATTCTTCTTCAAATAAGCAGCTATTATTAATGCGTAAGATGTTAAGCCAAAAACATATTTTGTATTTTTAAAACAATCTTGAAGATTGTTTGATTTAATAATTATAATCTTAAATTTTTTTTTGAATGGTTGTATAATTTTTTTATAGTTTTCAAAAGTTTGTTTTGGATGAAGTTTTATAATTATTTTGTTAAATCTTAATTTTAATTTAGATATATTTCCTAAAAAAAAATCTAAACTTTCTTGATCATATGTGAATTTATTATTTTTTTTTAAAAAAGGCTCTCCTATAAATAAAAGACTATCATTTTTTCTTCTTTCATAAGATTTAAATTTCTTTATATAAAAATTTTTTTTTAATAATATTTTAACATTAAAAAACTTTTTTAAGTGATCTTTAATAAATTTATTAAAAACCCATATTTCATTTGGCAAAAAAAATTTTTTTTTATAAAAAAATCTTTTTTTAATGTCCGAAAAATGATCAACAACTGATATTGTATAAATCTTTCTATCAAGAGAAAGTTTGGCTAAAATTTTTTCAAAATCACTAGATCCAGTTCCAACTATTATTCTATCAATATTATTGAGGAATTCATTAATTTCATTAATAAAATAGAAATTTTTTTTCTTTTTGAATTCTTTTTTAAAAATATCGGCAGAGGGATTTTTTAAATAAAAAAAATATTTATCTTTTTTATTATTAATTATATAATTTAAAATTTGATTTCCAGATCCTAAATCTTTACAGCATATGCCCGTATAATTAATTTTATCTCTTGATTTAAAGAATTTTAAATTATCTCCTATTTGACTTGCGAGTCTAAAATTTAATTTTTTACAAATCTTGATTATCGACAAATTATTTTTATTACATCCTATTTCAATTTTATTGAATTTTTTTTTTATTAAAAAAAAATTAATTAAAATTTTATAAACTTCAGTAGCATATCCCTTATTTGAATAATCTTTATTACCAATTAAAATTCCAATATTTATAACTTTAATTCTTTCATGCGGGTACGCTATTACGGTTCCTATTTTTTTTTTATTTTTTTTTTCTATAATTTTAAAAAAAAAATTTTTTTTTTTTTTTATGTAATTAAATTCTTGAAAAACTTTTTTATAATTGTATTTCGTATTTTTATTTCTACTATATTTCAATAAATCTTTATTATTAAGCCATGAAATATATTCGTGATCAAGATCTTTTTTAATAAAATTTTTAATAACTACTCTTTTAGAATTTAAAATCATTTTAAAAAAATTATTTTTTTTTGAGAAGTTCTAAATTAGACCAAACTTTTTTAAATGAATTAATAATCATATTAATATCTTTTTTATTAAATTTGTAAGAACACATTCCAATTGCTATATATTTTTTTGCATGCATTTCTTCCGCTATATTTAATTTTTGATTTTTATAACGTACCTTATGTTCTTTGTTGAGAATCCAAGGAAAACTTTGTGCTCCATATGCAATTTTCATTTTATACATTGGCAATTTATGAATATTCAAATAGCCCCCCCTGCAAGGAACCCCTTCAGCTTTCAATGCTGCTACTATCTTCTTTCTGGAAATTTTTAACCTATCAATATCTAAAACTAATGGAAAAGTATAAAAGGCATGAGTTACATCTTGTTTAACAAAAGGGACTTGCAACCCTTCTAAATTCTTTAGCCCTTGAATTAGCTGATTAGCTAAAATCTGAATATTTAGTAATATTTTTGGAAATTTTTTTAATTGTTCTATTCCAATTGCAGCTTCAATTTCTCCCATTCTAAAATTATATCCTATAATATTTCGCAACTTTTTTTTGGAATTCGAACTCAAGACTTGCTCACCATGATTTCTAATCAAATAAACTTTTTCAGCTATTTTTTTAGAATTGGTTACGACAATACCACCCTCTCCTGTATTAATATGCTTGTGAACATTTAAACTAAAACCTCCAACGTCACCTAAAGTCCCAGCAAATTTATTATAATTTAAATATTTTGCTCCTATTGACTGGGCACTATCAATTATCAATTTTAGGTTAAATCTTTTAGATATAACTTTAAATGCATCAATATCGGATGGATGTCCATTAATGTCTACCAACATTATTGCCTTAGTTTTTTTTGTAATTTTCTCTATTACTGATTTAGGGTCTAGACAGAAAGTATTTCGATCTATATCTGCAAATACAGGTATAGCATTCCAATGTATTATTGCAGTTACAGATGCTGACATCGTAAATGGGCTAACTATAATTTCATCTCCAGGACTAATATCAATTGCTCCGACAGCTGCAATCAAACCAGAAGTCCATGAATTTACCGAAATTGCGTATCTAACTTTAAAAAATTTAGAGCATTTAGTTTCAAATTTTTTAACATACTTACCTCCATAAAATTCCTTTGATTTTGTGGCTATAAATCCAGACAATATTCCGCTTTTTACAACTTTGGATGCAGCTTTTGCTTCTTCTTTTCCTAATGAATTGTATTTTTTAAATTTATAAGAAATTACTCTCCTTCCTCCTAACAGTGCTAAAGAGTTTTTATTAGTCATTTATAACTCTGTTTATATTTTTTTGCGTTACAATAGAGTTTCTTATATCACATAATAATGAACGATTATCTAAAAAACTTCTAAATTCACTTGTAACAGAAAGCTGTATTTTGTTATCAGAACTATAAATTTTTTTTAATACATTTTTTTGCTTGCCATTATAAATTTTATTTATTTTATAAATTTTGGTGTTTTTATTAAAATCTTTAATAAAATATTTATTATTAATAATATTGAAAAAATTAGTCGTTATATTTTTTGTTGAGAAAAAATTTACGTTAGCTTTTTCAAATTTTGCAGAAAAATTTACATAAAAATCATTTTTATTAATTTTTTTTTTATAAAAAACATTAATTTTTAATAAACGACCAAAAAAAAACTCTGATAGATTTAAAAAGTGAGAACCATTATTTATAAAACCTCTAGAATAATAGATATTACAAATATTATTATTAAAAATATATTTTTTTTTTATAGTCTTAAATTTTTTTAATGATCGTCTGCTATAATTTATAAAAATCTTACACCTGTTCTTTTTGCATAATTCTTTAATTTTTAGAGAATCTTGATATGAATAAGCAATTGGTTTCTCACAAAAAATTATATTAGGTCTATAAAACGAAAAGATGTAATTAATTATCTTTAAATGGTATTCGGTATTAACTGCTATAACTATAATATTAGGCTTTAATTTATTAATTGCTTTTTCTATGGAGTTATATGCAGGCAAATCAAATTTTTTCTTAAAAAGAAGAGTTTTTTTAATAGAGGTATCTACTGCACCTAATAAATTGAAGCTTGGATTTTTGAAAAATGCTTTTGATAGAGTCTCAATATACTTAAATGATTTATTATAATCATAAATAAGTCCTATATTACCTAATCCAACAATTAATACTGAATTTTTCAATTAATTAAATTTTTTTGTACATCGCCTCTGCAATTTTCCAATCACTTATATTATCAATGTCAATTACTCTATCCTTGTCAATTATATTGCCAATATAATACTTGTCAAAATCGAATTTTTTTTTAGAAAAAAAATTAACGGGTATGCCCACAAAAGCTCCAGCATCATGATATTTTTTAGGAATATCTTGGGATCTTAATTTATAAGAACTTTTTTTAATTGGTTCTAAATAATTTTTTTTATTAATTTTAAATGCCCATTCTATTGGGGTTGAATATTCAGTAATTGATAATACTATCCTTTTTTTATTATTCCTCAATAATCTTGAAGCTCTAATTAAATCTATTTTTTTTAATAAAGGAGAACATGCGGACAATGACCAGATCTCATCAAAAAAAATTTTTTTTTTTTTATAATAATCATAAACATATCTTAAAACTGAAATAATAGGGGTATAGTCGCCTGAAATTTTTTTTGGCCTCAAAAATTCAACTTTAGGACCATACTTTTCGACAATTTTTTTAATTTTAATTGAATCAGTTGAAATATGTATTGTATCAAAAATTTTACATTCCTTTGCTAATTTTAAACTATAAGCAATAATTGGCTTTCCACAAAATATTTTAATATTTTTATTTTTAATTCTTTTGCTTCCTTGTCGCGCAGGAATAACTAAAAGTCTTCTCATAAAACTATAAAATTTTTTCTAATAATATTTAATGTATTTGGACCCTCATTAAAAAAAATATCTAGAATAGACAATTTTTCAATAAATTTTTCACCCTGTTGACCGTAAACGAAATCACTCATTCTAAAATATTTTATTTTTATTGACGTTTTATCAAAAAAAATTTTATTGCCTAAATATTCTTTTGCTCCAATTGTGCTTATATATTCGTTACAATTTTTTATTATACATATTTCTCTAATCAAATCATCCTTTTTACTTTTTAATTTTAAATCATTTGAATTTGTTATTTTAGTTTCGATATTTAAAATATTACAAAAATACTTAATAAAATTTATATTAAGATCTAATAAATTTTCATTATTTTTTAATATTATATCAAATATATCTTTGGAATAATTTAGGTAAAAGGGTGTTTTCTGATATGATTGCTCAATAGTCTTTATAAATTTATTAGCATAATTATCTTCTTTGTTAATTTTAACTTCATATATTTTTTGTTCACTTTTTTTTTTCTTTAAAACTGGAACAGTTAAAAATTTTTTTTCATTATTAACTTTTATAAGGTTTCTTTGTTGCCAACTTCTTGGTTCAAATTGTACATCGGTTAACAATACAAACTCATCAACGTAATCCAATAAACCAAAATATCCATACCATGGAATAAAAGTGGGCTGGGATATTCCTATTTTCATTACCTAACTTCTTTTAAATCTTTATTGTTTCTCTCAACACTTTTATTAATTTCAAGTAAATGCTGATTTTTATCTAAAAATTTTAAAATATCATATGCTGAAGGACTGATTTTTTTTTTAATAAAATATTTCAATATTCTTTTAATAAAAATAAAATCTTTTTGTTCGTCTAATAAAAAAGAAATTTCTGGTCTATAAATTTTTTTTGGGGCTACTAAAAATAATGTTTTAAATTTTTTTTTATTTTTAACTATATATAAACTTGTAGAATCTCTTTCTGCTTCACTTTTTGCATTTTGATCCATTTTTAAAAGACACTTATAGCTTAAGATATTTGTATCTAATCCAAGTGGATAGCTAGAATAAACATGTGTTGATAAAAAGTCTGGCATATTAATTTTAAAAATATTTATTGCCTGCTGCACTAATTCTGGATCCAACAAAGGACAATCTCCTGATACATCGACTATTATATCTGATCGAAATTTTTTTGCCGCCTTGGCCACTCTACCAAGGACATCATTTTCACTACCTCTAAAATGATTAATTTTTTCTTTTTTTGCAAATTCCACTAATTGGTCGTCTTGCTTTTTTACTGTTGTTGCTAAGATAATATTATTAATCTCTTTAACTTTCTTTAATCTTTGAACCAGGTACCATATTATTGGTTTTCCGTTAATTTTTAGCAAATGTTTAGCAGGAAGTCTTTTGGACCCAAGTCGAGCTTGAATGATGGCTGCTATTTTCATCTATAAATAATGAATAAATATTTATTTAATTAACTGCGCGCACTCTATTCCAAATTTTCCGTACTGATTTCCATTATAAAACATATAAGTTTCACCATTATGTGCAACGATAGAAGCATACTCTTTCATTTTAGAGTCTGTTTTAAATTTATTTTTTTTATCTATAAACTTAATTTTATTATCATGTCTTTCCCATTTTAAACCGTTTTTAGATACTGCATATCCTATTTTATAACTACCCACTTTTTTTTCATAAGAATACCACATTTTAAATTTATTTTTTTCGTAAATTACGTAAGGTCTTGCTATTGCTCTTTCACCATTCTTTAAAATAATACAAGAACGTCCTGTTTGTTTCCAATTAAAACCATTATTTGATGTGGCATATTTTATATCATAAATTGGTGTATTTTTATTCTTCCAAAATTTACAGGACACATACCACATTAACCATCTATTCCTTTTAATTTTAATGACAAAAGGGGCTGTAAGAATTGAATATGGCTCATTATGATTGGTGCTAAGTATAGGAGAATTAGAATATCTTTTAAAATTTCTTCCATCTTTTGAAATTGCTAGACCAGCAATTAATGAATATCGAGTTGTTACTCTTGGTTGCCATCCAATATAATACATTAAAAAATATTTTTTTTTCTTAATAATACATGAAGGCAAAACTCCATTATCATCAAAAGCTCCTAATTCTCCTTTTTTTAAGGATGGTTTTTTAGAATATTTTAATACTACTATTTTTTTTTTTAACCTTATTTCTACATATGAAATACATGACTGGTTATCATAATTTCTGGTTCCAAAAAAAATCCTAAAAATATCATTGCCTAAATATATAGGAGTGGGCAACATATTATGCGTTCTATCCCATGAAAAAGATTTTTTAGGTTTTATTATTAAACCTTTTTTTTTCCAGAGTTGATAGAAATTACTTTTTTTATAGATCAAAATATTTTTTTTTTATTAATTTTGAAATTTTAGAATTATTATCATAAATTTCAGTATTAGAGTTAATTGAAATAGATCCTTGCTTCATATCTTTTGTAATATTAGATCCCATGGCAATAAAACAATCGTCTTCAATTTTTATAAAATCTTTAACTGCAGAATTTACTCCAAAAAAACATCTTTCCCCAACTACGCAATTGCCAGAAATAACCACATGAGAAGAAATGTAAGTATGGTCTCTAATTTTCGTACCGTGTCCTATATGATTTCCAGACCAAAACATCACATTATTTCCAATAAGAACTCCTTTCTGAATGACTTGATTCTCTAATATAAAACAATTCTTTCCAATTGAATTCTTGTCATTTAAAAAAGTTGTCTTGCTTGATAAATAACTAGCAAAATCATAACCTTTAGATGAACATATATTAAATTTTTCTTCTCTAAGTTTATTTAATCTTTTATATGATAAAGCCACATGCATTAAGTATTCATTAGGTGAAAATTCTTTTTCAATTTTGCTGAAAGGTATTACGGGTAATTTGTTAAAAGAGTCATTTTTTATGTACGAATCATCAATTGTAAAAGCAACCACTTCAAATTGAGAATCGTTTGAGAAATAATAATAAGCCAAGTCAGCTATTTCTGAATTTCCAAATATAATAATTTTTTTCATTTAAAATCTTCTATGTAAGTTTCATAAATTGGCTCGTCTTTAAGTATTTTTTTAATTATTCTTAATCCTATAATTTTATTCTTGTACTTGGCTCTAATGCCTAACGAAGGTCTTTTAGAATAAATATTGTATTTATTGAGTCTTTCGTTTTTATCTAAATTAATCTTAGCATACAAACCTTCTCTTCTGCCATAAATTTTTTCTTGTAATAAAAGTTCTTTCTTTTGAGATCCAAGACAAGCAAAAGATATGTTAATATCTCTGATATATTTTTTTAATTCCTTTGGTTCTAAAGCATAAAAATGATCTGGTCCTTTTGATCTTTTATTTAAAGTTAAATGCTTTTCAAAAACTACTGCCCCCAAACCGATAGACGTTATTGCTGCTATATTCCCAATAGTGTGATCGGAAAAACCTAATCTTGTGTTTGGAAAGTTTTTTTTATAATCTTTCAAAACATTTAAATTTGCATCAATATTATTCAAAGGATATACGGAACAACATTGCATAATAGTTAAATCATTATTTTTAAATATATTATAAGCTTTTTTTATATCATCAATATCACACATCCCTGTTGATAAAATAATTGGTTTTTTAGTCTTGGAAAAAAATTTTAACAATTTTAAATTAGTTGCCTCTGATGAAGCAATTTTATGAGCGATAATATTATTATCCTCTAAAATATTTATCGAATTTTCATCAAAAGCTGATGATAGAAATTCTATATTATTATTTTCGGAAAATTTTTTTAATTTTGGGATCCATTTGTAATTTAGTTCTATAGATTTAAATAAATTGTACATTTTTAAATCTTTTGGATATAATTTTTTTGCATTAAATAGTTGAAATTTAACAGCATGGGCTCCTGAAGATTTTGCCGCAATAATTAATTTGTAGGCTATATTGATGTCTTGATTAAAATTTGAACCAATTTCAGCTATTATATATGGCTTTCTAAACTTATCTATGAAGTTATCTTTTTTCATTTAAAATTCGAAATTAATATTTTCTCAATTCTTTCCGATCCTTTAAAATCTATTAAATTCTTAGATCTCTTGCTCATTTTCTTTAGTAAAACAAAATTATTAAGAAAACTAATGATATTTTTTTCTCTTTTAACAAAATCATTAGATTTAATACTTAAACATATTTTTTTTTTTGCAAAATCAAAATTATGTTTCATTTGAAATTTATTTGGCGTTATCACTATATTAGGAATTCCATAGGCTGCCGCTTCATACTTTGTTAGTCCAGACGTAGAAATTACAGTACCGAAATTACTAAATATGCTAGTCAAATTTTTTATATTAAAAAGTAGTTTCACATTTTTTTTTAATTTGTTGGATTTAATAAAATTTTTAATTTTATAAATACTTCTCTTGTTAAAAAAAGGTCCTATAACACAACTTAAATAAAAGATATTTCTATATTTAGAAAAAAATTTTATTACTTTTAGCGTACAATTTTCTTTATCAGAGCCACCACAGCTAACTAATATTTTTTTAATCGTTCTTTTATCAATTTTTACATTATTATTTTTATTTAAAATAAAATATTTAGGTCCAACAAGATACTTTCTAGTTTTGTTAAAATATTTTAATCCAAATAAAGATTTTTTATTCATGATATAAGGATAAATCATAATCGGATTTAAAAAATTGTAATAATTTAAAATACTATCTTTATTAAGGCTATCTATTATAACTATCTTGCTTTCAAATTTTTTTAACAGACTAAATAAATTTATAAAAAATTTTTTTTTGAAAAATAAATAATTTGAAAAATCTAAAATAATTATTTTATTATTTTTTAATAAATTATTGAGTTTATTAAAGAACTTAGAATTAAATTTAGATTTTATGTTTTTTTTATCAATCGTAACAAGATTAACAAAATATTTTTTTTTTAAAAACTGATATAAATTTTTGGATCTTACAAAATGTCCCCTTCCAGTTTCTTCCAAAGAAACTGTCATAATTAATAATTTTTTTTTTTTTTTTAAATGCATTTTTAAAAAAATATTAATTTTAAATATTATAAAATTTAATCGACAAGTCTTTTAAAAGTAGCATGACAAACGGGTCCTTTTAATAGCGACTTAATTTCAGTAACTGTATTAATTTTACTCAATTTATTAAAAATTTTATCTAAAATACGAATGTATTGTAAAATTATTTTTTTTGTGTGTTTGGTTGTAACAAATACCAAATTGCTAGCAAGATAATTCATTTTTAACATTTCTTGCGTAATAAAAGTTTTAAAATATAAATTTAGGTCCTGTCTAAATTGAAAAGACGTAATAGATTCAATTCCACTAATTTTTAAATTTAAGTTATGTTTTTGTGATAATTTTCTCCATTCGTTATTTAATAACTTTCCAGATTCTATTAGTTTTTTCCAAGTTTTTTCTCTTTCCATAATATCTAGGGTTATATTTGCTGCTACATAACCAATTCTTTCTGTCCAAAAAGTACTACTAATAAAACTCTCAGCAGCAGCGTTCATAATTTTTTTCTTTCCTATAACGGATGTAATAGCAAAACCATTGCCTAAGGCTTTTCCAAACATCGCTAAATCAGGCTCAACACCTGTAGTTAAATGCAGCCCGCCAAAATTTCTTCTAAATCCAGATGTGCACTCATCAAATATAAGAATAATTTTTTTTTTATTCGCTAACTTTCTTACCTCTTTAAGAAAATCAATATTAGGAAGGCTTCCCCTTGCTACTTCCATTTTTATTACACCAATTTCATTTTTTCTAACAATTTTATCTAAAGCATCAAAATCATTATAATTAAATGTATAAACTGTATTTCTTAACGATTCTGGAACACCTTTTGGTGATAATCCTGGCAATAAATGTTGGTTTAAATTATTTTTTTTTAAGTTTGCTGACAAATACCAGTCATGCCAACCATGATAACCGCAAATTGCAACTTTATCTTTCTTTGCTGCGGACCTTGCAATTCTTATTGCTATTGCGTTAGCTTCTCCTCCTGATCTTGCAAATTTAGCCATATCTGACCATGGATGCATTTTTATTAATTTTTTTGCGAGAGTCACTTCTTCTGAACAATTCAATGACGTCATATTGCCTTTTTTAATATATTTGCAAACTTCATTATCAACTTCAGAATTTGTATAGCCAAGTGTGCTCTGTCCTACTGCACAAATCATATCTGTATATTTTTTACCTTCAAGATCCCAAACCTCTATATTCTTAGCTTTTGAGAAATAAGACGGCCAATATTTAGGTAAGTAAAGCTCTGGCCTTTTGGAGAAAAGCATAGTTCCCCCTAATATAAAGTTCTTGGCTTGGTTATAAACTTTGTTACCTTTATTCATTAAAAATGCTCTTTTTAATTTTTTCAAAATCTAAATAATAAATCGTTGATTTTTTTTTCTCATCAAAGACTTTAAAACCTGCTTTTAAAAAAGATTTTTTAGATCTAAAGTTTAAGTTATCAACGCCAGCTTTAAAATGATATACATTATATTTAAAATTTACAAATAAACAGGACTGAAGTATAAAAAAATTACTAAATTTTTTTCCTAAAAAATTTTTTGAAAACAAAAAAATTCCTAAGTAAGCTATTTTTTTATTTAAATTAGTAAAATGAGATGTAAAAATTAATTTTTTTTTATTAAAAACTCCTAAAATGGCTTCATTTGCATTCTTGTTAATGCATTTAATATATTTTTTTTGATAGTTCAAATTAATATTTTTTGGTAAACTTTCTAAAAAAGGAGAATTCTTCAAAGAATTTAAGTATTCTTTATTTACATCAGTTAAAGACAAAGATCTTATTGTAAAAAAATAATCTTTATAATAAAAAAAGTTTTTTACTATTTCCATGCTCTAGGGTCATTAATTTTACTAAAATAATTAAGATCAGATTTGTTTAAAAAATTTAAAAATTTATTTGGATACAATTTAGAATGAAGGAGACTATTAATTTGAATGATGTTATCAAATCCAAAAATTAAATAATTTATATTTTTTAAACTATTGATATAACTTATAGAGACTTTCAAAGGATCCAGGTTCATATTTCTTAATTTTTTATGATAATTTTTAATAACAATATTTCCATTGTTGGGTAATTTATATTTTGTCCTGTCTGATAATAATAAACCCTGTAAAAAAATTGAGCGAGCATAAGTCCATTTAGAATTAAAATTAAAATCTTTAAACTCTCGGTTCAATAAATTTGCTGGAAATTGATAAGCGAAATAATTTTTATTAAACTTTAATTTAATGATTTTTTGAATATCTTTTTTATTATAAATTGAAAAACCTAATTTTTTTATTGGAAATTTCAAAGTCAAATTTAAGAAAAAATCTAAATTTTTTAAAAAATAATCTATATCCTTCACATCGTGCAAAAAAAGTACTTCAATTTTTGTTTTTAAATCATTAATAAAATTCTCTAAATTTTTTTCAATAAAATATTTTTTATTTTTTGAATTAAAACTTTGGAGTTTTGTTAAGATTTTAATTTTTTTTTCTAATTTATTAGAGCTTATAAAATTTCCTAAAATTTTGTGGTTGTTATAGCTAGGCGCTGTATCAAAGATCCTAAATTTTTTATTATAAGCATAATTTAAAAATTTATATATTTGATCTATATTTTTTGATGAAGTGTTTGTTATTCCATAATTACTGTTTAATTGCGCTGTTCCCAAGACTAATTTGGACTTGTCTAAAAATATCAATTTAATTCTAAAAGTTTTTTTCTTAATTCTGAAACATTTATTAATAATTTTTTATTATTACTAACATAGTCTAAATTGCCAATAACTTTTTTTGCTTTTATGGAATTTTTATTTTTAAAAAAACTCTGATCTGGAGCAATGCAGTAATATTTTCCCAAATCGTAAGAAAGCATAGATTCTGTTCCTGTAATAAGCTCTTCATGAATTTTTTCTCCCGGACGAATGCCAATAATATTAAGTTTTGCTTGGGGTTTTATTGCCAATGCCAAATCAGTTATCTTAAAACTTTTTAATTTAGGTACAAATATTTCGCCACCAGAAGAAAACTTTTCTGCCCATAAAACTAGCTCTATTGCTTCTTTCATTGTTATCCAAAATCTTGTCATATCTGGATGTGTAATTGGAAATTTGTTATCTTTAATATTATTAAATAATGGAATAATTGATCCTCTGCTTCCTGCAACATTACCATATCTTACTACACAGAAAGATACATTTTTGTTTCCTCTGATATTATTTGCTGAGACAAATAATTTATCCGAACACAATTTTGTTGCACCATATAAATTAATTGGGGCAACTGCCTTGTCTGTCGAGAGCGCTACAACTTTTTTAATGTTCTGCTCTAATGCGCACCCAATTATATTTTGCGCTCCAATAATATTTGTTTTAATACATTCGTCTGGATTGTACTCGGCAGCTGGCACCTGTTTAAGAGCAGCGGCATGATATACCACATCTATATTTTCAAAAGCTCTTGTTAATCTTTGATAATCCCTGATATCTCCTAAAAAATATCTTATATAATCCTGGTTATAAATTTTTGACATCTCGTATTGCTTTAATTCATCTCTGCTAAAAACAACTAATCTTTTAATTTTTTTATATTTTGAAGTTAAATAATGAACCATAGCCTTTCCGAAAGAACCTGTTCCACCAGTAATTAAAATACTTTTATTTAGAAAAATCATAATGTATGTATAATATTTAACGTATTTTATTATACCAGTTAAAAATATAACTATTTAGCTTATCTTAGATCAATAATGAAAATATGTTCGAAGTGCGTAACTCCTGAAACGGCAGAATCGTTAATATTTGATGAAAATAATACCTGCTCCGCTTGCAAACAAATATCTTTCAAAAATGAAAAAGTTGATTGGGCAGATAGAAAAGTGCAGTTTGAAAATCTTATAGCTAAACACAAAAATAAATTTGACTATGATTGTGTTGTTCCTTTTTCTGGTGGAAAAGATTCTACTTTTGCACTTTGGTATATAGTAAAAATTAAGAATTTAAAACCACTGGTGGTAAGATTCGATCATAATTTTTTAAGAGAAACGGTACAAAAAAACACTGAAAAAACTATTACAAAGCTTGGTGTGGATTTTTTAAATTTTAAACCAAATTTTAATATAGTTAAAAAAATGATGTTTGAAAGTTTATTTAGAAGGGGCGATTTCTGTTGGCATTGTCATGTTGGAGTCAACGCATTTCCTATAAGAATTGCAATTGAAAAAAATATACCTTTACTAATATATGGCGAACCGTCAGCAGAATATGGATCTTTCTACAATTATAATAATCTTGAATTTCAAGATGTAGAAAGATTTAACAAAACTGGCAATCTTGGAATAAATGCGGAGGATATGATTGGTATGATTAAACAACGATATCCCAATGAGAAAATTGATGAGAGAGACTTCAAGCCATTTATATATCCCTCTCAAAAAGAATTAAATGAAAAAAATATTGTAGGAACCTATCTAGGTAATTACATACCTTGGGATGTTAAAGAACAAGTAAAAATTATAAAAAAAGAACTTAATTGGGAAGGCGACGAAGTCGAAGGAATACCGGAAGAATATGATTATGAAAAAATAGAATGTTACATGCAGGGAGTCAGAGACTATATTAAATTTATAAAAAGAGGCTTTGGAAGAACCTCTCATCTTGTATCTATTGATATTAGAAATAATAGAATGTCTAGAGAACAAGGAATGAAACTTGTTAAAGAGTATGATGGTAAAAGACCAAAATCTTTAGATTTTTTTTTAGGTTTAGTAAAAATGACCGAACATGAATTTTATAATACGATTTTTACTCATATAGTTGAGCCCAATCAAAAGTTAGAAAAAGACTACTTGATTAAAAATACAACAAATAAAGTACCAAAAGATTTTATAAATTGGGAAAAAAAATTTTAGATCCAAATATCAATTATGAAAATTGGTATCGTTGATTACAAAGATTGTAATATTCTTTCTATTTACTCATCTATAATTAATTTAGGAGAAAAAGTTGATATTCTTACATCTTATAAAGACTTAAAGAAGTATGATATGCTAGTTTTGCCTGGCGTTGGTGCAGCTAAAAATGCCATGACCTATCTTAAGAAAGAAGGCTTTTTTGAATCTATATTAGAATTCAATCAAAAACAAAAAAAGATTTTAGGAATATGTCTTGGAATGCAAATATTTGGCAAAAAACTCTATGAAAATGGAGAAACTGATGGCTTTGGTTTTTTTAATGCGAACGTAGTCGAGTTAGGTAAAAAAAATTCAAACTTAAAAACTCATATAGGATGGAAAAAAATTATTATAGAAAAGAAAGATAGCTACATTAATTTAAAAAATAATTTAAGTTTTTATTTTTGTCATTCATACTATATGGATTTCATTGATAGAAATGATCCTTGCATAATTGGAAATATAGAACTTAAAGAAAAAATACCAGTAATTATTAAAAATAAAAATATAATAGGAGTTCAGTTTCATCCAGAAAAAAGTCAAACTAACGGAATTAATTTTTTTAAAAATTTTATAGATAAAAAATTATATGACTTTTAAAAATATCAGAATTATTCCGTCACTATTATTAAAAAAAGATAGATTTGTGAAAGGAAAATATTTTCAAAATCATATTGATGCTGGAGACCCTGTAAAAACTTGTGTGGCGCATAACTCGCAATTCGCAGATGAGCTAATAATAGTTGACTTAGATGCTTATGAAAAAAATCTCTGCCCTAATATAACTCTATTAGAAAAAATTATCTCAGAAATTAATACTCCTGTTGCGTTTGGAGGTAACATCAACAACTTGGAAATAGCTGAGAAAATTATAAGATCAGGAGCAGATAAATTGCTTATAAATTCAAATTTATCAAATCAAAAACTCATAAAAAATATTAGCCTAATGTTTGGGAGGCAAGCTATAGTTGCCTGCATAGATTTAATCAGAATTGAAGATGAATACAAAGTTTATTTAAGGGGAAAAATACTAAAAGATTCATTCACGGAATATTTTAAAAGTATTTTAAAAAAAGAAATAGGAGAAATCAAAATAACTTTTGTAAACTTAGAGGGCTCAAGAAAAGGTATTGATATTGATTTTGCAAAAAAACTATTATCAATTTCTGATGTTCCTATAATTTTTGAAGGAGGGTTATCAAATCTTAGTGATATAGAAAAAACTATTAGCGCCGGCATAGAGTCAATTGCCCTTGGTACGATGCTAGTTTTTTCTGACAATAATATTTTTAAAATTAAACAATTTTTACAAAACAGAAATATTTCGGTAAGGCTAAGAGATTAAATTAAATTTTATATTGTACAAACTGCAAAATAAAAATGCAATTTAACTTTTGAAAATTCAGTTCTCTCAAAAACATCAACTTTAGAAAAAACTTTTTTTAACGTATTTGAAAAAGATATTTTATCATCAAAAAATCCGAACTTTTCTCCTTTTCTAAAGTCTTTAGAATTCCAAATCCATTCTAAATTTTTAATTTTTTTTGATTGAGCTCTATTAAAATGTTCCGGGCCAGAAGTCTCAATGATAACAACGCCATTTTTTTTTAAAACTCTTTTAAACTCTTTTAAAGCAAGCAAAATATCATCGCCATAATTATAATGAATTGTGTTTATGGAGACTAAACAATCAAAAAAACTGTTTTTAAAAGGTATATTACAATTATTTCCAATTAGAATTTTTGGTATTTTATATCCTAGTCTTAACAGATTTTTTTTCCCCAAATCTACCATCTCTTTGTTAATTTCAATTCCGTAAGGAGTATATTTTTTTTCTAAAAAAAATCTTAAATTGTTACCTGAGCTGCTACCGACTTCTAATATTTTTAATCTTTTATTAAAAAAATTTTTTTTTATATTCGAATAAAAATTAGAAGATAGAATTTTAACTAACATTTCATTTGGGAATGAAGGGGGGAATTTTGCTCCCATGTTTCGACTGAAAGAATTTTTTAAGTTGTAATTAATTAAGTTTTTCATTAATTAAATCTAGTATCATATATTTAATTTAACAACTTTTTTTATTAACTAAATTTATATACCTTGAATACATTGATCCACCACGTGGCGACTTATGCTTAACGTGTGGATTAATTTGTGGAAATTTAATATTTTTTCTATACGTTATTAAATAAAAACAATTTTCAAGTATCCATTTCACTTCCACATTTTTACTATGAAAAGGGATTTTGTTTATTGGGGCGTATTTTTTCCATCAGGCATTATTATTAATTACCATATCTGAATTTTCAGTTTTTCTAAGCCAAGAGCCAACACCTTCGTCTCCAAATCTAATGATACCATTATTTTTTGCAACTCTGTGCATTTCGAGAATAGATTTTTTAATTGAGCCAAATAAGTTAATCCCTTCAAAATGAAAGACAACATCAAATACATTGTCCTTAAAAGGAAGATTCATTGCATTAGAAATATTAAAATAAAGTTTTTTTCTTTTAATTTTTTTATAACATTCATTAATTAAATCTTTACTATAATCTTGAGCATAAATTTTTGTGCTGTTATTTATATTTTTTATTAAATAAATAATATCATGACCCAGTCCGCATCCTGTAATTAAAATTTTTTGTTTTTTTTTTAAATTAATACCTTCAAAAATTTGCTTTCTTAAAAATGAATTATTAGTCTTAAAAGTTTTAAATAGCCAATTAAGATAATTTTTATAAAAAATTTTAATATTATTTACATTATAATTTTTTAAAGAAGCTTTTTTATTATTTTTTGAAAAAATTAATATCCCCCCCCCTGTCTCTCTCTTTTTTTTAATTTTTAAAATAGGTAAAGGGCAGTTTTTTTGAATTTGACAATTTTTACTGTTCTCAAAAATTTTTTTTTTACATTTAATACATTGATACATACTTTATTTATTATTAATTTTTTTTCTCAAATATACCTTGAAAGCAACACTGATCATCAGTTTGCAATCAATGCTTTTGTCAATCTGAAATTCGTGATGATTTTTAAAAATTTTACCATCGATTTGAAATGCAGTCCATTTCTTTCGAGATACTTATGCCTTAACCGCCAGCAAATATAACCAACTTCATTGAAAATTTAAATTGAATAAATTTTATTTCATTTAAATTGTAATTTGTATCAAAAAGTTTTTTCAGTGCATAAATCAAGCCAATTGAGCTATTAGTAACGGTAAGCTTAACGTGTTACCACGCTTCCACACCCGTCCTATCAACGTCGTAGTCTACGAC
>Ga0169931_10001441_pt1 | contig 39285 bp, 51 predicted proteins | sample Kivu_15m_20L_FD_129675 | JGI IMG/M metagenome (GOLD analysis project Ga0169931, IMG submission 129675) | Freshwater microbial communities from Lake Kivu, Western Province, Rwanda to study Microbial Dark Matter (Phase II) - Kivu_15m_20L... | ecosystem: Environmental > Aquatic > Freshwater > Lake... | reverse complement strand
TCAAGTTCACGTTAATAAGGCAATAAATAGCCTTAATATAGAAACAAGTAAAAATTATTTGATTTTTACTTGTTTCTTTTTTATAATAACGTAAGTGTTATTACTTATTTCAAAAATTAAAATTTTCTATTTAATTATTTTCATTCCAACGTTGTAAGATAATTGTATTTGAACCATCTAAATTTGTTCTATATTTAATTGGTTGAAATCCAATTTTCTGACTTTCACCAATGATTACCTCACCTGCATATTGTTGGGAAATTTTATCAACGAAACTTTCAACTGTGTATGGTTGTTCCCAAAAACTACGATCAACTTTTAATTCATATTCGTGTCCATTCCAACAAAATTGAATATCACAATTATTTGATTGATTTATAACTAAATTAAAATTATTAGAATCATTTGAATTTAAATATACATTTTGTTCTTGTCTAATAGTTTTGATATTTAATTTATTTAAAGCATTTTCTAAATAACTTAAATTTTGAAAAGTTGTTTTTATATTCGTAAAATGTGACATATTTAGATAAATTTTAATATTGTTTCAGACTAATATTATATAAAATTATATTTTCTATAAACCTCTATTAATATTTATATAATTCAAAATTAAGATAAGAACTTAACAGAATCAACTGTTAAGTTCTTATCTTAATTTTGAATTATATTAGCTTTTTTTAATAAACCATATACTGTTGGACTAGGTTTTGCACCCTGATGTAACCATTTTTTAATTTTTTCAATCTCAAAAAATGAGCGTTTCGATAAAGTATCATAAAAACCTAATTCCTCAATCGGTTTACCATCTCGTTTACTAGAATGTTCTATTACTACTAAACGATATGAGGGTAAACCTTTACGACCAAATTTTTTTAATCTTAATTTTAACATAATTAAATCTTTTTATAAACATTACTATTATTCTAAATTACTTATTAACGACGTGAATAATATTCAATTACTAATAATTCATTTAACTCTAATAGAATATCCTTACGATCACAATAATTAATTATTTTTGCTTCTAATTTTTCACTATCAAATTTTAAATGAGTTGGTTTATCAGAAAATCTTATATTTTTTAAATTATTATCAATTATTGTTTTCGAAATTTGAGAATTTTTAATACTAATTAAATCATTAATTCTACATTGAAAACTTGGAATATCTACTACTTTACCATTAACAGTAATGTGTCGATGATTTATTAATTGACGTGCATTTGCAATTGTTGGAGCGAATCCTAAACTAAAACATATTACATCTAAACGCATTTCTAAAAGTTGTAATAAGATTAGACCTGTAACTCCTTTACGACGACGTGCTTCTTTGATATAAAGATACAATTGAGATTCGCTTAAACCGTAATTATATTTAATCTTTTGCTTTTCTTGTAAACGTAAACCATATTCACTGATTTTTTTACTTCCTTCTGCATTTGCTTTACCATGTTGACCGGGTTTATCTTTTTTTTTTGATTGTTTTTGAATTAAACCTGGTAAAATTCCTAATCGTCTTGTAATACGTAATTTAGGTCCTCGATATCTTGACATAATAATATTTTCAGTAATTTTCTAATAAAGACTTATTCTATAGGGCGAGTGACCGGACTTGAACCGGCGAATGGCGGAACCACAACCCGCTGCCTTAACCACTTGGCCACACCCGCCAAATTATTTAAATTACAGTTTATCAATTTTAAGTAAAATACGTCTATAGTCTTAAATACATTTCTATCAGATAATAATTATAAATTTTATTAATAATAATTCTATAATAAATTATAGAATTATTATTCTATCAACGTAACACTATATTGTAAGTTTTTTCTAACAACATTTGCAGATTTTTTATTATATCTTCAATATCTTTGTTTGTCAAAGTTTTTTCATCGGATTGAAAAACTAACTGTATACAAAAACTTGTATACTTTTCAGGAATTAAACTTCCTTTATACTCATCTAATAACTCAATATTTTTTAATAATTTATTTTTAGTACTTAAAAGAAGGGTTTTAATTTGATCAAATGAAATTTTTTGACTTACAATAAATGAAATATCTTTTGTAATCTTCGGATATTGAGAATAGACTGAATATAAAGAAATATTTATTTTTTCTAAATTATTTTTTAATACTTCAAGATCAAACTCAAATAAAAATAAATTAGATGAAATATTATAATTTTTTGCTAAAATTGGATTAATTTGTCCAAAAATACCAATAGTTTCATTAGTATTGATCAATTTTATTTCGGTTATTCGATAATGATGTAAAAGATCTGTGTGAAAATTTAAAGAATATTTACTAAAATAAATTTTAAGGTTTAATTTGGTAAATAAATCTTCAATTTTACCTTTTGCTTCAAACCAAGATAAAATTTTTGGTATTTCATTCCATTCTCGTTTTGATTTTAATCCCCCGAAAATGCCCGCAACTTTTTCGTTTTCACAATAACCTTTTTTTATACTACCAGAAAATACATGACCAAATTCAAGACAATAGAGAATGGAATTATCTTGACTTATATTTTGCCTTACCAAATTTATTAAATTTGGTAATAAACTAATACGTAAAGTTGAACAATCTTTTAATAAAGGATTTATGATTTTTATAGAATTTTCATATGAATCATTAACTAAAGAATATTGAATAGATTCTGTAAAACCCTCATTTAACAAACAATTTGTAATTTTTTTTCTTATTTTATAACTAGAATCTTCTAATCCTATTCGATTTAGTGTTGGTAAATTTGTTAAAAAATTATTAAATCCATGTAATCTTCCAATTTCTTCAATAATATCAATCTCTCTTTCTATATCTCCGATTCTTGAGTCAGGAATTTGAATATCCCAAATTACTTCTAAAGCGTCATAGTGGAAAATAAACTCTAAACGTTTTAAATATTCATTAATTTCATTTGGTTGTAAAAATTTATCTAACGTTCCTTTGTTATCTCTTATAGGCCCTAAAATTTCATTTAGTATAGAATAACGTAATTTAATATTAGAAGGTTTTTTGTTATAAAGTTTTGATGTAGTATGAATATTACAAATTAAATTTGGATTTGAACTTCTTAATAAAAAAATTAAACGAAGAATAGCTTTAATAAAATCATTATCATTTAAATCTTTTTCATAACGAGCTGATCTGTCAGTTCGAAGTCCTAAACTTCGAGACTGTTGTCGAATTTTTTTTGATTTATAAATTGCTGCTTCAATTAATAAAGATTTTGAATTAGAATCATATAAACTATTTTGATTTGAAATAATACCAGAAATACTTAAGGGATAATTATTAGCTGTTAATATTAACGATTCTGAGTCTAATTTATATTCAATATCATTGGAAGCGATAAAAGATATATCAGAAGAAGCGGGTCTTAAAAATAAATTAAACGAATTCGTTCCTACTATCTTTTTAATTTTATCTAAATCATAAAATTCAAAAGGATAACCACTTTCTAATAAGATATATTTTTGAAAATCTAACAAATTATCAGTGGGCTCAATTTGAGATAAAATTAATTTTTCTTTAAGCCAATTAGGACTTTTAAAATTATGCAAATTTTCAATTGTAAAAGCAACAAATACTTTACAATTGTTATCTAAATAATTTGTATTTATATCTATCGTTTTTTTTATTGTTTCTTCAACCTCATATGGAGAATATTGGTAAAGAGAGGTTTTAATTTTTTTATTTAATAACGCTTTTATTTCTTTACTAATACCTTTTATAGATAAACTATCAGCTCGGTTAGCTGTCGCCGAAATATCTAAAACTATTTCGTGATTATCTGAAATATTTACGTTTAACGTATCTTCAACTTCAAATCCCCCAAGTGTCAATTTTTCGATTAATTTTTCTAAATTAATATCTTGAATATCGATTAATTCATTAACCCAATTTAATGATATATACATTTGAATAATAAAAGAAATTTTATTTTTAATTTGCTTTAGTAAATACTAGACCATTATTTTCTCCATATCTTTCCATAAATCGCATAAAACGATCCCAAGCTTCAGGATTTTTCATAATATAAATAGATTCTATAGCTTCTGGTTTACCATTTACAAAACGTGCATTAACATCACGAGTTTCTAATATACCTTCTTCATCAATTAAATACATACCAGTAATTTCGCCTTCTTTAGCTGTATTTTTATCTAATATATTAGGTTTTATAAAACGAAAAGTAGCTGTTCCTGTACTACCGTCGCGTGAACGAGTTAATCGAACATCAGGTAAAACTTTTTCATCTAATCCTTTTATAAATTGAATTTTTGCTTCCATGTTTTTATAATTCCAAATAAGTAATAATTCTAGTTTATATAATATTTAAAATATTGTAAATTTTATTTTTGAAACTGGGGTAGAAGGATTCGAACCTACGAATGGCGGAGTCAAAGTCCACTGCCTTACCACTTGGCGACACCCCAAATTTGTAACACAGTTGGAATAAAAATATCCTTTAATTATTGGGCAAGAAGGGATTCGAACCCCTGACACCGTAGTTCGTAGCCACGTGCTCTAGTCCACTGAGCTACAAGCCCAAACTATGTTACATAAAACAATATTACTACTAATTATACCTTTTAGTAAAGCTTTTATTTCTTAAAAGATTTAAATATAACTATTAAATTTGCTTGCAAAATTCCTTTATATTAATTTAAAATTGAAATTTAAAACAACTTCGACAAAAATTAAACAATAATTTATAAAAATGTCCAAAAAAATATTATATCAAGATAATGCTAGACGAGCTTTAGAACGTGGAATGGAAATAATGGTTGAAGCCGTTTCAATTACTTTAGGTCCTAAAGGACGTAATGTTGTTTTAGAAAAATCCTATGGTTCACCTCAAATTGTCAATGATGGTGTTACAATTGCAAAAGAAATAAACTTACCTGATCACATCGAAAATACAGGTGTCTCCTTAATTCGTCAAGCAGCAGCTAAAACAAATGATGTCGCTGGTGATGGTACAACGACAGCTACAGTTCTAGCATATGCAATGGTAAAAGAAGGTTTAAAAAATGTTGCTGCTGGCGCTAATCCTATGGCAATAAAGTTAGGTATGGAGAAAGCAACACAGTACCTAGTAACGCAAATCAATGAGTTTGCTGAACCAGTTGAAGATATAGAGTCAATTAAACAAGTTGCATCTATTTCAGCCGGAAATGATGAAGCTATAGGTTCATTAATCGGAGATGCATTAGCAAAAGTAGGAAAAGAAGGTGTAATTTCATTAGAAGAAGGCAAAGGAATTAATACTGAATTAGAAATAACGGAAGGTATGAAATTAGATAAAGGTTTTATTTCTCCATATTTCATAAATAATACTGACAAAATGGAAGTTCAATATGAAAATCCTTACATATTATTGACTGATAAAAAAATAACTTTAGTCCAACAAGATTTATTACCAGTTTTGGAAAAAATAACAAAAACAAAACGTCCATTAGTAATTATTGCAGATGATGTTGAAAAAGAAGCATTAGCAACATTGATTTTAAATAAATTACGAGGTATTGTTAATGTTGTAGCAGTTAGAGCACCAGGATTTGGTGAAACAAGAAAATTAATGTTACAAGATATAGCTATATTATCTGGTGGAACAGTTATAACTCAAGATGCTGGTTTAAGTTTAGATAATATACAAATAAATTTATTAGGTCAAGCTAGACGTATAATTGTTAACAAAGATAGTACAACAATCGTTGGAGATGGTGTTCATTTAGAAGCTATTAAAATACGGTGTGAACAATTACGCAAACAAATAAATATGGCGGATACTGCATACGAAAAGGAGAAACTTCAAGACCGTATTGCGAAATTAGCTGGAGGAGTAGCAGTTCTTAAAGTAGGAGCCGTTACAGAAACAGAAATGAAAGATAAAAAATTACGTTTAGAAGATGCTATAAATGCTACACGTGCAGCAGTAGAAGAAGGTATTGTACCTGGTGGCGGTGCAACTTTGACTCATTTATCAAATAACTTAATAAGTTGGTCAAAAAATAATTTACAGGAAGATGAGCTAATTGGTGCAATGATTATAGCTAGAGCGATTATCGCTCCATTAAAACGTATTGCTCAAAATGCAGGTATCAATGGTGCTGTTATTGTTGAAAAGGTTCAAGAACAAGAATTTGAAATAGGCTATAATGCTGCTAAAAATCGTTTTGGTAATATGTTTGAAGAAGGAATTGTAGATCCGGCAAAAGTAACTCGTTCAGGTTTACAAAATGCTTCTTCAATAGCTAGTATGATTCTAACAACAGAATGTATTATTGTCGATGAAGAACAAAATTCTAAAATATTAAACGAATAATCTTATTCGTTTAATACGTTACATTATAAATCATTTAATCCACCCATTGAATCACTAACTTGATTTTTATCGAGCATATTTTTCATCGCTAATTTTAATTCATCAATATTTACTTTCAAAGATTCAATATTATCAATTTTAATATTTTGACGAATATCTTCAATTAATTTTGTAACTTTATTATTTTCATCAGGCGTAATTTTTTCTTTCAATAAATTTAACTCTTTTTCAGCTTCATAACATAATGTTTCAGCTTGATTTTTAGTGTCAATATTTTTACGTTTTTCTTGATCAAATGTGGCATACTTTTCCGCATCGGCTAACATTTTTTCAATTTCTTTTTGCTCCAAATTAGAGGCTCCTTGAATTGTAACAGATTGTTCAACACCTGTTCCTAATTCTTTAGCTTTTACTGATAATAAACCATCAACATCAATATCAAAAGTCACTTCAATTTGAGGAACGCCTCTCGCTGCTTTTGGTATTCCATCTAATCGGAAATTTCCTAAACTTTTATTACCTGCTACAAGCTCTCTTTCACCTTGTAATATATGAATTTCAACGTTTGTTTGGTTATCTACAGCCGTTGAAAACATTTCTGATTTTTTTACTGGAATTGTTGTATTTCGTGAGATAATTTTTGTCATGACACCACCTAATGTTTCAACACCTAATGATAAAGGTGTTACATCTAATAATAAAATGTCTTTAATTTCACCTGCAAGAATTCCTGCCTGAATTGCCGCACCAACAGCAACAACTTCATCTGGATTAACTGATTGATTAGGTTTTTTACCGGTTAATGATTCTACCAAACGTTGAATAGCTGGAATTCGTGTTGAACCACCCACTAACACTACTTCGTCGATATTCGATTTATCTAAACGAGCATCAGCTAATGCTTTTTCTACTGGCATTTTACAACGTTGAATTAATTTTTGACATAAGTTTTCAAATTTTTCACGTGTTAATTCCGTTTCAATATGTTTTGGACCTGTTTTATCGGCTGTAATAAAAGGTAAATGGATTGTAGTTTTCTCTAATGTCGATAATTCCATTTTAGCTTTTTCAGCAGCTTCTGTTAATCGTTGTAATGCTTGTACATCTTTAGTTAAATTAATTCCTTCTTTTGTTTCAAATTCAGAAACCATCCAATTAACTAGAACTTTATCAAAATCATCCCCACCTAAATGAGTATCTCCAGCTGTTGATAATACTTCAAAAATTCCATCTCCTACTTCTAATATCGAAACATCAAATGTTCCCCCACCTAAATCAAAAACTAAAATTGTTTCATTTTGCTTTTTATCTAAACCGTAGGCTAAAGAAGCTGCTGTTGGTTCATTAATTATTCTTAAAACTTCAATACCCGCAATTTTTCCTGCATCCATTGTGGCTTGTCGTTGTGAATCATTAAAATAAGCAGGTACTGTTATTACTGCTTGCGTAACCTCTTGTCCTAAATATGTACTAGCATCTTTAATTAATTTTCTTAATACTTGAGCCGAAATTTCTTCAGGACTAAAATCTTTGTTTAAAGAAGAACATTTAATTTTTACATTACCGTTTTGGTCCTTTATAACTTTATATGGAACTTGTTTGTCTTCATCAGAAATTTCATTCTCTTTTGAACCAATAAAACGTTTTACTGAAAAAAATGTGTTTTCAGGATTAATAACTGCTTGTCGTTTTGCTATTTGACCAACTAATAATTCTTGTTTTTTTGTATAAGCTACAATTGAAGGCGTTGTTCTTAAACCTTCTGCATTTGGAATAACAGTCGGTTGACCTCCTTCAATAGCGGCTACGACAGAATTTGTTGTGCCTAAATCTATTCCTACAACTTTTGCCATTTTATTATATATTGGATTAATTTATTTAAAATTTACTATATATTTATACGAAAAAATAAAATAAAAAAAGAAGTTTATTTACCGTACTATTGTAATAATAGTATATAAATAACTTATATAGACAAATAATCTAAAATTATTAAAATTAACATGAATGATATAACAATATTGATTGTTTTATCTATTTTAAAAGTTAAGTTTATTTTAAAAAACGTTAATATACATAAAATATTTTTGGAGAATTAGTGTGTCTTTAGGTTTATTAGGTAATAAAATAGGTATGACTCAAATATTTGACGAGTCAGGTAATATTGTTCCGGTTACTATTTTAAAAATTGGTCCTTGTATAGTTACACAGATCAAAACAATTTTAACCGATGGTTATAACGCTATTCAAGTTGGATATGGTGCAGTTTCAAACAAATATTTAACTCAACCCGAATTAGGTCATCTACAAAAAGCAAATATTCAACCTTTAAAATATTTAAAAGAATTTCATGTCAACAATCCTGAAGAATTCACTATAGGTCAACTTTTAAATGTTGAAACATTGACAGCTGGTCAACTGATTAATGTTACAGGTAAAAGCATTGGACGAGGTTTCGCTGGATATCAAAAACGTCATAATTTTGGGCGAGGTCCAATGACACATGGTTCAAAAAACCATAGAGAACCAGGTTCAATTGGTATGAGTACAACACCAGGACGTGTATTTCCTGGTAAAAGAATGGCAGGTCGATTAGGAAATCAAGTTACAAGTATTAAAAAATTGAAAATTATTGAAGTTAATACTAACGAAAATATTTTAGTAGTTAAAGGTTCTGTACCAGGAAAACCAGGAAATTTACTAAGTATTAGTACATTAAAATAATGTAATTTTTATTGTTAAACAAATTATTCTAGGTATCATAACATATGGCTGTTCAAAAATTTGTTACATATACTTCTCTAGATATCACTGGACAAGTATTAAAAGACGAACACAAATTAGAACTAAATGTCCTTGAAAATTCAGGCAATTATTTAATTCATAAAGATATTTTAAGACATCAAAGTTCTTTGAGACAAGGAACTGTTTCAACGAAAACAAAAAATGAAGTTAGTGGTGGTGGCCGTAAACCTTGGCGTCAAAAAGGAACTGGACGTGCAAGGGCTGGTTCAAATCGTTCTCCATTATGGAGAGGTGGTGGTGTAATTTTTGGTCCAAAACCAAGACAAATTTCTCTTAAATTAAATAAGAAAGAAAAAAATTTAGCTTTACAAACATTACTTTATAATAAACGAAATAGTATTTCAATAATTGATAACTTAGAAAATGGCATTACTGTTCCAAAAACCAAAACATTCACAACAATTTGTAAAAATTGTGGTATTAAATTGGATGAAAAAGTTTTAATAATTGCTTTGACAAAAACTGATTCTTTAAAATTAGCTACTAGAAACATCAAAAATGTAGAGTTAATTTCTTCTTCAAATTTAAATACACTGAGTTTATTAAAAGCTAAACAAATTTTATTAACAAGTTTAGCAATCAATAATATTAAGGAGATTTATTGTGATTAATTCTTCATCTTATAAAAATAGTACTAGTATTGATATTGTTAAATATCCACTAATTACAGATAAAGCTACACGCTTATTAGAAAAAAATCAATATAGTTTTATTGTAGATCCGTCATCAAATAAAATTAGCATTAAAAAATCAATTGAATATTTATTTAATGTTAAGGTAATTAAAATTAATACGTCCCATCTTCCAAAAAAGCAAAAACGTGTCGGTAAATTTATTGGTTGGAAATCACATTATAAAAAAGCAATAGTTACTTTAGCAGAAGGTAATACAATAAACTTATTTGCTGAAAATTAATAAATATAAAATATAACTTAATCCTGTTTATGAGTATCCGTCTTTATAAATCATATACACCAGGTACCAGAGGTAGAGCTTTATCGTCTTTTACAGAAATTACAACAAATAAACCTGAAAAGAGTTTACTACAAAAAAACCATAGAAATAAAGGAAGAAATAACCAAGGTATAATTACAATACGTCATCGAGGTGGTGGTCATAAAAAAAGATACAGGTTAATTGATTTCCAAAGAAATAAACATAATATTGAAGCTACAGTAGCGTCTATACAATATGATCCAAATCGTAATGCACGGATTGCATTACTTCACTATCAAGATGGTGAAAAAAGATATATTCTACATCCTACAGCTCTCAATGTAGGTGATAAAATTGTTTCAGGGTCAGGCGTTTCTCTAACACCAGGAAATGCTTTACCATTAGCTGAAATACCATTAGGAACATCAATTCACAATATTGAGTTAATACCTAATCGCGGTGGACAAATTGTTCGCTCTGCTGGAACGTCAGCTAAAATTGTTGCTAAAGAAGGAAACTATATTACATTACGTTTACCTTCAAAAGAAATTCGATTAATTCGAAAAGAATGTTTTGCTACCATTGGTGAAATCAGCAATAATCAATCTTTTTTAGAAAGAAGTGGAAAAGCTGGTCGAACACGCTGGATGGGAATTAGACCAAGAGTAAGAGGTTCTGTTATGAATGCTTGTGACCACCCGCATGGTGGTGGTGAAGGTAGAGCACCTATTGGTCATCCACAACCATTAACACCTTGGGGTAAAGCAGCTTTAGGTGTTAAAACAAGGGATCCTAAAAAAGCGAGTAATTCTTACATAATTCGTCGAAGATCAAACTAATTAATTTAAATATTAAATCTAAAAATGCCAAGATCATTAAAGAAAGGTCCTTTTGTCGCATATCATCTATTAAAAAAAGTTGATATTATGAATACATCGGGCAAAAAAGATACTATTAAAACATGGTCTCGTAGTTCAACTATCGTACCTACTATGGTTGGTCATACAATAGCTGTGTATAATGGTAAGCAACATGTACCGGTTTTTATTTCCGATCAACTTGTTGGTCATAAATTAGGTGAATTTGTTTCTACTCGAACATTTAAAACACACATAAAAACTGATAGAAAAACAAAACGTTAAGGAAAATTTTCTATGGTACAAAAGATTATAGATCCAACTTTTAAAATTAAAAGTTTTAATATTAAATACGATGATAAAATATCAATGCTTGCAAAAACAGTTTTACAAAGTTTTAAATTTAAACTTTATTATTATGTAATTGATGATTTATTATATCTTTTAAAATCAAATATCCAAGAACGTGATTATTTTTTACAGATTTTACATTCCAGTGCAATTTTTTTACATAATAACTTATATGTGAATTTTTTCGATATCTATATCTATGAAATTGTAATAAATGAAGTTAAAAATTTAAATAAATTTGTCAATCCTGAATCCGCTAAATCTCAAATTTCAAATTGTATAACAGTAAAATTTGCTTATCAAGTAAAGCCTATTACCAAAAAATTCGAAACAATTTGGTAAAGCAATTATTATTAAAAACAAAATTAGACGATCATCTTATCAAATTTATCTTTATACAATAAATTTAATTTAATCAAAATTCGAATTCGAAAAAAACTTAGGAGAATATTTTATGTCTAATATTCAAACAATAAAAGCAGTCGCGAAATATATTCGAATGTCTCCGAATAAAGTACGAAGAGTTTTAAATCAAATTCGCGGACGTTCATATCAAGAAGCACTAATGATATTAGAATTTTTACCTTATGATGCAGGTGGACCAGTTTGGCAAGTTGTTCATTCTGTAGCTGCAAATGCAAAAAATAATCATAATTTAGATAAAAAAGATTTAATAATAGATCAAGTATATGCAGATGAAGGTCCGCGTTTAAAACGTATTAGACCAAGAGCTCAAGGTAGAGCATATGCAAGATGGAAACCTACATGCCATATTACAGTAGTAGTAAAATCAATTAATTAAAATTATATATTTAACTAATAGGACTCTATAGGTGGGACAAAAGACACATCCATTAGGATTTAGATTAGGTATTACAGAAGAACATAGAGCTGCTTGGTATTCTCATTTTAATCAATACTCTAATTTATTAGAAGAAGATGATAAAATTAGAACTTACCTGAATAAGTTAGCAAAACCGGCAAGTATTTCAAAAATCAAGATTAATAGAAATGGTCTAGGAAACCAAATTCAATTAAATATTGAAACCGGAAGACCTGGAGCATTAGTTGGTGAAAATGGCTTAGGTCTCCAAACTATATTAAAAAATCTGAAAAAAGTCTTACCCTTAGATCGTCAAATAACAATCAATATACATGAAGTTGAAAAAGTCAATTTAAATTCATCTTTGCTAGCCGATTTAGTTGTAAAACAACTTGAAGAAAGAGTAGCATTTAGAAGAGCAATGCGTGAAGCTCTTCAAGCCGCTCAAGAAGATAATATAAGTGGTATCAAAATTGAAATTTCCGGTCGATTAAATGGTGCTGAAATTGCTAGAAGTGAATGGATTAGAGAAGGTAGAGTACCACTACAAACCCTACGAGCAGATATCGATTATTGTGTAAAAGAAGCGCATACGATTTATGGTACTTTAGGAGTTAAAATGTGGTTGTTTAAAAATGAAATTTTAGCTAAATAAAAATAACGAAAAAATTTATCTTTTATTAATTTAGTATGTTAAGTCCAAAAAGAACAAAATATAGAAAATTTCATCGTGGTCGTATGCGTGGCACTGCTTCAAAAGGAAATGTTGTTTGTTTTGGTAAATATGGTTTACAAGCATTAGAACCAACATGGATGACTTCAAGACAAATTGAAGCTGCACGTCGAACTATTAGTCGTTATACGAAACGAGGAGCATCATTATGGATTCGTATATTCCCTGATAAGAGTGTAACTGCAAGAGCAGCAGAATCTAGAATGGGTTCTGGTAAAGGTGCCGTTGACTATTGGGTTGCTGTTGTACGACCTGGAACGATTTTATTTGAAATTGGATCGGTTCCCGAAGAAGTCGCTAAAGCTGCTTTCAATTTAGCGGCTTATAAATTACCAATTAAAACAAAATTTATTATTAGAAATACTATTGAATAAATTATGAGTTTACCTGAATTTAATGAAATAAAAACACTTTCAAATAATGAAGTTGCTGAAAATATTCTTACAATTGAAAAAGAATTATTTAATTTAAGATTTAAAAAAGCAACGCGTCAATCTTTTAAAGCACATGAAATTCGATATGCAAAACGTCGAATAGCGCAATTAAAAACTTTATTAAGTTTAAGACTAAACGTATTAGAACAAAAAAATAACGATAGCTTAAAAAATATTATTAAAAAATAATATTTTAATATAAAAATAAAATTTTAAGGAGTTTTAATGCCAGTAAAAGAAAAAATTGGTATTGTAATAAGTAATAAAATGGAAAAAACTGTTGTTGTAAAAGTAGAAAATCGTTATATACATCCGATTTATCATAAAACAATTGTAAAAACAAAGAAATATTTAGCTCATGATGAGTTAGGTGAATGTAATATAGGTGATCAAGTTTTAGTTGAAGAAACAAGACCCTTAAGTAAAAGAAAACGTTGGAAATTATCAAAGATTATTTCGAAATCATCTCTAATATAGTTAAAGTTTAATTTTTATGATCTATCCACAAACAATGCTAACAGTAGCAGATAATACTGGTGCACGTACGATAATGTGTATTCGAATTTTAGGTGGAAATAAAAAATACGCAGAAATAGGTGACACAATTATCGGTGTAGTTAAAGAAGCAACGCCTAATATGCCAGTTAAAAAAGCAGATATTGTAAGAGCAATTATAGTCAGAACAAGTAAAAGTATTCGTCGATCAGATGGGATGTATATTCGTTTTGATGATAATGCTGCCGTAATCGTTAATTTAGATAATAATCCTCGTGGAACACGAGTTTTTGGTCCCGTTGCACGTGAAATTAGAGATAAAAATTTTTCTAAAATTGTTTCTTTAGCACCGGAGGTTTTATAAATGGAAAAAAAACAAAAGATGCATGTAAAAGTTGGTGACAGTGTAACAGTTATATCAGGATATGATAAAAATAAAACTGGTGAAGTCGTAAAACTTTATTCTAATACGGGAAAAATAATTGTTAAAGGTATAAATTTTAAGTTTAAACATCTTAAACCTAAAAAAGAAAATGAAGCTGGTGAAATTAAACAAATAGAAGCTCCTATTCATCATTCAAACGTAAAACTAAACGTAAAAAAATCTTAATATCCTATTATGCGTAATCCAAATTCAGTCGAAGAAATTGCAGAAATACATAGTTTACTAGAAGATATTAAAAAAGAATATAAAGAAGGTATTCGTGAGATTTTAAAAAGAAATAATCCCATTTATCGGAATGAACATATGCTTCCGAAACTAGAAAAGATTCAAATAAATAGAGGATTGGGTCTAGCCGCTCAAAATACCAATATTTTAAAAAAAAGCATTGAAGAGTTTAAATCTATTACAGGCCAAAAACCATTAATAACAAAATCTAAAAAAGCAATTGCTGGTTTTAAAATTCGTGAAGATATGGAATTAGGTTTAGTAAGTACATTACGTGGTGAAAAAATGTATTCTTTTTTGACTAAATTAGTATTCTTTACTTTTGCTCAAATTCGTGATTTTCGTGGTTTATCTGTTCGAAGTTTTGATAAAGCTGGTAATTATAATTTTGGTTTAAAAGAACAATTAATTTTTCCAGAAATTAACTATGAAGATGTTGATCAAAACCAAGGTTTTACAATCTCTTTAATTTTTGCATCGGCAACACCAAGAAATCGTTCAAAGTCTTTAGATAGAATTTTCAATAATATCTCATTATTGAAATTTTTTAAATTTCCATTGAATGATGCTGGTTTTTATGAAAAATATGACTCATTAACTGAACTTAGTCAAATATGGGATAAGAAAAAACAATTACGTAGAAAACGTTGGTCGCAAGTTCAAGAGTAAAATAGAATAATAAATAATTTATAAGGAGAGAATTGTGGTAACAGATACTATTTCGGATACATTAACACGTATTCGTAATGCGAATATGATAAAACATCAAATTGTACAAATTCCAAATACAAGAATATCTAAAACAATTATAGAAATATTAAAAGATGAAGGCTATATTGAAAATTTTGAAATTTATACAGAAAAAGGATTTTCTTTTTTACTAGTTTCATTAAAGTATAAAGGCAAATTACGTCAACCAGTTATTTCAAAAATTGAAAGAGTAAGTAAACCAGGTTCACGTGTTTATATAAGTTCACAAAAACTACCTCGAGTTTTAGAAGATTTAGGTATTGCTCTTATTTCAACTTCAAAAGGAGTAATGACAAATTTAAAAGCACGTGAACTTGGAATCGGTGGTGAAATTTTATGTTATATTTGGTAATCGGAGAGAATAACTATGTCACGTATTGGAAAACTACCTATTAAAATACCTGCAAATGTTGATGTCATTTTTAATGGTAATGATATTACAGTAAAAGGAAAATTTGGAACTCTTCAAAATCAAATTCCTACAGAATTAGAAATTGAAAAAACAACGGATCTTTTAATTTTACGTTTAAAAGAAGAAACAAGAACAAGTAGATGTTTATATGGTTTATTTAGAAGTCTAATAAACAATATGATTATAGGTGTTTCTGATCAATTTAAAATAACTTTAAATTTAAAAGGTGTTGGTTTTCGAGGATTAGTTCAAGGCAACTTACTTACTTTAAATTTAGGATTTAGTCATCCTGTTCAAATGAACATTCCTGATGGAATTTCAGTCGAAGTTGTTCAAAATACAACTCTTAATTTAAAAGGTCCAGACAAAGAAGCTTTAGGTATCTTCGCTGCAAACATTAGATCTTGGCGTCAACCTGAACCTTATAAAGGAAAAGGTATTATTTATCAAGGTGAAATTATCAGACGTAAAGCTGGTAAATCTGGTAAAAAATAAAAGTATTATTTTTTTAGGAAAACACTAAAAAACTAACCTTATTAATATATTACATTATGAAATTATCAAAACGTGTTTTATTTAAATTAAAAAATAAGAATAAAAAATTAAAACCTCAAAAATTTAAACAGTTAAAACGTGAAAGTTTACGAGGTTTAATTAAAGGAACCCAAGAACGACCACGTTTATCTGTTTATAGATCAAATGAAAATATGTATGCACAAATTATTGATGATAGTAATGCAAAAACACTTGTTTCTTGTTCAAGCTTAGATCGGACAATAAAATATAATAGTAAAAATGGTAGGACCTGCGATGTATCACGAGCAATTGGACAAAAATTAGCTGAACTTAGTTTAAAAAAGAATATTACAAAAATCGTATTTGATCGTGGTCCGTACATTTATCATGGCCGAATAAAAGCATTAGCTGATGGTGCTCGTGCTGGTGGTCTTCAATTTTAATCTTCAATTGTTAAATTAGAATTATAAGTTTAAAACATTTTATGAGTACTGATCTAAAACAAATAAATAAAGTTAAAAAGAATTCTCGACGTTCAGAAACTTTAACAGATGTAAAATTCGTCGAACGATTAATTAAAATAGGAAGAGTAACAAAAGTAACAAAAGGTGGAAAAAAACTAAGTTTCCGAGCTGTAGTTGTAATCGGTGATGAAAATGGTCAAGTCGGAATAGGAATCGCTAAAGCTGAAGATGTTGTAAACGCTTTTAAAAAAGCTAAAAGTGATGCTCGAAAACATCTTATAAAAATTCCAGTTACAAAAACTTTATCGGTTCCACATAGTATTACTGGTAACTTTGGTGCATGTAAAATAATTATTAAACCTGCTGTTGAAGGTTCTGGTGTAATAGCTGGTGGAGCCGTTAGAACAGTATTAGAAGTAGCTGGAATTAAAAATGTTATTGCAAAACAATTAGGATCGGACAATTTATTAAATAATGCTCAAGCAGCAATTTGTGGTTTAAAAACTTTAACAACTAAAGCTCAAGTTTCAAAAAATCGTGATATTGTGTTAAATTAAAATATTAAATTATTTTTAAAAAGTTAAAGTATGATCAAACAAACAAATGAGAAAAATATTCTTTTAAATAGACTTTTGATAAGCTTAGGAATATTGATATTTATTAGAATAGGAACTTTTTTACCTGTTCCAGGAATAAATCATGCTCATTTAGCTTTTTATTTAGAACGTCATTCGATTACCAAAAATCTCGTTAGTACTTTTGCTGGTAATGATACTTTTGTCATAGGACTATTTACGTTAAATATATTTCCATATATTAACGCATCAATTTTAATGCAAATATTAATTAGCATTTTTCCAAATCTATCTAAGTTACAGAAAGAAAGTGGAAGTGAAGGAAGACGTACAATTAACAAATTAACTAGATTAATAACATTAGGATGGGCATTAATTCAAAGTTTTAGCATAGCTTTTTATTTAAAAAGAGCTTTATTTGATTGGAATTTATCTTTAGCTATTCAAATAATTATCTGGTTAACAACTGGTGCTATGATAGTTTTATGGTTAAGTGAAATGATTACTGAGTATGGACTTGGTAACGGTTCATCTTTATTAATTTATACAAATATAGTAGCAAATTTACCGAATTTTGCTAAAAATTTATTTTTAAAAACAACGGATAATATTGAATTGGGATCTTGGTTACTAATTGGAAGTATTTTTTTTCTAGCAATTTATGGAATTGTATTATTACAAGAAGGGACTAGAATAGTACCTTTAATTTCGTCTAAACAATTAAATCAAACGAATCGTTCCTTTTCAACACTCTATCAAATAGAAAATAATTATATTCCTTTACGTTTCAATCAAGCAGGTGTTATGCCTATTATTTTAACGACAGCTGTACTAATAATACCAACTTATATAAATAGTTTAGGAATGCTACCCATACTTAGTCTTCCAATATTTATAGAATCATCAAAATTTATCTATTGGATTAGTTACTTCATATTAATTTTAGTATTCAGTTCTTTTTATTCAACAATTGTTTTAAATCCAAAAGATATTGCAAATGAACTACAAAAAATGGCCGTTTCAATTCCTGGTGTCCGACCAGGTTTAGAAACAAGATTTTATTTAAAGCAAGTCATGCAAAGAGTTACTTATTTAGGAGCTATTTTATTATCAATTCTTGCAACTTTACCGAATTTAATTGAAGCTATTTTACCTGGTTCTACCTTTAACGGTCTTGGAACAACATCATTATTAATTTTAGTAGGTGTTATTTTGGATTTATCCAGAGAAATTCGAAGTATAATTCTTTCCAATATTTATAATGATATTTTCGAATAAAAAATATTAAATAATTATTTAATTAACAAACAACAAAATGAAAGTTCGTCCGTCAGTAAAAAAAATATGTGAGAAATGTCGTATTATCAAACGTCATGGAAAAATTATGGTTATCTGTTCAAATCCAAAACATAAACAACGTCAAGGTTAAAATTTCATAAGGAGTAAATCATATGGTAAGATTAGTAGGTGTTGATTTACCAAGAAATAAAAGAATTGCATATGCATTGACTTATATTCATGGTATTGGTATTAAAACAGCAAATCAACTCATAGAATCCGCAAATATTAGCTCAAACACAAGAACAAATGATTTAAGTGTTGAAGAAACAGTTGCGTTACGGAAAGTCATTGAAGAAAGTGAATTAAAATTGGAAGGTGACTTACGTCGGTTTAATGGTTTAAATATTAAACGTTTAAATGAAATTAATTGTCATCGAGGAAAAAGACATAGAAATAGCTTACCAGTTCGAGGTCAACGCACTAGAACAAATGCTCGTACAAGACGAGGTGCTAAAAAAACCGTTACTGGTAAGAAAAAATAATTTTTCTAAATAATATAACTAAGTTAATTTAAATTTTTCATTAATATGGCACAAAAACTTAAAATATCAAATTCTAAAAAAGATAAAAATAGTTTTGTTACAGGTGTTGTTCATATTCAATCAACTTTTAACAATACTATTGTAACAATTACAAATTTAGCTGGAGACACTGTTTCATGTGCTTCTGCTGGAAGTGCTGGCTTTAAAGGAGCTAGAAAAGGTACACCTTTTGCTGCACAAACAGCAGCTGAAAAAGCTGCTTTAGAAGCTTTCAGTACTGGTATGAAAAATGTAGAAATTGTAATTAAAGGTCAAGGATCAGGACGAGAAACCGCTATTCGTGCTATTGAAGGAGCTGGATTCGATATAATTTCAATTCAAGATATTACGCCTGTCCCACATAATGGTTGTCGACCACCAAAAAGTCGCCGAGTTTAATTTTTTATATTACAAAACTCTATAATAGAAGTGTTTAAAATTAATTTAAACTATGACGATAAATAATTTATATGTTAAATGCCTAAAATCAGAAAAAATTGAATCAGGCTCAATGTATGGACAATATTTAATCGATGATTTACGACCTGGTCAAGGAATAACAATTGGAAATCTATTACGACGAATATTATTAAGTGATTTAGGCGGTACTGCAATCACAGCTATTCGAATCGCAGGTATTAGAGATGAATTTTCTCTTATCCCGGGAATTAGAGAAGATATTTTAGAAATCTTACTAAATTTAAAAGGAATTGTTTTAAAAACTAAAAGAAAAGAAGTTTTATTTGGTAGACTAAAAATTAAAGGACCAGCAATAGTTACAGCAAATTGTATACAAGTACCTTCTGATGTTGAAATCATAAATCCCAATCACTATATTTGTACCATTTCAACTTCTAACGTTTTTGAAATTGAATTTAAATTTGAATATGGTACAAGTTATCTTTTAGCGAATCAGACTTTTGCACAAAACGCAGATGATTTTCTTCAAATAGATGCAATTTTTATGCCAGTTCAAAAAGTTGATTTTAAAATTGAAAATATTTATGATACAAATAATTCGATAAGAGAAAAACTATTTCTTGATATTTGGACCAATGGAAGTATTTCTCCAGAGGACTCTATTTCAGAAGCGTCAAAATTTATTGTTGAATTATTCACCTCTATAATAGAAAATAAATTTATTCAAGAATCTAGTCAAATTGATCTTAAATCTTCTAATATATTGTTAAATCCTCATATTAATATAGCAATTGAAGAGTTACAACTGTCAGTACGAGCTTATAATTGTTTAAAACGTGCTCAAATTAACACAATAGGCGATTTATTAAACTATTCACCTGAAAAATTACAAGAACTTAAAAACTTTGGTCGAAAATCGGCAGATGAAGTTTTTACGACTCTTAAAAGTAAACTAGGAATAGTTTTAAAATAATTAGTTACTTTATTACAGATATTTATGAATGAAACATTTATTCCAACTTCGGATTTAAATAAAAAAAAATGGTATATAGTAGATTGTAAGGGAAAACAACTAGGTAGAATTTCATCATTTATTGTACAATTATTATCTGGAAAAATTAAACCTTCTTATCATCCTGCCTTTGATACTGGTGATTATGTTATTTTAATAAATGCAGATCAATTATCTTTAGATCGCAAAACTGAACGTTTCTATGTTTTTAAACCAGGTCGACCAGGTAAATCATTAAAAAGATTAATTAATCCATTACCGCAACGCATTATTGAAAATTGTATTTCAAAAATGATGCCCAATGGAAGAGCAAAAACGAATTTAAGTCAACGATTAAAAATATATCAAGGGACTGAACATCCTCATAACGCACAAAATCCAACTGTACTAAATAACATAGAAACGTTTAATCTTAATTAATAAAAAATTTTATGGTTACTAACTTAGAATCAGTTTTTAATAAAAACACAATAGGTCTCGGAAAACGAAAAAGTTCAATTGCAAGAGTTTTTCTTGTTCCGGGCGATGGTCATTTAATTATTAATAAGGTTTCAGGAGAAAAATATCTTCAATATAATAATAATTATTTAACTAATATTTGGTCTCCTTTAAAAATATTGAATTTACAAAATCAATTTAATATAGTTGCTTTAGTTTATGGTGGCGGTTTAACAGGTCAAGCGGATGCTATTCAATTAGGAGTATCAAGATTAATTTGTAAATTAGATTCACAAAATCGAAAAATATTAAAACCTTTTGGATTTTTAAGTCGAGATTCTCGAATTAAAGAACGTAAAAAATACGGTTTACGAAAAGCTAGAAAAGCATCACAATACTCAAAACGTTAATTTATTTAATAATATGCCAAAATCTGATATTCATCCAAAATGGTTTCCAAATGCTCTTGTATATTATGATGGAAAACCTATATGTACAGTAGGATCGACAAAAAAAGAATTACAAATTGATATGTGGTTACAAAATCATCCTTTCTATAGTGTTTCTCAAACAATTATTGATAGTGAAGGTCGTGTTGAAAGATTCATGAAAAAATATGGATTAAAATCGAAAAAAGAATAAAACTATCAATATTTTATTTATTTATTTATAATAAACTATTTTTAAAATCCATGCCAACTATTCAACAATTAATTCGTTCAAGACGGATAGAGATAAAAAGTAAAACAAAAACTCCTGCATTAAATAATTGTCCACAAAGACGAGGCGTTTGTACTCGTGTTTATACAACAACTCCTAAAAAACCTAACTCAGCAATTCGAAAAGTTGCACGTGTAAAATTAACTTCAGGTTTTGAAGTTACGGCTTATATACCAGGTATAGGTCACAATTTACAAGAACATTCCGTTGTTTTAATACGGGGTGGTCGGGTTAAAGATTTACCTGGTGTTCGATATCATATTATTCGTGGAACTTTAGATAGCAGTGGAGTTAAAGTTAGAAATCAACGTCGTTCTAAATATGGTGTTAAAAAACCTAAAAAAGACAAATAATTTTAACTAGTAAATCCAATTGGTTTTATCAAAATTAAAATAAAAACTTTATCGTTAAGTAATTAATTTCAATTTAAATAAAAATTTACCTTAATTTTCCTATTATGTCGCGTCGAAACATATCAAAAAAAAGATTTCCCGTTTCAGATTCTATATATAACAGTTATTTAGTAAGCTTGTTAATTAATCGAATCTTAAAATCAGGTAAAAAAACAATTGCTGAAAGCATTGTTAATGGTGCTTTTGATATTATTAAAGCCAAAACAAATGAAGATCCATTAGTCATTTTTGAAAAAGCAATTCGAAATGCAAGTCCAGTAGTTGAAGTAAAAGCTCGAAGAGTGGGCGGCTCTACCTATCAAGTTCCTGTTGAAATTGGTGGATTTAGAGCCACTAATTTAGCTTTACGTTGGCTTATTAAATATTCTGATCAACGTGTTGGAAGAAGTATGTCTATTAAATTAGCAAGTGAAATTATTGACACAGCTAATGATATCGGTAATACTATTAAAAAGAAAGAAGAAACACATAAAATGGCTGATGCTAATAAAGCTTTTGCTCATTTTAGATATTAATTGATAGATATAATATCTCGCTAAAAGTTTAACTATTTATACTATTTATTATATTTAAAGGAATTTTTAAAAATGGCACGTGAAAAATTTGAACGAAAAAAACCTCATGTTAATATTGGGACAATAGGTCATGTAGACCATGGTAAAACAACGTTAACAGCTGCAATTACAACAACTTTATCATTAATCGGTAATAGTATTGCTAAAGGTTATGCTGATATTGATGCTGCACCAGAAGAACGAGCACGTGGTATTACTATTAATACAGCTCACGTTGAATATGAAACGGATAAACGTCACTATGCACACGTAGATTGTCCGGGACATGCCGATTATGTTAAAAATATGATTACAGGTGCTGCTCAAATGGACGGTGCAATTTTAGTAGTATCTGCGGCTGATGGCCCTATGCCACAAACACGCGAACATATTCTATTATCAAAACAAGTAGGTGTTCCACATATTGTAGTATTCTTAAATAAAGAAGATCAAGTTGATGATGCGGAATTATTAGAACTAGTAGAATTAGAAGTTCGCGAACTATTATCAACATATAATTTCCCTGGCGATGAAATTCCTATTTGTCCAGGATCAGCTTTACTTGCAATTGAGGCAATTACAGCAAATCCTAAATTAAAACGTGGTGATAATCCATGGGTAGATAAAATATTTGCATTAATGGATGCAGTTGATGCATATATACCAACACCAGAGCGAGATATCGAAAAAACGTTCTTAATGGCTATTGAAGATGTTTTTTCAATCACAGGTCGTGGTACTGTTGTAACAGGTAGAATTGAAAGAGGTGTAGTTAAGATTGGTGATAACGTTGAAATTGTCGGTCTTCGTGCAACTCAACCAACAACTGTAACGGGTATTGAAATGTTCCAAAAAACTTTAGAAGAAGGTTTTGCAGGAGACAATGTAGGGATTTTATTACGAGGTATCACACGTGAAAATGTTGAACGTGGAATGGTATTAGCAAAACCAGGAACTATTACACCACATGTAAATTTTGAATCAGAAGTTTATGTTTTAACAAAAGAAGAAGGGGGAAGACATACTCCATTCTTTAGTGGGTATCGTCCACAATTCTATGTTAGAACAACGGATGTAACGGGATCAATTACACAATTTACATCTGACGATGGAGCAGAAGTAGAAATGGTAATGCCAGGTGACCGTATTAAAATGACCGTAGAATTAATTTACCCAGTAGCTATTGAAGATGGTATGCGTTTTGCAATCCGTGAAGGTGGTCGAACAATTGGTGCCGGAGTTGTTTCGAAAATTATTAAATAATTAAAGAAATTTATGGAAATAAAAACGAACGAAAAAATTCGGGTACGTTTAGAATCATTTAATAAAGAACTTTTAACTACATCATGTAAAAAATTAATAGATTTAATTAAAACAAATGATGTTGTTAAGTTCAGCTTGGTATCATTACCAACAGAAAAACGTATTTATTGTGTTCTACGTTCACCGCATGTATATAAAGACTCAAGAGAACATTTTGAAATAAGAGTTCATAAAAAAATTTTAGATATTTATTATGATGCTAGCATAAATATATTTGATCTATTATCAAATTCGGATTTACCTCCAGGAATTTTGTATAGAATTTGTTTATCGTGATAAAAACAATATCTAAATCTACTAGTAGTATTATTTTGATAGAAATAATACTACATCTTAATCATTTACATATTAAATAAAATCAAAATGGAACTTAAATACGATTACGAGTGTATTCTTTCTATTCTAGTTGAAAATCAACCTAGTATTTTAACCAGAATTGTCGGTTTATTTACACGTCGAGGCTTTATAATAAATAATTTAGCTGTTGGAACAACAGAATATGCAGGTTTATCGAGAATTGTTATTGCTCTGCCAGCTAATTTAAGAATGATAGATCAAGTAACTCGACAATTATATAAACTTTTTCCAACTGTAAAAGTTTTTAACTTAACAAATATTCCGTCTATTATACGTGAATTAATTTTAATTAAAGTACTCTCTTCAATTGAAGAAAGACGTCAAATTTTAGAAATAGCTAATATTTTTAATGCAAATATTGTTGATTGTACAAATCGAACTATCACATTAGAAATAACAGGTGATTCTAAAAAAGTAGTAGCTATTGAACAGATGTTACATAAATTTGGTATTTTAGAAATAGTTAGAACGGGAAAAATTGGTTTAAATACCGAGTCTTTAACATCAGGTCAATTATACAAAACTGAACGTGAAGTTATTAGACGTAAAATGACAAATTCTCATATATTGGAAATTGAAACGAAACTATATTTATAGTATAGTTATTTTAAACTGGGGAAGGAGGGACTTGAACCCTCACGCTCTATCACTAGGCAACGGATTTTAAGTCCGTCGTGTCTACCAATTCCACCACTACCCCAACTACGTATCTGGCTTTATTATATCAAAAATAAAATAAAGAATCAACATTATAGAATAATTTTATAAGGCGGCACCCAGATTCGAACTGGGGGTCAAGGATTTGCAATCCACTGCCTTACCACTTGGCCATACCGCCTAAATTTGTTTTATAAATTTTCACTTTAAACATTATAATATACTGTAAATAATAAATCAATTATAGTGTAATTAACGTACTTTATTTTAAATATTAAATTTTAGTGAATAGGCATGTTAGTTTAGGGTGTATTAAAATAATGTTATATACTTTGCATTATTTATTAAAAATTTTTCATATTATTAGAAAATAATCGGAGAGAAAATATGTTCGAGAAATTTACAGAGGGTGCCATAAAAGTAATTATGCTATCTCAAGAAGAAGCAAGAAGAATGGGACATAACTTTGTAGGTACGGAGCAGTTACTATTGGGAGTTATTGGACAACGTCATGGTATTGGAGCACGAGCTTTAAAAAAAATGAAAGTGACTTTGAAAAAAGCACGTCGAGAAATTGAATTATATATAGGTCGAGGTACGGGATTTGTAGCTTCTGAAATACCATTTACACCAAGGGCTAAACGAGTATTAGAAATGGCTGTCCATGAAGGAAAAGATTTAGGTCAAAACTTTGTTGGTACAGAGCATATTTTGTTAGCTCTTATTGGTGAATCTGATGGCGTAGCAATGAGAACTTTAGACAAACTAAAAGTAGATATTCCAAAATTAAGAAACTTAATCTTAGCATATATTGAGGAAAATCAAGAAGAAATTTTACGTCCTTTAACCCAAGCTGAAAAATTCTTATTAGAGCGTGAAAAAAAAGGAAGTACAACACCAACTTTAGATGAATATTCTGAAAATATTTCAAAGGAAGCAGTCGAAGGAAAACTCGATCCAATTATTGGAAGAGATAAAGAAATTCATGAAGTAATTAAAGTACTTGCTAGACGTAGTAAAAATAATCCTGTTTTGGTTGGTGAACCTGGGGTAGGTAAAACTGCCGTTGCTGAAGGTTTAGCACAATTGATTTTAACCGAAAAAGCACCTGATTTTTTAGATGGTCATTTAATTATGGCTTTAGATTTAGGATCAATATTAGCTGGTACTAAATATCGAGGGGAATTTGAAGAAAGATTAAAAAGAATCGTTGAAGAAGCCCAAAATGATGCTGCTGTTATTTTAGTTATTGATGAAATTCATACCTTGGTTGGTGCTGGTGCAGCTGAAGGTGCTGTTGACGCAGCTAACATTTTAAAACCAGCATTAGCTAGGGGTAAATTTAGATGTATAGGTGCAACAACACTTGATGAATATCGTAAATATATTGAACGTGATCCAGCTTTAGAACGTAGATTTCAGCCTATTCAAGTCAAAGAACCAACAGTCGGAGTTACTATTGATATTTTACGAGGGTTAAGATCAAAATTTGAGCAACATCATACTTTAAGCTATCATGATAAAGCTGTTGAACAAGCGGCTATTCTTGCTGATAAATTTATTGCTGATCGTTATTTACCAGATAAAGCAATAGATGTCTTAGACGAAGCAGGTTCAAGGGTTCGTTTAGAGAATAGACGTTTACCTTTAGGGATGAAAAGATTATTAAAAGAATTACAAGATACTTTAAGAGATAAAGAAGAAAGTATTAAAGAACATGATTTTGATATCGCCAAACAATTAGTAGATCATGAAATGGAAGTTCGTACTCATATAAGTATTATGAAACAAGCGGCGCTTGCAAACGAAGCCTTAGGTCTAACTAGAAAAGAAGTAGATACAGTTTTAGAAAATGATGTTGCTGAAGTAATTTCAGGTTGGACTGGAGTACCAGTTACAAAAATTTCAGATTCAGAATCACAACGTCTTTTAAAAATGGAAGATACATTGCATGAAAGATTGATTGGTCAACATCATGCTATTGTAGCTGTTTCAAAAGCAATTCGTAGGGCTCGTGTTGGTTTACGTAATCCTAATCGTCCAATCGCAAGTTTTATTTTTGCGGGTCCAACAGGTGTTGGAAAAACAGAATTAACAAAAGCATTATCAGAGTATATGTTTGGGACAGAAGATAGTATGATCAGATTAGATATGTCTGAATATATGGAAAAACATACTGTAGCTAAACTTATAGGTTCACCTCCTGGTTATGTTGGATATAATGAAGGAGGACAACTAACTGAAGCAGTTAGAACAAAACCATACTCAGTTATTTTATTTGATGAAGTTGAAAAAGCTCATCCTGATGTCTTTAATTTATTATTACAAATTTTAGATGATGGGCGTTTATCAGACTCTAAAGGAAGAGTTGTCGATTTTAAAAATACGTTAATAATTATGACGACTAACTTAGGCGCTAAAATTATTGAACGCGAAAGTGGAATTAAAGCGAAATCAAAAAGTGATAAACCTGCTTTTAGAATAGATGAAGATGGATGTCTAGGGTGGGAACCTCTTCCAGAACCAATTAAAGATTCGTCTGTATTTGAAAAAGTTACATCATTAGTAAACGATGAATTGAAAGAATTTTTCCGACCAGAATTTTTAAATCGTATTGATGAGATTGTAGTTTTTAACCATTTAACAAAATTTGATATTTGGGAAATTTGTGGTTTAATGATTAATCAACTTGTTAAAAGATTACAAGAAAAAGATATTAACTTAGAAGTTGAAGTTGCAGTACGAAGTCTTTTAACTGAAGAAGGATACGATCCTGTATACGGCGCCCGTCCGTTACGGAGAGCTGTAATGCGTTTATTAGAAGATACCTTAGCAGAACAATGCTTAAGCAAGCCTTTATATCCAAAAACTAGACTATCAGTTAAAAGAATTAAAAAAGAAGGTTCATTAGTTGACTATACAAATGAAATAAAAGTAGAAATAGATTATAGTGATGTCGACCCGGACTTACTTGTAAATATGGAAAAATAGAATGATACTTAAAAAATATAAATATAAATTTAATTTTTAAATTTATATTTATATTTTTTATATATATTTTTACTTCAACCTCCCCAAGTAGGATTTGAACCTACGACCAATCGGTTAACAGCCGATTGCTCTACCGCTGAGCTATTGAGGATATATCAATTATGTATATTAATATTAACATATCTTTTAGTAAAACTCAAGATATGTTTTAATTATTTTTCTATGCAAAAATAGCTACCTTTAGGTGTTTTTAGTAAAAACTAAAAATCGTAGTACATTCGTATCATATTTTAGATTGTAAGCAAAATTATCTAAATATTTAGGAAGACTTGAAAAATTAATTTGAATAAAATTACCACGTTTTTGGTTTTTAATTTTATAAGCTAATTCACGTTTTCCTCGAGAAATTACCGAGATTTCCGATGCACTTAATTTTCGTAAGTTTTTTGCATAATTAAAGGCCCAAGTTTTTAAATCACCATCATTAAATTCTTCATTTAGAAGAATCATCATTTCATATTTCATTGTAACTGACATATTCTAATTTTAATTCTTTAAAATTTAAAGATTATTTTGTTTCTATAACTTATACATTTTTTAATGTATAACTAGAAATTATAACAATAGTTAAAGCTTAAACTGTAAATATTTTTCATTGTTTACATCTTTTGCTTTTTTAGCAGAATGTTATTTTCTAAAATTTAGAAATATAATACTAAGAATCAAATATTTCTGTCAATTTTAATTTTCGCAAATATCTCAAGTTTATAATCAAGTTAGGTGAAAAAAACATTACTTTTGTAAACTTAATTTGACTTTATATGAAATTTTATTTAGTTATCGTAAATTTATTTATTACCACTTTTTTTTTAGTAGAATTATATATATATATTTTATTTATAAAATCATACATGAATTGGGATAATATTCAAAATTTTTCATCTAATATTGTTTTTGGTATTCTATTATTTGCAATGACAATATATTGGATTAGTTTATCTTTTTTTACTACAACAAATAGTTTAGTCCAAATAGGTAAAATATGTTCAATACTTGCTAATATTTTATTATTTTTAATTCTAGGTTGTCGATGGATTATAGCCGGATATTTTCCATTAAGTAATTTATATGAATCGTTGTTGTTTTTAACATGGACATTATTAACAATTTATTTATATATTGAAAATAAGACAAAAAGCAAATTAATAGGAGCAATTTTAATTCCGGTTGCTTTATTAATAAATGGATTTGCTAATTTGACTCTTTCTCCTGAAATGCAAAAAGCCTCCCCACTAGTTCCAGCATTACAATCTAATTGGCTGATGATGCATGTTAGTATGATGATGTTAAGTTATGCCACGCTTATAATTGGATCTTTATTATCTATTTTATTTTTAGTTATATCAAAATATCAAGATGTTCAATTAAATATTGTAAGTGATTCTTCTATTTCCTTATATAATAGTGTGGTTAATTATTATGAAACCAAACTGTTTTCAAGGTCAGATGAAATATCAGAACTTGGAAAATTAAAGTTATTACAAAGTTTAGATAATTGGAGTTATCGTATTATTGGATTAGGATTTCCTTTTTTAACAATTGGCATCATAGCTGGTGGTGTATGGGCTAATGAAGCTTGGGGTTCATACTGGAGTTGGGATCCTAAAGAAACATGGGCTTTAATTACGTGGATTGTTTTTGCCACTTATTTACATTCGCGAATAACAAAAGGCTGGGAAGGTAAAAAAACAGCAATTTTAGGAGGAATTGGGTTTTTCGTTATATGGATTTGTTATTTAGGTGTCAATTTTTTAGGAAAGGGACTTCATAGTTATGGTTGGTTATCATAAATAAAAAGGAATCTAAAAACTGATTTAGATTCCTTTTTACAATTCACTATTAAGATTTTTAATAAGCTAAGCCTAAGCTTCTTGTAGTTTCTGCGCCTAGATATACACGTACACTTAAAAAATCTGTTGGACATGCAGTTTCACAACGTTTACATCCGACGCAATCTTCTACTCTTGGTGAAGAAGCGATTTGTCCAGCTTTACAACCATCCCAAGGAACCATTTCTAATACATCTGTTGGACATGCACGAACGCATTGAGTACAACCAATACATGTATCATAAATTTTAACTGTATGAGACATAAATTTATATAATTTTTTTATTAATTACTAATTTAAATTATAGCTTATTTCTAAAAATTAAAACACAAATTTAGTTAATAGGTTACTATAAATATGTTTCTAGCATTTAGACAGATCAAATAAAAAATTGTTGTTTCTATTATAAATCTTAAAGTAATCTTAAGATTTATAATAAAGACTATAGCTTAAGCGTTAACAACTGGAGCTGTTAAAGCAACTGGTAATACATCACCTGAAGCTAAATCTAATGGGAAGTTGTGAGCATTACGTTCGTGCATTACTTCGATACCTAAGTCAGCACGGTTAATAATGTCAGCCCAAGTGTTGATTACACGACCTTCAGAATCTACAACTGATTGGTTGAAGTTGAAACCATTTAAGTTGAAAGCCATAGTACTAATACCCATAGCTGTTAACCAAATACCTACAACTGGCCATGCAGCTAAGAAGAAGTGTAAAGCACGAGAGTTGTTGAATGAAGCATATTGGAAGATTAAACGACCAAAGTAACCGTGTGCAGCTACGATGTTATATGTTTCTTCTTCTTGACCGAATTTGTAACCGTAGTTAGTAGATTCATTTTCAGTTGTTTCACGGATTAAACTAGAAGTTACTAATGAACCGTGCATTGCGCTGAATAAAGAACCACCGAATACACCAGCAACACCTAACATATGGAATGGGTGCATTAAAATGTTGTGTTCAGCTTGGAATACTAACATGAAGTTGAAAGTACCAGAAATACCTAATGGCATACCATCAGAGAATGAACCTTGACCAATTGGGTATACTAAGAATACAGCGCTAGCAGCTGCAACTGGTGCAGAGAATGCTACGAAGATCCAAGGACGCATACCTAAACGGTAGCTTAATTCCCATTCACGACCCATATAAGATGCAACACCTAATAAGAAGTGTAACACGATTAATTGGTAAGGACCACCATTGTATAACCATTCATCGATAGAAGCAGCTTCCCAAATTGGGTAGAAGTGCATACCAATAGCGTTTGAGCTTGGAATGATTGAACCTGTGATGATGTTGTTGCCGTATAATAAAGAACCTGCTACTGGTTCACGGATACCATCGATATCTACTGGAGGAGCAGCGATGAAACCAATAATGAAACAAGAAGTAGCTGTTAATAATGTTGGGAACATTAAACAACCGAACCAACCGATGTATAAACGGTTTTCAGTACTTGTAATCCATGCGCTGAAGCGCTCCCATAATGAAACGCCTTCGCGTCTTTCTAAAGTTGCTGTCATAATAAAATTTTTATATTTTAAATTCTTCCCAAGTTTTTACTTGTTACAAACAATTATAAAACACTGCATAATAAATGACTAATAAATTTTAAATTAATTTAAGATTTTAGTAATTTAAAAAATTCTATCTCAAAATCAAATACTGCTCTTGTTGTATTACCAGCTATAAAAATTTCATTGTCCTTTTTAATAATCCAAATTTGTGAATAAGTAATATAACTAACTAATGTACTTATCATTAAAAAAAAGAATCCAGTATATATTAATACAATACCTGAATCTGATTTTATTTGTAAACCAGTCGAACTTATAATATCTACTAATCCAATATTTTTAGAAGACATAAATTCATTTAGTTCTAAATTTTCTATGAATTGCCCCAATTCATCATATATAGAACAATAACCTTGTAAATTATCAATTAAAATGACTATTCCATTTTGTAAAGTAGAATCAGTTGGAAGCCATGTCAACCATATTTTTGTTTTTACAGTATTTAAATTAATTAATGGATATTCAAAAATTCTGAAATCTGAATTTTGAATTCGTAATGCTAACAAATTCCAATCCGTTTGATAAAAATATACTCCTTTATATTTTAATGGAGAATTAACAAAAATAGTTTGACGGTCAATTTCTTGACCATCATTATTTAATAGTGATAGATCGGAATAAAATTGCTTTACGCTATTCTGTTCTGTATAGTTAATCCAAAAATCGTTTATTCTTGTTGAAACATTCGGTAAATTCATCAATTTGCCATTATTTAAAATGTTCTGTATATGAAAAAGTTCCGTTTTAGGAACTATTTCTTGAGCTTTAAATCCCGTCATAGAACCAACAATAGTACCAATTAAAATTAGTATCATGCTAAAATGAACTATTATTGGTGCAATTCTACCAATCAAACCTTTATATGCGTAAATAATATTTTTTTGTTGAAAAATTGAAAATCTAATCTCTTTAATACGAAAAAATAGTCTCGAAAAATTATTAAACTTACTTTTTGTATAAAATTTTAATTTTTTAAATTGATTGGGTTTTCTAAAAAATTGACATTTACGAGAGATTCTTAAAGAAGGCAATTGTTGTAAACTTGTACAAGTCAATAAACTTAAACCAAAAATAATTATTAAGAATATAAACCACCAGGTTGTATAGATGTGATCAAACCCTAAATTAATAATAAGCTCCCATGTTAAAAATCCAAAAATAGGTTTTGTTAAAGGATAATCTTTTTGATAAATCTCAATAGGTTGATCTTGTACTATAATTGTTCCAATTATACTAACAGAAGCTATAATTAATAAAATGCTTATAGCAAATCGTAAATCTGCTATTATTTTAAAAATTTGTTGTTTCATTTAATTATTATTTATTAATTGCTATAATAGTTTGGATGAAGCTAATCTAATGCGACCCGAAGCAGCCCAATTTTGTAATTTTAAATTTTGATTGTTTTCTAATTGTGCTAATGGAATTAATTCATTTAAAGCTAAACAAATATCATCTGTATTGAATTCTCGTTCTTCATAAAAGGCTTGATACATCGCTTCTATAATACTTTGCCGAATCTCAGCACCTGAAAATAATTCTGATAAGTTGGATAATTTTTCATAATCAAATAAATGCCAAGTTTTTGGACGAAAGTCTTTTAGATGTATTTCAAATATTTGTTTTCTTTCTTCTTTTTGGGGTAAATCTAAAAAAAATATTTCATCAAATCGACCTTTTCTTATAATTTCTAAAGGTAATAATTCAACATTATTAGCTGTTGCTACAACAAATACTGGTTTCGTTTTTTCAGAAAGCCAACTAATAAAAGTGGCTAATATTCTATTGCTAGTACCACTATCACCTTTACTCTCATTTATTGTAAAAGCTTTATCAATTTCATCAATCCATAAAATACAAGGTGATAATGTTTCTGCAATTTCAATTGTTTGTCGTAATCGAGATTCCGATTCACCTACAATTCCACCGAAAAGTTTACCGACATCTAATTTTAATAAGGGCAGTTGCCATTCATTTGCAATTGCTTTAGCCGTTAAAGATTTTCCCGTACCTTGAATACCAACTAATAATAAACCTCTAGGAGTTGGAAGTCCATAATTTAGAGCTTGTGTACTAAAAGATGTTTTTCGTTTTTTCAACCAATTTTTTAGATTATCAACTCCACCAATATTGCCTATAGTTTCTGTTACAGACCAATATTCTAGAATTTCAGTTTGACTTATTATTTGTTTTTTTTCATTGAGTAAAAGACTAATACTATTTTCATCAATTGTTTTATAAGTTGCAATAATTTTTGATAAAACTCTTCTAATTCTTTCAAGTGATAAACCTTGACAAGCTTGCGTTAAACTTTCTAAAAGTTGAGGATTTATATTTAAATTTAATGAAGTTATTAAACGTGTTAATTCTTGATTAATTTCTGGTTCCATAGGCAACTGAAATTGTAAGACATTTATTAAATCTTGCAAGTCTTTAGGAATAGTTAGTTCAGAACCAATTATAATGATTGTTTTAGGTTGTAATTTTAAAACTCTACTTATGTTTTTTAACTTTCTACAAATTGAAATATCGGTTAAAAATCGGTTAAAGTCTTTTAATAAAAAAATAGCTGGTGTTTCAGCTGTAAGTCGTTCGACAAGTTCTAAAGCTTGCAATGGGTTGCGTTTTGCAAATCCTTCATTATTTGGATTATTTGTGTAACCATCAACAAAATCCCAGCTATAAATACTTCGATTTAAGGTTGTTTTAATATGCTTCCGAATTATATATTCAACTCTATCTTCTTCAATAGTATTGATAAATATAATTGGATATCGAGCTTTTAATAGAAGTGTTAATTCATCATTAAATTTCATAAAAAATTTTTTATTCAATCTGGTTGCTAAAGTATAATTATATTTATTTTAACTAAAAAATCATTAATTATTAGAGTTAAGCATTATTATTCAGGCTTACTCTAATAAAATTTGTTTAATGAAGTATTGCTAATCTTTTACGACCTTGACGACGTCTATTTTTAATTACTTTACGACCGTTTGGTGTAGCCATTCTTGAACGAAATCCAGATACTTTTAAAACAGAAGTACGTGTCTTTTTTGCTAGTGTTCTTTTTGTCATACTTTAATAAGTTACAATTTTTGTTATAATACAGTAATAAAATATTTTATAAAATACAAGATCGAATTAAATCATATATAACTAAATGGCGTGTTATTAAGCCACGACTTTTAAATAATTCATACGCCTCATCTTTATATTCAAATAGTGGATTTCGTTGACCATAAGTTCGCCAACCAACCGCATCCCGTAACAAAGCCATTTTTTGAAGATGTTCTTTCCAGTCAATGTCTAGATAAATTAAAATTAATGTTCTTTCTAAAGCTCTAATAATACCTAAATGTCGAATTTCTAATTCTATAACTTTTATTTCATATGTTAACCACAATTCTTGAAATAAATAATTTTTTAATTCTATTAAATCAAAGTTATTTTGTTCAATTTTAACTTTAGCTAATAAACTTAAGACTAATTGTGTGCCAAATAAATTTTCTAATCTATTTATTATTTCGAACAAAGTTAAATTTTTTTTCTTGTACGCATTTAAAATTTCGTTAATTATTTGTTCACCATAAGCTAGAATTTTTGTTTTAACTGAACCACTTTCTAAAATTTTACGGCGCTCATAGTAGATTACATTTCTTTGTTTATTTAAAATTTCATCATAATCAAATAAACTTTTTCTACCATCATAATCTATCTCTTCTAAACGTTTTTGGGCTGAATCTAAACTTTTTGTTAGTAAATTAGATTCTAATGGTGAATCATCTAAAAATTGATTTTGCATAAACTTTTGAATATTTGGACCACCGAAAAGACGTAAAAGACGATCTTCTAAACTTAAGAAAAATTTTGATGTTCCAGGATCACCTTGTCGTGCACATCGACCACGTAATTGATTATCTATTCGTCGTGAATCATTTCTTTCCGTTCCGATAATATATAAACCACCGAGATTTTTAACTATTTTATTATCAATCCTTTGATTTTTTTTCTCAAAAAGAATTAATTCTTTAAATAAAAATTTAATTGAACATTCATAACTATTTTTCGGTATTCTAATTTGATCTATATCATTTAAAATTCTTAAAAGTTCTGTATCAGATAATTCTAAAAAGATTTGATCATAAATAATAGAAATTAATACACTTATAAATTTTTGAGAAACACCAATTAATTGTTTAAGTAATGGAAAAACGGTTTTATATTTGATCTTTTTATTTTGATTTTTATATGAAACTAGTATATTATATAAATTTTTACGAACTTTAAATTTACTATTGCCTCCTAAAATAATATCTGTTCCACGTCCTGCCATATTTGTGGCAATAGTTATAGTTCTTTGCGTTCCTGCTTGTGCAACAATTTCGGCTTCACGTTTTACATTTTCAGGTTTTGCATTTAAGAGTTGATAATTCAAATCATATTCTGTTAATAATTGTCCTAACATTTCTGATTTTTCAACGGTTGTAGTCCCAATTAAAATTGGTTGATTTTTTGAAGCAATTATTTGACATTCCTTAGCAATAGCATTCCATTTAGATAATTCATCTTTATATATTACGTCATCTAAATCTTTACGTAAATTAGGTTTAGCTGTCGGAATTTCAATAACAGATAAATTATAGATTTTCTCAAATTCAATTTCAGCCGTTTTTGCAGTTCCCGTCATACCTGATAATTTTGGATATAACAAAAAGAAGTTTTGATATGTAACAGAAGCGGCTGTTTCAGTATTTTGTCGGATAGCAACCTTTTCTTTAGCTTCGACAGCTTGGTGTAAGCCATCACTCCAACGTCTATCCGGCATTATTCTACCAGTAAATTCATCTACAATAATAATTTGATTATTTTGAACTATATAATGAACATTACAGAAAAATAATGTTGATGCTTTAAGTGCATTTAAGATATACGGAATCCAAGGATCATTTGGATTATATAAATCTTTTATGTTTAAAATTTCTTCAATTTGAATTGCACCTTCTTTAGTTACGAAAACATTTCGGTTTTTTTCATCAACTTTAAAATGAACATTGATTTCTAAATAATCTATAACTTCTGCTGCGATGATATATTTATCTATAGAAGTTTCAATAACATTTGAAATAATTAATGGCGTTTGAGCTTCATCAATTAAAACAGAATCAACTTCATCAACTATACAGTAATTAAATGGTCTTAAAACAACGTTACTAATATTTAAAGCCATATTATCACGTAGATAATCAAAGCCTAATTCATTGTTTGTTACATATGTAATATCTGCATCATAATTTTTTTGTCGTTCAACTATACTCATGTTTTCTTGAATCAAACCTGTGTTTAATCCTAAAAATCTATATACTTGACCCATTGAGACTTGATCTCGATTTGCTAAATAATCATTTACTGTTACAATATGAACACCTTTTTTTGTTAGACCATTTAAATATGCAGGTAAAGTTGCGACAAGGGTTTTCCCTTCGCCTGTTTTCATTTCAGCAATTTTCCCACTATTTAAAACTAATCCACCAATTATTTGAACATCAAAATGACGTAATCCTAATGTTCTAATACTAGCTTCTCTTGTTAACGCAAAAGATTCACTAATAAGAGCATTTAAATTAAGATCTTTTTTATATTTATTTTGTAATTGAATAGATTTTATTCTTAATTCAGCATCAGTTAATAATTTTAAATTAGTTTCTAACAAATTTATTTCATTAACGAATACTTGATACTCGTCAATATTTGAATTTTTTTGTAATAAATTTTTTAGCATTACTATTATTTTTAGATTAGACTACAATATTTACACGTTTATGAGTTGAATCTTTATGATCAAATTTTACAATTCCATCTTTTAAAGCAAATAGAGTAAAATCTTTTCCACATCCTATGTTTAAACCAGGTTTAAAATTCATTCCTCTTTGTCTAACAATAATACTACCAGCTTTAACTAATTGACCGCCAAATTTTTTAACTCCTAAACGTTGAGCATTTGAATCACGACCATTTTTTGTACTACCTGCACCTTTTTTATGAGCCATATTTAATAAATCCTTATTTTTAATTTAAATAATGTTAATATCTTCAATTAAAACACGAGTTAAATCTTGTCGATGCCCTTGTTTTTTTCTAGTTTTTTTCTTTGGTCGCATTTTATAGACTATTTTTTTAGTATCACGTAAGTGTTCTAAAATTTTTCCCTTTATTTTAACAGTTTCTAAATACGGTTTACCTATTAATATAGTTCCTTCATCATTGACTAATAAAACTCGGTTTAATATAATTTCTTTTCCTATTTCAGTTGGAATTCTATTTAAGTCATAATATTTTCCTTTTTCAATCCAAAATTGTCTACCACTAACCTCTACTATTGCATATTTCATAATTTTATTAAGATTTTTAAAAATAACTTTACTAAAGTGCCTTTCATCTTATTTTACTAAAATGATTTTTAGTAAGTCAAATAATTTAGAACTGTACATTCAATTAGATAAATTTTTTAAAATCAATAACTCATTATGAAAAAACTCTAATGCTTTCGAACGATAAATATCTTTATTTGTAATTATTGATAATGTTCTAGTTATTCTAATATTTTCAATATTAATAATTTCAACAGTTTTTAATTCAATCTCTTTTTCAATTGCTGAAGATGAAACAAATGCAGCACCCAAGCCTAAACTAACCGCCGTTTTTATTCCTTCTATAGAATTTAATTGCATAACAATATTAAACTGTTTAGTTTCAATATCATTCTGTATTAAAATATTATCAATAAATTTTCTAATTGTAGACGTAGAATTTAATGTAATAAAGTTTAAGTGATATAAATCATCTTTATTTATTTTTTTTTGTTTTTTAAGTGCAAATGGATGAGATTTGGGTATAATTAAAATTAATTCATCTTCAACAAATTTTTCAATTTCTAAATTCTTTTTTAATTCTTCCGGAACGTCACCACCTACGACAGCAATATCAATTTCGTGATTTAAAACTTTTTTAGATATTATTCTGGTAGAGTCTACTTGAACTTTAATGTTTATTTGAGGATAATGTTGTGCAAATAAAGCCAAAACTCTTGGCATTAAATAAGTTCCAATCGTTTGACTTGCACCTACTGTTAAATTACCACGGTCACCATTTTTTACATCATTTAGTGCTCTACAACTTTCTTCACACAATGCTAATATTCTTTCTGAATAATGTAAAAAAACTTTACCTGATTCGGTAAAAGATAATTTATTATTTTCACGGTTTAATAAAATTATTCCTAAACGATTTTCTAATATTTTAATTTGTTTACTTAAAGAAGGTTGTGAAATGAATAATGTTTCTGCAGCTTTTGTAAAACTTTTTTCAGTAGCAACGGCTTTTAAAATTCTTAATTGTTGTAGAGTAAAAGGAAGAATCATGTTCTTAAATATTATTTTATTATTCGAAAATTCTCGAAACTATAAAAATTTTTATTTAAATTGAAAATTGCGGATGGAGAGACTCGAACTCTCAAAACAAAAGTTACTAGGACCTAAATCTAGCGCGTCTGCCAATTTCGCCACATCCGCTTATAGTAGATTTTTTAAATTTTTAAATCTAGAATGCAGATTTAAAAATTTATTCTTCTATATATAGACTATATATAAAACTTGTTGGTTTACCTTGTAAAACAGATTTTGCTAACGATAAAGATTTTTTGGCTGCTTGACTAGCTTTATTTTTCCATACAGCTTTACGACTTCTTGTCTTAGTTTTTGAAGTTCTTTTTTTGGGTACTGCCATTTTAATTTTTGAAATAAGTAATAACACTTACGTTATTATAAAAAAGAAACAAGTAAAAATCAAATAATTTTTACTTGTTTCTATATTAAGGCTATTTATTGCCTTATTAACGTGAACTTGA
>Ga0169931_10001440_pt1 | contig 39291 bp, 30 predicted proteins | sample Kivu_15m_20L_FD_129675 | JGI IMG/M metagenome (GOLD analysis project Ga0169931, IMG submission 129675) | Freshwater microbial communities from Lake Kivu, Western Province, Rwanda to study Microbial Dark Matter (Phase II) - Kivu_15m_20L... | ecosystem: Environmental > Aquatic > Freshwater > Lake... | reverse complement strand
TCCTTGGTGAGGAACATCGCGGTGATCATGCGCAGGCGGTTGTGCATGAGGCCGGTCTGCAAAAGCTGACGCATGCCGGCATCGACCATCGGGAAGCCGGTGGTGCCGGTGGCCCAGCGCTGGAAATCAGCGTCCGTGCCGGGCCAGGGCAGGCCGCGCCAGTCGGGATTGAACTCGTGCTCGAAGACCTCCGGGTAGAACCACAGGATGGCGAAGTAGAACTCCCGCCACGCAAGCTCCTTGATGTAGGTGCTGGCTTTTTCGACGGCCGCGCAGCGGGAATACAAGTCGCGGATGCCGATGAGGCCGTAACGCAGATCCTGGCTGAGCAGGGAGGTCGTCTGGCCTGCGGGGGTGTTCCGATTCGCGGTGTAGCCTTTCAAGATGCCGCCTTCGATGAAGTGCTTCATGCGCTCGCGCGCTGCACGTTCGCCCGCAGACGGAATGTGCGCGGTGGGAGCGGACAAGCCCCAGTGGGCGAGCGTGGGCAGCGGCAGGCTGGTAATTTTCTCATCCGCTTTCGCTCCCAGCGAGGTCACGCGGGGCAGGGGAGCCGCCTTGTCGAGCCCAAGCCAGTTCTTTGAGTAGGGTGTGTAAACGCGATACGGCTGCCCGGCACCCGTGAGGACCGATTCAGGGGCATGCATGACGCTGTCATCAAATCCACGGCACTCGATGCCGAGACGCGTGCAGAGCGCCGCGATCTTCTTCTCCATCTCGCGGCCGTAGGGATCGTAGTCGCGGTTGAAGTAGATCGCTCCGGCCTGTGTCTCGCGGACGAGGCGCTCCAGCTCGGTCTCCGCTCTGCCACAACGCAGAATGAGGCGGCTACCGAGGGTTTCGACGTTCTTGGCGAGCGATTCGAGATTTCCGCAGAGGAACTGCTGGCGGTTCGGGCCGGTCCAGCCATGGCTGCCCTTCCAATCGCTCAGCACATACACCGGGATGACCTGGTCGGCATTTTTTGAGGCATGATGAAGCGCGGTGTTGTCGCTGAGACGCAGATCGCGGCGGAACCAGTGCAGGATGGTCTTGGGCATGAGAGGAAATGATGGGCAGAGCAGACACGATACGGTCAGCATCCGACAAAAGGCGATGCAAAATCTGGCAGCATCGACCATCAGGGCTCACGCATGAAATGGAGAAGTGTTGATGGTCTCTAACGCGAATCCAAGCCAAATGGGCCGCGAATAACCACGAATAGGGTTTTATCGTCCCATTCGAGGGCATTCGCGGATCATTCGGTTTTACATTTGTGTTGAAAAAAATGAGCCTCTGCAGACTTGGCGCTCTTCAAAGGCAGGTTTTGCCTTCGAGAGCCATGATTTGAGATGATTTTGGTGCGTAAACCCTGATCGGCCATCAGGTTCGTGATGAATATTCCGCTTGGCTGCCGTTACTAGAAGCATCGTATCTCCAACCAACCCCCGCTCACTTCCGCCCATGCCTGCGCATTCGCCCGAAACCGACGCACCCAAGTCTCTCACCGCTGCCTGGATCGCCGCGATTGTCATGTTTGTGGTCTTCCTGCTGGGTCTGCTCATTTTTCCACCGCTGTATGAGGCCCCGAAGGTTGAGCCTTCCAGCACGGTGCTCTTCTTCGGGAGGTTTCATCCGATCCTGCTGCACCTGCCGGTGGGAATCCTGGGGCTGCTGTGCTTGTTTGAGCTGATCTGCTCCACTCAGCGCGGGGAAAAGAAATTTGGCGAGGCTTCGCTGCTCATGCTCATCGTCGGCTGCGCTGGGGCTTTGCTGGCCGTGTTTGCAGGCATCATGCTTTCACGTGAGGGCGGCTACACGGGTGGCAATTTCAGCCTGCACCAGACCATGGGACTCATCGGCACAGCGGGTGTGCTGGTCTCACTCGCCGTGCGCATCGTCGCGATGGGGCGCCACAGCGCCGAACTGCTGAATGCCTACCGGGCTGTCTATTTCATCAGCTTCGGCATCATGGGCCTCGGTGCGCATTTCGGCGGCAATTTGAGCCATGGCAGCAAATTCCTCGTCCAGCATGCACCTGAGTGGTTCAAGGGACCGATGGTCGGCATGGAGAAGGTGTTGCTCGGCCTTGTCGAAAAGCCGAAGGAGGAAAAAATCGAGGAAAAGACCCCAGAGCCTCCCAAAGCCGTCGAAGCACCCGCCAAGGCTCCGGAAGTCGTTGCCAAGGCGAATCCTGACCCGGCTCCCATGCCGCCACCGACTCCCGCTCCGCCCGCCAGCACTGAAAAACTGGTCTTCCAGCACCTCATCTTGCCGATTTTCGAAGCGAAGTGCAACAAGTGCCACGGCGAGGAAAAGCAGAAGGGTGAGCTGCGTCTCGACACCTTTGAGTTCACGATGAAGGGCGGCGAGGAGAGCGGCGATAAAAACATCGTGCCCGGCAAGCCGGACGACAGCGTCACCGTTCAACTCATCAGCTCTGCGGAGGATGAGGACGGCCACATGCCTCCCGAGGGCAAGGACCAGCTCACGAAGGAGGAAACCGCGCTGATCAAGTGGTGGATCCAACGAGGAGCCAGCAACACGCAAAAACTCGACCTCGCCGCCGTTCCTGCCGAACTCAAGGCCGCCGCCGAGGCCATCGCGAAATGACGAATGGCGAATTCAGAATGACGAAAGAATGTCCAAATGATCGATGACGAAACCTGCTTCACATCGCCGTATCACCACCTGCCTTCCTTTTCGGTTCATTCGTCATTCGCCATTCTGATTTCGTCATTGCCTACTCATTGCCCTCCGCTATCCGCTTTCTCATGAAACCCACCACCTACCTCCTCGCCCTGGCGCTCGCCATCACCGCGCACGCCGCTGACGACAAAAAAGCCGCTGATCCTGCCGTCGAGGCCGCCCTGCAGAAAGTGAACGCCACCGGCGCTTCGCTGATGCCCGTCGCCGCCGATGCCAAGGCTTATCGCTTCACCGCGCTCAATGTCGCCAAGGAGTTTTCGGATGTTGGGCTCGATGCGCTCGCTCCCATCGCGGACAAAATCGCCTCCCTCGACCTCGCCCGCACCAAAGTCACGGACGCTGGTCTCGCGAAACTTTCAGCCATGAAGGGTCTCAAGGAGCTGCATCTCGAAGGCACGGCTGTCGGTGATGCGGGCCTCGATCATCTCAAAGCGTTGGCTGAACTGGAATATCTCAATCTCTACGGCACGAAAGTCACGGATGCAGGGATCGCCAAACTGGCTTCCCTCGGCAAGCTGAAGGCGCTCTACCTTTGGCAGAGCGGCGTCACCAAGGCCGGGGTCGCCGCGTTGAAGGGCAAGCTGCCCAGCGCTCATATCAACAACGGTTGGAGCGCTGAGGATGATGCCAAACCTGTCGCCGTGGCCGCGGCGGCACCGGCAGCGACCGCGCCCGCCGCTGCGAAGCCTGCTGCACCTGGGGCCGCCAAACCAGCCGCGCCTGCACCCGCGCCGGCCGCTGGTGCGAAACTCGATGCCGCCATTGCCGAAAAGGCGGTCGTTTATCGCGATGTCATCGCCCCGATCATGGCGGCGAAGTGCGTGAGCTGTCACGGCGAAGAAAAGAAGAAGGGCAAACTTCAGCTTCATGACTATGCAGCCATCATGAAAGGTGGCGGCGATGGTGCCACGACGGTCATTGCCAAGAACAGCAAGGAAAGCCTCATGCTCGTGCGTGCGAACCTGCCCACCGATGACGATGAACACATGCCGCCGAGCGATGAACCGCAGCTCACGAAGGAAGAAGTCGCCATCCTGAAGTGGTGGATCGAGACCGGTGCCTCGGACACTGCTACCGTGGCCGCATCGAAGCCCACCGCCGATGTCGAAGGTGCTCTGGCCGTTCTTCTCGCCAAGGGCCTGCCGAAAGTCGCCGCGCCTGCAAAGGTTGTGAAGCCCAAGCCTGCAGCTCTCACTGATGCGGAGAAAAAACAGGTCGCCGAAGTCAGTGCAAAGATGCAGGCGCTCAACGCCTCGCTCATGCCGCTCGCGCAGGACACTGAGCAGCTCCGCCTCGGCGTCATCAATGCCGCTGACAAGTTTGGCGACAAAGAACTCGCCCTGCTGGTCCCGATTGCCAAACACATCGTGTGGGTCGATCTCGCCCGCAGCCAGATCACCGATGCCGCGGCCGATACGCTGGCTCAAATGACCAATCTGGAGCGCCTTCACCTCGAAAACACCAAGATCAGCGATGCTGGACTCGCCAAGCTCGCCGCGCTGCCGAACCTCGAATACCTCAACCTTTACGGTGACAAGGTCACGGACGGCGGCATTGCCAAACTGGCGGCCGCGAAGGGCTTGAAGAAGCTTTTTGTCTGGCAGACCGGTGTCACCCAAAATGGCGCGAAGGCGCTCGAAGGCCAGCTTCCCGGCGTGAAGGTCAATGTGGGCCTCACTGAGGCCGAAATTGCTAAATTGACCGCTCCACCGCCCGCGCCCCCAGCCCCGCCGCCTGCTCCTGCGAAAAAGGAAGAACCGAAAAAGGCGGATGCAAAGCCTGCCGCTCCTGCCGCCGGCAGCGACGTCATCAAGACGGCGATGAAGACCCATCACAAGCCAGATGACGCGCTCTGCAAGAAGGTCAGCGGCGGAACGGCGACCGATGCGGAGCTCGGCACGATCCTCAAAGTTTATCAGGACATGTGCGCCGCCACACCGCCAAAGGGTGACAAGGACGCCTGGGTCGCCAAATGCCAGGCTCTCATCGGGGCCGTGAAAAAGATCCAGGCCAAGGACGCCACCGGTGTCGCGGCCTACAAGGCGGCCGTGAACTGCAAAGCCTGCCACACGGATCACAAGGGCTCGTAAAAGCGGAGGCCAGCGCCCTAGGCTTTCTATGGCAACGAATCGTTGCCCAGTCACATCTTCGTTTCCCGCGCAGGCGTATCTTCGTGGCGGAATTGATGGATGCTGCTAAACATCCCGCCCCCTCATGCGTTCCTCCACGATGAAATCCACCCTCCACTGCTGCGCGGTCCTTTCGTGCAGCCTTTTTTCCGCCTCCTGCGACCGCCTCGGAGAGCGCGAGGCCATCACCGAGTCGCGAGAGATTTCCAGCCATGCTCCGAAGCCCAATGTGGACATTCCGAGCGCCACACGGTTCTTTGATGACGCGAAAGAGGAACAGCAGCAGCGCCCCGATTTTCGCAGCCTGCTGACTTGGACCATTCCTGAGGGCTGGAGTGAAAACACCACGCCTGACCCCATGGGCATGCGTCTGCTCGACCTGCGCTTCGGACCTGGCAAGGAGGGCGAGTGTTACATCTCCCTGATGCCCGGCTCCGCGGGCGGTCTCGAAGCAAACGTGAACCGCTGGCGCACTCAGATGGGCCAGCCAGCCTACACGCCCGATGAAATCACGAAGCTACCGAAGAAACCCTTCTTCAACCGCGAGGCGACCTTTGTGGCCTTTGACGGCGACTTCAAAGGCTTCGGTGCCGAGGCGGCGAAGACCGGCTACCGCATGCTCGGCATCATCCATAGCGCCGAACAAGCCACCATCTTTGTGAAGCTCACCGGCCCGAAGGCGCTGGTGGACCAGAATGCGGCGGCGTTCGACGCCTTCTGCCAGTCGATCAAACCGAACCTGCCGCAGCAATGACGAAACCAGAATTCAGAATGACGACTAAAGGTCCTATGACGAAGCCCGAGTGGCTCGCGTTCGTCAGTCGGGCTTCGTCATTCATTCGTCATTCGTCATTGATACGCTTCGCTTCCCTCCGGGCTCATTTCAGTCGTCTGTCTCGCTTCGCTCGGCTCTGATTTCGTCATTTTCATGCCCTCTTCGACTTCCCACCCCCTATCGCGCCTCATCGCGTTTCTCTCCAGCTTCGGTCTTGCCACCATCGTGCTGGCGTTGCTGCTGCTCATCACCTTCCTTGGCACGCTCGAACAGGCGGAACATGGACTTGTGGCCAGTCAGGCGCGTTACTTTGAGTCCTTCTTCGTGGATCGCATCGATGTGGCGGCTTGTTTGCGAGCGCTTGCGATCGTGGACCTCGGCAATTTCACCTTGCCGCTCTACATTCTCCCCGGCGGCTACACGTTGATGGCGGTGCTGTTCGTGAACATGTTTCTCGGCGGCATCATCCGCATCCGCAAGTCGCCGAAGACCATCGGCGTCATCATCTCGCACTTCGCCATCCTGTTCATGATCGCCGCGGGCGCGGTGAGCTACCATTTCGCGGTCGAGGGCAACATGAGCCTCCGCGAGGGCGAGACGAGCGATGAGTTTCTGAGCTTCCACGATCGCGTCATCGAGATTGAGAAGGTGCAGACGGATGAAAAAGCCAAGCGCAGCGTGCTGGTGATCGACCAATCGAAATACAACGACCTCTCCGCAGGCAAGGGACGCACCTTCACGCACGAAAGCCTGCCTTTTGATCTCATGATCACCGGTTGGAAGAAGCATGCGCAGCCGAAACCGGACCGCGATGGCTCCCGGAGCGATGCGATTGACGGTTACTACATTCAGGAGGTGAGCACCCTCGACGAGTCCGGTGCTGCGATGGCGGATGAGCAACTCGCCAGCGCCTGCGTGGCTATTGTGAAGGACAAAAAGACGGGTGAGGAGCAGAAGGGCATCCTCTGGGAGTTCGCCGCCGCACCGTGGACCGTGACCGTAGGCAGTGACAAGTATCTACTCTCCCTCGTTCACCGCACCTACAAGCTGCCCTTCGCCATCAAGCTCGACAAGACTGAGCAGGAGAAACACCCCGGCACCGAACGGGCGCGTCGCTTCACCAGTTGGGTGACCAAGTTGGAGGATGGTCGCGAGGAAAAGCGAGTCATCACCATGAACGAGCCTGTGCGCAGTGAAGGCTTCGCCGTCTTCCAGCAGACCTTTGACGACGGTACCCGCAGCGGCAGCGGGGTGAAGAGCAGCGGCTTCCAAATCGTGGAAAATCCCTCCGACCATTGGCCGCTCATCTCCTGCATCATCGTCGCGGAGGGCCTGCTGCTGCATTTCCTCATGATGCTGGCCCGCTTCATCAAAGTGAACCCGTGGGTCTTCTCCCTCAGCATCATCGTTGCCTTCAACGCCGCCTTCTTCATCGCGATGTGGAAGCTGCTTTAACCTCAATCAAGCCCTCTCAAGCCATGAAACGCCTTCTTTTGCTTCTCACGCTCGCTGTGGCGAATCTCGCGCCAGCAGCAGATCTGCCGCCGCTCGATCTTTTCCGTGACAAAGAGGTCGTGGAGACCTTCGCCTCCATTCCCGTGCAGGAATCGGGACGCATCAAGCCGCTGGAGAACATCGCCAGCTACCGTCTGCTGCGTTTTCGGGCACGGCGGAGCATCTGGCTCACCGAAAACGGTGAAATGGATGGCAAGCCGATCACCGATCCAGCCACGCAGAAGCCCATCGTGAAGGACGGCGACAAGAACGTGAAGCTCAGCGCCACCGAGTGGCTTCTGATGAGTTGGTTCCGACCGGATATCGCGAGACTCGTGCCGCTCTTTAAGGTCGATAACTCCTCTGCGGTCACCGAACTGGGACTCACCGCAAAGGCGAAGCGGGATCAATACACCTTTGCCGAGATCGAGCCGGCCCGGCAGACGCTGATGGAGAAGATGAGTGAATACCGCGAGCTTCCCCCGAAAAAGCAGACACCGGAGCAGCGCATGATCGTGCAGCTCGCTGCGAACTTCCTCGACTACGAAATGATCAGCGGACACTTCGATTTCATCCGCTCGCCTGTGGGTGAAAAAGCCGATCAACTGCCCGCTGGCATCGAAAAACCCGTGCGCCTCTCGAAGAGCCTCAACCCGCTCGCCAATGCCGTGCGGACCACAGGTGGTCCGCCGATGCAAATCCCATGGTTTCGCGATTTCGGCAAAGGCGCGCTCGGCGCGATGATGAGCGGCAATGCCGAGCAGCAACTCCGCATTTTCCCCCCAGCACCGAAAGCCGACGATGTCTGGAGCGGCCCCGGCGAGACGATCTTCGGTGCCATCAACGGCGAAAAAGAAGTCGCTCCCGATCAGCTCGCCTGGCTGGCAGCTTATGAGGAGGTCTATCTGGCCCTGCCGGATGCTGCGAAGTTCAAGAGCGCCTCAAAAGCGTTACTCACGAAGATTCAGGATGCCGCCAAGGCTCGCAACGAAGGGCAGTTCGTCGCTTTGGAACGCCATTCGATCAAAGCGGACTACTTCTTCTATGCGCAGTGGATCTTTCTCGTCGGTTTTGTGGCCGTGGCGCTGTCGTGGATCGCTCCGGGATCGAAATTGGAGAAGTTCACCAAGATCGCCGCGTGGCTGCTGCTGGCCATCGCGACGGGTTACGCCGTCATCGGTGTTATCGTGCGCTGCATCATCATGCAGCGTCCTCCCATCACCACGTTGTATGAGACCATCCTCTTCATCGGCGCTTCGGTGGCATTGTTTGGCCTGATCGCTGAATGGATCACGAAACGCGGTCTCGGACTGCTCGTGGCTGCGGTGGGCGGCACGGCCTGCATGTTCCTCGCCATTCAATTTGAAGCGAGCGAGGCCACGGACACGCTTCAGCAGCTCCAGGCCGTGCTGATCACGAACTTCTGGCTCTCCACCCATGTGCCGCTCATCAACCTCGGCTATGCCGCATGCATGGTCGCCGCACTGATTTCGATGATTTATTTCATTCAGCGGCTGTTTGGAAGAATCGGCCCCAAGTCCGATGAAGGCCGTTTTCTCACCCGGGTAGCTTACGGATTCATTTGCTGCGGCTTGTTCCTTGCGCTCGTCGGCACCGTGCTGGGCGGAATCTGGGCCAATTACAGTTGGGGCCGCTTTTGGGGCTGGGATCCGAAGGAGAACGGTGCGCTCATGATCTGCCTCATGTGCCTCGTCATCCTCCACGCCCGTCTCGGCGGCTACATCCGCGAAGTCGGCCTGCACAACTGCAACCTTATCCTCGGCTGCATCGTGGTGTTCTCCTGGTTCGGCGTGAATCAGCTCGGCGTGGGCCTGCATGCCTACGGCTTCACGGATGGCACCTGGCCAAAGATTTACGGCTTCTGGATCAGTCAGATGGCCCTGCTGGCGTATGGCCTGTGGCTCGTGTGGGCGGAAAAGTCCTCAACCACCTCTGACAAAGCGGACGCCGCGGCCGTTGCTCACGCGGAAGCGTGATCAATCCGACTTTTTGTAGGCAATGATGCCTTGCGCGATGCCTTCGGCGATGCGTTTGCGAAACTCGCCGGTCATCATGCGCGCTCGTTCGCTCGAATTGCTGACAAAGCCGCACTCGACGAGCACGGCGGGATTTTTGGTGGTGGCGCGGATGACGTGGAAGTTCGCGCTCTTGACGCCGCGACTGCTCATGCCGCTGCGCTGAACAAGGTAAGCCTGGATGTAGGCCGCAAGCATGTAGCTGTTTGAAAAGTGGTAATACGTCTCTGCACCTGAACCGCTGCCGCCACGGTTGTAGTTGTAGTGAATGCTGACAAAGATGGCTCCGCCTTTGCTGTTGCCGAGAGCCGAGCGGTCTTGAAGCGGGATGAAAACGTCCCGGCTGCGTGACATGATGACCTTCAGACCTTCTTTCTTTAGCAATTGCTCCACCCGGCGCGCCGTATCGAGCGCCAGATGTTTTTCATACACATAGCCGATTGCCGCGCCGCGGTCGTGGGCTCCATGGCCTGGGTCGAGAATGACGGTGTCGAAGGCAGTAGCTTTGGAGATCCAGACGAACATCACCACCGCAATTCCAACGACGCTTTTGACAAAGCGCTTTGATCGAAGGGGGTAGGGAACTCGGTTCGGCATTTTCAAAAAAGGAAGGAGGAGGATTTGTGTGAGGAGACTGTAAGCAGGATGCCGTCAAAGGCTCAAGTTTTTTGGCCCTAAAATGGCCCGAGCGCAAAAAAGCCGCCGGACACTTTCGCATCCGGCGGCACAATCAATCGATGTAGGTCAAATCATGGCTGTCCAGGAAGTCCACCTGGCAGTCCGCCCGGCTGTCCAGGAAGCCCACCTGGCAGTCCGCCCGGTTGTCCAGGAAGTCCACCTGGCAGTCCGCCCGGCTGGCCAGGAAGTCCACCTGGCAGTCCACCCGGTTGCTGCATGTTGTTATAGCTGCCTCCCATCGCGGCTCCTGCGATCACCGCGGGAAGAACACGCTGTGGCGCACCTTGAGATGCCTGTGTGAAGGAATCCATGCCGCCGGCCATGACCTTCGGACCCACCGTGCCTCTTTTGCCATTGAGCTTCTCCACCTGAACACTGCCATCGTTGCGACCGATGATGACCTCAGCACCAGGCCATGTGCGGCCGGGTTTGATCTGACCGGCGATGTCCGCATTCCACTGCGGAGGCCAGCCGTAGGTGGCGGAGTTCTCATACACGAGAGGCATATTGCCCTGCGTGGCGTCGGTTTGGCCGGCGGTCATGGCCCAGTGGTTTTCACCCGGTGTGAGCGCCATGCCGAATCCTGGGGCCACGCCGATGTTGCCATCAGGGTTGTAGCCGGCAGGGCAGCCAAAGATGCGTTCATCAGCAACGATTTGTTCCTGAATCAGGAACCGGAAGGCATCATTCGCGGTTGCCGCGATCCCGCCAGTTTGGCTGTTCGTGACCGAGTCGGTGTACTGGCTGTTGTTATCTTTGGAGAACTGTTTGAGCGAGAGGATGATCTGCTTGCAGTTGTTGATGCCTTTGGATTGGTTGCCCATCTTCTGGATGCCGCTGTAGGCGGGCACGGCCAAACTCGCGAGAATCGCGATGATCGTGATCACCACCAGCAGCTCGATCAGAGTGAAGGCGTTGTTTCGTGTTGTTTTCATTTTATGAGTGCGTTTATGGGTTGGTTATGATGTTATTTGGACGAGGGATTTCTCCCACTTCCAGCTTGATTAGACCCAATCGACCTCCAAAAGGCGAGAAAAAAATCACGCCAGGGCAATGATGCTCACCTTGCCCTCCTGACAGAGCCGGAACACCTCTTCTTTGCCCAAAATCAACGTTTTGGATGCCTCCACGGCGATGAGGTCCACACCGGCAGCTGCTGCTGTCTGCACGGTTTCGGGCCCGACTACCGGCACGTCAAAGCGCATGTCGTGTCTTGGTTTGGATACCTTCACCATTGTCGCGCCGCCGCGACCGAGGGTGCCGCCGCGCTTCACAGCCTCGTTCGTGCCTTCAAAGGCCTCCACGGCCAAAACGGTGCCGTTTTTGACGACCACTGTCTGCCCGATATCGAGCCGGCTGCTCTCCTTCGCGATCTTGAAGCCATATTCGGCGTCCTCCTGACGCCGTTTCTTGATCTGTGGACCAGCGACATGCCCTGCGCCTGGCATGAGGTCTTCAAGGAAGGTCGTGGCAGGCAGCAGCGTGATGCCATCTTTCGCGAGTTCGTTGCCGATGGCTCCAAAGAGCGTCTCCGCATTCCGCTGCTTGAGCTTCGCCATCATGATGAGCGTGCGCAGGTCCGGTCGCAGGTCGAAGAGGTTCTTCGGCGCGATCTGGCCCACCATGACGGTCTGCTTGACGCCCTGCTTCTTGAAAAACGAGATCATCTTCCCGAGCTGCCCCACGCGGAACCACTCAATTGCATCCACTATGCCAGCGAGCTCGGGCTTCGTCTCATTGGTAAAGGCCGCCGCGACGAGCTTCTTCACGCCTGCCTTCCGCGCCGCATGGACAAACGTCTCCGGATAGATGCCGTTTCCGGCAATGAGGGCAACGCAGTCGAGATTCACAGTCATCGGTCAGATAGAAAATTTGGGGCACTGTCCCATGAAGGCGCGTGGATTGTCCCAGGCGACGCGTTGGATCATTTCGGGGGTCCAGCCGCGGATGCGCATGGCTTGCATGGTCTTGGGGACGGCGAGGGGGTCGCTGACGCCCCAGTCGCAAGCACTGTTCATCCAGATGCGCTCAGCGTGGCGGTGCTCCAGCATGTCGATGGCGCGGTGTGGGGTGCATTTGCTCTCGGGATAGAGGGTGATGCCAGCCCAGAAGCCGTGGTCGAGCACGTGGTCGATGGTGTGCTCTTCGACGTGGTCGATGATGACGCGCTCGGGCTTGATCTTGGAGAAGTTTTTCAGCGCCTGGACGATGAGGTGGGTGCCTTTGAGCTTGTCCTCCAGGTGCGGGGTGTGGATGAGCACGAGCTGGTCGTAATCCTGCGCGACTTGCAGATGGCGCTCGAAGATGGCGAGTTCGTTGCGGCTGTTTTTGTTGAGGCCGATCTCGCCGATGCCGAGCACGCCGGGTTTGTCGATGAACTGCGGGATGAGGGCGATAACGTCCTCGGCGAGCTTGAGGTCCTCGGCTTCCTTCGGGTTGATGCAGAGCCAGCAGAAGTGCTTGATGCCGAACTTCGCGGCACGCTTCGGCTCATACTCGGTGATCTGGCGAAAGTAGTCGTGAAAGCCGTCGGCGCTGGCGCGGTCAAAGCCGGCCCAGAACGCGGGCTCGCAGATGGCCTGGCAGCCGGCGAGTGCCATGCGCTCGTAGCAATCCGTGGTGCGGCTGACCATGTGGCCGTGGGGTTCGATGTAATTCATCCCTGGGAGTTCCAAGTTTCAGGTTTAAAGTTTCAAGTTCATGCCTTGTGAGCGCCGATGGCGCCTTGCATGGTGGCTTTGGCGATGGGTTCGGTGCTGGGGTCGCTGAAGCTCAGCAGCACGTCTTTGGCACGCTGCGGTTTGTCTTGAGAGAGAAGCGTGAGGGCGTTTTTGAGGGCCTGGACGCGGAAGTCGCCGTCCTGACCGGCTTTTTGGACGCGATCGAGAAAGGCGGCGAGGTCGATGAGCTTCGAACGCGAGTCCATGAAGCCGAGATCGACCAGATTGACGGAGGTTGGGGGTGTCCAATCAGGCATGAGGGCAGACTAGACGGGGCATTTCGGGCCGCAACCGTGGGAATCGTTGCGCCCGCGCCGTGGCACGCCATCGTAAGGCAGCAATGTCCGACCTGACCCCCGACGAACTGCGCCGCTATGCGCGTCACCTCGCGATTCCCGAATTCGGGATCGAGGGGCAGCGTCGGCTCAAGGCGGCGCGGGTGCTGTGCATCGGCGCGGGCGGCCTGGGGTCGCCGATCACGATGTACCTCGCGGCGGCGGGCATCGGCGGGCTTGGCCTCGTGGACCCGGATGTCGTGGAGGTGACCAATTTGCAGCGGCAGATCCTCTTTGGACAAAAGGACCTCGGTCGGAAGAAGCTCGAAGCAGCCCGCGAGCGTCTGCTGGACATCAATCCGCATCTGGATGTGCAGATTTATCCCGAGCGATTCACCGCCGAGAACGCGATGCGCATCGCCGCCGACTACGATGTGATCATTGACGGCACGGACAACTTCCCCACCCGCTACCTGAGCAACGACGTGGCCGTGTGGCTCAAAAAGCCGAACGTGTACGGCAGCATTCTGCGCTTTGACGGGCAGGTGGGCGTCTTCGCGCCGCATCTCGGTGCACCGTGCTATCGCTGCATGTGCCCGCAGCCACCGCCGCCGGGTCTCGTGCCATCGTGTGCGGAAGGCGGCGTGCTCGGCGTGCTGCCGGGCCTCATCGGCGCGATGCAGGCGCTGGAGGCCATCAAAATCATCACCGGCATCGGCCAGCCGCTGCTCGGCAAACTTCTCCATCTCGACACGCTGAGCATGCGCTTCCGCACGCTCACGCTCCGCCGCGATCCGGATTGTCCGGTATGCGGCAACAACCCCACCATCACCCAACCCATCGATTACGAGGGCTTCTGCGGCATCCCCAAATCCCCCGCGGCAGCTCCCGACATGCCAGCCATGACCGTCCACGAACTCAAAGAGCTCCGCGATGCCGGAGACGACCACTTCCTCCTCGACGTGCGCGAGCCGCACGAGCAAGCCATCTGCCGCATCGGGGGCGCCACGCTCATCCCGCTCGGTGAGCTCGAAAACCGACTCGGCGAGCTGCCGAAGAACAAACGCATCCTCATTCACTGCAAAAGCGGCGGTCGTAGCGCCCGCGCCGTGAGCCGCCTGCGCGAGCTGGGCTTCAACGACGTGTGGAACGTGTCCGGCGGCATCATCGCCTGGGCACGGGAGATTGATAACCAAATGGCGGAATACTGATGCAAAACGAAACCCACTGGCTCGATGACTTTCTGCCCCTGATGCGCTGCCCTGACACGTATCAGCCTTTGCGCCGTGCCACGGCGGAGGAATGTGCGAAATGGAGCGTCTCAGCCGCCCTGACGACGCAAGATGGAAGCCAGCAGTTCACCATCGACGACGGCATCCCCATTTTGCTGCCCCGCGTCTCCAGGTGAGGGTGTTTTCTGCAGCGCAAACGACAGGATTTGCTCGGCATGGGTGATGGGCAGCGAGTAGTGGCCGTCGATGTCCGACCAGTGGGTGGTGGCGGAGGGAGTGAGTGAGGCGATGCGCTCCGTGTAGGTCCAGGCGATGTTTTTGTCCTGCCGTCCGTGCCAGAAGCGGATGGGGAAGTTGATCTGGCTGACTTCAAATCCCCATTCGCTGAGATAAATGTCCGCGTCCGCGATGACGTTGCGAGCCCCTCGGTTCAGGGCTCCAAGGGTGGCATCACGCACGACGTCATAAATGCCGGGCAGCTGGAGGACGCGGCGATCTTCCTCGCCGAGCAGCTTCATCAGCCAGCGCAGTGGCGCTTTGGTGGGCGAGCCTTTCGCGATCATTCCACCGAGACGCAGCACCGCGCCGAGAACCGTGGGAAAGTAGTGCCTCAACTGGATCATGACGCGGTAGAGCCAGAACATGTCATGATCTCCAAGAAACTTCAGCGGCGGCGCTCCGCAGATGATGGATGCGGAGAGGAGTCGCTTGTGAAGCTTCAACGCGGTGACCAGGACATACGGGCCTCCGCCGCTCCAGCCGAGCACATGATAGTTGTCCGCTCCCACATGTGCCGCGAGTTGCTCAAGCGTGTGCGGCCAGTCATCCAGCGAGCGGTGGGGCTGAAAATCCGAGAGACCGATGCCGGGCCGATCTGGGCAGATGAGCCGGATGCGATGCTTCTTGGCGGGCTCGTCGAACAGCGAGCCCTGGACATGCGAAGAGGGCCAGCCGTGAAAGTAAAACATCACCTCGCCGCGCGGATCTCCATACTCGGCGTAGCCCAGCTTGAGGCCGTTCGAGAGGGTGATCGTCTTTTCAGGCATGCGGGGGCGGAGTGTGGCGTTTCACGGCATGCCTTCAAGCGCCTTCTCACCCAGCCAGGGCTTGTGGGACGGGGCATGCGAACCGCGCAGGCCAAACTGCTTCACCGCTTTTTCCTGCAAATGAGCCACCGCTTCCTCCACCGAGTCCGTCCACTTGATCAAATCCAGATCCTCCGGGCTGATCGTTGCTCCTTTGAGCATGTGATCCATGAACTGGCGCATTTCTGCCCAGAAGTCGTTGCCCATGATGACGATGGGGAAGTTTCTCAGCTTCCGCGTCTGGATCAGTGTCAGCGCCTCGAACATCTCGTCCATGGTACCAAAGCCTCCGGGCATGATGATGAAGCCGTAGCTGTATTTGATGAGCAGCGTCTTGCGCACAAAGAAATGCTCCATTGTCACCCAGCGGTCGAGATAGGGATTGTGGCTCTGCTCGAAGGGCAGGCGGATGTTGCAGCCGACGCTGCGTCCGCCCACATCCTTGGCGCCACGATTGGCCGCCTCCATGATACCTGGCCCGCCGCCGGTCATAACAGTGAAGCCCATTTTGGCCACGGCGGCACCCGTGGCTCGTGCGAGGCGATAATGCTCGTGATTCTCGTCGAATCGGGCAGAACCGAAGACCGTGATGCACGGCCCCACGAAATGCAGCGCTCGAAAGCCGTTCATGAAGTCCTTTGCCACGCTCCAGAGCAGCTGTAGGTCGCGCAGACGACGGTTTGGGCCGCCAAGAAGCGCCCGATCTTCGAGCTGGCTGCAAAATTGCTCGTCAGCGCGGATTTCCTCGGGGGTGACTTTGACGATGGGGGCGCTGGTCATCGTAGCTCCGGGTTCGGGTTCCCGGTCAAGAAGTGGGGATGCAGGCATGGTGGGTTTGAATTTCTTTGAAGGCAATCAACACGGTTTTGTTCACTGCGGAACTCACTTTGTTTGTGCGAGGGCAAAAAGAAAAGCCCGCAGGATCGACCTGCGGGCTTCAGACATAGAATGCTTGGGGCCAATCTTAGGCGGCTGCAGCGGCAGGTTCGTCTTGCTGGGGAGCGGAGGAGTCGCCATCACCGCGGGTGTTCGGCTTGGCACCGCTGAGTTGCAGCGGACGGCCCATGAAATCCTTGCCGTTCAGCTCGGCGACGGCGCGACGCGCCTCGTCGATGCTGCCCATCGTCACAAAAGCAAAGCCCTTGGAGCGCTGGGTGCGGCTGTTCACCACGACCTCGGCATTGCGCACGCCACCGACACCATTGAAGAGCTCGAACAAGTCGCTCTCAGTGGCGTCATACGACAAATTGCCGACATAGAGACGATCGGTGGTGATTTCTGCCGGATTCACCGCAGGAGACTCGCGGCGCTGGCGCGGCTCGCGCTGCGGACGCGGAGCGGATTCATTGGCGGCCGAGGCAGGACGGTTCTGCGGCTGGGGGCGTTTTTTCGGGGCGGATTTGCCGAGCAGGCCGAAGGAGATGATGCTCAGGAACTTTTGCAGGCCGGAGGGAGGGGCTTCGCGGTTTTCACGCGACGGACGAGGACCGTCAGGACGAGGGCCACGACTGCGGTTGCGATTGCGGCGGCGGTTGCGATTTGGGTAATCGGACATGGGTTGCGTTGGCGTAGGGGTGGGTTGCGTTTTCGAGCAGGGCCGGGGTGCTGGGGGCGGCGGCGGGCGGGAACGGGCGGCATGCCACTTCCTCGACTCCGCGGCACGCGGCGGACCGCACTTGCGGCCAGCCACAGCACCACCACGGGCTGCTGCGGTTTTCAAAGCCGGGCCACGATGGCCCTGCGGGCTCAAAGAACCTTCCGGCGCACGTTGGGGGCGTGCCGGGAGTCACTTTCAGGCGTTCCGTCCAGTGGAACGTCTCCTTCAGCGCGGTCTGGGGTCGTAGATGGCGCATTTGGGAGATAAACACGGTCAAAGGGACGGATTCGGAGCGTTGGGGGACTCTGAAAACTGCGGCGCGACAGTAGAGCATGCAGGGGGGTGGTCAACCTCGAATCCCGGACCCGCGCTTGCCTCCCTGCCGCGACGCGGCATCATGCGTGCATGATCAAACCCGTCCTCTACGTCAAAACCGGTTGCCCCTGGTGTGATGAAGTGCTCGACTACCTCGACGCTCGCCGCATCGCCTATGAAAAAGTCACGGTCACGGGCAATCGGGAGGCCATGCAGGAGATGATTGACCTCAGCGGCCAGAGCAAGGCACCCACCATGGACTGGGATGGCGACGTCCTCGCCGACTTCGGTGTCGATGAGCTCGTGCCCTTCCTGCGCAAGAAAGGCGTCGCGGTCTGAGCAAAGTCGTCGTATCAATTTTCCTCCCGTCATGAAATCCCAACCCTCTCGCGCCTTCCTCGTCCCGATCGCTTTGATTCTCGCCGCAGTGGCCTTTCGTTACCTCAAGCTGGCAGGCCTCGTTCACCTGCCGTGGCTGGAGAACTTCTCGCCCTGGATGGCGCTGGCCTTCGCTGGCACGCTGGTGTTTCCGCAGCGTGTGTCGTTCCTGCTCATTCCTGCGCTGCTGTTTGTCATCGGCCTCGCGGCCACGGGATGGGGCGCGGTGCTGCACTGGGAGGCCGTCGCCGTTTACGGCTGCTTTGGCATCGTAGCATGGCTCGCCGCGCGCTTGCGTGGCAAAATCGGCCTCGTCGGCACGCTGCTCGGAGTGATCGGCTGCGGAATTGGTTTTTATCTCGTCACCAACACCGTCTCCTGGCTCGTGGATCCCACTTACGCGAAGAATCTCGCCGGATGGGTGCAAGCCCTCACCACCGGCATCGGTCTGCCGGGCCTCCAGCCCACGACGTGGTTCCTGCGCCAATCGCTGTTGAGTGACCTCGTCTTCACCTGCCTGCTCCTCGCCGCTTACAACACCGAAGCCGCCATCCGCCGCCAGCCATCCATCCCGGTGCTGCGTCCCGCCGTCGCGTAAGCGTCCGAGCATTGGCCTTTTTCGGTTCCGCCATACTCAGTGCTTCCAATTTCATGCGTGGTCTGAAGTTCATCCTTCTTACGGCACTACTGTCAGCCACCGCGTTTGGCGAAACGCTGCATGTTTACACCTGGGCCGACTACGTCAGCCCGGACGTGGTCAAAGAATTCGAGAAGCAGCATGCCTGCAAAGTCGTCATCGACACCTTCGACTCGAACGAAAGCATGTTCGCGAAGTTCAAGGCTGGCGCGACCGGCTACGACCTCGTGTTTCCCACCGCTTACATGATCCAGGTCATGAACGCGCAGGGCATGCTCGCGAAACTGGAGCACACGAAGATTCCGAACCTGCCGAACATCGACCCCGCCGTCCTCGCCAAGGTCACGGACAAGACGATGGAGCACAGCGTGCCCTACACCTTTGCCTATGCGGCCGTCGCCGTGCGCAAAGACAAGATCAAGGACGCCGAGGCTTCCTGGGCCATGTTTGACCGCCCTGCGCTCGCCGGACGTGTGACCTTGCTCGACGACATGCGCGAAAGCATCGGCGCGGCGCTCAAATCCCTCGGCCACAGCATCAACACCCGCGACGAGGCCCAGCTCACCGCCGCACGCGACGTGCTCATCCGCTGGAAGAAGAACATCGCCCGCTTCGACAACGAAGGCTACAAGGCTGGCATCGACTCCGCCGAGTTCCACCTCGTCCACGGCTACAGCGGCGACCTCTTCCAGGTGCAGATGGAAAACCCGAAGGTCGAAATCCTCATTCCCCGCGAAGGCGTGACCATCGGCTGCGACGAAATGGTCATCCCCAAGACCGCCAAACAGGTCGAACTGGCCCACGCCTTCATCAATTTCGTGCTCGATCCCGCCATCGCCGCCGAGAACATGGAGTGGATGGGCTACTACTGCCCGAACAAGCCCGCGCTCGACAAAGTCAGCCCTGAGTTCCTCAAGAATCCCGCCATCACCATTCCTACCGATGTGCAGGCCAAGTGCGAGTTGATCGAGGATCTCGGCCCTGATTTGGCGAAATACACAAAGGTCTGGGATGAGGTGAAAGCGGCGCGGTGAAAAGCCGTCATGACATTTGTTTATTCCTCGGTCTGACGTAGCCAGTTAAACCGCTGATAAGACGCTTATTTGACGCTGATGGCAGAAGATTGAATTAGCGTCTGATTAGCGTCAAATCAGCGGTTCAAAAATTCACGAAACGGCATCACGCCACTCGCAGCAGCACAAGCACCTTGCCAAACCGCGCTCCCCTTCGCAAAATTCACGCCGCATGCCTGATTCGCACCCGCCCAGCACTCCACGCCAGACCTGGCAGCCGCCCACGGCGGAGGAGTTGCAGGCGCTGCTGCCGCAGTATGAGATCTCCGATATGCTCGGTCGGGGCGGCATGGGCGCGGTGTACAAGGGGCGGCAGATCGCGCTGGACCGTCCGGTCGCCATCAAAATCCTCTCCAATCTTCTCGAGGAGGCCGACGCCAGCTTCGCGGAGCGGTTCAAGAACGAGGCGCGGGCCATGGGCCGGATCATGCACCCAGGCGTGGTGGCGGTTTTTGATTTTGGCGAGACCCCCGACGGCCTGCTCTACATCGTCATGGAGTTTGTCGAGGGCACGGATGTCTCCCGCATGCTCGCCCGGCAAAAGCAGCTTCCCGCCGACCACGCCCTCGCCATCACCGCGCATGTACTGGACGCGCTGTCCTACGCGCATGCGCGGGGCATCATCCATCGCGACATCAAGCCAGCCAATGTCATGGTCGGCTACGACGGCGTGGTGAAGGTGGCGGACTTCGGCCTCGCCAAAATGAGCCAGGACGGCCAGACCGGCCTCACGCAGAGCGGCACCGCCATGGGCACACTGCACTACATGGCTCCTGAATCCCTCATGCTCGGCACCAGCGTGGATCATCGCGCGGACATTTATGCTGTGGGCGTCATGCTGTATCAGATGCTCACCGGCAGGCTGCCGCAGGGCATGTTTGAGCTGCCCTCCACGCAGGTGCCGGGTCTTGACCCGCGCTACGACGGCATCATCGCCAGGGCGCTGCGGGATGATCGTGAAATGCGCTACCAGTCCGCCAGCGAGATGCGGCAGGCGCTGGACGCGATCCTGACGCAGCCCGTCCCCCAAGTGGAGGCGGAGGCCACCCGTGCGCCTGCCGCGCTTCCTACCACGGCCCGACCGCAGCCGGGGGCGAAACAACAGCCTTATCTTCCGCCGCCATCGGCCAAGTCAGCCCCCGCACCAGCTTCTTCGACCCGCAGAGCGCTCGTCTGGGTGGCGTTGCTGGTGCTCGTGGTGTTCGGCGGCCTCGCGTGGTTGGTGTTCGCTCCGCCTTGGACGCAGAAAGGGGCTGACCAAAGTGGTCCGCTCAGTCCCCTGAGCGGCGCTCCGAGCGTGGCAGAAGCGACCGAACCCGCACAGAGGATTCCCTCCGGGGCTTCGCAGGTGCGGACCACTCTGGCTCCCTCCGCCACGCCTGAGCTAAACCACAACTTCACCAACACCCTCGGCATGAAGTTCGTCCCGGTGCCCGGCACCGAGGTGCTGTTTTGCATCCATGAGACGCGGCGGCAGGACTACGCGGCCTACGCGAACGAAGTCCCCGGTGTGGATGGCGCGTGGAAGAATCAAAGCCGCAACGGCATCCCGTGCGGCGACAAAGACGACCATCCCGTGGTCAGCGTGAGCTGGGAGGACGCGGTGAAGTTCTGCGAATGGCTGAGCAAGAAGGAAGGCAAAACCTACCGGCTGCCGACGGATGAGGAATGGAGCATCGCGGTGGGCCTTGGCCGCAAAGAGAAGCGCGTGAAAGGCATCACGCCGGAATCGCTCAATGGCAAAGAAACCACCGAGTTCCCATGGGGAGATGACTACCCGCCGAAGACCAAGGACAAAGCCGGGAACTACGCGGACAGCGCCTGGCTGGAGAAGTTTCCGAATGATCCCGGCATGAAGGACTACACCGATGGCTTCCCGACCACCGCCCCCGTGATGAGCTTCAAGCCAAACAAGCTCGGCCTCTACGACATGGGCGGAAACGTGTGGGAGTGGGTGGAGGACTGGTGGAATGACGCCAAGACCGACCGGGTGCTGCGGGGTGCTTCGTTCATCAGCCGCGACCGCGGCCCTCTGCTCTCCTCCTACCGCTCTCACCACGCGCCCGGCTATCGCCACTACTACAACGGCTTCCGGTGTGTGATGGACATGTCATCTGGTGCATCTCTCACCAGCACGACGGTTCCCGTGCCGCCATCCATTGTGAAACCGCTGGCTCCTCCTCCCGCCGTCGATCCCAAGGATACCCACACCAACACCCTCGGCATGAAGTTCGTGCCCGTGCCCGGCACCGAGGTGCTCTTCTGCATCCACGAGACGCGATACAAGGACTACGCGGCGTATGCGACCGAGGCTCGTGAAGTGGGGCCGGAATGGAAAGATCAAAGCGCTGGAGACTTCACGCCCTCGGGCAGTGAAAACCTTCCTGTCGTCCGAGTGAGTTGGGACGATGCGCTAAAATTCTGCCGCTGGCTTTCCAAGAAGGAAGGCAAACGGTACCGGTTGCCCACAGACCGCGAATGGAGTTTGGCGGTCGGTGTCGGCGGGGAAGAAAACTGGCAGGAAGGCATGTTGCCTGCTTCTGTATTCAAAGATCAAAACAAGTTTCCATGGGGCACTCAATGGCCTCCACCGCCAGGAGCGGGAAACTACAGTGATGTAAGCCGCAATGTCAGCGTCCCCAGCGGTGATTCGGGTCAATACCTGCAGAACTACAACGACGGGTTTCCTGCCATGGCACCAGTCATGAGCTTTCAGGCCAACGCGCTAGGGCTCTATGACATGGGTGGCAATGTGTGGGAGTGGGTTGAAGATTGGCACGACCATTCTCGGCAAAATCGAGTGCTGCGTGGAGGTTCGTGGCGTGCCGGCAAACGTGAGCACATGCTGTCGTCGCATCGGGCGCGCGGGATTCCTGATGCTCACGATTTCAACTATGGTTTTCGCCTGGTTTTGGCTCGGGATGATGCGTCCGGCCCAGTCGTGCCCCATGTTGAGGCAACTCTATCCGTCAGTCCTGCCAAAGCGACCAAGGAACAGCCTTTCACGAACACCCTCGGCATGAAGTTCGTCCCCGTGCCCGGCACGAAAGTGCTGTTCTGCATCCATGAGACGCGGCGGCAGGATTATGCTGCGTATGCTGCGGAGATTTCTGGCGTGAGCGATGCTTGGAAAAAGCAGCAGCGAAATGGAATCCCGTGTGGCGACAAGGACGATCATCCTGTCTGTGGGATCAGTTGGGAGGATGCCAAAGCATTCTGTGTCTGGCTCAGCAAAAAGGAAAGCGCGAGCTATCGTCTGCCGACAGATCAAGAATGGAGCATTGCGGTTGGAGCCGCCGAACTGGAAAAACGAGGTTCAACCACGACTCCCGAAGAACTGGCTGCCGTAGAACTCGATCATTATCAATGGGGAACGGAGCCGGTGATCTGGACTGAGGACAAGCTGGGCAACTATCAGGACCTTGTTTGGAAAGAGATTTCGGCGAAAGCACCAACCGTCGGCAAGGCTTATCGGGACGGATTTCTGACGTCCGCTCCCGTGATGAATTTCAGGCCTAATGTATTTGGCCTCTACGACCTCGGCGGCAATGTGTGGGAGTGGGTCGAAGATGTCTGGAACGCCGAACAACAAGAGCGCGTGCTTCGTGGTGCCTCGTTCTTGGACTACAACCCAGCTAAGATGCGATCATCTGGACGTGCTCACCACCCTCCAGGCTATCGGTCGCCGCCCTTCGGCTTCCGTGTGGCGCTGGTCCCGGCCAAGTGATCCACTTTGATTCAGCCAGCTTCCCAAGCGCACCAGGAGACGATGCTGATGCCGGTCTTTGGCAGGAAAATTTTATGGGCAAGAAGATGGGGAATTTTCTTGCCCCCAAATTTTCCTGCCAATGTCAACGCCTTGTGACCCAGGTCTTCATGCTCGTGGCAACAACCCGCGCAAGCGCCTGCGCAGCAGATCCAGCGCGGCTTGGGAGGTCAGCAGCTTGAAGCGGTCGCGAGCGCCGGGGTAGAAGCGTTTCAAAGTCCAAGTTTTTGCGTTTTTCGACGCCAGGCCGATCCACACCGTGCCCACGGGTTTTTCCGGCGTGCCACCCGTCGGGCCGGCGATGCCGGTGACGGACAGCGCATGATCCGCGCCGCTTTGTTTCAACGCGCCCTCGGCCATCGCACGGGCCACTTCCTCGCTCACGGCACCATGCTTCTCGAAAAGCTCCGCAGCCACGCCGAGGTGCTGTTGCTTCGCTTCATTCGCATACGTCACCCAGCCGTGGCCAAACACGCGTGAGGAGCCGCTCACGTCGGTGATGCGGCTGGCGATGGTGCCACCTGTGCAGGATTCGGCGGTGGCGAGCCACTCACCGCGCTCGGTCAGGAGTTGCACGATCACTTCCTCGATGATGCGCCGATCTTCAGAGGTGATGCAGTCGCCAAAAGCCTCGCGCACGATGCCCGCGCCCGCATCGACGCTGCTCTGCGGTCCAGCGAGACGCACATCGACATCGCCACCCCGGATGCAGTAACCGAGATCGAGACCAGGGACACATTCGAGGCGCTTTTCGACCGCCTCGACGATGTCCGACTCGCCCACGCCGGTGACTTTGAGATACAAAACGCGACGCGAAGCGCCATCGGGCAGCCATTCGCGCAGACGCGGCTCGACTTCGTTCTCAATCATGGGCTTCAGCTCACGCGGCGGGCCTGGCAGGAGAAAGATGTGCGCATTCCAGCCAAGGCATTCTCCCAACGGGGCAGGGAAGTAGAGACCGGGTGCGGTGCCGAAGGGATTCGGCAGCACAAACGCCCCTCGCGGCACCATGGCCTGGCGTTTCGTCGCTTCGCTGACCGGTTTGCCGCGTTTGGCGAAGTATTCGTTCAAATGTGCCATGACGCCGTCGTTCAGATCCATCGGCAGGCTGAGCAGCTCAGCGGTGGATTCACGCGTCAGGTCGTCATTGGTCGGTCCGAGGCCGCCGGAGACCAAAACAACATCCGAACGCTGCGCCGCCTCGGCAATGGCCACGCGAATCACCGCGCCATCCGGCACGATGGTCTGCCGCGTCACCTGGATGCCCAGCGCGGCCAGCCGCTGGCCGATCCAGGCCGCGTTTGTGTTGATGGTGTCTCCGAGGAGAAGTTCCGTGCCTGTGTTGACGAGTTCGACTCTCATGTGCGGCATGGATTACGCCGATGGAGGCCCTTGGATCAACGCTTCTTTCGCCGGTGATCACATCCGAGCTCGGAGACGATGCCGTCGAGCACCGCCAGGCCAAAGGAGATCTTCTTGAAGAAGGACGCATTGTGCGGCACGAGCATGAACTTCGGGTGCTGCGACCACAGCTTGCGGAGTTTCTGATCCAGTCGCACCGCCTCATCCATCGATTCGTTGCGGATGGGATTGCCACCTTCGATGCCAATGCCGCCCACGGCGGCGCTTTCAAAGAAAATCACCGCGTCATAGCGTGCCAGTTCGAGTTCCAGCGAACTGCCCACCTCCTTGAAAAAGTGATGCGGCTCCCCCGGCCAGTAGGCCGCTCCATCCACGGTGCCGCGGTCGCAAAGCAGCAGGCGCTCCGGGTAGAGCGCGGCCTGCACGTCCTCCAGATTGCGCTGCACCTCGTAGATGGCCCGCTGAGCGGCGTGGATGGCCATGGGCTGGGTGGAGCGCGGGAATCCGCCGCTGAAGACCATCGTGGCCGCCTCGGGCACCAGCACGACCTTCTCGCCGATCTCGCGCCGGAACAGATCCGCCGCCGTGGTTTTGCCACCGCCCGGCCCTCCGGTCAAAACGATGCGGCAATGGCCATTCCGATGCGTGGGGTGCTTGCGTTTCATCCGGCCGATCTCGCCACACTCCGCCCGCCGCGTCAAGCCGTGGCCCACTTTTGCGCAAACTCCGCATAGCCTGTTTTGATCATGCGACTATGCTCGGCGCATGATCCTTCGCTTTTTTCCTGTGCTTTTTGTCGTCACCGCCTGCTCGCTTTTCACCGACAGCAAGAGTGAGGGTGAGCATTACTTTCTAACCGAGGTGAAACCGGTGCTGCAACAGCACTGCCTGCGCTGCCACAACGGCGCGATGCCTCCTCCCGCGCTCAACCTCACCAGCAAGGCCGTCGCCTTCACCCGCAGCGCCAGCGGCCGCGACTACATCCTGCCGGAGGACCCGGATTGCAGCCTGCTCATCAGCGCGGTGCAACGTGGTGGCACGCATCCCAAGATGATGCCCCGCACCGATGTCAGCCTCACCGAGGACCAGATCGGCATGCTGCGGGAGTGGATCGAGGATGGCGCGTATTGGCCGGAGGGAGAGAAGGGCCGATTGAAGGCCGTGCAGGGCCGCGAGAGCTTCTGAGGTGGCGTTGCCGGTCTCACGCTTCAAGTTTCAGGCTTCATGAAACTTGGAACATGAGACGTGGAACCCGAACCTCCCCGCTCGGCGCACAAAAATACCGCGACGTGCCCTAAAGCGCGTAGCAGCGCCATGACGGCGCGTGCATGATCGTCGCCACTATGGGCAAAGAATTCAGCACCATCCCGCAAACCGTCCCGCACGTCGAAACCAAGCACCGCCGCATCTGCACGCCGGTGCCGCATCCGGACAGCGTCCCGCTGCTGGAGCGCATGCGCGAGGTGGAGCCGCTGTCCATGCGCGGCATGCCGCCCATCATTTGGGAAAAGGCGCAGGACATCTACGTTTTCGACAAGCACGGCAACAAGTGGCTCGACTGGAGTAGCGGCGTGCTCGTGACGAACGCCGGCCACGCCGCGCCGGAGATCTGCAAGGCCATGATCGACCAGATCAACAGCGGTCTCATTCACAACTACGTCTTCCCCAGCGAAGAACGCCTCGAAACCGAGGAGATCATCGCTTCGGTGTCGCCCGAAGGTTTGAAGAAGGTTTTCCTGCTCAGTAGCGGCAGCGAGGCCACCGAGTGCGCCATCAAGCTCAGCCGAGCACACGGCATCAAAGTCGGCGGCACGTCGAAAATCGGCATCATCGGCTTTGATCGCGGCTACCACGGCCGCACGCTCGCCAGCCAGCAGGCAGGCGGCATGGGTGGTCAAAAAACGTGGATCGTGAATCTCGACAAGGCCATCATCAATGCGCCGTTCCCCGATGGCTACTGGGAGGGAGACAGCAGCTTCGATGCGTTTTTGAAAGCCATCGAAAAGAGCGGCATGAAGCCCGAAAACATCGCCGGAGTCATCATGGAGAGCTATCAGGGCGTGGGACCCGACTTCGCGCCCGTCGAATACATCCAGAAGCTCCGCCAGTGGTGCGATGAGCATCAGGTCGTGCTCACGTTTGACGAAGTGCAGTCCGGTTTCGGCCGCACGGGCAAGTTCTGGGCCTTCGAGCACTACGGCGTCACTCCGGACCTCATCTGCTGCGGCAAAGGCATCAGCTCCGGCATGCCGCTGAGCGCCGTGATCGGCCGCCAGCACATCATGGATCACTTCCCACCCGGCAGCATGACGAGCACGCACACCGGCAATCCCGTCTGCTGCGCCGCTGCGACCGCAAACATCAAAAAACTGCTCGCCGAAGACCTCACCGGCAACGCAGCGAAGTTCGGCAAGCTTTTGCACGAACGCTGCAAAGCCATCCAGGCGCGCCATCCGAGCCTCATCGGCCACGTGACCTGCGCTGGACTCGTGGCAGGCCTGCAATGCGTTGTTCCGGGTAAAAAAGAGCCAAATCACGACCTCGCGCATCGCATCATCGAGCTGTGCTATCAGCGTGGCCTGCTGCTTTTCGCTCCCGTCGGCGCCTGGGGCCAGACCGTGAAGATCTGCCCGCCGCTCACCGTCACCGAGGAGGCACTTATCGAGGCCTGCGACGTGCTCGACGGCGCGGTGGATGATGCGGTGCGAGAAATGTCGGCTTGAGCCTGCGTAATAAAACGCATGCAAGCACCGCGCCTGCTTCTGCCCTTGATGTTAGCCACAGCCATGCCGGCTGTGGCGGCTCCATTGACGTTTGAAAAAGACGTGCGCCCGATCCTGAAGGCGCACTGCTTTCACTGTCATGGCGAGGATGGGGAGACCAAGGGCGGGCTCGATGTGCGTTTGGCGCGTTTCATCGTCAAAGGTGGCAAAACCGGCCCGGCGATCGTCCCTGGCGACGCGGCGAAGAGCCACTTGCTCGAACTGGTGAAGGAAGGCGAGATGCCCAAAGGGAAGGGGAAGCTCAAAGACACGGACATCGCCACGCTCGAAGCCTGGATCGCCGAAGGAGCGAAAACGGCACGCCCGGAACCGGAGAAACTCGGTCCTGAACACGCCTTCACCGATGAAGATCGCGCATGGTGGTCGCTTCAGCCGATTCGGAAGACACAAGTGCCTGTTAGGAGTGAAGCGTTAAGAGTTACGAGAGCAACCCCCGCTCTTAACTCATCACCACCAACTCATAACCCCATCGACGCCTTCATCTCGGCCAAATTGACCGAAAAAGGCCTCTTGTTCTCGCCTGAGGTCGATCCGGTGACTTTCATCCGGCGCGCGAACTTCGACTTGCTCGGCCTGCCGCCGACACCCGAAGAGGTCGAGGCTTTCGTGGCCGCTTACATCCAGCATCCGGAATCCAGCATCCAGCAACTCGTGGACCGCCTGCTCGCTTCACCGCACTACGGCGAGCGCTGGGGGCGTCACTGGCTCGATGCGGCGGGTTATGCGGACAGCGAGGGCTTTGGTGAGAAGGATCTGGAGCGCAAATGGGCGTGGAAGTATCGCGACTACGTCATCGCCTCGCTCAACAAGGACAAGCCCTTCGACCAGTTCGTGCGCGAGCAGATCGCGGGCGATGAAATGATCCCGAAGCCCTTCAACAAGGAGTCGGCGGACTCGATTGAGAAACTGACGGCCACCGGCTTCCTGCGCCTGTCACCGAATGGCACGGGCGAGTTGAGCGACGAAGCCACGAAGAACGCCAACATCGCCGATACGATCAAAATGGTCGGCACATCGCTCTACGGTCTCACGATTGGCTGTGCGCAGTGCCACGACCATCGCTACGATCCCATCTCGCAGGCCGACTACTACCGGCTGCGTGCCGTGTTTGAGCCCGGATTTGATCCAAAGGCCTGGCGCAATCCCGCGCGCAGCCTCGTGTCGCTGCTCACCGATTCGCAGGCCAAAGAAGCCGCGAAGATCGAGGTCGAGGCGAAGAAGATCGACGACGCTCGCTTGAAGAAGACCGACGAGTTCATCACCGAGGTGCTGGAGAAAGAACTCCTCAAAGCGCCGGAGAAGGATCGTGACTCGCTTCGCACCGCTTATCGCACCGAGGCGAAGAAGCGCACCAAGGAGCAGATCGCCTTGCTCAAGGCCTGGCCGCGCATCAACCAGCTCAGCGCCGGATCGCTCTATCTCTACGACGTCACCTACAAGACGAAACACGCCACCGAGTTGAAGGAGATCAGCGACGCGGCGGCCAAGGTGCGCGACACGAAGCCGAAGGAGGAGTTTTTGCAGGCCTTCGTCGAGGAACCGAAGGCAAAGCCCGAACTCGTGCCCGCCACCTTCGTTTTCAATCGCGGCAACCACGACCAACCGAAGGAAAAAGTCGGCCCCAGTGAGCTCACCGTGCTCGCCGGTCAGCGAAAGGTCGATTTGCTGGAAAAAGACCCAAAACTGGCCACCACAGGCCGTCGGCTCGCGCTCGCCAGCGCTTTGACCGATGGCAAGCACCCGCTGCTGGCCCGCGTGATGGTGAACCGGGTGTGGATGCACCACTTTGGCAAAGGCATCGTCGCCACGCCGGGCGATTTCGGTCAACTCGGCAGCAAACCCACGCATCCGGAGCTGCTTGACTGGCTCGCGGCGGAGTTCATGCGCGAAGGCTGGAGTTTAAAACATCTGCATCGCATCATCATGACCTCGCGCACCTATCGGCAGGTTTCCACACGCGATGCGACACGTGACCGCATCGACCCGGACAATCTTTTCCTCAGCCGCATGAACGTGCGCCGCCTGGAGGCGGAGACGCTGCGCGACTCGTTGCTCGCCATCAGCGGCAGGCTCAATCCAAAGGTCGGCGGCGCGCCTGTGCCCGTCATGTTCAATGAGGAAGGGCAGGTCGTCATCGGCATCGACACCACGGACACTGCCGGTCGTCCCACCGGCAAGATCATTCCGCTCAACGGCGACGAGTTCCGCCGCAGCATCTACGTGCAGGCGCGGCGCTCACGTCCGCTGGAGATGTTCGCCACCTTCGACGCACCGGTCATGGAGCCGAGTTGCGACGCACGCGCTGTCACCACCGTCAGCCCGCAAAGCCTGCTGCTCATGAACAGCGCCACCATGCGCGTGCATGCCCAGCAGTTCGCCCAGCGCGTGCAAAACGAAGGCGGCAAGGAGCTGCCCGATCAAATCCGGCTCGCGTGGAAGCTCGTGAACGGCAAAGCGCCGTCCGAAGCCGACGTTCAGGGCAGTGTCGAGTTCGTGCAGGCCCAGACCGACTTCTACAAGGCCAACCCCACCCCACTGGAAGTCCAGCTCGGCGCTCCCGCCAAAACCCCTGGCGATCCCGCCTTCCTCGGCCTCACGGCGCTGTGCCACGCGCTCATGAGCAGCAATGCGTTGCTGTATGTGGACTGATCTGTAAGAGTGGCAGTTCGTGTTTTGAATTTCCGCTCGGTTTTGCGCCCAGACTGGTCACAAAAGCATTCGTCATTCGCCACTTCTCATTCATCATTGCCCCACCATGGCCCAGGCAATCATGAATCCCGAGGAGGTCCGGCGCTTCGCGGCGGAGCTAAAACGTTTCAACACGGACATGCAGCAGCGTGCTTCGTCGCTGCAAAGCCGCTTCTCCGCTCTCGGCGAGACCTGGCAGGACGCGGAGCATGAAAAGTTCGCCGTCGAGTTCACGACCACCATGAAGGCCATCAAGAAATTCATGGAGATGAGCGAGCAGCACACGCCGTTCCTGCTGCGCAAGGCGCAGAGGATTGAGGACTATCTCAATCAGCGCTGATCGCATTGCGATGAACTTGAAACTTTAAACCCGAAACTTGGAACTTCGCCGCATGGCCGACCAAGCCCGCATCTCGAACCTCGACGCGATCGAAGCCTTCCGCTCCGCGCTAATCGTCTTCATCAGCAAGACGCGGCAGTCGCTCGAAATGGCGCAGGACGCGGTGAAAAAGAATCGCGCCTGGCTGCAAACGGAACAGCCAGCGTTTTGGGCCGCGCAGATCAAGCAGCGGCAGAAAAAGCTCGACCAGGCGAACGCGGAACTCATGTCCGCCCGCATGTCCGACTTTGTGGACAGTCCGACCGTGCAGCAAATGGCCGTCCGAAAGGCCAAGACCGCGTTGGAGGAGGCTCACGCCAAATGGGAGCGCACCAAAGGCTGGGCCCGCGACTACGACCGCATGGTCGATCCGCTCGCCCGCAAGCTCGACTCGCTGCGGGACTACATCGAGAACGATCTGGGCCTCGCCGTCGCGCATCTCGTCGAGATCCAAAAAATCATCGACGCCTACCACGAGTCTCCCGCCGCCGCGCCAGCCCCTGAGACTTGAAACGTTTAACCTGAAACCTCTGTGAACTTAATCCAAACCGCCCGCGAACTCTCCGAGCAGTGGCACGCCACCAAAACCTCCTGGCGCGACGCCAAAGCGCTGGAATTTGAAAAGCGCTACCTGGAGCCGTTGCCCGGCCTCATCAGCAAGACCGGCGCAGTGATGAACGAACTCGAAGTCCTCCTCAAAAAGATCCGCAAAGACTGTGAGCAGCCCCATTGACCTCCGCGCCTCGCGCATCCTCTCCCTCCACGCCACGCTCCGCGACAGCATCGCAGGCTTTGCGCAGCGCAGCGAGCAGATCGCGCGTGAGATCCGCGCCCGCCGCTACACCGCCGAGCAGAACCACCTCCAGCAGCTCGAAGCCTACGACGCGCAACACAGCGCCACCCTCGGAGACACGGCGGCGCAATGGGATCAGTATGCGGAAAGCATCCGCGACCGCCATGCGGCCCGTACGACCGCCTTCAAACGCTACGAGGACCGGATCAAGCGCGATCTTCCCGCCATGACGCAGAAGGAGCGCGAGCGCTGGCTCGGCAAGCAGCAGATTCGCCGCGTGCAGGCCGACTCGGCGCGCAAGCGCGGCCTCCAGCAGGTGGATGTCGAAGCCGAGGCACTGTTGCAACGGCTCACCGTCGTGAAAGACCGGCTGCTTGCTGTGTTGAAAGCCTTGGGGGAACGTCTTGACCGCAAACACGCGCCTCATGCCGAAGGCGGACTCGCGCTCGCGGATATTCCCGCCCGCGTTGAGGCCATCGAGACTCAGGCACAGAGCTTGGAGGAGCAGCTTGCCTCCGGCAAGGCCAGCGGGCTGATGAAGATGTTCTCCAAGCCGAACGTGGATCTGCGCCAGTTGAGCCAGGCGGTTTCCGACTACGAGGCCTGCATCGAAGAACTGAACCTGGCTCGGGAGCACGAGGCCGGGAAAGTCCACGCCGAGTTCGAAACGGCTGACGCACAGATCACCGCAGATTGGAACAAAGCCGAGGAAGTGGCGGAGAACTATCGCTCCGCGATGCTCCAGCGTCTTGCCACGCAGATTCCCGCCTGCCTCGCTCGCAATGAACGGCTGCTCGCACGCAATTTGCAGCGCTTCGAAGCGCAGAAGAGCGCCAGCCTTGCCGAGTTCAGCGGCCCTGTGGCGCAGCAAAGGCAGCAGATGCTCGACCAGCATGCTGCCGAGATGAGCGCGATGCATTCGTCCGCCGAAAAACGCTGGATCGACCTCAAAGCCGAGTGGCAGGCCAAAATCCCGGGTTTCCTCGCTCAAATCGACGAAGCAGCTCAAATCACCGCCACGCCGTGGAGCGCGGATTACACCGCAACCACTGTTTTTCCGCCGCACAGCCGCTTTGCGGAGCTGAAGCTCGATTTGAGCAAGGAAGCCGCTGTTCTCGAAAAAGACACACCGCTGAGCCTCGCGGGCCACGAGCACGTTTCGCTGCCGCTTGCGCTCACTTTCCCCCAAGAAGCCTCGCTGCTTATCGAAACGGATGACGATGGTGGCAAGTGGGTGCCAGAGGTGATGAACAGCCTCATCTTCCGCATCTTGAAGACCGCACCTCCCGGCAAGGCGCACTTCACGATCATCGACGCTGTCGGCCTCGGGCAAAATTTCGCCGGTTTGATGCATCTGGCCGATTACGAGCCTGCTTTGATCAACCGCCGCATCTGGACCCAGCGGGATCACATCGAGGAACGCCTTCAGGAGCTCAATGAGCACGTCGAGAAGGTCATCCAGATGTACCTGCGCAACGAATACGCGACGATCACCGAGTACAACGAACAAGCCGGCAGCGTGGCGGAGAAATACCACTTCCTCGTCATCGCCGGACTGCCCGCGGGCTTCAGCGAGAGCGCGATGGCACGCCTGAAGAGCATCCTCGCCAGCGGTCCACGCTGCGGCGTGTTCACGCTCGTGCATTGGGATCGTCGGCAAAACCTGCCGGAAGGTCTCAGCGCCGAGGATTTGCGCAAATTCACCGTGCGTCTCGTCCGCGAAAAGGGCGTGGTGAGCTTTGGCGGCATTTCCACGCTTCAACTCGATCCTTTCGTCAGCGACGGGATCGCGGCGGACCTCGCGCATCAGATCGGCCAGGCCAGCATCGACTCGAATCGCGTGCAGGTGCCGTTCTCCGTCGTCGCGCCGAAGGAAATGTGGAGCGAAAGCACCACCAACGAGCTGCGCATCGCCATCGGACGCACCGGCGCGACGAAGCTGCAAATGCTCGCCATCGGCAAGGGCACGAAGCAGCACGCGTTGCTCGCCGGGAAGACCGGTTCCGGCAAATCGACGCTGCTGCACATCATCATCACGAATCTCGCGCTCACGTGCAGCCCGGACGAGATCGAGTTTTACCTCATCGACTTCAAAAAAGGCGTCGAGTTCAAGTGCTACGCCGATGCCAAACTGCCGCACGCCAAGGTCATCGCCATTGAGAGTGACCGCGAATTCGCCCTCAGCGTGCTGCAACGCATCGACGAGGAATTGAAACGTCGCGGCGAGCTGTATCGCAAGCTGGGCGCACAAGATCTGGCCGGCTACAAGAAAGCCGGCGGCACGGAGCCCATGCCGCGCAGCATGCTCATCATCGACGAGTTCCAGGAGTTCTTCGTCGAGGACGATTCGGTGGCTCAAGGTGCTGCTTTGCTGCTGGATCGCATCGTGCGTCAGGGCCGTGCGTTCGGCATTCACGTCTTCCTCGGCTCGCAAACGCTCGGCGGTGCCTACACGCTTGCCCGCACGACTTTGGGGCAGATGGTCATCCGCATCGCCTTGCAGTGCAATGAAGCCGATGCTGCGCTCATCATGGATGAAGGCAACGTGGCCGCTCGCATGCTCTCGCGACCCGGTGAAGGCATCTACAACGATGCCGCGGGCGCTTTGGAGGGCAATTCGCCCTTCCAGGTCGTTTGGCTCACCGACGAAGAACGCGATGAAAATCTCGTCAAAGTGGCCGCACTCGCTCAATCACGCGGATTCGGCAAAAAACGCCCCATCGTGTTCGAAGGCAACATGCCCGCCGATGTGCGCGACAACCCGCTTTTGGCTGCGGCGCTCGAAAATCCGCCCGCAAAGGCTCCCGCCGATCCACGCGTGTGGTTAGGCCTTCCCAACGCCATCAAAGGCCCCACCGATGCGATGTTTCCGCGTCAAAGCGGCCGTCACCTGCTGCTCGTCGGCCAAAACGACGAAGCCATCGCCGCCATTTTTGGTCTCGCCATCATCGGACTCGCCGCGCAGCATCCGCGCGACAAAGTACCCGCGTTTTACCTCATCCACGGTGCGCTCACCGACACACCGGAGTTCGATTTCCTCGAAGCCGCCGCCACGAAAGGCCGCGCAAAGGTCACGCAGGGCCATGAAGCCCCCGATTTCATCGCCGAAGTCCACGCCGAGATGAAACGCCGCAGCGACGAAGGCAGCGCGGGCGATCCGCCGGTCTTCCTGCTCGTGCACGGCCTGCAAAAGTTCCGCAAACTGCGCTACGAGGAGGATTTCTCCTTCGGTGGCGATGATTCGCCCAAACCCGGCAACCAGCTCAACGAGATCATCAACGAAGGCCCGCCGCTCGGCATCCACCTCATCACCAGCCTCGACACGCTGAACAACATCCAGCGCTGCCTCAGCCGCAAGGCACTGAGCGAGCTCGGCATGCGTGTCCTCTTCCAAATGAGCGCGAACGACAGCGCCAGCCTCATTGATTCCCCCAAAGCGGGATCGCTGGGCCTCAATCGTGCGATGTTTTACTCCGAGCACGAATCACGCATGGAGGTTTTCAGGCCGTTTGCACTGCCGGGGGCTGAGTGGATCAAGGAAATAACCTGAGACTTCATGCCATCGGGGCATTGAGTTCCGGTCTGCAAAAGCCGATTGGCAAGCGCAGCGAAAGGCTTCGTTCAGGCTGGCTCATGGGCTGAATGTTCTCGTGCGAACGCCACTCACTGGTTGCAGCAGCCGCTGGTCTCGTTGAGATAACGGAAGCATGTTTTCCAACCGCACGATTTTCCCCATTCTGGGCGCGTGGGCGCTGTTGGCGGTGAATGTCCGCTCGCAAGCCCCGGCGGCCTCTCCAGCCCCACCTGCCGCCAGTGCTCCAGCAGCGGCGGAGGCGAAGCCTGATCTTGCCACCCTCCAGGCCGCCGCACGCGAGGCGGAGGCGAAACTGCCCACGCCTGAGCAGACACCGCAGACTTACTTCGACCTCACCCCGGTCCAGCGCGACCGCTGGCAGAAATTCCTGCCGAACCTGCTGCTCAAGCTCACCCGGCGTGAGCGCGTGCAGATTGTGGTGCTCGGCGACGAGATCCTCGACGGGGTGAAAGCAGGACCCGATGTCGATCCGCTGCTCAAGAGCTTCGCGGGCGAGTTTGCGAAGGCGTTGGCGAACCAGTTTTACTACACCGGCGGCGTGCGCGTGATCCGTCCCGGCTCAAAGCTGCGCAGCAAGGAGAGCATGGTCCTGGGGCCGGAGATTTTGCTGCAACCAGTGCGCACGACGGGCATCGTTTCCGCCGCCTCCGCTCTGGCGACGACCGGCCTTCAAGGCAGCCCAGATGTGGTGCTGCTGGCGCATGGTCTTGAAGACAGTCTGGCAGGCACCTCGACTGCGGATGTGGCTGCGGCGATGCGCAGCCTGCTGGACACGGCGCGGACGCACCGCCTGGAGGTCATCGTGGCCGGGCCGGTGCCGCAGGCATTCGATCCCGAAGAAAAGAGCTTGGCGCTCACCCGTGGTCCCGGCAGCGTGATGCGTGATTTTTGCGAGAAGGAAGGTCTGCTTTTCTCCGACCTCGGCGACTTCTCGCGGTTGATTTCACCGCCCATGGGGACCAGCGAGGCGCACCTGCTCTTCCCGGCCTTGATCCAGCAGTATCAAAGCCGTTTGAACACCGCCCCATCCGGTGACGCGGCGACTCCTTCGGCCGAAATGCATGCAGCGATGGGGAACATCCTCTATCAGGACGTGATGAATGGCGCGCCTGCCGTTGCTTGGAGATTGAGCGAGGCGCAGGCTACGCTGAAGGGGCAGGGGAAGCTGAAGCTCGACTTCCAGATCGCCAGCACATCGAAGGAATCGCTCACCCTGACAGTGCTGCCACTGGTGCCACGAGGCCTGAAGCTCAAGGAGGCCAATCCACAACTCACCCTGGCGGCCGGTGCCAAGCAGGCGGTGACTGTCGGCTACACAATCACGGACACGCTCCAACTGCCGCTCAACGAGGGCAAGATGCGGCTGCCCGTGCTCGTGATCGCGGGCAGGCAGGCACGCATCGCGGATCTCGAGGCTCCTTTGAAGCCCCTCAGTCTTTCATGGAACACACGCGTGGCCTACAACGTGGAATCCGAGTTCAAACCCGAGTTGGAGATCGAGAACAGCACCGGAGCGGCCCTCGCCGCCACTTGGGAGTCGTCCTGGGCGGGCAAAAAGCAGGAGGGCAAGGTTTCGATCGAAGCGAATGGCGCGGAGACGCTCCCACTCGCCATTGCACTGCCAGCGGATGCCGCGGCTCCCTTCCGCCAACGTCTGCCATTGAACTTTGCCGTGAGCGTAAACGGCAAGAGGCAGATTTTTGATCGGTATCTGGAGATCACCCGAAACTTTGGCCTCAAGGAAATCGTGCCGTTGGCCGCCGCTGACGGCCAGAGCAGCGCGGTCACACTGAAGGCAGACGCGGACAGCATGAAGTTGTTTTTGACGCTCGATCTCGCGGGCGTCGATCTTGCGGACCATGAATCAGGCAAGGCTTACGAGCTGCTTTTGAACCTCGACGCCCGCAGCTATGGCGAACGACTGACTCCTGGCGCGACGGCGGCGCTGCGCATCACCGGAAAAGCAGGTGATGGAGCGGCGAAGGTCGATCCGATTGCGCCTTGGGCCTTTGGCAGCGGTTACGCGGCGGAGTTTGATGCGGCGGAGATCCAGGCCGTACTCAGCAGTTCGGCAAACGGCGGACGCAGGCTCACGGTCACGCTTCCGAAGAGCTACCTCTACCGTCATGAGTGGGCTCTGGGCAACGGCAACAGCGAGCTCGGCATCAACCTGCGCCTCAACGGCGGCGGGCGTGAGTATTTCCTCACCCGCAGTTCACGCCAGGGCGATGACGCCGAGAGCCTGAGCGTCCTGGAACTGACTGACAAACCCACCCGCCGCTGGACTGTGCGCGTGGAGTAGGAGAAAAACGAAAACGCGCATGGCTGAAGAACGAGCGAGCAAAAAACTGTGGGACCGCGCGGCGTGGAAGGATGCCGGCTTTTTCCTGAACTACCTGCGTCCTCATTTCAATGTGTTCATCCCCGCGCTCATCGCGCTGGCGATCACGGGCGGCATGACGATCCTGTTCATCAAAGAACTGGCCGCGCTGGCCGGGAAGGGGATCGGTGGCGCGAAGGGACCGGAGTGGATGGCGGAGCTCAACGACAGCGCCTGGCTACTGGTTGGCATTGTGGCCGCGCAGGCAGTGATCGCCTTCTTCCGCATCATGCTTTTCGCAAACGCCTCCGAACGCGCCCTCGCGGCGCTGCGGCTCGACACCTTCAGCCGCATCATCCGCCTGCCGATGGCCACGCTGAATCAGCGCCGCGTCGGTGAGCTGGCCTCACGCCTAGCCAACGATGTCGAGGCCATGCGCGAGACGCTGGTGGTAACGATTCCCATGCTCATCCGGCACACGGTGATGCTCTCGCTCTGCCTCATCCTCATTTTAAACATGTCGGTGAAGCTCTCGCTCTTCATGGTCGGCACGATCCCGGTGGTGATCGTGCTGATTGCCATTTTCGGAGCGCGCATCCGCAAGCTGACCCGAAAAGCGCAGGACAACCTCGCCGCGTCACAAGTCGTCGTGGACGAGAGCCTACAGAGCATCGTGAGCGTGAAGGCCTTCCGTAACGAGGCCCACGAACTGGCGCGCTATGACAAGAATCTGGGGGAATACCTCCGCACCGTGCTCCGCGCGGCCATTCCGCGCGCCTCGTTCATCGCGTTCATCATTTTCGCCTTCAGCGTGGCCTTGATCCTCGTGACGTGGTTTGCCATGCGCATGCTGAACTTCGGCGAGATCGGCAAGGAGGAGCTCACGCAGTTCGCCGGCCTCAGCGGCATGATCGCGGCCTCGTTCATGCAGTTCCCGGAGCTGATCACGCAGCTCCAGCGCTCGCTCGGAGCCACGGAGCGTGTGCGCGAGATCCTGCGCGATGAAACGGAGCCCGAGGACGGTGAAAAAGCCGCCACTACGCGTTTCCGGGGAGAAATCGAGATGCGCGATGTCAGTTTCGCCTATCCCACGCGTCCTGACGCTGTCGTGCTGCGTAACTTCAACCTCACCGCGAAGGCCGGGCAGCGCATCGCCCTCGTCGGGCCGAGCGGATCGGGAAAATCAACCAGCATCTCGCTTCTCTTCCGCTTCTACGACCCGACCAGCGGTGAGATCCGCATCGATGGCCGCCCCATTCGCGATCTGACGCTCACCACCTTGCGCAGGAATCTCGCTCTGGTGCCGCAGGAAGTGCTGCTTTTCGGCGGCAGCATCCAGGAAAACATCGCCTATGGCAAACCCGGGGCCACCGAGGAGGAAATCATCAGCGCCGCGAAGCAAGCAAATGCCCATGAGTTCATCACCGGACTCACCGATGGCTATCAGACACTTGTAGGCGACCGCGGCACGCAGCTTTCCGGCGGTCAGCGCCAGCGCATCGCCATTGCGCGCGCCATTCTCGCCGATCCGGCCATTTTGGTGCTCGATGAGGCCACCAGCAGCCTCGACGCCGAGAGCGAACGCCTCGTGCAGGACGCGCTCGACAAGCTGATGCAAAACCGCACCAGCATCATCATCGCGCATCGTCTGAGCACCGTGCGCCGTTGCGATCAGATTCTTGTCATGTCTGTCGGCGCGATCCTCGAACGAGGCACGCACGACGAACTCGTCGCGAAACCCGGGGGGCTGTATGGTTCGCTCGCGAAGCTGCAGTTGGAGTAACTCAGCTTCTAAAGACCATCGCGGGCTCCAGCCTGCTCACGCGCCAGATGCCCATCAGCGCGGCGAGCATGCAGATGCCCAGAACGACCGCCAGCACCGCTATTGGCACGAACTCCGGCATGTAGAAGGGTGGTTGCTCGTTCTCCAGAGCTCCGAACGCAAATCCCGCCGTGCCGAGAAGGCCGATGCCGTAGCCGATGATGCCCACGGTAAAAGCTTGCACGATAAGCATGAGACAAAGCATGCCGTTCGAGGCTCCCATCGCTTTCAGTGCGCCCAGGTGACGCATGTTCTCCAGCACGAAGGAGTAAAACGTCTGGCAGCTGACCGCCATGCCCACCAGCAGGCCGATGATGACCGTGGTGCCGAAGGAAATCGGGATACCGGTGTTTTTCACATACCACCACACGGTCGAGACGTTGAAATTTGCCGTCGGCTTTTCCGGCGATTGTTCCATGAACTCGCCGAAGTCCGCCTCGCGGTTGATGAACGCCTTCAAGCCGGTCTCACGCCGGATGTCCGCGATGGCCTGCTCCAGGGTGACGCCTTCACGGGGGGCGCAAATCACCGCCTGGAGCATTTTGCGCTGGGCGGGCACGTATTGCAGCGCACGCTCGTAGGTCGTCCAAACATACGGCCCGCCGGTGAAGGAGTTCACCGCATCCGCGATGCCGACCACGCGCGCTTCCTGGTCGTTGATCTCGAAGACG
>Ga0169931_10001438_pt1 | contig 39305 bp, 35 predicted proteins | sample Kivu_15m_20L_FD_129675 | JGI IMG/M metagenome (GOLD analysis project Ga0169931, IMG submission 129675) | Freshwater microbial communities from Lake Kivu, Western Province, Rwanda to study Microbial Dark Matter (Phase II) - Kivu_15m_20L... | ecosystem: Environmental > Aquatic > Freshwater > Lake... | reverse complement strand
GTTCTTCGCGTAGCCTCGAATTAAGCCACATCCTCCACCGCTTGTGTGAGCCCCCGTCAATTCCTTTGAGTTTCAGCCTTGCGACCATACTCCCCAGGCGGAGCACTTAACACTTTCGCTACGACCGAGAGGATGTGTAGGTCCCCACAGTCTAGTGCTCATCGTTTACGGCTAGGACTACCGGGGTATCTAATCCCGTTCGCTCCCCTAGCTTTCGTTCCTCAGCGTCAGAAAAGACCCAGTGAGCCGCTTTCGCCACCGGTGTTCCTGATGATATCAACGCATTTCACCGCTCCACCATCAGTTCCGCTCACCTCTGTCTTCCTCTAGCTAAACGGTTTGAAGCGCAGTTCCTCGGTTGAGCCGAGGGCTTTCACACCTCACCTGTTTAGCCGCCTACGAACTCTTTAAGCCCAGTGATACCGAATAACGTTTGGACGGTTCGTCTTACCGCGGCTGCTGGCACGAACTTAGCCCGTCCTTCCTCCAGGGATCACTCAATCCATAAAGATAACTCTATGGAAGTTGCTCCCCCTCGACAGCGGTTTACAACCCGAAGGCCTTCGTCCCGCACGCGGCATCGCTCGGTCAGGCTTGCGCCCATTGCCGAAGATTCTCGACTGCAGCCACCCGTAGGTGTCTGGGCAGTGTCTCAGTCCCAGTGAGGCGGGTCATGCTCTCACACCCGCTACCCATCATCGCCTTGGTAGGCCATTACCCTACCAACTAGCTAATAGGACGTGGGCTCATCCCTAGACGGAATCACACCTTTGGTCCATAGACATTATCTGGTATTACCAGCAGTTTCCCGCTGCTATCCCAGGTCTAAGGGCAGATTCCCACGTATTACTCTCCCTTCCGCCGCTTTCCGTGTATTGCTACACATCGCGCTCGACTTGCATGCCTAATCCATGCCGCCAACGTTCATTCTGAGCCAGGATCAAACCCTTCAATTGTGTATGCTTACCCTAAACGCTGCTCTTGCAAGCTTCGCTCAAGGCTTACTAATAAAACTGAGAGCCTGTAGCTCGTTAGTGCCGGTGGTCTTCCGGCACCCAATTGTGAAATCAAAAAACAATCACAACCTTAACTCAAGTTCGAAGCAACTTTCGTTACTTCATTTTGAGGGCTAACCAACCAAATTGTCAAAGATCAAACTTACAGACTTCTAGAAACGAAAACTTGAATCTCTTCAATTTTTTCTGATTCCAAAGTCGGTTCTTCATCTCCCTTTAACTTATCAGCTTCGGAGAATCTTGCAACACTAAATTGCAATCATTTTCTTTTGCAGATGTCGTTGAAGGGTCCAGCATGTTAGCAGCATTCGTCTCGATGTCAACGACAGTTTGATTTTTTCTGCTAACTTTTTGCAATCGCTTGCAAAGCCTTGCTCACCACTTTGACGTCTTTGTGTTGCTTGTCACGGTCGCTTTCCCGCGCCAAATCAACACCAGACCGACTTGAGTGATTGCTTCGATTCCGAAAGCAGTTGCGACCAAGGAGCCAAGAATGTATCGACCACCCGGCGACCTAACAAGAGCCTTAGCGGGAAAAATGCCATGTTTTTTTGGGGAGCCGTAAGTGCCGCAAATACAAGCTTTTAGGGAAAATAACTGAATTTTTCCCTCGACGATAAAGGCGGACCCTTAGCCCTTGATTGATAGAACCGGTAGCCTTGACTTCGCGCCGTCATCCCGCTGTGTGCGCCGTTCGGCTCCCTGCAGCTTCCCTGCAATACGATCAAGAGATCTGAGAGTTTGCTAAGTTCCCCGCTTCGTCCAGTAGCATCGATAACTGGGACCAAAGCAGTCGCAGGGTCAAGGCGGTAATGCCCAGTTGGCGGAGAATGCTTCCTGCCGGGGATATCGCGTTATTGACTCCGATAGAGGTCCAGCCCTGCCTGGATACCAAGTAGTTTGCAACCGTGATACAGCCCACAAGAGGCTGTGTTTCCAGATCGCACAAGTGGTAGCGATGATGAAACCTTGCGGTTGCTGTGATCCAGTGGGGTGCATCATAGCTTCGCAAAAATTCATAACCCACATCGGCATGCGACAAGGGAAAGAAACTTGCTTCCTGCTCCGGTGCCATCGCACCCTCTTTGGCCATCACAAGCCACTGCTGCCAACGCGTTTCTTCGGCGGATTCAATTCGCAACCAGCCGATATCATGGCAAAGCCCAGCGGAAAATGCATCCAAGGGACTACAACCTTCGGTGATCCGAGCAATCGTTTCTGCTACATGGGCTGTCGCCACGCAGTGACGCCACAAAAAGTGACGGCTATATCCTTCGACGCTTCTCTCTTCCTGAAAAAGCTGCGAGAAGCCCGCCGTCAATGCAAGCATGCAGCATTGAGAAGGTTCGACGAATCTCTGCAACTGTTCAATCGTGCGATATTTGCTTAGGTTGCCCAGAAAACCGCTATTGGCTGCTTTGAGGATGTTCGCTTGAAAAATCGGTTCCTCGGTCGCCCACGGACTCCATTGACCATTTTCGGGTTGATCCAGCGCCTGCAGCACGCGGCGGAAGTTTTCAGTCGAACTCTGGGGGGTGTCGATACGAATGTAGTTCGGTTCACCGGCAGTGTTGGGGGCGGAAGGCGGGTTGATCTTGTTGGCAATAGTTGTAGGCGCGAAATTCATGGGTGTGGAGGCAAAGTTGCTACAAGTTTTTGGGTCAAGTTGTAGGGGCAAGTTGTTACCGATTAGGGAGTCTTTTATCTCGAACGGTGGACAGCCTAATCGATATAGATTTAAGAGAGTGTAGCTCTCAAAAACGTGACGTCGCGAAAAGTCAACTTAATTATCAACCGATTTCCTGGCCGAATATTTTGTGCGAATAGCCTAAATCTTGGACGCATTCCAATTCTTAACCTATGGTTGACCGAGATCGTTACGTTCACACACGACATTCTGCAATATTCACTCTCCGATTGTGCTGTAAAAAGCGATTGTGATGGCTACCGTAGCACCACTGGTGGCTAGGTAGAGGGCTGCACAATCGGGATAGGTTTGTGCGCAGGTCTGTTGGTCGGGCGAACAAACAATGAAACGCTCGCCAGATAATAAGAGATTGCCAAAGAAGAGGCGGATTAGGAATTGTTGCAATGCCGGCTACCAATAAAGACGCCAACGCAGATCAAAAGCTTCAAGAGATTCTTAATCGGATCAAGGGACGCGGTGCTGTCGATGTAGCTAAGGTGTCTGCAGCGACCGGCAACACCGCTGACGCGTCCGTTGCGACAGCCGAAGCCCGTCCAGCCAGACCGCAGTTAGCCTCGCAGACAACCGTGTTGAACCCCGCTGCAAATCAGGCACCAGCCAAGCCGAATCCGCTGCAGCAATCTGCCGAATTGCCTATTCCCCCGGGGTCAATTCTTGAGGGGATTCTTAAGCAAAACCTGGTAAAGCCACTGGTGGATCAATCGCCATCGCTAACCGCTCAACCTATTCCAATTCCAGAGCTTCCGCCGGCAAGCACTCCGGCCAATGCGAACGCATCTTCGTCTTCTGGAGCGGCTCTTACCATCGCAAGTTCAAAGCAGCGCTATTTTTTAACGTCCAACACCGAAGAACCCTTTATTCCCAAAGAGCCAGAAAATTTGCAGGATACCGGGCTGACTGAAACCCTGATCGAAGAGCTCATACTCCGCTATTTGCTGGCTCGTGGTGAAGCTTCCGGCAAACTGATATCCGATCAAATCAAGCTCCCCTTTCGAGTGCTCGACCCAATCCTGTCGCGGCTCAAGCAAGAGCAGTTGACCACGTATCGCGGCGCAACGTCGATCAACGATTACATTCACTTGATCACCGATGCCGGACGAGAACGGGCACGCTCGTATGTGCACAAGACAACCTACTATGGGGCAGCGCCAGTCGCGCTTAAGGAATACATCGATTCGGTCAAGCAGCAAAGCATCGAAGACCAACGTCCGACCGAGGAAGATCTCCGTCGAGCCTTCAGTGATCTATTGATTGGTCCCAATTTGCTCGAACGACTTGGGCCTGCAATCAACAGCGGGCGGGGAATGTTTCTGTTCGGATATCCGGGGAATGGAAAAACGAGTATTGCAGAACGCGTGACCTCTGCCTTCGGGAAATATATTTGGATCCCAAGAGCCTTGGTGATCGACGGTGAAATCATTCGTCTCTTCGATCCGATGTTGCACGTCTCGGAAGCACCAAGCCAACCCCATGGCTGGCTCAATACATCGCAGATCGATCAGCGCTGGTTGCGGATTCGCCGTCCCACGGTCGTGTCCGGCGGTGAGCTTACCATGTCGATGCTTGAAATTACGCGAAACTCAGAATCTAAAATCAATGAAGCCCCGTTGCAGATGAAAAGCAATTGCGGCGTTCTACTGATCGATGACTTTGGTCGGCAGCGGATGAGCGTCGATGAATTGCTCAATCGCTGGATCGTGCCGCTGGAAAAACGTTACGACTATTTGAATATGGTCAGCGGCAAGAAAACCCAGATCCCCTTCGATCAATTGGTTATTTTTTCAACCAATTTGGAGCCTAAAGATCTGGTGGACGAAGCGTTTTTGCGACGCATCCCTTATAAGATCGAAGTCACCAATCCTTCCGAGGAATCGTTTCGCAAGTTATTCGAAATCATGTGCCAGAAGTTTTCGATTCCCTATCGCTCTGCCGTGATCGATTACTTGATCCAGAAGCACTATAAAGAAGCGAATCGCCCTTTCCGAAATTGCCATCCGCGCGATTTACTTTTGCAGGTCCGCAACTACTGTCTATATAAGACCAAGCCGTTTGATCTCTTGCCCGAGTACTTTGATTACGCGGCAGATAATTATTTCTCAGTCTTATAAAAAAGACCAGGCTTTATAAAAAAGACCAGGTGTGTGAGTCGCTGCGGAGTGGCTTTGGTAGCGCGCGACTTGAACCAACGCTGGGTGTTGGAATCACGTCGCGGTACTCTGCCTCGCAAATCGATTTGCTGACCTTGATTTGCTGGGTTCTGTTTAACGCAGCGGCGCAATGAGATTTTCAAAGTCCAATCGCAATTGCGGGTCAGGTTTCTCTGCGCCCAATTCCTTGTAGAGCAAACTCGGCTGAATGTCTCGACTGTTTTGGTACTTGTCGCTGGAGTACTCCAATATGTCACCGCATACCTGATGGTAAAAAATCTGGCAGATTTGCACGCGGGGATAGATTCGGATTGGTTGAACGGCGAACATTTCCAGCGTCCAGTACCCGCGAAAGCCAATATCTCCGAAGCCCGCAGTAACATGGACAAACAATCCGAGTCGTCCGATCGAGGAGCGACCCTCTATCTGTGGCACCAAGTTGTGCGTTTCGGTGTATTCGCACGTCCGGGCAAGATAAAGCTGATTCGGGCTTAACACCAAACCTTCAGCCGGTATTTTCAATCGCCGAAATCGATTGGGCTGTTTGAGATCTAGTACCACTTCCTCATAAACCAACAGTTCATTGTGAAGCGTGAGATTGTAGCTGTTGGGATTCAGCTGATTTGCCTCAAAAGGGTCAATGCTGATATCGTTGCCCAGCCGACGCCGAATCTCTTCACCAGTCAGGATCATAAGCAGGACCTATCATGAAAATAAGATAAGCTTCAAGAGCGTCTCCCGCAGGCAGCCTACCACAAAGTGTCCAGGTGAAAACGCCGTTGTCAAGTTGAATCTGCGGCCATCACGGTTTCCCTCGTCCTATACTACTAGCTAAGGTTCCGTGTTTTCGCTCCCGATTAAGGAGACCGTTCATGGCTAGCCAGTGGGAAGGGCCAGCTCGTTTGCCCTCAGATTTTTCTGGAACGGTGCGATTGTTTCCGCTCCCCAATCTTGTGCTGTTTCCGCATGTGGTTCAGCCGCTCCATATTTTCGAGCCTCGGTACTGCGAGATGTTGCTGGAAGCGTTAAGTTCTGATCGCTTGATCACTATGGCGACGTTAAAGCCGGGTTGGGAGATCAATCATTATGGCTCCCCTCCGATTTCAGAGGTCGTCTGTGTAGGGCAAGTTATTTCGCATGCCCCCACTGAAGAGGATCGGCACAACATTTTGCTTCTGGGGCTGTCGAGGGCCAGGATCGTTGAAGAACTGGAGACGCAACGCCCTTTCCGAATGGCAACGGTAGAATTAATCGACGATCTTTATCCAACCTCTGGGGCTTCGGAACGGATGAAACTCCAGCAAAACCTGCTGGAAGTCTATCGAACCTTTATCCCCGAAGGAACGCTCGCCCAGGAAAGCTTTCAGCAGATGCTCACCAGCCAAATGTCGCTCGGGATGCTGACGGACCTTATCGGGTTCACGATGCCAATACCCTTCCCGATTAAAGAACAGCTTCTGGGGATGGCAAACGTCGACGCTCGGGCCCGAATTCTCCTGCACTGTTTGGGACAGATGGTTGAAGAAAGCCTAGGAAAAGAATCCAATCAGCCCTTGAGTTTTCCCCCTAAATTTTCGCTCAACTAGCCACGGTTGCCAACGTCGAGAAACTCGGGGGATTCGGAGGGCGATTGACCCGCTGGGCCTTGAATTCGGTTACAATACGAAACTGGAGGTGTTCTTGATCAAGCTGGCAGGAGCCACATTGTCTCCATCAAGAGCAGCGGCGAAGTACAGGGTGACCACGCACTATGGAAATCGATCGACAGCGAATTCAAGCCGATTTGCGTGGTTTGATCGAAGGGGAAGTTTATTGCGACGATCTGATGGCCCAGTTGTACGCCACAGACGCCAGCGTTTATGAGATTTCTCCCTTAGGCGTTGTCCGTCCCCGGGGCGTCGAAGATGTGGTACGGTGCGTTCAGTACGCTGTTGAGCATGGTTTAGCGCTTTATCCGCGAGGGGCCGGAACGGGACTGGCTGGCGAGTCGCTGGGGCGCGGGCTAGTCCTAGATTTTTCGCGATTCATGCGACGAATCGTCAGCACCGAATACCCGCATGTCACTGTCCAGCCTGGGGTCATTTTGGCGGAACTGAATCGTACCGTGGGGCAAGCGGGCTATCTGTTTGGCCCCGATCCTGCAACCCGAAGTGTATCGACCATCGGTAGCGCTTTGTCGGTCGATTCTTCGGGAAGTCACTTTCCGAAGTACGGTTCCGCTGGGGATAAACTGGTTTCCTTGCAAGTCGTGCTAGCCAGCGGCGAAGTGGTGCGACTGGAAAAATCGTATCGCGTCAACGATAGCGAAAACCAACCTCGTGTGCCCACCTCGGATCTCGACGGCTCACCCGATTCCAGTTTCAATCGCCAGAACGCGCTCGCCGAACCGGACAACTTGAACAGCACAGTCTCAACCAACACAGTCTCAACCAACACAGTCTCAACCAACACAGTCTCGAGGCTTGCCAAAAACGTCTATCAATTGCTCGACTCCCATCGGGAACTGATCGATCAACCACCTTGGGGCAATGTCGCTCGCGGCGCAGGCTACCGACTCGAACGCGCGCTGGGCAACGGATCGATCGATTTGACCCGACTGGTTTCCGGAGCCGAAGGAACACTCGCCATCATCACTGAGGCGACAATTGTTTTGGATTTGATTCCACCGGTACGCGGCGTCGCGATGCTATTCTTTGATCGCATGGAAGGTGCGACCCGAGCTGCTCTGGAAGCGGGTGCTGATGGAGTCGCGGCGTGCGATCTTTTGGATAGGCGACTTCTAGAAATCGCTCGCGAAACCTATGCGGGCTTTGAAAAAATCCTCCCGCGCGGCGCCGAAGCGATGCTTCTGGTCGAACATCAGGGTGAGGATATTGCCGAGATTCGCGCCAAACTTTCCGCCCTGGTCGATCGCATTCAAAAACGGGGTAAATGGTTTCATTCTTGGCGAATGACGGCGGATCGAAACGAACGCGATCTCTACTGGCGCATTTGCCGACGCGTTATTCCAAGGCTCTATCGCTTGAAAGGGTCAACCCGACCGGTCCCTTTCGTTGAAGATGTTGCGATACCCACGACCAAAATTCCCGAATTCATCTTCGAAGCTCAAAACGTTTTTAAGGCGGAGCGAGTTACGGCAACGGTGTTCGGGCATGTCGCGCACGGACAATTGCACATTCGCCCATTCCTTGATTTGTCAGATCCAAATCAAGTGAGCAAGATGGAGCGTTTAGCTGAAAATCTTTATGAAAAAGTTTGGGAATGCGGTGGCACGATCAGCGGCGAACATGCCATCGGCCTGAGCCGGAACTGGTTCTCCGAACGGCAGTTCGGACCGAGGCTCGAACTATGCCGCAACGTCAAGCGACTTTTTGATCCGGGAGGGATTTTAAACCCGGGTAAATTTCCCAGCGATCATCCGCAGCGAATCGCCGAAAATTTAAGGCCGCTAGCCTCTGTTCCCATTCAGGCGGGAGCCAATGTGGTTCTTGGAGCGGATAGCATTGCTCCGCATCCCAGTGCAACCAGCGATGACGAAGAGCGAGAGCGATCGGCGGGGGCCTCTGCAAACCTGGCCAACCCGGTGACCTTGCCGATTGTCGAAAAAACGGATCTCGATAAAAACGAAAACCAACCACGCGGCTTAGGACTGAGCGATCGGCCTCCACTTCCTTTGCTGCTGAATTGGTCGTCAGAACAAGAGCTCGGAGTCGCCGCTCGAACATGCAATGGCTGCGGCAGGTGTCGCACGACATCCTCCAGCGAACGAATGTGCCCGATGTTCCGAGTCAGCTACAGCGAAGAAGCCTCCCCAAGAGCCAAGGCGAATTTGATGCGGGCCGTATTTGCCGGCCGAGTGCCGCATCAGCAATGGGAAGCCGATGGATTCAAAAAACTCGCCGATCTCTGTTTCCATTGCCATCAGTGCCGAGTTGATTGTCCGGCATCGGTTGACATACCAAAAATGATGACCGAAGCCAAATCGCAGTATGTCGCCACCAATGGACTCAGCGCGGTGGACCGCTGGATGACCCGTCTTGATTGGTTCGCCAAACATGCCATCCGACTACCCAGCGTTTTCAATTGGTGTTTAGGCAATCGAAGAATCCGCTGGTTCTTGGAAAAAACAACCGGTTTGGCCCAGGGAAGAAAACTCCCCGCCCTGGCATCCAAAACGTTCATGCGGTGGGCCATACGCCAAAAATTACATCGCCCTTCCAAAAGCAAGCGTCGCAAGGTGCTCTATTTTGTTGACCATTATGTGAATTGGCACAATCCACTCGTGGGCCGCGCGTTGGTCGAAGTTCTCAAACATCATGGCATCGAAGTCTATGTCCCTGCCGAACAATCGGTCTCTCATATCGCGAAAATTGCCGCGGGCGATGTGCAAACAGCTCGTCGACTCCTTAAGCCAACCGTGCGCATGCTGGCTGAATCCATCCGGCAAGGCTACGAAATCGTAGCAACCGAACCGGCAGCAGCCCTTTGTTTGAAACACGAATATCGCCATCTCTGGGACGATGAAGATACGCAGCTGATTTCCCAGCACAGCCATGAAGCTTGTACCTACCTGCTCAATCTGCATCATGCGAACGAACTGGAACTCGATTTTCGCCCGCTGCAATTATCGATTGTCTATCACCAGCCCTGTCACGTACGAGCTCTCGATCCGGAAAACTCAGGCAAAAAACTCCTGGAACTCATCCCTGGTGTCACCGTCCAAGACGCCGCTGCCGGATGCAGTGGAATGGCTGGAATCTATGGACTTAAAAAAGAAAATTATAGAACCAGTTTGCGCATCGGTTGGAATCTAATCTCCACGATGCAACAAACCACCGCCCAAATCGGCGCCACCGAGTGCTCCAGTTGCAAATTGCAAATGGAACAAGCCGTCTCAGCCCCCACGGTCCACCCCATCGCCATTCTGGCTCACGCCTATGGCCGCGTCCCGGAAGTAGCCAAATGGATTCAATGCAAACAAGATGGACTACTGGTGCAGTAGTTCGATTAAATACAGCTGACCTGCAGCAATTTCGACGCGTTACACACTAAAAGTATAATGGCCTGCCATGGGAACCTTTCGTATTATGCTATTTGCCGGTTTGCGAGATGAAGTTGGTGCGGACTGTCTGTCGCTGACTGCCACAAATATTGTTACCACGGAGGACTTGCTCGCACTGCTCAAACAGCAACATCCCGAACTGTTGCCATGGTTAAAACTTTCCCGACTTGCCGTGAATCGGCGTTTCGCCCTTGCGAATACGCCGATCGATCCCACCTGTGAAATCGCACTTATCCCACCGGTCAGCGGTGGATGAACGGCGGATTGCAATGGTTGAACTCACTGAAGCGTCGATCGATACAAATTCCCTTTTGCAACGCTCTATTCACGCCGATTGCGGCGCAGTGGTGCTGTTCCTGGGAACAACTCGCCGCTGGACAGGCGATTTGGAAACAACCCAGCTTGAGTACACGGCTTACCACGCAATGGCTCTTGCCGAAATGCAATCGCTAGAGCAAATCGCTCGTTCGCGATGGCCTCTCAAAGAGATACAAATCGTGCATCGCCTCGGCGAAGTGCCCGTAGGCGAAATCAGCGTTGCTATCGCAGTCAGCAGTCCTCATCGGCAAGAGGCTTTTGAAGCAGGACAATGGCTGATCGATACGTTGAAACATACTGTTCCCATTTGGAAGAGAGAGAATTGGAAGGATAAATGGATTTCATGGGTGCATCCCAATCAAGAGGAACCGAAATGACCCCGGGCTTGAAATCGATCGAGGCCTCCACTTGCACCTCGGCCCCGCGCACGCCGTTGATCGACCGCTTTGGCAGAGTGCATACCGCACTGCGCATCAGTGTCACCGATCGCTGCAATATTCGCTGCACCTACTGCATGCCCGACCATTCCTTGCAATTTCTGCCTCAACATCGAATTCTATCGTTCGATGCGGTGGAAAGATTTGTTCGAGCGGTTTCGAAAGCGGGTGTCACCAAGATTCGTATCACCGGCGGTGAACCCCTGATGCGACCCAATCTCGATCAACTCATCGCTCGAATTGCAGGTATCGCAGAGGTCGACGATTTAGCCATTACCACCAACGGTATGTTGCTGTCCCAGCATGTAAAATCCCTCGTGCACGCCGGCTTGAAGCGAGTCAACATCAGTCTCGATACTCTCAATGAGTCGACGTTTGAAACAATCGCTCGACGAAAAGGGCTGCAAAGTGTCTTGGAAGGAATCGAAGCAGCAAAAGCGTTTGGTCAACTCAAAATACGACTCAACGCGCTCATTCTTAAGCACGTCAATCAAAGCGATATAATTCCTCTGGCGAGATTCGCGCAAGCTTCGGCCATTCCTATTCGATTTATTGAGTTTATGCCGCTGGATGCTGAAAAAAAATGGGATGGGAGCCAAATGTTGAGCGGCCAAGAAATTCGTCACTCGATCGAGCAAGAGTTTGGACCCCTCTGCCCCCTCGAAAATAAAGACCCCTCCCAGCCAGCTCGCGATTTTCGCTTCGCAGATGGAAAGGGTGTCGTCGGATTCATCGACAGCGTGACCGCTCCTTTTTGCTCCACTTGCAATCGTATTCGACTCACCGCCGATGGCAAAATTCAAAATTGCCTCTTCGGACGCGAAGACTGGAATGTTGCCGAAATACTGCGAGATACCCAAAACTCCGAAACAGATATTTTGAACGTGGTGCGTTTGGCTCTCCAGCGCAAACACGCCTCACATGGTATCGCCGAAGATGGATTCCAGCCCCCTCAACGCGCTATGTATCAAATCGGTGGTTGAAACAACGAAAGCGACTCCCATGCCGAGGCTCTATCTGGATCACGCCGCAACAAGTTGGCCTAAAGACCCTCAAGTACTAGATGCCGTTAGCAAATTTCTGCGCGAGGATGGAGCAACCGCCGGTCGAGGAGCCTACGGCTCTGCCCTGAGATCGATGAATTGGGTCGATCGAGCTCGTGTCGCAGTCGCCCATTTGATCGGCGCTCCGAATTCCACCGATATTGCCTTGCTGAGCAGTGGCACCCATGCGCTCAATGAGGCAATCCTAGGCTCGATTCAACCGGGTTGTCATGTGATCGCCACAGCAATCGAACACAATAGTGTCTTGAGACCTCTGGAACGTTTACGACAAGAACAAATCATCCAACTCGATATCGCGCCGTGCAGTTCCATCGGTTGGGTCGATCCACAAGATATCTTCAAACTCCATCGCTCCAACACACGCATGGTAGCGATCAGCCACGCCTCCAATGTGACCGGAGCCATTCAGGAAATCGAAACCATTGGCAAGTGGTGTCATGAACATGATATTATCTTCCTGGTGGATGCCGCTCAGTCACTCGGTTACGTGCCAATCGATGTCCTCAACAATCACATCGATTATCTCGCCGCCCCAGGACATAAAGGCCTCGGTGGCATCTTGGGTACCGCTATCCTCTATCTCGCAAAAGAAAGACAAAGCGCACATCGAGCTCTACTCTGCGGAGGGACTGGAAGCCAAAGCGAATCGCTCGCACCCGAACTACCGTGGCCGACGAAAGTCGAACCCGGAAATCTCAATTTGCCTGGTATCGTATCTATCGCTGTCGCAGCCGAAATCCTGCTCAAATGTCCCATTCAAACGCTTGCAACAAAGATGCAATCCGACTGGAAAAAATTTAGAAATATACTCTCCCAAATACCCAACCTCCACCTACATGCTGGCAGCGAAGCTCAGCGACATGTAAGCGTTCTGAGCTGCACCCATGCTTCGCTCGCTCCTAACGACTTGGCCGCTATTCTCGATGCAGAGTTTCAAATCGAAACTAGGTCCGGCTTGCACTGCGCGGCAAAAATTCATGACTACCTGGGCACCGCTGACAACGGAACCCTCCGCTTCAGTTTTGGCCATCACCTCGATCCGCAAGCTGAAAATGTCTTCAAGAATGTCAGCAACGCTTTATCCCAATGTTGAACTCGCGCCTCGCTCCCCATAAACTTCGGAATCGAGCGGAATTGATAGCAAAGAGAGGGGATGGCTGAATTGGCAAAGCAGAAATGGTATGAGGCTGGTTTAGCGTTTGAGTGCACGCAGTGCGGCGCCTGCTGTAGCGGAGCGGAAGGCTATGTGTGGGTCGAGCAAACGGAGATCGACGCCATGGCGGAACTGATGCAAATGGATATCGCCCAATTTGAACGCAAGTTCGTTCGCCGCGTCGGCATCAAAAAAAGTCTCGTCGAGTATCCGGATGGGGATTGTGTTTTTATCGATCCCTCCACTCGCAAATGCTCTGTCTACCAAGCTAGGCCCATTCAATGCCGAACTTGGCCATTTTGGGATAGTAACCTAAAATCCGAACGAACTTGGGAGGCGACCTGCGAGGCGTGTCCAGGCAGTGGCCATGGTCGAGTCTACTCGCTGGAAGAAATTGAACTCCGCCGCAAAGAGAAAAAGGTTTAATTTGGCGTTCTGCATGAGCGCAATGGTCCACAAACCAGTCTTTACCCAGTCACCCCTTTTCGCGTACTATTACCGGATGGGTTTGGGGACCAGATAGGTTCTGGCGATCGATATTTTCCTGCCGATTTCCCAGTGGATGGCAAAATGAACGGACTCCCTCTTTTTCTACTCGCTTCGACGGTTAGCATGGATTTCGGCTGGCAACCGGCGGTCGATAATCCCAACATGCTGGAATACATCATTCAGTTGAGTCCCGAAGAGGTCCAGTTACTGAATTCGGGCAAGGAAGAACTGTTCAGCGGCATCCCCCAGGAGTTAAAGGGGCGAATCGATCGAGTGGTCATTCGCATGGGGAGAGAAAAATTGCCCCAAGAACCGTCGCTGGAAAAGCTGCGCACAATGGCGGCAATTGGCGGTAATCCATCGATTCTAAACGCGGGAGGTTCCGCCGGCGGCACAACTTTATCCGCTCCTCCTAGCTTGGCCAGCACGGCGCCGCTCTCGCCTCAAGGAGGACTGACAACCATCGACCCTCCCAAAAGACTCCCTTCCTTCTCATCGAACAACAATATCACCCCGGCTCCACCGATCGCCTACGGTGGCAATTACGATCTGCTTGCATCTGGTGTGTACGAAGACTTGCTCCGCCAAGGAACGATGCCTCCCACTACCCAACCTTACAACGTCACTCCTCCCCCAATCAATCCTCCAGATAGTTTTGCCGGCAACACAGGAATTCCAGCGATTCCAGTCGCACAGTCGGGCACCACAAATCCTCCAAGTATTCTTCCAACGGATCCGCGTTTGTCGCCACCTGCTACAAATCCTTCCAGCACGGCCAATACGCCGATTTTTCCTAAGCTCAACGGCGGAAACACGGCTCTGCCGGCGGGAGGTTGGGCAAGCACGAGCGGTAACCCCCAAAATCCTGCAATTACCGGTGGTGATCCCCCTCGTACGCCTCAAAATGGCGCAGCGGTTGGATTCAATAACAATTCGTTGACCGGTAACAATTTGGGCAATAATCCCAGTATTCTACCTTCCGGTTCCAACAGTAATTTTGTCAATTCGCCAGCGATGACCGCCAACAATGGCGGAGGTTTCAATGCCCCACAAACTCAATATCTCCCCTCAGGCGGTAACAATTTCGCCAATAATCAGGGAAATGGTTACGCGGGTGCTGATAACTCCATACTCCCTAACCGACTTCAACCGGGAAACAATAACGGTCAGTTCGGTACCAGTCCGACGTTGATCGCCAGCAGCAATCCGGCAAACGGTTCTGCTGGGATAACACCCTCGTCGGAAGGTGAAGATATCTCTCCATCAGAAACAAACGATCTGAGCGACGAGAAGGCCGCCATAGCGTCAACTTCGAATTGGGAAAAAGTCCTTCAAATATTGTTTATTCTTTCTATCGTGCTGAACTTCTACCTCGGAGTTCATCTGCATAAACTGCTCCTGAGGTATCGAAATCTGTTGTCCAGCGTTCGAGCGTCGACAACGGTTGCCTGAGCGGGCCCGAAGCGGATAAATAGAAATCGTCAGCGATTCAGCGACACGGGATAGCTGCGAAAGTGGGCAAAGAATTCCTGACGACAGTCCGAGAAAATTTGGCTCACGTTTGAATAAAATCGATAGTCGCTCCCAAGCGAAGAGGATCGAGAGAGATAGTTGATCAGAAAGTTGCGGCTTTCCTGTGAACGATGCAAGAGAAAGTGTACCCAAGCCCACGCCTCACGATAGTCTTCTGCATTCATGTCTTTCATGGATGACGTGGATTCCAAACGCTGCAAATCGGGCATCTGCCCGAGTCGAGCGCGCCAGCGAGTTTCCTTTAAATGCGCAGAGCCTCCAAATCGCTGCTGCCGCTCCGTTTCAAAATACTCTGCCAAGCCTTCGTCGAGCCAAAGCGGTAGGGTGCCACACGCTTCGGTAAGCAATGCATGCGTCCCCTCGTGCCGAAGATCCAAAAGCAAGTCGTTGTGCGAGTACGTGAAAATGATTCCCGGCCCCCGATGTTTGATGAACAACGCTCGGCGGATCGGAATCTTGGGGAAGTAATGTTGAAAATACTCTCGAAACGTTTCCTCTTGATCAAAGACAACAAAATGATATTCACCCGAATTGCATTTCACTTGCAAAAGCTCTTCAACATCGGCCGTGAGTTGCTGCCATTCTTGGTGGATTTTCGGAGCAATCTCCAAGTTTCGATTGGAATACAAAATGAAACGGTCCACCTGAGTGCGGTAGGGCCAAGTGGATACTGTCGCTAGATCGTTCGCTTCGGGCTCTTCAGCAAAAAGTACGTTGGAACTTATCAAATGCTGCCGTAAGCCGAATTCCAGCGCACCGATCCCCAATACCAAGGATTGTAAAACCCGACGACGACTCATCCATCGACAGGATATGTCTTGACGGTTCGCTGAGATAGGATGACTACCGCACATCAGGCTTCGCTTTGGATCATGCCGCTAGCATTTTGGTTTTTGCCGTAACACTTCTCGGCGGACAGTACACTTTTCAATGACGCGTGCCAAGAACGGTTTGCATGAGCTCAAAAGCCCAATCGATGCACTTGCGGTGCTCGCCTCAGCTTCCATGCTTAATCGTCATAATTGACATAGCTAGCAAAAGAGAGCAAGTTTTGCTGACCATCACGGAGCTTTCTTCCGTCGCGGTCTCTGATTGAAGATTAGGGTTGGACGGTTTCAAACCGCATTTATAACCAACCATAGGCTCTATCAGAAGTCGCCGTTATGCTCTCAACTTCAACATCCAACGGTATACAAGAAATCAACGCTGTAAGTGCAGGGAAGTTTGCCAAGAGCGATAGCGCCGTTCGTTCCGTGGAACAGATGGAACGGCAATTAGACTATGTCGTGGACCTAATCGCCAGCGATAGGCCCCCATCGCCGGCATGTGTCGACCAATACTTCGAACAGTCAGGTGCTTCCAAGAGCGAAGTGGGTTGTTTACGGTTCAGTGTCATATTGACTTGTCAAAGTCATGTTGCCAATTTGCGAGCGATGCTGGAAACCGCGAAAAAAAATATGGAGCAGATTGCCGGTCAGCATGAGATTATTCTGGTGGATGCGGTCTGGCATCAAGCGGCGACTGCGATTTGCCAAGAACTGGGAATCACACTGGCAGTTGCCCCACGGAATCGATTGGGTTCGATGCGAGCCATCGGCGTTCGCAATGCGACCGGAGATGTCTTAACATTCGTTGATCTGCGGAATGCTGAATCTCTCAAATGTTTGCCGGATCACTTGAACGAATTATCGAAAGGCTCAGACGTTGTCCAGAGCGATGGTAACTCCATTGCCTGTGAAAAACTCACCTCGCTACCATCATGGAACCAAGCCTGCAGTGTAGGCCGCGATATCTTGAGACGCTGTGTTGCCAGTGGAACCCAGACGGTGGTTCGTTGGGCGTGCGGAATGAATACCAGAGTTTTTGAAAGTCCAATTCAAACTGTACGACGTTCACTCTGGGACCAATTACGTCTCACCGAACAAGGAGCGGCTGCTTCGTTGGAGTTAAGTCTGCGCTGCGGCTGGTCGAGCAATTCGTTTGCTGAATTCGGCTCTAAGTTACAGACCAATAACGTTCAGCCTCCTCGTATTCGCCAAAGCCTCAAATTGCTATGCGAATCGATGCGAATCGCTGTCGCTCAGCGTCCCGATCGAATGATCGTGGCTCCTGCAGTCGTTACTTTTGTCTCTGCTTTGGCCCTGCTGGCCTGGACGATTTTGTCTGCTCGCATGCTCGGTTCCATGGCCACTTTGGTTTGGACGGGGACAGCCTCGGTTACCATGATGATCGCCGCTTTGTGGGTGACTGCGGGCTGGATTGCGACCGAGTATGCGCGGCAAAGGAAGTGGATGGTACTCAAATCCCAAAGTGAAAGCTGTTTAAAAACGATCTCGACCAAATCCTCTTTTATTATTGGCGGTTCGTTAATCACGGCAGGGATGTTGATGATGTGTTTGGGAGCCTGGATCGGCGCGAGTGAATCCGCTGTTAATTCGTTGAGCTCAACTTGGACGATGTCCAATACGATTAGTTGGGTTTGGCCAGGAGCAACGATGACTTTGATCGGGCATCAACTTTCCATGGCGGGAATGCTGGTAAGTTGGTTCCGACGCCAGCCGTTGCAGTAAGACGTTAGCCAAGACGGTCAAGCAAAAAAACCACTAGCCAACAGTCTGTTAGCCGCAAGTTCGCTTATGGGCCCACGGTCATGAGGTGGCTCAGCCTAAAAACAAAAAAGGCTCGGCAAGCAATGCCGAGCCTTTTTCGTTTGCAATAGGGCTGAGAGGACTTGAACCTCCACACCTTACGGTACTAGATCCTAAGTCTAGCGCGTCTGCCAGTTCCGCCACAGCCCCGCGAATGTTCTCGCATTCGATCTAGTAGACCAACGACTCCGAATCATGCTAAAGCCTACTGGATTAGGCTGCCGAAGTTGGCACGACCCAAACCTTCAGATCGCTCTCGATCTGTTGATGCAAATGGATACGCACGGTGTACAGGCCCAACTCTTTTAGCGGACCTTGTAGGCGAACTTGGTCTTCGGCAATGTGAATATCGACGCTCTTAAGCGCTTCGACGATTTCCGGCGCTCCGACACTGCCGTAGAGATGGCCGTCATCGGTTGCGTTGGCTTCGATAGTGAGCGATTGTTTGCCGATGAGATCAGCGAGTTGTTGCAAACCAGCGAGACGTTTGCGTTCAATTTCGAGCAATCGGGCGCGATGTTTTTCTACCATTCGCTTATGGTGGCCAGTCGCGATAATCGCCATTCCCTGTGGGAGCAAATAATTCAGGGCGTAACCTTTTTTGACCTCAACTACATCTCCTTGCTTCCCGAGGTGATCCACATTCAGGATCAACAAAAGCTCTATGCCCCCGTTCTTTCCCTTGGGGAGACGTTTGTGGGCTGCGACCGTTGGTTGGGTAAAATTGCTCATTGCCTGACCTGTTTCCAAAACTACGAACTGTTTCCAAAACGAATTGTCAAAACTTTTCCGTTTACGCTCTTCCGTTTACGCTTCTACCAATTTTGTCAGTCCCCAGTTCCAGTAAGCGATTGATGGTATCCATCCATCAATCCCTGCTCGACTGAGTCAACGCGATGGGAATTTCACCTAAAAGGGGATTTCATCATCGCCGAACGATTCATTTCCTCGTCCTACTGCTGAAGGTGCATCGGAGTAGGACTCATCCACCGGTTGTCCATCCGACCTTTTCGCGGCAGGACCAGTGCCCCCGGATCCTTTCGAACCGATGAGTTGAATCCTCTCCCCGACGATGCGGAGTTTGGATTTCTTCTCTCCATCTTTTTCCCAAGTATCCAGTTTCAGACGCCCTTCAACGAACAGCGGTGAGCCTTTCGATAAATACTCGCTGGCCACCTCTGCGGTACGTCCCCAAAGGGTGACATCCACAAACACCACATCGTCAACCCATTCCCCCTGAGCGTTCTTCCGCCGGTCTTTCATCGCCAGACCGACTTCAGTTACTGCCAAACCAGTGGGTGTATATTTGAGTTGAATATCACGGGTCACATTACCGATCAGTACCACTCGATTGTAGCTTGCCATTGCAAAATCCTCCTTAACAGCGACATGTTCATAGGTATAGTGAACGTACGTAGCTGTAAGGTTAGCGGAAGCTTTAGTCTGATCAAGTAAATTCCGGCAAATTTTCCACAAAATCGGAAAATTCGACCAATTTTTCCCAAAATACGTGGATTCTATGCTTCATCCACTTCTTCATCGTCACCCTCGATCGCAGCAGCCACGGTCGCCAAATCAGGTCGAGGTAAATCACTGGGCAGGGCCTTCCCCAAGGCATGTGCAACCAAGGTGTCGATCAACCGTGGATCGACCCGAGTGATTAAGTATCGCACAATACTCTCGTTGAGTTGGCACATACGGTTTAGTTCAGGTTGCTTGGTGCTTTCCATCTTAAAGAAAGTCAACCAATACGTTCCCTTTTGATGACCATCGATCGGATACGCAAGTTTCTGCTCGGACCACAAACGATTTGCCAACACTGTACCGCCGCACTTTTCGATCATGTTTTCAACACTGCTCGAAATCGCATTGGAATCTCGAGAATATTTGCTGCTGTCGAAAATAAACAAGCACTCGTAGGACTGCAAAGCCACCTGATTGATCTCCTGCCTAGTTACCTTGGCTCGAATTATACCTATTCATGCAGTATTCGATTCCTGAGGTGGTCCAATCGATGACCCCGTCCACAGCACGCTTTACCGCATTATCCACAACCAACATCTCATTTTTCTTAAAACGACTCAGCACATAATCGGCGGTGTCCCATCCCTCGGGCGTTGGGTCGATACCGATTCGCAACCTGGCTAAATCCTCGCTCCCAAAAACTCGCAATATATCCGCGAGTCCATTTTGGCCTCCGGCGGAACCCTTGCTGCGAAACCTAAGTTTCCCCAAAGGCAAAGCGAGATCATCGCAAATCACCAGTATGTCCGCCGGATCGATCTTGAAAAACTTCGCAACCGCTCCAACCGCTCGGCCACTCAGATTCATCATCGTGAGAGGCCAAAATAAATTCACCGCTTGACCCCCTAATGACGTCTGCATCAGTTGGCCTTCAAATTTCGCTACTTTCGTACCCGTAACTCGCATCGCCAAAGTGTCCACCACTTCAAAGCCAATGTTGTGTCGGGTCGCTTTATACTTCTCTCCCGGATTGCCGAGTCCGACGATCAACTTCATCTCTCGGTTCCGCTAAAATCTCAGAATCAAGTTGCTGTCGTTGCTGTAGCAGCGTCTGCCGTGGCTTCACCTGCCGGCTTGGCAATCGCAACAACCACAACCTCGACCGGCGTTACCATTTTGGCCCCTTCCGGCAAACTGATATCGCCAGCATGAACCGCTTGGCCCAAGCCTAGATGGCCGATAGGGACTCGAATCGATTCGGGAATGCGAACCGCTGGACACGCGATCGTAAGCTCGTGGGTTGGAAAGCGGAGTTGGCCCCCTTCGTTCAGTCCAGGAGCTTCACCATGCAACTCGACTGGCAAGGTAATCGTGACCATCTCGGTCGCCGATACACGAGCGAAGTCAACATGCAAAATCTCAGTGGCGTAAGTGTCCCACTGAACTTCTCGCAAAATGGCAGTATCCTTCGCCGCACCGCTCAGATTCACCAAACGCGTACCGTGCTTGATCATGTGATCGAGAGTTTCTCGCTTCACGACCAAGCAAACGTTCTCTTCCCCGTGCCCATAAAGAATGGCAGGAACCAATCCCTGGCCACGCAACCGTGCCATCGCTCGCGTCCCACGCCCGCTTCGCACCTGAACTTCAATATTTCCAATCATGGCCTTGCTGGTCCCTAAAATCCAATTTATTACCGCGCTCAACTGCTGCGCTAAACTCGCCTGACTCTATTCTGACTAAATTCTTTCTGACTATATTCTTTCTGACTATATTCGCCCGACTACACTGCCCGAATCTTTTCTCGAGCGAATCTTTTCTCGAGCGAATCTCTCTTCTGGCGTTTCTCCACCCAAGCTCATTCACTGAGCAAAAAGACACTGTCACGCAATCGAACAACGCGCATCCAAAGAATCACCTCTCAGCTTCTCGTTCGATAAGCCGGCAAGTATCTCAAACGGCACAATTTATGCAAGGGCAAACCACTGGTATTGCCGGACCACCCCAACCTACAGCGGAGTTTTTCGCTCGACACGCCTGCTACCGTTCTAAGTTATCCCCGTTTACCTACCAATTCCGCTTCGTATCGTCATTTTCTGACGCAGGCTGCACTTTCTTTAAATACCCCGAATGGATAAATAGGAGTTTTGTATCCTTTTTTTGGTTTGATTTCTGGAGGCCTGGTTGCCCTGGCCGGTTTCCTGGTCTGTCGCTTTTGCATTAATTCGGGTAAACCAGTCGATAGTTTTTCAGATATCGAGAATCCCAATCCATTTCAATCCCTTCGCAATTTCCTCGGTTCACATTAACATTCAAGCAGTTGTCCGCGACTTTTAAGGTTTCCGCAGTATGGCAAAGAAAAAAGCCGATTACGATGTCATCGAGCCAATCGGTCCTCGAGTTTTGGTTCTGAAGGATGAACCGAAACGGGAGACCAAAGGGGGCATCGCACTCCCCGATGCGGCGGAAATACCGACGATCACCGGACGAATCGTGACTATTAGTCGAGTCGTTGAGCATGATGAAAACATGCCGCTGAGACAGTACGACAAAATTTTATTTCATCCAAAAAATGCGATACCTGTCGATTTCGAAACGGGTAACCAGTTGTTTGTGGTGCCGGTCGAAGACATTGTGGCCGTCTTTCGCCGCAGCGAGGAATCGAAAAAAGAGGAATGATCGGCTGGCGAAGGTTCCGGATGAACGATCGACCAATAGACAATCGACCAATAGACAATCGACAAAACCGCCAAAACCTCGTTTTGCTCAGATCACTGTCTCAGATCACCCGCTCAGATCACCCGCTCAGATCACCCGCTGTAGTCGCACGCGTGCACTTCCGCTGCTCAGCCTAGTGACGGGCAGGAGCCTTTTAGCTGGTGGGCCCGAACATCTCGCTGATCGACTTGTGATGGTGAATGCGGCGAATCGCTTCGGCCAACAGCGGTGCAACGGATAGCACATGAATTTTGTCGAGTTTCTTCTCGTCCGGCAGCGGCAGAGTGTTCGTGATGCCGACACTATCGACGGGGCTATTTCTCAATCGTTCGATCGCCTCGCCACACAAAATGCCGTGGGTGCAAGCGATATGAATCTCTTTCGCGCCAGCTTCATGTACCAATTGAGCCGCTCCGCAAATGGAACCTGCCGTGCTGATCATGTCGTCAAACATCAGACAAATCTTGTTTTCCACCGGACCGCCGATGATATTTTTTTGTTTGGTGACCAAAGCATTTTCGCGGCGTTTATCGACGATGGCCAATCGACCCCCTAAGCGTTTGGAGTGTCCAAGCGCTCTTTTGATGCTCCCTTCGTCGGGGCTGACAACAACGATATCGTCAGGATTATAGTTCTTGCTTTGAAAGTATCCGTTGAGCACCGGAGCGGCATACAAGTGGTCCACCGGAACGTCAAAGAAACCTTGGATTTGGGGGGCATGCAAATCCATAGTCAAAACGCGATCCGCTCCAGCGCGGGTGATCATGTTGGCGACCAATTTGGCCGTGATGGGGACTCGCCCTTCATCTTTTCGATCTTGCCGCGCGTATCCAAAGTAAGGAATGACGGCAGTTACCTTGGCGGCGCTGGCCCGCTTGCAACTGTCGATCATGATGAGCAGTTCCATTAAATTGTCGTTCACCGGGGGGCAGGTCGGCTGAACCAAGAACACATCGCGACCGCGGACATCGTCGTCAATCTTGCAGAAATTCTCGCCGTCCGGGAACTTGCCCAACGAAATCGATCCCAAGTTCAAATGCAAGAACCCGCAAATATCGCGAGCTAGTTGCGGATTAGCTCGGCCACTGAATATCTTTAGTTCGCGCATGGATACCCCATTTCTTTCATCTTCGCCTCGACCATCTGCGCCTCTTCTTGAGTATTGATGCTGAACGATTCACACGGCTCCAGCACTGCAGTTGCTTCGACACGATTTCCAGCATTGCGAAGAATAGCGGGACAGTCGGTTAGGTAAAGCTCCCCTTGCGCATTTTGATTGGAGAGCCGCAGCAAGGCCCACAGCAATGCCTCGGTTCGAAAAGCGTAGGTGCTCATGTTGACTTCGGTAATTTGCTTTTCAGTTTCGTTAGCATCTTTCTGCTCGACAATTTTGGCGAATTGACCGCTGGAATCCCGAACAATCCGTCCCAGGCCGAAAGGGTTTTCTTTATGCAACGTTCCCAGCAAACAATCATAACTTCCCGTTTGGAAACGCTCTAGTAACCGCTCGAGCGAGGCGGGTTGCACCAGCGGTGAATCGCCTGCCAAAACAATCACCGACTGATCGGCCGCTGAGAGCAGCGGGGCCGCCATCTGAACCGCATGGCCGGTTCCAAGTTGCTGCTCCTGCAGCGCGAATTCGATGCCAGATCTCGCGGCCAATTCACTTTTTACCGAGTTCGCTTCATAACCAACCACTAAAATGGTCCGCTCGATTCCAATTTTCTCCAGTGCGTCGAGCACCCAGTGGATCATGGGACGACCCAAAACCGGATAGAGCACCTTGGGCAATGACGATTTCATGCGGGTTCCCTTCCCCGCTGCGAGCACAATGGCTGTCGTTTGCAAACTCATTTTACCTGTATAGATGTCCTTCGCACCGTTTCGAAGAATGTTTTCGAAGATCGAATCGGAACTTACCAGACATAAAGGTTATCATAAATCCGCCTGACGCAAATCACTTCCCTCAGGATTCCCCCTCTATCCGGTCCCGCGAACTAGAATTTGCCGAAGACTTTTCTCGAGATACCGTTGACCTAAAGAGCATGTGGGGTTAGTGTTTTGCAAATATCGGTGGTCTTGTTTCCCAATTCTCTTTGTCGATATTGTAAAGGTGGATCCAGCATGGCAGGCGTAGAACGCGATCGCGAATTGCGACGACGACGACATCGTGCCAAGAAACTAGCGAGCTTGGAAAAGAAGGCTGCAAAGGCAACCAAAGCCGAAAAGCCATTAATCGCAGACAAGTTGCGTAAGCTTACCCCTGGGGCAAACATTCTCATCGAACGCTGGGGTCTGAAGGCTTAAACGCCGAAGTTAGACATTCAGGCGTGAAAACTCGCGTTCCCGTAACGCGAGTTTTTATCGCGGCGGGTGATTCCACGCCTGTTGCAACATAAAAAACTTCCAGGCTAAAAATTTCAGCCTAAACAGAGAATGCTCTCATTCTCCCCTTCGCTTTCGTCTTCGCATGTGGGGCCAGCGTGGCATTTCGAGTCAGCTTCCCAATGGGAACTGCAGAATGTGCGGCTGGCACTTCCCCAAGTTGCGATTTTTTCACGGGTAGCTTATTTTTTCCCGTTAGATTTCTGCCGGCTCTTCGTATCTTTTGCATCGGGGGTTATGAACTTCTGGCAATCGGTCCAAAGGGTAGGATGATGAAAAATCCACATAGCACGCGAAGCGATTTTCGCAAAGGTTTCACCCTAATTGAGCTCCTAGTGGTGATTGCCATCATCGGAATTTTGATCGGATTGCTTCTTCCTGCTGTTCAGGCTGCTCGAGAAGCGGCTCGGCGAATTCAATGTCAAAATAATTTGAAACAACTCGCTTTGGCTTGGCAGATACACGAGAACACGGTCAAGTCTTATCCCAGCGGCGGTTGGGGGTATCGGTGGTTGGGAATCCCCGAACTGGGATTTGGAAAAAAACAGCCAGGAGGATGGACCTTCAGTGTGCTGCCTTTCCTTGAGCAGAGGGCTTTGTACGATCTCGGAGGTAATTCAGCTTCCCTCCTAAGGCAGGCAAGCACGCCGCTGAGTGTGCTGCACTGTCCGAGTCGACGGGGGGCGGAATTGTACCCGTGTGTTCCCGCGGTCGTTTTTCGAGAAGCAGGGCACGCGCCTTTCGTCTCGCGCAGCGATTATGCAGCAAACTGCGGAAGTCGGTTTAGAAATCAGGGCAATTTCGGTATGCCTGCCGGCCCCGGAAGCCGTGCTGACGGATTGGCTACTAGTTTCCCATGGGACTTTACCGATCTGACCGGTGTTTCTTTTTTGCGATCTGAAATCAAGTTATCGGCGATACGCGATGGACTAACACAAACGCTCATGATCGGCGAAAAATACGTCGATCCAATGCACTACGCTACTGGACTGGATGGAGGGGATAATGAAAATGCATTCACCGGCTGGGACAACGACCTAAATCGCGTCACGGGTGTTCCACCTCGAGTCGATAGACGCGGATTGATCGATACACTCGCTTTCGGTAGCGCACATGCGGGACAACTCAATGTGGCTTTCTGCGATGGGTCGATCCGGTCGGTCGATTACACCGTCAACTTCGCGCTATGGAATTCTTGGGGGCATCGCGAGGATGGTATGCCCTTGGGGAATCAGGAGTGATTCGAAGTAACAGGTCTAGGTCGAAATCGAATCGCAATCACCCAGCCACTATCGACAATTCGCTGGGCAACAAGACGCTGGGCAACACATGTGACTGCCATCAGTAGGCCAAGCCAGCACGAATGACCCAGCCATCTTCCAGGTCGATACTGTCTGTGGGAGTAACCACGTAAGTAATCTTCCGATTGAAGACGTAACCGGCCTCGATAAAACCAATCCGGCGACCGGTACGCAGCAAGTCGTTTTGTCCCCATTCAAATCCAGCCATCACCCGCAAGTCGTCAATATCGATCGCGTCATTGGTGCCATCCTCACGCTTTATGGTCCACGAACCACCTCCATAGTAGCCGTTGATGTACCACCACCAGTCCGTTTTTCCAAGTGTCGTCAAATAACTCGACAATTTGGGCTCAGGAAAGAAAATGTCCCAGCGAACGTTGGGATTCGGTTGCCAAAGCAAGCCGCCGGCTGGCAAAATCTTCACCTGGTTTCGATCGGCATACACAACACCGAGGCGAAATAACATCGTTGGCGTAATTCGCACTTTGGCCAGCGCTTTACCCATGTAGCGAAGACTGTCGGTATTCATCGTGTCGAAGTCGGTGAAAACGCCAATCCGCGCTCCTAAATCCGCACCGATGATTTGGTTCGGATCCGACTCCCAACCAAAATCTCCAAACGCCGAGTACGCTTGAGCAGGCAAGTCGGCTCCGGTGCTCGAATTCGGGCCATCCCATAAATGCAAGCCAAAGGATGGCAAGATATACAGCGGTTGTCCCGAATGAAAAAAATTTGGGATCTGAAAGGCAATCGAAACGTCGGTATCATGAATTCCCAAACTATTCGGCGATCCTTCTCGCGTCACCCAGGTGTGCCGAAAGCGAGGCCCCAAACAGAACTTTTGCACGTTTTGCAGCGAAGAATTGTCCGTAGGCCAACCCGTTGGAAACAAGGCTTGCGGCGCCGAACTTGGATACATATTCGGCGGATAAGTCCCCGTACCCGCCCCCGTTTGCGGATAGATGCTCGGCGGGTATGCGTTCGCACCATATTGCCCTGCCGGATTGAGCGTTGTTCCTGGATAAGTGGCACCTGGATAAGTGGCGCCGGGATTTCCCATCCCTGTGACGTTCGACGCAGGCGCGACTCCCTGTACACCATATGGATTCTGGGCGCCGTAAGGATTTGGGGCGCCGTAAGGATTCGGGGCGCCGTAAGGATTCGGGGCGCCGTAAGGATTTGGGACGTTGGGAACCGGAACACCGTTCACCATCGCGGTGCCATAGGGATTGGCAGGAGGAACGGTCCCAAACCAACCCGCAAACGGATTGTTTTGCATGCCGAGCCATGATGCTAAAGTTTGCTGATTCGCAGGAAGCCCAGCAGGATTATAAGCAGCATTCGCCCCCTGATAGGGATCAAATGGAACCGAGCCAGCTGGCGGATAACTCGCCGCAGGAACCCCATATGGCATCTGCCCGCCAGGAACAGCCGGTACGCTCGATGGAATCGGTGTCCCAAATGTTGTAGGCGCGCCACCCAGAGCCGGGTTGCTAGGAGGAACTCCTACTACGGGCGCGGTCCCGGCAGGCGCACTCCCAATCGGCGCACTCCCTTGAGGCACCATGACCGGCGCGGTTACTCCCGGCGGATAAGGCGATACGGCTGTGGGCGATATGGGACGCGTGCCGGAAATCGGTTGTCCGTTGATGTTCTGCGTCTGCGTCAAATCACTCATCGGAACTGTAGACGGAAAGCGAATCTGCTGACCGAAGCTTGGCAAGCCCAGGCCCAGCACGATAAAGCCGCTCCATATCCACACTAGCCGATTCAACATTCCATGCTCATGGTTCAAGAAGTCTCTCGATGCAAACATTTCAAGCGGTCGCTGATACCGCTCTTCACCAATGTTTCTCACCAATGTTTTTCACCGATGTTTTTATTTCACCGATGTTAGCGGAGAACTACAAAAAAACTGAACCGCATGTCAAGGCCAAGCCTTTTTAGAAATGAATGCAGGCAAATAAGAGTTGCAGAAAGGCCTCAGCTCAGCTTCAAACCAATATCCAAAATTTCGAAACTATCCAGAAAGGCAGAATTTGTTTCGAACAACGTGCGAATCGAGGCTTTATGGATTTTCATTTTTAATCCACCCACTCCGATCGGACCAAAACAGATCTTTCCATCACGCTGTTTGCCGTTGTCAAACGCTTCAATTCCCTCAATGCCCGTCGGCGGAACCGCATTGAGGTCGATCAAAACCTTCAACTCCGCAAGCTCTCGCCAATGAGACATTGCCAGCAACTGTACTCCGGCCGCCCCGCAAGCAATCACAGCTTGGCAACCTTCTAGCCCAGCTATGAGTTCGCTGGCATTGGCTGATGAGTAGGAGCGAAGTTGCCCCAGCGCTCCACCCGCGACGGCCGAACTTCGGACCGCAGCCGCGACTTGTTCCGCTTTCGACTTGTCGCGAGAAAAAAGGCGGACCTCTTTGGCGGATCGAGCCAGCAGTTTGGCCGCGATACTTCCCACAGGCCCCGTCGCAGCTAGCACCGCAACAACGCTTTGGCTCAAGTCCAAATGACGGTGAACGGTTACGACCGCCGCAACGGCAGTCGTATTCGATCCATTTCCGTCGACCATCACAGAGACCCGCATGGGTCCAAAAAAAGTTTTCCGGATCTGCTCGGCGATCGAAGCCGTTGTCGCAACATTCGAGCCCCCGATGAAAATAGCGGTATGTTTGAGGTCATCGACTCCCCGAGTAAAGATGCAACCATGAACCAATCCGGTGACATTGTCGCTGCGAATCGAAGGATATTGCAGTAAGTGTTCAACGCCCGAATCAACGGCCACTACGGCATCAAACGTACTGGGAAATGTGTCACAATCGAGTTGAACCAGAATTTTTTTCTTCGGTGAAGTGGGACTCAATTGGCTCATGGTGGACTCACGCCTCGCTCGAACGACAGTTTGCTGCTATCCCCAAATAACAAAAGGCTCGGTCAACCCCTAAAGGATAAACCGAGCCTCTGACATTATGAAAGATATGCCATCATAAAAGATCTGACACTAAAGATGGTCAGCTGTTCTCAAGAACCCAATCGGACCAGCAAACCCATTTTAAACTAGAAGCCCTTGAAAGGATGATCGGCATCCTTCTGGGCGATCATTTCGTCCGCAGTTGGCTTGCCATGCAATGCGTTGGCAATCGCTTGCTTGGTCGCTTCGTAATTGTATTGATAGATCTTGGCGTTATCTTCGGCAGCAGGATGAATAAACACTCCGCATACGATAACCCAATTCTCGGCTTGATCCTTCGGAATAACACCCTCGGCAACCGAATCGGCAACCGCTTTGGCCACTGCGGTCTGCGCTGGGCCAAACATCTGAATCACCTGCTTGCTACCCTTCATCGTCACCTTGGTGATCATTACCGTCGATGGCTTGACGGCAACGTTCGGAGTGATCACCGCCAACAAGTTGGTGTGACCGTTACTCTGATTGGCTAATGCATTGGCAAAAGCAATCCCGACCGGTCCAGCCTTGTCCCCAATCATCAGGTCGATATGAGCAATTTCGTTTCCACCACCAACCAGAGATTCACCGACATACAACGCCATAGAAATGCACCTTTCTAAACAGGCCTATGAGATCTAAACAGGTCTATGAGATAAATTCCGCCGCAGCCCACAATCATTCTTGTGAGGTTTTTATTTTTCATTCGTTCGTCTCGCGGGTCCATTCGTATTACGGCTCCGTGCTTGTTTCGAACGATATTTGGTTACAAGCACGATTTGAAAGAGAACTTACCAAAACCACCATTGATTGCAACTGCCCCGGCAAAGTCGCCATGCGTTAACCTCCCTCCGCTTGCCATCCGCACCAAAAATCATCTTCGAGCAAATCACCCCTTTAATCAAAGGCTCCGACAGGTCGACGAATAAACTGTTTTTTAAACTTGGCACGCTAGTTGCGGATGCAGCCAGCGAATCCCAAGTCGTCTTTACGGCAAAACGAAGCCGAACCGCTCGTTTCGATAGGCTGTATAGGCGTACCGTTTTCGGGAAAACTAGGGAAATGAATAGGAAAAATGAGTTGGCGTACGGGGTGTTTATGACTATTCTGGTACAAAGTTCCTGAGTTTTTTGAGTTCCAATTTTCGCGATCGCAGCATGATAAGACGCTAAATCGCTGCGTATAATGCGTTTCTCACTAAATTTAGGTCATTCACTTTTCAGAATCGGTTCGTCACACTTGCTACGACTTTTCCTTCGGTTTTCCAACGGTTTTGGGAACCACGGAGTTCGAATTCAAAAGAGCGGTAGTGAAAAAAAGGGTGTTCAGAATGTCTACACGACTGTTGCGTTTCGGTACGACTGCCTGCATGTTTTGGTGCCTGAGCACCGCGGCGATTGTTTCGGCAGAAGAAAAGGTCGGAAAAGAGTCTGCCAAAGCCAAAAAAGAAGTCCCTGCCGAGTCGATCGACCTTTTTGAGGGAATGGAGAACGGGAAGTTAGAAGTTCGCTTCCTCCCCAAGGATGCGACACAAGCCACCATCGTCATCAACAATAAAACCGATCAACCCTTGAATATCCAGCTTCCAGCTGCGTTCGGCGGCGTGCCAGTTCTTGCTCAATTCGGCGGAATGGGCATGGGTGGTATGGGTGGCATGGGGGGAGGCATGGGTGGCATGGGTGGTATGGGCGGAGGCATGGGAGGCATGGGTGGAATGGGAGGCATGGGCGGCGGTATGGGTCAAGGAATGGGTGGTGGAATGGGTGGCATGGGTGGCATGGGTGGGATGGGTGGCATGGGGGGTATGGGAGGTATGGGCGGCATGGGTGGTATGGGTGGCATGATGCGGGTCGAAGCCGACAAAGCTGCCAAAATCAAAGTGCCAACAGTTTGCCTAGAACATGGCAAGAAAGACCCTAACCCACGCATGAAATATAAGCTTGTTCGACTCGAAGAAGTTAATTCAGATCCTCGTGTTCGCGAACTTTGCAAACTCCTAGGTACAGGTAAGCTCCATCAAAACACCGCACAAGCAGCCGCTTGGCACATCGCCAACGGCTTGACTTGGGATCAACTCGCTTCCAAGAACCGAGTTGAATCTCGCTACAGCGGGACGGAACGCTGGTTCTCGCCGCTCGAACTGCAAAACGCGATCGGCTTGGTAAACGTTGTTACCGTCGCTGCGAAACAGTCAGAGTCGGCATCCTCCAGCAGCACCAGTTCGGCATCCAACTCCAGCGCCGCTCGCTGAGATGGCGGAATCCGCAGGGATTTGGTGCGCAATAAAAAGATTTCGGTTGGTTACCGTCTGTTATCATAAAAAGGCAGGTCATCAATAGTCTAACGGGAGAAACACTAGCCGCTTGGAGATAGTCGCGGTTTTAGGAACTTCTGTAAGGGCGAACGAAACAAACTATAGAAAAGACCGGCTTGTGCCGGTCTTTTTTTATTTACTCGCCTAGTTACCTACCCGACTTTTTAGTTGTTATCCGAAAGCCATCATGGGCTATCTAAAGGTTGATGCGTCTAACGCCATCAACTTTTGCTTCGAACTCCATTGCTTTGACTTCGGTTCGTAAATCATCTTCGATCGTCGATTCATCGGATTTGTGGTTTCTGCTTTCAATTGTGTTCTTTTGATCGCCACGGGTGCAGCGAAAATCGTGCTCTTCGCCCCCCGAAGTGCCCCTAAGCTCTCCGCTATCGAACTTTTCTCCATGCACCAAAAGCCAACGCAAATCATCGCTGCGCCGCATCAACTCACTCTCCAAATGCGCTAGTTCGCGACGTTTACGCTCGATCTCCTGACGGTTATCGTTGGCCCAAAGTCGAAACATACGCTCCTGCTGGGAAAGTTGTGAAGCTCGCCGGTTCAATAAACATTCCCTGCGCTCTAATTCAAAGAAGCGTTGGTCCAAGATGCGCGAGATGTCTGCTGCGTGAGCCGAACGCCAATCCATTTCCCAGGTTTGCTCTCCCGCCGACGGGGGTTCAGCAACCGCCGCGAAAGACTTCATGGACTCAGAGTCGGTTTGAGCCTCGACACTTTTTTCGTTCTCACTCCCCGAGATAGAGTGCAGCGATTCCTTGTCGACTCGTTCTGGAGTTTGCCTGGGAGATCGCTCTCCCCGAATTCTTCCTGATGCTGGACGGGGAGAATTAGGATTTGCCGGCCGGACTGGCGAAATGGGGTGATGCGGGGGGCTAATGATGTTCCCAGACTCCGTCGGTGCGTCGACGCGAAACGTCGCGACAGGCTCACCCGCCAAACTACGCAGCGGTGGTTTGGCAGTTTCATTCGCAAAAGGGGAAGTTAAGTCGCTTTGTGCTGGCTGCATCGTCCAAGGTCCCTGACCGGACTCTGAGCCTCCCTGCCCTGAAATGTTGGCATAAGCGGAGCCTCCCATGAAGGCACCGCCAAGCTCTTGCTGGCCACCCTGCCAAAACATAGAACTTTTGCTCACTCTTGTCGGAGTGGCATCACTCGGTATCTCTTCGTCTGGCCACCGACTGGGTCTAGAGAAGATTTCCAACGCTTGGGAATCGAATTCACATTATTTTGACAGAAATTTACCAATGTGCCGATTGTGAGAGCTAACGCTAGGCTCTCTAATTCGGTGGCGGATCGTGGTAGCCTTACATTAGCAGAGGTGATAGGTGGGCCTCCACTGGCCCGTTTTTCCGCACAGTTTTGCCAAAAGTTACCAAAATTTTGTCGTTGAAAATCGGAGTTTTATTCTTGCCTGCTGGAAGTGGAAACTACGAAAACCCCGTTCGTCGAAACGCGGCGGTCATCACCACCAAAGCGCACTCGGGCAGCAAGCCGATGGGGCGTTTACAACAGTTGATCACCGATGAAAATTTTCGCCCGCGCGTCCATGATGAATTGAAGTCCGAGACCGCCGCAATCTCGATCAAAGACTTCTCGCTTTGGTACGGCAAAAAGCAAGCGCTTTTCAACGTGAGCCTCTCGGTCCCCAAAGGCAAAGTAACCGCTTTGATCGGACCGAGCGGCTGCGGTAAGTCCACCCTGCTCCGCAGCGTCAATCGCATGAACGATCTCAATCCTGCCGTCCAAACACGCGGCGATATTTTTCTCGGTACGCAATCGATTTACGATCATTCCATCCATGTGACCGATCTCCGCAAGCGACTCGGAATGGTTTTCCAAAAACCGAATCCATTTCCTCGCAGCATCTTCGACAATATTGTCTACCCGCTTCGCATCGAAGGAATCAAAGATAAAGCGACACTGCGCCAAGTATGCGAACAGAGTTTGCGGGCCTCCGCTCTGTGGGATGAAGTCAAAGATAGGCTCCATGAAAGCGGCTTGGGGCTCTCGGGCGGTCAGCAACAACGACTCTGTATCGCTCGAGCCATCGCGGCTGCACCCGAAGTGTTGCTTCTCGACGAACCCTGCTCTGCCTTGGACCCGATCGCTACATCCAAAATCGAAGACCTTATCGACGAACTGCGCGGAGAATTCACCGTTCTCATCGTCACTCATAATATGCAGCAAGCCTCCCGCATCAGCGATTACACAGCCTTCATGTACCTCGGACACATGATCGAATTCGGTCTCACATCCACCATCTTTACCAAGCCACAATTGGTCGAAACTGAAGATTACGTGACCGGCCGCTTCGGCTAAAAATCTCTCCAGAACCGCTGGTGAGTGAGCCGTCCCCGAAATTTGGGGCCCGCTTGGCTCTTTCTATTCGATTTGGCCCAAAAAGTGGAAAAACCGTCTCAATTTGCCGATACCATTTCCGGTTTAATTAATCTTGACTAAATGGGTCATGTTGGTAATATATCGGCGAGGGGCGAACGGCCAGCCTTGAAATTTATGGGTCACTCGGGATTGGGAATCGTGTCGACTTCGAGCAAAAGCAGCATGACGGAGCCAGTTCCGGGACGCCAGGGCGCGGAGGCGGAGGAGCTCGGCGGCAGCGCTGTTGCCACGCCTCCATTGTTTCCGACCAGCGACTTGTTGGCGGATCTGGAGGAAAATAGTGCCCGACTTGAGGCTGCGGAACCGATCGAAATTTTGCAGTGGGCGATCGAGCGTTTCGGAAAACACTTTACTATGGCAACAGCCTTCGGACCTGAAGGCATGGTATTGATTCATTGGCTTGCGAAAATAGCACCGAAGACCTCCATCTTCAATCTCGATACCGGTTATCAGTTTCCCGAAACGCTGCAGCTTCGCGACAAGATTCAACGAAAGTACGGTATCGAAGTCGAACTGAAGACGCCCGAATTGACGGTGGTGGAATTCGAACAAAAGCATGGTGGTCCGCTATACAAGTCCGATCCCAACCGCTGCTGCTTTGAACGCAAGATTAAGGTGCTTCGCCAAGCGGCTCGTGGCAAGCATGCGTGGTCCAGTGCGATTCGTCGAGACCAAAGCACAGATCGTTCTCAAGCGGCCATTGTAGAGTGGGACAAGAAGTTCCATTTGGTTAAGGTCAGTCCACTGGCAAATTGGACCAAGAAGCAGGTTTGGGGATTGATCATGAAAGAGAATATTCCCTACAACCCTTTGCATGACCAGGGTTATACGAGCATCGGATGTTGGCCATGTACTCGAGCGGTCTTGGCAGGAGAAGATGAACGTGCTGGACGCTGGAGTGGCTTTGCGAAAACCGAATGTGGCCTACATACTCGCGACTAATAGCCATACTCGCAACTAATAGCGATGCGACTTTAAGTCCAGCGGTTGGATCCAAATTCTGAAAGCTTTATTGATCCTTTCTTTTTTTAAAACATCAACGCCAGAGTTCAACGTGCAAATCCCAGCTCGCGCCCATTATGCTTTGCTCGCCATGATGGAACTTGCCAAACGACAAGAAATGGGCAAGCCGGTTGCTCTGCGCGAGATTGTTGATGATCAACAGATACCGATGCCATTTTTGGTGCAGATCTTACAGCAATTGCGTACGGCTGGTTTGGTCAATAGCTCTCGTGGTTCGTCCGGAGGTTACTTCTTGCAGCGTCCAGCTTCGCAAATCTCGGTGCTCGATGTTGTCGAAGCGGTCGCTCCCAACTTGTTAGCTCCCGATCTAAACCTAACAGCTCAAACGGCGGATGCAAATACGGTTGTTGAGCTTTGGAAACAGCTTGCGAGTCGGCAACGCGAATTGCTGCAAGAACTTTCGTTAACGGATCTCATTCAACGTGTTACCACCGTTTCTGGATCAATGTTTTACATCTAGAATACGATGTGTCAGATATCGAGTGCATTGACCACATTGTATTGAAACCCTCAAGATTGTATTGAAACCCTCAAGGTCCTGCGGTCTATCCATGATTCTAAATGCTCCTTGCACCTCCTTGCCCCCGGATCGATGCGCTGAAGTCGATCGTACCCAGACAGAAGGCGATCCAACATGAAAAAGAAGGTTTTTGTGTGCCGTCGCATCCCGGAACCTGCTCTAAAGCGATTGGAATCAGAAGTTGACTTGACGGTATGGCCTAGCGAATTGCCACCCTCCAGAAGCGACTTGTTACAGCATGTTCGCGGTTGTGAAGGTATCTTGAGTTTGCTCAGCGATCGCATGGATGCCGAGGTTTTTGACGCAGCGGGCCCACAGTTGCGAGTGGTGAGCAATTACGCCGTAGGCTTCAATAACGTCGATGTGCGTGAGGCAAGGACGCGAGGAATCAAAGTGGGCAACACGCCGGGTGTGCTGACCGAGGCAACTGCCGATATCGCTGCTGGACTTATTTTGGCAACCGCTCGTCGTTTTCCAGAATCAATCGATCAAGTCAAACGACTCGAATGGAAAACTTGGGATCCGCTGGGGCTTTTAGGCTTAGATCTGCGCAGCGCGACGCTAGGTATTATTGGTATGGGACGGATAGGCATGGCTTTGGCCAAGCGCATGCATTACGGCTGGGATATGAAGATCCTCTACACGGCTCGCTCCGATAAGCCAGACGCGGAGTCGCTTTTGAATGCGAAAAGGGTGGATTTAGAAACGCTGCTTCGCACCGCCGACATTGTGAGTTTACATGCAGACTATAATCCGAGCACGCATCATCTTATAAACTCCACTACCTTGGCTTTGATGAAGACCCGAGCGATTTTGATCAATACAGCGCGAGGTGGGCTGGTCGATCAACAGGCTTTGTACGAAGCCATCAAGCGTGAGATTATTTGGGGAGCGGGGTTGGATGTAACGGACCCTGAACCGCTGCCAGCGGATTCTGCACTGCGCGAGCTACCGCGATGCGTGATTTTGCCTCACATCGGAAGTGCCACCGTGGAAACCAGGCAAGCGATGGCTGACATCGCGGTCAACAATCTTATCGCTGGAATCCATGGACGGCCTCTATCTCACGAAGTAACAACGTGAAAAATATACGGCGAAAATAAATCAGTCCAACAGCGTTGAAGTTACTTTGGGCTAACCGCCACAGGAATTTCTGCTGCATCTGTGACTGGAATCAGGGGCATCGATGACTCTATTTCCTGATGCACATATCGTGAAGGTTTATTGTTTCGCTCTCCCTGCCAAATTACCCTATTGGCCAATGAGAGCGTGCTGTGGGGAGCCGCGGATTCGTTTACCGCACTATCGGCATCATTAGCGACCAGACTGCTCGTTGTGGTATTCGTATCGGTTTGAGTCATTTGGACATCATGAGGTCCACTCGCGATATTTGCATTCGACTGGGATGACGTCGTTCCAGAGGTTTGGGACTTCTCTTTGACTAGCCCCATGACTAACTGACGGACGCGATTAAACTCTGTAGCGCTTTCCAACCAGTAATCATTTTCGCGAAATACCAGCGGTGGGCAGGTCTCTCCGGATGCCAAAGTGCGAAGGCTGCTGCGGAGGCGAATCATCGGGCCAGCCAAACGGTTGCTGATCCGCAACGCATCGCGAACAAAAAGTGGAGCCAACACCAAAACGCAAACGAACAAGGGGAGTTGAGCCCAAGCGGCCAAGTAAAACGCTTCGCCGATCGATTTCTGCGGAATGTTCGAACCTGCGAAGAGAAAAGTATTCAGAACAACCAGTATGCTTGTCAATAGCAACCAATGTCCTACAAGACGCCAAGCCAATGACAGTTGAATCGCGCGATCGGCGAAGAGTTGCCTGCGTTTTCGATACGGAGTTTGCGGTTTCATTTCACGTCACCTTGCCATAGATTCCAAGGGTATATCAACCCATTGAGAAGCTTAGGCTACATCTGTGAAACGCCCCGAAATTCGAGTGGCTTTACCTATGCGAAAATCTCTTCGTAGCTTATCGAAATAGCATAATCGTTAGGATCGGAACTTATAGGCTTTCGTTGTTCAACCGAAAAAAAGGTACCAGTGTTACAACCGCTCCTCGTCTCAGAAGGAATCGACTCCCTGGTTTGACTCGACTAGACCACGGGTACTCCCAGCGTCGATTGACCATCCACACGGTTTTTCGCCTGCTAAATGTGTTGGAAGTCTTGAGGAGCACTCCAGTGGATTGCGATGCACTCGGAGTAATTATCTCAGGATGTAAAACCAAAGGACCTTTACTTTGCTGAGGTTGACTGCGATGCTCTTGCCATGGACCAAGCGTCAAGGAGTACAGGGTTCGGTCTTAATGCTGGGCTCAGGCTTGATGCTGGGCTGGCTCTTGATGCTGGCTCCTGAAGGAATGGCACAATACGGGGCAATGCCGTACTATGGTGCCGATGCCGGCGTGACCTATGGAACTCCCGTAGGCCAACGGACTGGCGGCCAGATGGGATATCCACAGCGTCCAGCCGGGCATCTTCAGAGCAGCGTTCCGCGGAGTCCCGGAGCAGGGATTCCGTTAGTCAATGGAGGTGCGCGGTATTGGGGAGTCGGTTATAGCGAGGGGTATCATTCTTGCGGCAGTTGTGCATGTGGTGCCTGCGGTCTTTACGGAGCAGGTAACACTAAGCTAGGTAACCTTTTTTCCGGCGGTTTGGGGCATGCGCAGATGAAGGGATCAGTGCCGAACATCGTTGCGCCAGGCGCTCCTGCGTGCCAAAGTTGCCCAACGCCGATACAGAATTCGCCATGTGGCAACGTGCATTTCGGAAACTACAACCTTCATCCGGGCCATGTCTTTGGAAAGCCAAGTTACGGCAATCCTCTCTTCGCCCCTGACTGCATCAATTGGCGGCAAGCGGTGCAGTACGATCAGGGGCCATGTATTCCCGGTTCGGTTTATGCGAATCACCCACTTATTCCACCCACTGTTCACTCTGGCGGTCACTACGGGTTAACTAATGGTCCAGTTGGCAGCAATGCCCAGCCAGCGCTGCAACAATCGTCTGAGGTTTCCCATAATCCGCCCCAGCCATCGGTCCCGCGACCGCTGACCGATTCGAGTCCCTCGGATTTGAGGACTGGTGATTGGCCTTGGCAACGCGGGCAGGGTAATGCTCAACAAATTCCCGGCTCGCCGCCTGGAAAACTCCCGGAGCCAACTCCAGCGACTCCAGATCTGTCGACTCCAGTTCCGGCGACTCCAGTTCCGGCGACTCCAGATCTGTCTACTCCAGATCTGTCTACTCCAGTTCCGGCGACTCCCCAAGTCCCTGCTCCGCCAGCTCAGCCAGCGCCAAAAACGGAGCCTACCCCGGCTGCGGATGACGAAGATTTGCTCTCGAATCGACGCAATCCCATTCGGCAACCCACAAGACGCTGAATGCATCCCACGCGCCAAACGCTTGGCTCGGATGAATAGGAGATTTGCGTAAATCGTCCCCTCTGAAGAGCGAATGCGACCTTGATCTATTTGATTTTTGGGGCACAATTCAGGGTCTTGTAATTGAGAACAAGAATCCAGGCAACTTTTGTATGTCAGCTTTTGTATGGTATGTCAGCTTTTGTATAAGGGGTAATTCAACATGGCAACTCAGCGAAGCTTGGTGCTTCTGAAGCCCGATTGTGTAGAACGACGCTTGATGGGACAGATCATCGCCCGATTCGAAAACAAGGGCTTGTCCATCGTTGCTATGAAGATGCTTCGGGTGACTCCTGAACTTTCGCAAAAGCATTATGCCGAACATGTCAGCAAGCCATTTTACAAAAGCCTTGAAGCATTCATAACCTCCGCCCCGGTGGTCGCGATGGCTATCGAAGGCCCAGATGTTATTCGTATAATTCGCGAAATGTTGGGAGCGACCAACGGCATGAACGCTGCTCCCGGGACGATCCGCGGAGAATTCAGCAGTAGTCGTCAAATGAACCTAGTGCATGCTTCCGACAGTCCGGAGAGTGCTGCTCGCGAATTGAGCCTTTACTTTGCTGACCATGAGTTCTGTCCAGCCAAGTATGCGTTGGCAGATGTGATTCGCGCACCCGAAGAAAACTGATTGAAGTGCCCGAGCAGGGATGCGAACGTTTGTTCGCATCCATTACTTTTTTGTCTCTACGCCAGACCTTCGTTTGGGGAACAGCGTTGTGCAGATTTCACATACGGTCCCATCGCAACCTCGCGCGGTGCAATGTTCTCGACCGTAAAAAATAATTTGCAAATGGAGAGAATTCCATTTTTCTTTCGGAAAGAGTTTTCGCAAATCCATTTCTGTTTGCAATACATTTTTTCCGTTGGTGAGTTTCCAGCGTTGAGCGAGTCGATGAATGTGGGTGTCGACTGGGAAGGCCGGTTCACCAAATGCTTGGCTGATCACGACGCTTGCCGTTTTTCTGCCGACTCCCGGCAGGGTCTGCAACGCCTCGAAATCTTTAGGAACTTCGCCGGAGTATTGGTTTACCAAAATTTTCGAAAGTTCCAGAATGGCTTTCGATTTTTGAGGTGAGAGCCCACAAGGACGAATGATTTCTTGAATAGCGGCCTGACTCTTCCGGGACATATCGAAAGGGTTGTCGGCGAGTTTCCAAAGATGGGGTGTTATCCGATTTACCATTTTGTCGGTGC
>Ga0169931_10001437_pt1 | contig 39305 bp, 37 predicted proteins | sample Kivu_15m_20L_FD_129675 | JGI IMG/M metagenome (GOLD analysis project Ga0169931, IMG submission 129675) | Freshwater microbial communities from Lake Kivu, Western Province, Rwanda to study Microbial Dark Matter (Phase II) - Kivu_15m_20L... | ecosystem: Environmental > Aquatic > Freshwater > Lake... | reverse complement strand
TCATTTTGATACATCTGGCGTGGTCGATGGTTGTGGTGCGAACCCCACCTGCTGATCGTGATGGGCCTGCGCGGCCCTCTGCTGACGTTGGCGCTGACGAAAGTCACGCTGTCGTGTTTCACGACCAGGCATCAGGCTCGCGACGTATTGAGCACGGCCCTTTTCCATGCCCGCCTCGATGGCGTTGCGCTCGATCTTGGTGGCCAAAGATGTGGCACCGCGCAGTCCCGACTGTGGCACACTCCACACCATGAACGCATCCGCCATCGCTTTGAACCGTTTCGGCCTTGGTGCGCGGTCGGACGGGTCGCTGCCGTCCGATCCGCGGGGCGATTTACTCGCGCAAGTGGCTGCGGCCCAATCTCTCGCAGCCCCCTGGCAGCAGACTGCACGCACGCCGGAGTTGCTCGAGCCGTGGCTCGCACAGCAACGGGCGTTCCGCCAGGCTCCGGAAGATCAGCGCGGCGGCATCCGCGAGGCTTATCTTCGGCAGGCACGCGTGACCTACACGATGGCTGTAGGGGCCCGCATGGACAGTGCCCTGCAGTCCACGTCACCCTTCGTTGAACGCCTGGTTCATTTCTGGTCCAACCACTTCGCGGTGTCGGTCGACAAGGTGCTGATCGTCGGTCTGGCGGGTGCCTTCGAAAACGATGCAATCCGCCCTCAGGTGCTGGGTCGTTTCGAGGATTTGCTCCTGTCCGCGCTCCGGCATCCGGCCATGCTGCTTTTCCTGGATCAGGCTCAGTCGGTCGGGCCGCGCAGCACAGTCGCCGTTCGCCAGGCTGCCCGATCCGGACGGCCGCGTGGACTGAACGAGAATCTGGCGCGCGAGATCATGGAGTTGCACACACTGGGTGTGCGCAGTGGCTACACGCAAAACGACGTCACCGAACTCGCGAAGGCCCTCACGGGCTGGACCCTGCCGTCCGATGAGTCCCCGGGAAAGCCCTCCGCCTCGTTCAGGTTTGTTCCGGCGCTGCACGAGCCCGGTACACGAACCGTTGTCGGACGCAACTATTCCGATCAGGGGGAGCGCCAGGCCGAGGCGATCATTCGGGACCTCGCAGCCGCACCAGCGACTGCGCGACACATCGCGTTCAAGCTCGCCCGGCACTTCGTCGCCGATGACCCGCCTCACGAACTGGTGACGCGCCTCGCTGCTAAGTTCCAGCAAACCGGCGGCGACCTGCCCAGCCTGTACCGGGAACTGATCGATTCACCCGAGGCCTGGCGCGCGACGGGGGAGAAGTTCAAGTCACCCTGGGATTGGATGGTCTCCAGCCTGCGTGCGCTCGGTCGTCAAAGCTTGCCTCCGGCGCAGATCATTCCGCTCATGGCTCAGTTGGGCCAGCCTGTCTGGCGGCCCGGTTCACCGGCCGGCTATGATGATCTGAGCGCAACCTGGGCGGCACCCGACGCGCTGCTTCGCCGCGTCGAAATCGCGCAGCGCCTCGTCGCGCAGGCTGATCGGCATTTTGATGCTCGCGTGCTGGCTGAGCGCATACTGCCCCAAGGCCTGCGAGACACTACGGCACGCGCCATCGCCAGTGCCGAAAGCGGCACCACCTCGCTCGCGCTCTTGTTGGTCAGCCCGGAGTTTCTGAGGAGATGATCGTGCGCCTGGATCGACGTCGTTTTCTCGGTACTGCGGCGATGCTGGCAGCATCGCCCGTGGTTTTTGCCCACGCGGCCACCAAGCAACGGCTTGTCTTCATCATTCAACGCGGAGCAGCCGACGGGCTCAACACCGTGGTGCCCTATGCCGACCCCGCGTATGCGCGCCTGCGCGGCGGGCTTGCCATCGAGACGGATAGGGCTCTCAAGCTCGACGGCACCTTCGCGTTGCATCCCTCACTGGCGGGCCTGCACAGGCGCTACGTCGACGGCGAGGCGATCTTTTTCCATGCGATCGCATCGCCATACCGCGACCGCTCGCACTTTGACGGCCAGAACGTGCTCGAAACCGGCGGCCGATTCCCCTACCAGCTCAAGGATGGATGGCTGAATCGACTGCTGGGTCTGCTACCGGGTACGGACAGGGCAGCAATCGCGTTGTCGCCCTCGATACCCCTGGCCCTGCGTGGTGCGATTGATGTCGCGAGCTATGCGCCCTCGTCCTTGCCCCAGGCCGACCAGGACCTGTTGATCCGAGTCGAGCGACTCTATGCGACTGATCCCCAACTCCACGCGCTCTGGTCCTCCGCAATGGCCGCGCGGAGCATGGCAGGGGAAGCGGAAGGGACGGAGCGCCGGCAGGACGCCACGCGACTGGGCCGTGTCACAGCAGCTTTTCTCGTAAAGCCGGATGGCCCCCGAATCGCGATGATCGAGACAAACGGCTGGGACACCCATAGCGCACAGAATGCGCGTCTTGCGGCTCGTCTGAGCGCCCTGGACAATCTAGTCGCCGGACTGCATCAAGGCCTCGCCTCCGTCTGGAATCAGACCGTCATTCTGGTTGCAACCGAGTTCGGTCGAACCGCGGCAGCCAATGGCACGGGCGGGACCGACCATGGCACGGGCGCTGCGGCCATGCTCACGGGCGGCGCTGTGCGGGGCGGTCGGATGATTGTAGACTGGCCGGGTCTCGCGGCCTCCGAACTGCTCGACGGTCGCGATCTCAAGCCGACCCTGGGGCTCGACCGCCTGATCGCATCGATCTGCGCCGAGACCTTTCAGCTTCCGGATGACCGGACTTCGGGCGTGCTGTTTCCCGCGATGACGGGCGGATCAAGGCTACCGGGGCTGATTCGGGGTATCTGATTGGGGGGCATCTGCATCAACACCTTGCGGGGAACCGAGTCAGGGCGCAGCACTGCACCCACCAGAGTGCTGGTATCGAAGACCGCTCGCTTAACGAACGCTGTCAACCAGTTCCTCCACATCCCGATCGGCCAATCCCGCCGCTGCAGGCAGCAGCCTCGAATTGGCCATGGCAAAAAACGCTTCGAACTCCGCGTGCGCACGATCCCGCAGCCGACTCGATCCAAGCAAGTCCTTCAGATCCTCTGGCGAGAGGACGAAAGCCACAGGCCGCCCACGCCGTGTGATCGTCACAGGCTCGCGCTGGGCGCAATCAATCAACTCGCCAAAGCGGTTCTGGGCTTCAACTGAGGTCACTGTTCGCATGGGTCACCTCGCGGGCGAAGTAGCTATTTTGTCTATTGTAGCGACATCCTCGGATTGGCCGGAACGCACGAGAAGCGAAATACCAGAGCACGCAATCGTTTCCGGTGCTGCGGCGCCAAGGGTCCGCGAACGATTGCAATTCAATCGCGCCCGCGTGCTCGAGCATCGAAAAGCACGTACACCGTGCATAACTGTGTGATTGAACCCCGCCAGGCTGCTGAAGACTGCCCGCAAGGCCGATCGGTGGTAGGTCGTGGCGGATTCGAACCGCCGACCAACGGATTAAAAGTCCGCTGCTCTACCGGCTGAGCTAACGACCCCCGAGATAAGCCTTGCAGTATAGCTTTTCTCGATACCCCCGGTCAAACCGATCTCGGCGCGCTAGACCGCAAGCCCACTGACCGCCAGCGCAGTTCGAAGGCTCTCATACTCGACCATGGTGACGGGGGGCTGCGGCGGACGGACGATCGGTACCTCGCCCTGCCCCAGCAACTGTAGACAGGCTTTCAGTCGGGCCGTTGCACGCCCCCCCGGAGCATCACGATAAATGGCTCGGGCGAGCGGATAAATCCGTTCATGCAAGCTGCGCGCTTGCGCCCAGTCCTGGGCCTCGGCGGCCGCGAAAAAATCCGCACAGAGACGGGGAGCCACGGCCGCCAGGCTGACCTGACTGCCGTCGCTGCCCACGATATAGCTGGTCAGCAGATGCTCATCGCCCGAACCCATCACGATGAAATCCGGTCTCAATTCCTTCAGCAGCCTTCGATTGGCCTCGTAGGCAGCCACTTCCCAACTCCCCTCCTTGATTCCGATCACGCGCGGATCGGCTGCGAGGATCTTGAGTTCACCAGGGCCGTAGGCCATCGCGCCCGCACCGATCGGCGCGCCATAGAGCAGCAAGGGTAACCGGGTTGCACCCAATACATGCTGCTGATGCAGGAGCGCTGCAGCCGGGTCATGACCGAGCGCGAAGGAATTGGGCGGAAACAGCAACAGCACATCTGCACCGGCCGCCTCCGCGCGTCGCGCATCCTCGGCGGCCTGCAGACTGAACTCGGCATTCACGCCTGAACAGATCACACAGCCATGCGGCGATTCGGCTCGGGCAATCTCAACGACCCGCTGCTTTTCCTGGGCATCAAGCACGAAGTTCTCACCCGCGTGGCCATTGACCAGCATGCCCCTGATCCCGGGGGTATTCGAGACCTGAGCGATATGCCGAGCGAGCGCCGGCTCATCGATACTGAAGTCAGCGCGCATAGGCACGATGGTCGCAGCGTGCATACCACGCATTGCAGAGGGGTCCAATCGCGACATCAGGTCGTCTCCGGCTGGGCAAGCAGTCTGTCGATGGGGAAAAGGGGAAGAGCGGGTTCGCGGTCGAGGATCCGGTCGGCAAGCAGGCGGGCGATGTAGAGCCCGCTGGTGTAGCCCGAATGCACGCTGCCACAGACATAGGCATCGGGGTGGCCCGGGATGGGTCCGACCGCGGGCAGAGCGTCAGCGGTTTCGGCCTCCAGCCCGGCCCAGGCGCGAGCGATCCGGGCTTCGGCCAGAGCCGGGATCGCATGGCAGGCCAGTCTGACGTTGCCGATCAGGCGGTCCGGCAACAGCGCCACCCCGCCGCGTTCACGATCGCCCTCACCCTGCCAGCCACCGCCAATCACCGTGGTGCCATGGGGATACTGCTTGAGCGACAGCAAGCCGCTCGCAATACCAAGCACCGTACGCATCACCGGCCTCTGGCGTTCGGTAACCGCGAGCTGATTGACCAGAACCTTGATGGGCAGATGGACACCCAGCCAGCCGAGCATGGGTTCTATCCATACCCCGCCGGCGATCAAGAGCCTGCGCCCGCGCACCGCAGCGCCGGCCGTCCCCACCCTATAGCCCAAGCCCTCGGGATCAATCCCGGTGGCCTCGGTGCGCTCCATCAGCGTCACGCCCGCCTCGAGCAGCGCGTTTCGAAACGCGAGCCCTGTCAGATAGGCATTGGCAAAGCCGTCGACCTTGCAATACCCCGCCAGCCGCACGCCCGGCCCCAGGCCAGGCTCGACGCGCTGCGCCTGCTGGGCGGTGATGAGTTCGATGGGAGCCCCCGCTGCTCGCCGCTTGCCCGCCCGTTCGGTCAGCAGTGCTTCCTCATGCTCGGTGAAGGCGAGCGACAGACCGTCACACACGACCACGCCCACATCGTGACCCAGCCAGTTGGGCGCATCGGCCCACATCGCATGGGCGCGCAACGCATAGGGAATGAGCGCCACCCGGGTCATCTGCATGGTGAGCGTGCCGGCATTGACACCTGAGGCTTCCCGGCAGAGGGCGCCACGCTCGACGAGTGCGACGGAGAGGCCGCCACGCGCAGCGAACAAGGCAGCGGTGCAGCCGTGAATGCCTCCGCCCACGACCACCAGATCAAAGACACGACTCATAGGGGTGCCGGCTTGGGAATCGGGATGTCGTCGTAGCTGAACGAACCGACTAGCTCGCCCAGTGAAACCGGGCGCAGCGGCGGGCGTCCGGTCCACTGCCCGACCGCCTCGCGCGGCTGTCGCAGCCGAACCGCCATCAGTTCCTGAACCGTGTCACCGCAATAGCGCCCCTGGCAGGGCCCCATGCCACACCGGGTCAGGTGCTTGAGCTGGTCGATCGAACCCGCGGACTGATCGATCGCCGCATCGATCTCGGCCCGCGTCACATCCTCGCAGCGGCAGACGACCGTATCCGCCCCAATCGCCGCCACCTGACCGGCCCGCTGCGCCATCAAGCCCGCCATGGCGTCCGAGAACGGCCGCGCTCGCGCCAACTGTCGATCGACGGCTTGAAAGTCGGCGGTCGCGCTCCGAGGGGCTCGAACGGAGACCGCTCGCGCCCCAAGCGCGAGACCGACTCGCCGACCCGCAAGCGACGCAATCTGCTGACCCCTGACCCCGGCGCCATCACCGATTGCAAAAAGACCGGGGATTGTGGTCTCGAAATGCTCGTCAACCTGCGGCATCCAACCGCCCTGAAGGCGGCTGAAGCGGTGATCGGCGCGCAACATCCGGGTGACCTCGCACGCCGTCGTAAGTCCATGCCCGACCACCAGAGCGTCGGCCTCGAAAACCGTCTCGGCGCCGGCTCGTGCTGCCCCGCTTGCATCGACCGGGCCCAGCACCACCCGCTCCACGCCATCCCGCCCCTCGGCGCGACGAACGCCATGAGCCGGGAGCAGGCGCGCACCCGAAAGCGTCGCTCGAACCGACCATGCTGCGCCCCGCACCGCGAGCGCGGGACGTCCCAGCACCGCAGGCAGGCGAGCCAGCCAGTCCCGTCGACGAGCAAGGTCCGCGACGGCAAGAACCTCGACCCCTGCGCCCACAAGGCCCGCGGCAACGGCCACCAATAGCGGCCCGCAGCCCGCCATGACCACCCGACGCCCGGGGGCCAGACCATGACTCTTGAGGAGAATGGTGGCAGCCGCCAGCCCGATCACGCCCGGCAGCGTCCATCCCGGAAACGGCACAACCCGCTCATGCGCACCCGTGGCCACGACCAGATGAGGGGCCCGCAGGCTCAGGTTGCCCTCTGGCCCCACGGCATCGACCCGAAAGCCGGGCGCCCCACCACCGTCCACGGGCGTTTCCCTCACAACTGACCAGACACGATGAGCAAACAACGCCCGGGCGGATGAAGCCGAGAGCCTCTCGCGAAGCGCCGCACCCGCGGCCGCCTCGGCATCGCCCTTGCCCGGAAACCCGCCGACCGGTGCACGCCACACCTGCCCCCCTGCCGCGCCCTGCTCATCGAGCACAAGCACCCGGAGCCCCCCCTCTGCGGCGGTAATCGCCGCTTCGGCACCGGCAGGGCCCGCACCGATCACGATCACATCGGCCCGCTCGATGTCCGCGCGGCCGGCGCCCAGGTTCATGGCACCCCCCGCAACTCGACGCTCATGCCCGCTCGGACCGACGTCATGCAAGCCTGTCGAAGCACGCCATCGACGTGGATCGCACACTCCTGGCATGCGCCCATCAGGCAAAACGCCCCGCGTGAAGCCCCCGCGCGCGGACTCGTGCGCAGCGCCCGCACACCGGCCGATGCGAGCGCCGTCGCGAGCATCATGCCCTCGGGCAACTCGCAGGCCTTGCCATCGACACTCACGCTTACGACCCGAGTGGGCCTAAACAGCAGGAGCGCACTCATCGCGTTGAAGGGCTCCGGGCGCGCCTGCGGGCATCGGTCACGAGACGACGCTCTGCGTATCGGCCCAGCGAGGCGAAGGACCACGAAATCACAAAATAGAGAATCAGGATGGTCCCGAAACAGATGAGCGCCGAAAACCCGCGCTGGTTGAGCATGCGGGCAGCAAAGGTCAATTCCAGAAACCCGATCTGCGAGACCAGCGAGGTCTCCTTGATCATGCTGACGGTGTGGATGGTCGAGGGCGGCAGGATCACTTTCCAGGCCTGAGGCAGGATGATGCGAAACAGCGCCTGCAGAGGAGGGATATTGAGTGCGGCGGCGGCCTCCCACTGTCGACGATGGACGGCCTCGTAGCCCGCACGGATGTTTTCAGCAGCGAGCGCCGACATGCGTAGCGCCACCGCAGTGACCGCAATCACAAAGAGGCTCTGGTTGGCACCCGACAGTTGAAAACCGAAGAACACGCACATGAGCAACACGAGGAAGGGAATGCGCCGGATCGCCTCGGTCCAGCCGATGAAGACGCTGCGCAGGATCACGGGCGGGACGATCTCCGCCAGTCGAGCCGTCGCAATCACAAACCCCATGACATAGCCGATGAAACATCCCAGCAGCGAAACCCACAGGGTATTGAGCGCGGCCTGCCCCAGAAACACCATGTTCCAGAAAGTGAAAAACCGGGGCGCTTCGGCCATGAGTTGCTCGATGGCGCCCATCAGAACGCCCTGGCCTTGACCCGGAACACGAGCCGTCCGAACGTGTAAAGAATGGTCGAAGCAATGATGGTCAAGCCGATGTAGATCAGCGCGGTCATCGAAAAGATCTCGATGGACCGAAAACTGATCGCATTGGCATTGAGCGCGCGGGCGGTGAGTTCCTCGACGCCAAAAATTGCGGCCATCGATGTGCCGAGCGTCATGATGATGTAGTGATTGGACAACGAGGGGTAGAGCGCCTTGATAATGTGCGGAGCAATCACGTGGCGAATCGTCTGCACACGCGTGAAACCCAGGGTCTCCGCCGCATCGATCTCGGCCTGAGGCAGGGACTGGAAGCCGGCTCGCTGAATCTCGGTAAGATAGGCTCCGGCGTTCAGGGTCATGCCGATCAATACGGCCTGCACCGGCGTCAGCATGATCCCAAACTCGGGCAGGGCGAAAAAGAGGAAAAAGATCTGAACGAGCTGCGGCGTGTTCGCAAAGAAGCTGACGTACATCCGAACCAGGATCTTCGCAGTACGCGAGCCATAGGCAAGTGTGGACGCGCCGACTAGCCCGATCAGGAGACCCAGCGCAAACGCAACAAGAGCGATGACCAGCGCAACGGCTGCGCCCACCAGAAAATCGGGCAGGTAGCCGAGCACCTGCCCATACTGTAACTGCATGACGAACCCGTGTGCGGGATCGTCAGAACATCGGATTCATGGGGATCTGCGTCTTCATCGGCACACCGAACCACTTCTCCCAGGTCTGGTTGACGAAACCGCTTCGATGCATCTCGAAGAGCACCACATTGAGCACGTCCCTGAGTGTCGCATTGCCCTTCTGCACGCCGATGCCGACCCAGGTGCTCGACAGCACCTCATCGAGGACCTTCCACTTGACGCCAGCGACATTTTTCATCGGAATGACGACCGACTCGAGCACGTCAACCATCGCATCGGCGCGGCCCTGCTGCATCGCGCGGAAGGTGTCGGGATAGTTGTCGAGTAACGTCAGCTGGGCCTTGGGCGCGTTGGCCTGAATCCAGGGAATGCCGATGGTGCCGCGCACCTGAACGAGCCGCACCTTGGGGTCATTTAGATCGGCCGGCTTGTTGATGGGCACAGCCGTGCCTGAATCCTTGGTCAGCACGATCACGCTCTGCGTATGGAGCGGGACGGTGTAATCGATCACCAGCGCGCGCTCGACAGTACGCGTCATGGCGCCGAGCACGATATCGATCCGGTCCGACTGCAGGAACGGGATGCGGTCGGGACTGCCGACCTGGACGATCTCGAGTTCAACCTTCATCAGGCGCGCCAGCTCGCGCGCAATGTCGGCGTCGAAACCGTCGATCTGATTCCTGTCGTTGAAGACACCGAAAGGCGGTAGTGTCGGGTTGATGCCGGCACGAAGCCTCTTCGAAGACAGCACCTGCGCCAGGGGCCGCGCCAGCACGTCGTGAGTCAAGGCCAGGCCGACCGTGGCGGCCGCCCCGATCATCAAGTCACGCCTAGAGGAACTGTTGAAACGGTCTGAGGCCATGGGACGCTCCTGATTGAGAATTCACTTGATATGATAAGTTACGCGAACTCATTGTGTCAGGCAAGCACCGGCAGCACTGTGCACTGCTCAGTGTGCCCGCATCGCTGCAAGGAGCCCGAATGGCTTTTCTCGAAATGCAGGGCCTGAGCAGCCGCTACGGCGCTCAGGAAGTCTTGAGTGACATCGATCTTTCCATCCAGCAGGGGGAGGTGGTCGCCCTGATCGGGCCCTCGGGATCAGGCAAGAGTACGTTGTTACGCACGTTGATCGGGCTCACCCCACCGCACCGCGGACGCCTGATCCTGGAGGGCGAGCCCCTGCGCTACGAGGACCGGGCATCGCTGCGCAAGGCGCGCGACCGATTCGCCATCGTATTTCAGCAATACAACCTGTTCCAGAACATGACCGCGCTGCGCAATGTCGCGATCGCACCGGAGATCGTGAAGAAGCGCCCCCGGGGTGACGTCGAGCGCGAGGCCGCACAACTCCTGGAGCGGGTCGGACTCGGCGCAAAACTCGACGCCTATCCCGATGAGCTGTCGGGCGGCCAGCAACAGCGGGTCGCCATTGCTCGCGCGCTCGCTCAGCATCCGGCCATCCTGCTGCTCGACGAGGTCACGGCCGCGCTCGACCCCGAGCTCGTGACCGAGGTGCTCGACACCATTCGCAAGCTCGCCGACGAAGGCATGACCATGATCGTCGTGAGTCATGAGATGGGCTTTGTCCGGGAGGTCGCACGACGCGTCGTCTTCATGGACCGCGGCCGGATCGTCGAAAGCGGCACGCCCGAAGAAATTTTCGACCGGCCGCAAACCGATCGCCTCAAGGACTTCTGCGCCCGCATCCTCAAGCACTGAATGACCCTCACACGGAGCGCGTGTCATGAACCACCCAATACCCCGCGCACCCGGCGAGGACTGGCTACAAGGCGCGGTCGACGGGCACATTCACGCCTGCCCGCACATCAACGCCAGGAGGCTGGACGTATTCGAGGCGGTACGTCAGGCTGCATCCGCTGGCATGGCCGCGATCGGCTTGATGGACAACTTTTCAAACAGCGCAGGGCTCGCATCGCTCGCCATGCGCGAGCTTGGGGCACTCGGTGTCGAGGTCTGGGGCGGCCTCATCATGGAGCCGCCCGCAGGAGGCGTGTCGCCCGAGGCCGTCCGCATCGCCTTGGACTATGGCTACGGCGAGCCTGACCGAGGCGCGCGCTTTGTGTCGTTTCCGACCCATCACACCCGCCACATTGCCCGTCAGGAAAACCGCTCAAGAGCCTATATCGAGCACTGCTTCCACGTCCCCGATCACGGTCCGCTGCCCGACCCACTGCCCGAGATTCTCGATCTGGCGGCAGCGCGGGACGTCGTGCTGAATCTGGGTCACCTGAGCGACCCCGAGTTGGTGAGGCTCGCGGAACTTGCCTTCGAACGCGGCGTTCGGCGGCTCCTCGTTCCGGCCAATCATGCCGGTCTCGACGCAATCGATGCGCTGGCCCGCCTGGGCTCGTACCTCGAGTTCTCCTTCTTCTTTGTCAGCCACGCGACCCAGGTCGGGCTCACACACGTCGATTCGGAGCGCCACCGGATTGCGGCTGCGCCGGTCGATGCGCTCGTCGAGCGGATCCGCGCCACGCCCCCTTCGAACGCCATCCTTTCTAGCGATGCTGGATCGGCACTGCTGCCCCCGCCGGTAGAGAGCCTGCGTTGCTTTCTCATGCTGCTAAACGCGAGCGGGCTACCGGGCGAGGCGCTCGTGAAGATGATTCGGGAAAACCCTTATCGCCTCTTCCGCGTGCGCGCGGCACAGCCCTCCGAGCCCACCGCTCAGCCCTCTCATGCCGCATCGGCGACCTGATCGAAAAGGAGTGCTCCATGACCCGCACACTGATCTGTAACGGGCGCATCATCACCGCGGTCGACGATTACCGCGCAGACATCCTCATCGACTCCGGCCGGATCCGCGCGATCGGGGAAAACCTGCCGATCGATGACGCAGAGGTGACACGCATTGACGCAAGCGGGCTCTACGTGTTGCCGGGCGGTGTCGACTGTCACACCCATCTGGAGAACACCTTCGGCGAATCAACAACTGCCGATGACTTCATCTCGGGCACGCGGGCGGCCGCATTCGGCGGCACCACGACGATCGTTGACTTCGCCTTTCAGAACCACGACACCGGCGTGATGGCAGCCATCGAGGCAGCCTGCCTGCGCGCCGAGGGCAAGGCTGCGATCGACTACGGCTTTCACCTGATTACCACGCACGTGGACGATCAGTCGCTCGAAGACATGAAACACGCGATTCGGCACGGGGGCGTGTCGAGTTTCAAGATGTTCATGGCCTACCCCGGCAAGGTCATGGTGGACGACGCGCAGATCTTTCGGGCCATGCGACTCGTGGGCGAGCACGGCGGCGTCATCACGCTCCATGCTGAAAATGGCATCGTGATCGAGCAATTGATCCGGGAAGCTCTGGCTCAAGGCAACACCTCGCCACGGTACCATGCGCTGACCCGCCCCTCGATCATGGAAGGCGAGGCCACGCACCGCGGGATCCGACTCGCCGAACTCGCCCAGGCTCCAGTCTATTTTGTTCATCTATCTGCGCAGGAAGCCCTCGCCCAGGTCGTCGAGGCGCGCGACCGGGGCATTCCGGTCTTTGCCGAGACCTGTCCGCATTACCTGTTTTTTGATGACAGCGTCTACGATAGCGATGATTTCGATGTGGCGCGCTATGTGATGAGTCCACCCTTGCGCTCCCGGCAGACGCAGTCCGATCTGTGGCGGGCGCTCAAATTCGACGACCTGCAGGTCATTGCGACCGACCACTGCCCCTACTGCATGAAAGAGGGCCACCTCGGTCGCATCCGCCAGAAGCCGTTTGGCCGGGATGACTTTTCCAAGATTCCCAACGGAGCGCCAGGCATCGAAGCGCGCATGACGGTGATCCATGACGGAGGCGTGCGGGCTGGCCTGATTTCCTTGAACCGATTTGTGGAACTGACCGCGACCGCGCCCGCGAAGATCTTTGGTCTGTTTCCCCGCAAAGGAACGATCGCAGTGGGCAGTGATGCCGACCTCGTGCTGTTCGACCCGCTCGCGCGCCATGTCATTTCGGCCGAGCACCACCACAGTGATTGCGACTACAACCTGTTCGAAGGTCGCGAAGTCCAGGGCAAGGTGCAGAAAGTATTCCTGCGGGGGGAGTTGATCGTGGACGGCGAACAGTGGCGCGGCCGTCCGGGCAGCGGCCAATTCCTGCGACGGGGCGAGACGGTAGGATTCTGAACGAGCGGGCTCGGCTGGCGAGCCTCACAGGGACACGCCGGAGCCGCGAAATGGAGCGTATTGCATGACTCAAGAAAGCGCTGCCGCAGCGCATCCGTTCGATCTGCTGGTCGAAGGCGGGATTTTCATTACCGCCAATCCCGCACAGCCGCTCATCCGAGGCGGATTCATGGGGGTCACGAATGGCGTGATCACCTGGCTGGACCGCGCGCCGCCACCGTCCCGGCTGGCAGGGCGTACCCTCTCCCTGCGAGACCAATTCATTACGCCCGGCTTTGTCAACGTCCACAGCCATGCCATCCTGAGCATGGTCAGGGGAGTCGCCGCTGACCTCGGTTTCGCCCCCTCCTACACGCCAGGCATTCCAAAGGGCACGCAGGTCAACCCCGAGCAGGCACGTGCGCTGGCCCGGCTTGGTGCGCTCGAGGCCCTTTCCTTCGGTTCAACACTGTTGGGGGATAACTTCGTCCACGCAGATGTCTGCGCCGAAGCGATGGAGGAACTCGGCATGCGGCTCGCGCCCAGTTGGCGCATCCATGACGTCGACTTTTCAACGGTTGCAAGCGGTCAATGGCGTCACGACGCTGCCATAGGCGAGCGTACGTTGGCGGTAGGCCTCGAACTGCATCAGCGCTGGCGGAACCACCCGCGGATCAGTGTCAACCTCGCGGCTCACGCGGTCGACACCTGCTCAGAGTCCTTTCTGAAACAGGTCGCCGAGCACGCCAGTCGCCTCGGCCTAGTGGTCAGCACCCATCTGGGCCAGAGCCGAGTCGAAGTCGAACGGGTTCAGGCGCGCACTGGCCGCAGTTCCACCGAGGTGCTGGACGAATGCGGTTTGCTCAACCACCGCCTGCTCGGCGGACACTGCATTTTTCTCAGTGACAGCGATCTCGATCGCATGGCGGCCCGAGGCGCTCACGCGGTGCATATACCCAAGCCCAATGCCACTTCGGGAAGGCTGGCGCCCACGCCACGGATCAAATCCCGGAACATCAATATCGCGCTCGCAACTGATACCCAGCACGGCGACATGATCGAGCTGATGCGCTGGGCGTTGATCACAGCGCGTATTCAAGAGGGCAGTGTCGGCCAAGACTGGCAACCGCATCATGTGTTCGATATGGCGACGATGGGCGGTGCGCGGGCCTTGGGGCTGGCACACCGGATCGGCAGCCTGCAGATCGGCAAGCGGGCGGACTTCGTTGCGATCGACGCCAGTCGCCCTCATCTCGTGCCTCACGTGAACCCGCTGGGCAATCTGGTGCACACCGGCCAGGGGCGGGACGTGACGCATGTCGCTGTCGACGGCGAATTATTGATCGAGCACGCCGAACCGACCAAGGTCGATCGGGGCCGCCTCGTTGCAGAAGCTGAACAAGCTGCCCGGGCGCTCTGGGCTGCCGAAGGTCAACAGTATTGGCTCAATTGAGCCCAAAAAGGAGAGCAAAGTGTTCATGATCAAACCACAGATCCTATCGTTGCTTTTGACAACAGCTCTGGTTGGGATTAGCGCGTCGTCAAAAGCACAACCGGCCAATCAGCTCGCTACATCTGCCTTTCCGGCGAAGCCAGTCAAGTTAATGGTGCCGTTTCCTCCGGGTGGTGCTGCGGATGTGTTTGCGCGCACTATCGGGTAAAAGCTATCCGAGGACTGGGGGCAGCCGGTTGTTATTGAGAACAAGCCCGGTGCAGGCGGCCGTATTGCGACCCAGACTATCGTCGGTTCACCGGCAGACGGCTATTCGCTCCTGGTAGTAACAGTCGGTCACGCGGTCAATCCAGCGCTCTACAGTGCCTTGCCCTATGACACCGAGCGAGATCTGACGCCGGTCGCGATGATCGCGACGCTGCCAAGTGTCCTCGTCGTCAACCCCTCACTACCCGCTCAATCAGTTCCTGAGTTGCTGGCGCTCGCTCGAGCACAGCCCGACCGGATCAGCTATGCCTCATCGGGCAACGCGACCACCAGTCACGTCGCAGGCGCGCTTCTCGCGAGTGCGGCAGGGGTTCGGATGCTGCATGTACCTTACAAGGGCTCTGCGCCGGCGCTCACCGACCTGATTTCAGGACAGGTCAACCTCATGATCGACCCGATTGCCACGGCAATGCCCCATGTCCGCGCCGGTCGATTGCGAGCCCTTGCGGTCAGTTCCGCCAACCGTTCGACTCTGGCGCCCGAGTTGCCGACCATCGCCGAGGCAGGTGTGACCGGTTACGAGTTCGCCGCCTGGTTCATGTTGCTTGCCCCATCCCGCACCCCACCGGCCATTATCGAAAAGACCCACCAGGCTGTGGCGAGCGCCGTCGCGTCGGACGCAGTCAGGAAAAATTTCAGCGGCAGGGGGGCCGAACCCGGCCGCGGCAGCCCGAAAGAATTGAAGGCTTTTCTTTCCGGCGAGATCCGCCGCTACGGTGAGCTCGTTCGGGCAACGGATATGAAGGCCGACTGAGGTCGTTTTCGCTGAGGCGTGCCAACGGGAACGTCTTCGGGCGTCCCGAAGCGCCCTGCTTGAAGTGCCGCCCTTGCGCAGCCCTCCCACCAATGCCCAAACGGCAACGGCGTGTCAACGAAAAAGCGTTAATCGGGCACAGCGACTGGCACGGGTTCTGCTCTTTGAATTGCAGAGCCTCCGGCCATTCAGCATCAGGCGACCGGGGCACCACCCAGATCCAACTCGGAGCCCCACGATGGACAAACCTCTCGCTGACGCCCTCTCCGCCGCCTCCACCCAGACTCGCCGGGCGCTGCTGCGCGCTGGCGCGACGGCCGGTGCAGGTGCACTGCTTGCGGGCGCGCCCGCACTGATTCGGAGCGCGCATGCACAGTCGTCGACCTCGATCAAGTTCGTACTCGACTGGAAACTGCAGGGCGTGCACGCCTGGTACTACCTTGCCCAGGAGCGTGGCTATTTCAAACAGGAAAAAATCGATCTGGTGATCGACCAGGGCAATGGCTCGGCGGCCTCGGTGACATCGGTGATGGCCGGCGCCTATCAGGCGGGCTTTGGCGACATGAACGCCATCATCCAGAATGCCGCAGCCAAGCCCGGCGCTGCGCCCGTCATGGTGTACATGCTCTACAACCGTACGCCGTTTGCGCTCATGACGCGCAGCTCGAGCCCGATTCGTTCGATCAAGGATCTGGCTGGCAAGACCCTCGGCTCGCCTGCAGGTGGGGCCGCAATGCGGATGTTTCCGGTGCTGGCCGAAATGGCGGGCATCGACCCCAACTCGGTCAAATGGATCAACATGGCGCCCAACCTGCAGGAGCAGATGCTGCTGCAGGGCCAGGTCGACGCGTCAGCGGTGTTCTCGGTCACAAGCTACATGAATCTGGTCGCGCAGAAACTCGACCCCGAGCGGGATATCCGCTGGTTCCATTACGCCGATCACGGGATCGACCTCTACAGCAACGGGGTCCTGGTTTCAGCTGCGCTGCGCAGAGACCGCCCGGAAGCCGTCGCAGGCTTGGTTCGTGCGATCAATCGGGGCGTGCGCGATGCGATCGCCGAGCCCGATGCCGCAATCGCCGCCATCACCCGGGTCGAGCCGCTCATCAACCGTGAGATCGAGCGCCGGCGCCTCGCCTACACGCTTCAAAACATCATGACCACGGCTGAAAGCCGCCGACTCGGCCTGGGCGACCTCAGCGATGAGCGCCTGGTCAAGGCAACGGCCCAGCTCTCGAAAGCTTTCACCATGGCGCGCCTGCCGGCCCCGGGAGAGGTGTTCGACCGCAGCTTCCTGCCGCCGCTTGGCGAACGCGGCCTGGCTCGGGCCTGAGCTCAGATGAGCACGTCTGCGCTCGACGCGGCCTGGGTGCTCCCGCATCCAGGCCGTTTGGCCGCCCAGCGCGCAGCGCAGCTTCTGATCCGTGACGGTCTCATTGTGTCGGTCAACGATCTGCCTGGATCGAAGACTACCTCTCAGAGTCCGGCTGATCCAATCATGATGCCACTCGGCGGGGCCCCAGAGCAGCGCATCATCGTGCCAGCGTTAGCCAATGCGCACGATCACGCACGCGGCTGGCGACAGAGCGCGCTCGGGCTGCCACGCTCGCCCCTTGAGAGTTGGTTGCCCACCCTGAGCCTGGTCCCGGGCGTCGACCCCTACTTGGTGGCAGCCGCGTCATTTTCCCGGTCGCTGCGCGCCGGCGTAACCTCCGCAATGGTCCATTACACGCGCTGGCAAGGCGTGGTCGATCCGATATTCGAGGCGCTCGCCGTCGCACGCGCTGCGCGCGACACTGGCCTTCGCATCGCGTTTGCCCCCAGCCTGCGCGACCGACAGCCGCTTGCATACTGCGACTCGAAAAGGGTGCTGTCTGCCCTGCGGCCGGGCATCCGTAGCGAGGTCGAGCGACGCCTGGCCGCCCCGATGCCGCCAGCGAACGAGCAATTCGCACGGGCGCACGCGATCGCCTCATCAATCGAGACGGCCGGCCTGTCGAGTGCAGCGAGTTTTCAATACGGACCGACCGGAGTTCAGTGGTGCTCGGACGCACTGCTCGGGGCCATTGCTGCGGCAAGCGCAAACACGGATCGCCCGGTCCACATGCACCTGCTCGAGACACGCTATCAGCGCGAATGGGCCGACCGGACTTACCCCGACGGCATCGTCAGGCACCTCGATCGAATCGGGCTGCTCTCGCCCAGACTGACGCTCGCGCACTGCACCTGGGCACGCCCCGAGGAGCTGGCGCTGCTTGCGGAGCGGGATGTCACCATCGCGGTGAACACCAGTTCAAATCTGTCGCTCAAGTCCGGCATCGCCCCCGTTTCTGCCATGATCGAGGCCGGTTGCAGGGTCGCGCTCGGGCTCGATGGCATGGCCTTCGATGAGGATGACGACATACTGCGCGAAATGCGACTCGCCGGTGCGCTGCACCGCGGCTGGGGCTACGAGCAGGTCTTTGACGATGGAACCCTCTGGGACATGGCAGCCTCGCACGGGCGCCGCGCGGTCCTGGGCGCGGCGCGCGACCGGGAAATTCCGGGGGGCCGACTCGCGGCAGGCCATGCGGCCGACTGCCTGGTGCTGGAGCGCCATGCGCTCGACGATCAGTTGCTGGCCGATGACAGCGACCCCACCGGCGCACTGTTCTCTCGCGGTCAGGCCGCGCAGATTCGAGACGTCATCGCACAGGGAAAGATCGTGGTCGAAAACGGTCGGGTCTGCGGGGTCGACGAAGCCCAGATCCGGCATGCACTTCGAGAGGCCGTGCGATCGGCCATTGCGGCCGACGCCGATTGGCCGCAATGGCGAAGAACAATCATGGATCTGGGAGAAGACCTGGGGCCCTTCCACCGCTCGGACGCCTTCCTCGGTTGCTGCAACTGAGCCACATCGAGTGACGCATCCATTGCAAGACGGCACGCCTGCCGGGCTCGGCGCTCCTTCGAATGGTGGCTCATTGCTCAACCCGTCCCCGCCTGCGAGACAGCGCCGCCAACCGATCGACGAGTAGATCGGCGAACAACTGCGCCGCCACTGGAAGCGCCCGACCCCGCAGGTGGGCGAGCACCAGGGAGCCCTTTGGAAAGCCTCGATCGGTAAGCTCGCGAGCGGTCAGTCGCCCTTCCTGTTCGTCGACCCCGACTGCGATCTGAAAGCTCAGTGCATCGCCCCGTAGCAAATAGCCCAGCAAGAACTCGAAGCTGTTGCTCTCGACGATCGGACGCAACTTGATCGAACTGCGCGACAGAAATCGCTCAAGTAACTGCCTCCCACTCAGCTCGCGCTGCGCGAGCACGATTGGATAATCGACGCAGTCGCGCAAGGCCAGGGGTTCGGTGCGCTTTGCGAGCGGATGCCGGCTCGCCATCACCAGAACGAGTCGCTGCTCGACGCTTGCGAGGGTCTCGATATCGCTGCTTGCCTCGGGATTGAAGACCAGACTGAGATCACAGTCGTAGCGCCGCAGCGACTCATTGGCCTGCCGGTAATCGGTGATCCTGACATCGAAGTCGACGAGCGGATGGCTGCCCTGAAAGGCTGCAATGGCCTCGGGCAGGAAACGCCGGGCAAGTGCCTGGCTCACCGCAATGCCCACCCGCCCCCTGCGCAGGCCCTTCAGGTCCTCGATCTCGGACATCACCTGATCGAGCGCCGCACGCCGGCTGCGGATGTAGTGCACAAACAATTCGCCCGCGGCGGTCAGACGCATGCCACGCGGAAGTCGCTCGAAAAGCGGTGTGCCGAGTTCGGCCTCGATATCGAGAATGCGGCGATTGACCGCAGAGGCCGCTACGTGCAGGCGCTGCGCAGCCAGACGGATCGAGCCGCTTCGGGCGGTTTCATCAATATAGCGCAGAAAGCGCAAGTGGTTCATCGCCATATTCCTGTTAGGTCCTGCATATCGATGCTTAAAACGCAACAGTGTAATATCGAAAAAGCACATCCGGGCAACGCATTCTGGCATGACGCGTGCACGGATGGAGGCATGAAACCGCGCCACAGTCCAAACAAGCCCAAAGACGCTCCGTTTGAGGTCGGTCCAACAGCGCGCACCGGCTGGTGCGTGCAACCTGGCCGCATCAATCTGGTGCGTCCGGCACCGACATCGCGCATTGTCAGATTGCGCTGCAAACGCAAACAGATCGACTTCGATCTCACGCGCTCAGCACTCGTGGTAATCGACATGCAGAACGACTTCTGCCATCCGCTTGGCTGGTTCGGACAAAAAGGCATCGATGTCGCGCCCATGCGGGCGCCGATTCCGGTGATCGCCCGCCTGCTGCCGCTGTGGCGCGCATCGGGCGGACAGGTGGTTTGGCTCAACTGGGGCATCCGGGCTGACCGTCTGAACCTGCCACCCATGGTGCACTACACCGGCAAGCGCAGCGCTCAGGCCGTGGGCTATGGCGAAACCTCTCCCGTCGACCGTGGCCGCTCGCTCGTTTCTGGCGAATGGGGCGCACAGATCGTCGATGAACTCACTCATGCGGACAATGATGTCTGTGTCAACAAGCACCGCTTGTCCGGATTCTGGGATAACGAGTTGGACAGCGTGCTCAGAGGGCTGGGCATCCATACGCTCTTCTTTGCCGGCGTCAACACCGACCGCTGCGTGTTCTCGACGCTCCAGGATGCAGGCTTTCTCGGCTATGACTGCGTGCTGGTCTCGGATGCATGCTCCACGCCATCGCCACGCTATGTGAGCCGCGCGGTGCATTACATCGTTGACCTCCTCCACGGCTTTCTCTGCACGAGCGCAGCACTCGAGCGAGCCATCGTATCAGCCGGTGCGGCAGATTCTGCCCGACCGACTCTCCCTGTTCCTCCCGCCTCCAACACCTCAAGGAGTTCACCATGAAACAGTCTTCCAGTGAAGTACGCAGCATCCGTAGACCGGGCCGCATCGCCGCCCTGTTCGCCGGCCTCGCCCTCGCCTCAGGACTTTGGGGCACGTCGGTCGAGGCTCAGGCCCAGACCCGCATCAAGATGGTGTTGAACTGGAAATACCAGGGGCCTCAAGCCTGGTTCTTCATCGCGCAGGATCGCGGCTATTTCAAGGCTGAGGGGCTCGATGTCGAGATCGACCAGGGCGAAGGCTCGTCGGCACCGATCGCGAAGATCGCCGCGGGCGCCTACAACGCGGGCTTTGGTGACATCAACGCGCTGATCGCAATGACTGCAACCCGTCCCAAGGAAGCGCCCATCGCAGTCTTCCAACTCTACAACACGCCTCCCTTTGCAATCGCGGTCAAGACTGACAGCCCGATCCGCTCGCCCAAGGATCTCGAAGGTCGGACGATCGGAGGGCCTGCCAATGACGGTGCGCTGAGATTGTTCCCTGCCTTCGCTGCGACCGCGAAGGTCGATCCCGCCAAGGTCAAGATTTCAAACATGGCCCCCAATCTGCGCGAGCAGATGCTGATGCGTGGCCAGGTGGATGCGGTCTTTGGATTCATCAACACGATCTGGTTCAGCGCCAAGCTCGTCGGTATCGACCCGGCCAAGGACCTGCGCTTCATCCGCTATGGCGACCACGGCATGGATCTCTACTCGAACACCATCATGGTTTCGCGCGCGCTTGCCCGCGACAACCCCAAGGCGGTGGAAGGCTTCCTGCGGGCGATCAACCGCGGAATCAAGGACGTCCTCGCCAATCCCGAAGCGGGCATGGATGCAGTCATGAAGCGCGAGCCGCTCCTCAAACGGGACGTTGAGCGCGAGCGCCTGCTCGCCACGATCAAGCAGGAGATGAGCCACCCCGAGATCAGCCGCATCGGCTTTGGCGACGTTGATCCCGAGCGCCTTGCACGGGCGATCAAGCTGGTGGCGGAGGCCAATCAGCTGCCGCGCACGCCTGCCGCAGACGAAGTGTTCAACCGCTCGCTCATGCCCGCCGCAGCCGAGCGAATCCGCGGATTCTGAGTCTCAGTTCAATCAACGGAAAGCCGATCAAAATGGATCTGAATCTGAGCGGACGTGTCGTCCTCATCACCGGACCGGCCAAGGGCATGGGTCGGGCCATCAGCCTGTCTTTCGCGCGCGAAGGAGCAAAGCTCACGCTCCTCGGGCGCGACACCGCAGCCATTGAACCGGTGGCTGCCGAGTCGCAGGCCCTCGGCGTCGAAGCTGCAGTGTTCGGCTGCGATGTGACCTCATGGGCACAAACAGAAGCTGCGGTCGCTTCCGCCCTCGCGCACTTTGGCCGTATCGATGTTCTGGTCAACATTGCGGGCGGTTCGGGTCCGATCGGCAAGACCGGATGGAACACCACGACTGAAGAGTTCAACGATATCGTCGAACTCAACATGACCGGCTGCTTCAACACCTGCCGCGCGGTGCTGCCCGCAATGATCGCCCAACAGTCCGGGCGCATCGTCAACGTAGGCGGCACCTTCGGCATGCGGGGCCGCGCCGGTCGCCTCGCCTATTCGTCCTCGAAGTGGGGTCTGCGTGGGCTGACCAAGAGCCTCGCGCTCGAGGCCGGCCCGCACGGCATCAACGTCAATTGCGTGGCCCCCGGCATGGTCGATGGGCCCCGCTTTCGTGACAAGGTCTGTGCCAACCTGGCCCGCGAACGCGGGATCAGCCTCGAGGAAGCGATGGCGCTTCACGCAGCCGACTATGCGCTGCGGCGCGTATCGACCGATCAGGACGTCGCCCACGCTTGCCTGTTTCTCGCAAGCGATGCCGCACGCCAGATCACGGGTGTCGACCTCCCGGTGGACGGCGGCTGGGCAATGCTCTGAGCCGGTACCCCCATCCATCGAAAGGATGCTTGCATGAGTGCTGAAGTGGACTACGTGATCGATGGCGCGCAGGTGGTGAGCGGCCAGGCGATCATCGAGGCATCGGTCGCGATCGATCAGGGGGTGATCGTGGCCGTCGGACTGCGCGAGGCCATGCCGCCTGCGCGCGAGCGGATCGACGCATCGGGGCTCCATCTCCTGCCCGGGGCCATAGACAGTCACGTGCATTTTCGTGATCCGGGCTACCCGCACAAGGAGACCTGGGCAACCGGCTCGGCGGCCGCCGCCTGCGGTGGCGTGACCACGGTCTTCGAGATGCCCAACACCAACCCTCCGACTGGCACGATCGAGGCACTCCGCATCAAGCAAAAGGCGGCTGAATCCTCATTCGTCGACTTCGGCATTCATGGCCTGCTTGGCGATGACACCATCGATCGCCTGGAAGATCTACTGGAAGCTGGCGTCACAAGCTTCAAGGCGTTCGTGGGTAACACCTTCGGAAACCTGCCAGCCCCCACAGATGGCGCACTCCTTGAGGGCTTCGAGATCCTCGCGCGACACGGCATCCGCACGGTGGTGCATGCCGAGAACTCTTCGATCATGGCGCGCCGCGAGGCACAACTGAAGGCTGCAGGGCGCCATGACCCGCTCGCCCACCTCGACGCGCGGCCTGCAGTCGCAGAAATCGAGGCCATCGGCCGCGTCGTCACCCTCGCCGAATGGACGGGCGCGCGAATTCACATCGCACACCACAGTGCGGCCGATTCGCTCTTCGTGCTGCGCGAGGCCAAACGGCGAGGAGTCGATGTGACGGTCGAGACCTGCCCGCAGTATCTGCTGCTCAACACCGAGCACATGCGGCTCCTCGCCGGTCTCATGCGGGTCAACCCGCCGATCCGCGAACCCCGCCACAACGAGCCGCTCTGGCAGGCCCTGCACGAGGGCGTGATCGACATGATCGCGACCGACCACGCGCCTCACTCGCCCGAAGAAAAGACACGCGAAGACATCTGGCGCTGCGATTGCGGCTTCCCGGGTGTGCAAACCCAGATGCCGCTGATGCTCACCGAAGTCAACCGCGGGCGGGCATCCTTGATGGACTACGTCCGTTGGAGCGCCGAAGCGCCCGCGCGGGCCTGGGGCATCTGGCCCCTCAAGGGTCGAATCGCCCCAGGCGCACATGCCGACATCGTACTGGTCGATCTCGCTCGCGAATCGCGCATCGATCAGCGGCGACTGCAGTCAATCAGCCGGATCACACCCTGGCATGGCCGCCGCACCCGAGGCGCGCCGGTGGCCACGATGGTGCGGGGCCGATTCGTGATGCGTGAGGGCGAACTGGTCGAGTCCGCGCGCGGCTGGGGACGCTCCGTCAAAGCCATTCAGAACATGCCCACGCCCCGCCCCCGCCATGTCGAGACCACATCGCGAGCCATCGTCGCCAGCGGTGCCGGATGGCCCATCACGGCGCGTCCCGCCGAAGGCGCCCAGGAGCAGGTCTGGGATCTGATCGACCGGGACGCAAGCGCCCAGCAGCGTTCGGAGTAGGCAACATGGAAGGCAAACCCCTCATCGAACTCAGCGATGTGACCCTGCGCTATGGCGGCGATACCGTCGCGCTCTCTCAGACCTCGCTTGCGATCGCATCCGGCGACTTTGTCGCACTGGTCGGCCCGAGCGGCTGCGGCAAGTCGACGATCCTGAAACTGGTGGCGGGCCTGTTGCGACCCACCTCGGGCGTGGTCTTGGTACGCGACCGCGAGCCGGGCGCGAGCCTGAGAGAGGCCGATGCCGTGAGGGTTGGGATCGCCTTCCAGAATCCCACGATGCTGCCCTGGCTCACCATCCGCGACAACGTGATGGTGCCGCTCAAGATCGTGCGGCCGTTTCGCGAGCACTATGCAAGAAAGCGCCGGGGCGAGTACGCCGAGCGCGCCGACGCATTGCTCGACAAGGTTGGGCTCAGGGGGTTTGGCGACAAGCGTCCCTGGCAGCTGTCGGGTGGCATGCTGCAGCGGGCATCCCTGTGCCGGGCGCTGATTCACGAGCCTCAACTGTTGCTGCTCGATGAGCCTTTCGGTGCGCTCGATCAGTTCACCCGCGAGGAACTCTGGGCCATCATGCAGAACCTATGGCTGGACAGCCAACCAACCGTTGTCCTCGTCACCCATGATCTGCGCGAGGCCGCGTATCTGGCCAACCGTATCTGCGTGATGAGCGCACGCCCCGGACGCATCCTCGAAACGCGCGAGGTGCCCTTCGCCCGACCGCGCACCATCGAAGACTCGTATGCCCCCGATATGGCGGCACTCGTTCAATCGCTGCGCCTGCGGATTGCCCAGGCGAGAGCCGACGACCAGGGGGCAGACTCAGCCGACCTCGAAAGGATTGCCGCATGATGGCCTCAGCCCGCACCCGCCAGCGGATGATGTCCGCCATGGCGCTCATCGGATTTTTCATGATTTGGGAAATCGGCTGTCTCGCCTTTGGCGTGTCGGATCTGATTCTTCCGCGTCCCAGCCAGGTTGTCGCAGTACTCTGGGAGAAGTTTCCCCTCCTCTGGCCCCACACCGTTCAGACCCTCAAGACCACGCTCGCGGGCTTTGCGATCGGCGTGATGGTGGGCGTGGTCATCGGGGTAGCGATCGGGTCGTCCCGTCTGGCCTACGATGTGGCCTACCCCCTGCTGGTTGGCTTTTCCAGCATCCCGAAGGTCGCGGTCGTGCCGATCTTTGTCGTCTGGTTCGGGGCCGGGACGGTGCCGGCCATCCTGACCTCGATGGTGATCAGCATCTTTCCTGTGGTGGTGAACGTCGCCACCGGACTCGCCAGTACCGAGCCTGAACTCGAGGACGTGCTGAAGGTGCTCGGGGCCAGCCGACGCGACGTGCTCTTCAACGTGAGCCTGCCCCGCGCGATGCCTTATCTGTTCGCCTCGCTCAAGATCGCCATCACGCTTGCTTTCGTGGGTACGGTGCTCGCGGAGACGGTCGCCGCCAATCGCGGCATCGGCAACGTGATGATCATCGCGAGCGGCAACTTCGATGTTCCGCTCGTGTTCGCAGGACTGGTGATTCTTGCTGCAATGGGGGTGTCGCTTTACCTGATCTCGGCCTGGCTCGAATCACGGATCACCGGCTGGGCGCAGCGCAAGGGCGATATGGCGATGGTCTGACCGTGCACGAAGATCCTGGTGCGGCGCGCCGTGCGCCGCGGTTTTACATACGTTTTTCTTATCGTTTTCTACCCAAAAAAATGAATTTATAAAAAAAGTTCTTGAGGCTAAGCTGTATCGAGACATCGTTTTCCTCAGGATCGGCCATGACAGCAATCAGCCTCGCGAAGCGCTTGCGCCTCGCCATCGAAAAGCCCGGCATCACGGTCATGCCGGCCGCGTTTGATGGTTTCAGCGCGCGCCTGCTCGAATACATGGGCTACAAGGTGGTCTTTGCCACCGGCAGCGGCATCAGCGAGAGCCGGATCGGACAACCCGATCTGGGCATCATGGGACTAGAGGAGAACGTCTCCGCGATCCGGGCGATGGCGCAATGCACGAACCTCGCGATCCTGGCCGATGCCGATACCGGCTATGGCAATGCGGTCAACGCCCATTTCTCCCAGAAATCCATGGAACGAGCTGGAGCGGCTGGCTTCATGCTGGAAGACCAGGTGTGGCCCAAGCGATGCGGCCACATGCGCGGCAAGGAAGTCATCCCTCGCGACGAGATGGTCCAGAAAATCCGCTCGGCCGCACAGGCCCGGGTCGACCCCGAGTTCGTGATCAAGTCACGTACCGACGCACTCGCCACCCATGGTATCGGTGAAGTCATCGATCGCCTCAATGCCTACGCCGAGGCGGGTGCCGACCTGCTGTTTGCCGACGCGCTGATGACCCGTGAACAGATCGACCTGGTGTGTCGCAACGTGAATCGCCCGCTCTGCGTGAACATGGGCTTTGGCATTCGCCGCCGGTCGACGACTCCGCTTCTTTCCGCCCGACAGCTCGAGGACCTGGGCGTTGCGGTGGTGATCTACCCGAGGCTGCTGACGGCTTGCGCCCTCAGCGGGATGAAAAAAGGGCTGGAGGCGCTTCATCAGTCGATCGAATCCGGCGAAACCGTCGAACGCGGGGACCTAGCCGTCTCATTCGAGGAACTCAACGAGATCATGGGACTGCCCGCCGTGGAGGCCCTTGAGCTGCGCTTCTCCACCTCGGATCAGATCCAGCGGAAATACGGCGAGGGTTCGACGGGGATTTTGCCCCCCTCGAAGGACTGAGGGAAGGATCGACATGGCTCAGGCCTCGCCCGCCCCCATCGACGCCGTACGACTCGAACTCGTCAAGAACGCGATCGGCTCGGTCGTCGATGAGATGGTGCTCACCGTCGTTCGGGTGGCCTACTCTTCCATCATGAAGGACACGATGGACATCTCGAGTGCCTTTTGCGATCGGCACGGGCGCCTGATTGCGCAGGGCCTGAGCCTCCCGCTGCACCTGGGCTCGATTCCTGATGCCATGCAGGCCGTGATAGACGAGCTCGGCGACTCGATCGATCCCGGCGATGTGATCGTGCTCAATGACCCGTATCAGGGCGGGATGCATCTGCCCGACATTTTCATGTTCAAGCCGATTTTCGTGGGCGAGCGCCTGATCGGTTATGCGGTGATGGTTGCTCATCACAACGATATGGGTGGACGCGTACCCGGCTCGAGCGCGGCCGACTCGACCGAGATCTTTCAGGAGGGTCTGCAGATCCCGATCCTGAAGCTCTATGCGCGTGATCAGCTCAACCACACGCTGCTGAAGATCATCGAGCGCAACGTCCGTGTGCCCAGGACCGTATCAGGAGACCTGCAGGCGCAGGAAGCCGCCTGTCGAATTGCCGAACGCGGCATCATCGCGCTCGCCGACCGATATGGTATCGAAGAGCTCGAGCGCTGTTTCGACGCGCTGCTCGACTACTCCGAGCGCGAGGCGCGGCGAACGATCCGCAATCTGCCAGATGGCGACTACCACTATGTCGATCACATCGATGATGATGGCATCGATCCGGCACGCCCCGTTCGGATCGAGGTGACGCTGCGGGTCAGGGGTGACCGACTTGAGGCTGATCTCACGGGCAGCTCCGCTGAGGTACGGGGCGCCATCAATTCGACGCATTCCTTTGCAAAATCGGCCGTCTATTTCGCGATCCGAGCTGTCATGGACTCGGATGCACCCAACAACTCCGGATTCATGAGACCGATCGAGGTGATCGCGCCCAAGGGATCGATCTTCAACCCAAACAGACCACGCGCCGTTGCGGCGAGGGGCGTATCGGGCTTCCGTTTGATCGACGCCTGTTTTGGCGCACTGGCGCAGGCCCGACCCGATCTGCCCAGGGCCCCCGGAGAGGGCGGAACGACCAGCTACAGCATCGGTGCGACCGATCGAGAGGGCCGGTTCAGCCTGTTCCGGGAAGCGATCATGGGTGCCTGGGGCGCGGGCCATGGGCGTGAGGGCATCGACGGTGTGGCCAACCCGGCTGCCAACATCAGTAATGCGCCCATCGAGATGATCGAAAACACCGCGCCGATCCTGATCGAGTGCTACGCGCTGACGCGCGACAGCGGCGGAGCCGGGCAGTGGCGCGGCGGGTTGGGCGTCACACGACAGATGCGGTTCTTGGGGGAGCAGGCGAGCTTTCAGCTGCGCTCGGACCGCCGGCGCTTCCCGCCCTTCGGGCTCGCCGGCGGCGAGCCCGGGGCCGCATCGATCAATCTCAGCCTAAGCGAGGGGAAGGTCGAAGAGCAATGGCCGACCAAGTTCACTCGGACCTTGCAGAAGGGGCAGGTGTTCACCCACCGTACGGCGGGCGGCGGAGGGTTTGGCAATCCGCTCCTGCGTCCTCCAGACAAGGTGCTCGAGGACGTGCTCGACGACAAGGTGTCGATCGCGACCGCTCTTGAGCGCTATGCGGTGGTGATCGATCCCGACACGATGTCGGTCGACGCGGCCGCGACTGGACAACTGCGCGATCGCCGCCAGGCTGTCCAGGGGGATGATCGGCCATGAGCACGCTTCAAGCGCACGAGTCCGTAGGAGGCGAGGGCCGCGAGCCCGCTCAGCCGCTGGCCCATGCGCCCGGCCAAGGCCTGCGCGTCGGCGTCGACATCGGCGGCACCTTCACGGATTTGGTCTTTTCGATGCCAGACGGCAGCCTGCAGAAGCTCAAAGTCCCGTCCACACCCGACAGTTTTTCCCGGGCCATCACCCAAGGCATCGCGCGCTTTTGCGCGGAGCATCGCATGGCCCCCGAGCAGATCGATGAGATCATTCATGCGACCACGGTTGCGACCAACGCCATCCTGGAACGGCGTGGCGCGCGCGCCGCGCTCATCACGACCGAGGGCTTTCGGGACGTGCTCGAACTCAGGCGGATCCGGATCCCGATGTCCTACGACCTCGGCTGGGAGAAGCCCATTCCACTCATCCCGCGTCGCGATCGTTTCGAATTCCGTGAACGTATCACGGCCTCCGGGCAGGTGATCGTACCTCCCGACCGGGAGAGCCTCCAGCGCATCGTCGCGGCGATTGAAGCGGGCGGCTTCGAGTCTGTTGCAATCAGCTTGTTGCACGCCTATCGAGATGGCCACCACGAACGCCTGTGTGCCGAAGCGATCGCCCGGGTCCTGCCTGACATCGGCATCTCGATGTCACACGAGATTCTCCCGGAAATGCTCGAATTCGAGCGCACCAGCACGACCGTCGTGAACGCCTACGTAGGCCCGCTGATCGGGAGATACCTCGACACGCTGCGCACCGAACTCGACCGGCTGGGCGTGCGCGCACCCGTGCTGGTCATGCAGTCCAATGGCGGCCTGATCAGCCGTAACGCAGCGAGCCACAAGCCTGTCACGATCATCGAATCTGGACCGGCAGCCGGCGTGGTTGCCGCCCAGCGGCTCAGTCATGAATGCGGATACGCCAATCTGCTCACGCTCGACATGGGCGGCACCACGACCAAGGCTTCGATCATCGAGGCGGGCGAGGTGCTGCGCGCGACCGAATACGAAGTCGGGTCGGCCGTGTCGATCAGCAGCCGGCTGATGCGGGGTAATGGCTACGTGCTGAGAATCCCGGTGATCGACATCTCCGAGGTGGGCGCGGGCGGCGGGAGTCTGGCATCGATCGATTCGGGCGGCTCGATGCGCGTGGGCCCCCGCAGCGCGGGCGCCTCGCCGGGGCCCGCGTGCTACGGTCATGGCAATACGCGACCCACCGTCACCGACGCCAACCTGCTGCTGGGCTACCTGGGGAGCGAGTCGCTGGCGGGCGGGTCGCTCCGGGTCGACCCCGAGCTCGCCCGCCTCGCGATCGAAGAGCACCTTTGCCAGGCCACCGGCATGGATGTGCTCGACGCTGCTTTCGGCGTGCATCTGATCGCCAATTCAAACATGGTCCGGGCGATCAAGACGATCTCGGTCGAGCGGGGACGCGACCCTGCCGATTTCGGCCTGTTGGTCTTTGGCGGCGCCGGTCCAATCCACGCGGTGGGCGTCGCCCGCGAACTGGGCATCCGTACGGTGATCGTGCCGCCTTCACCAGGCGTTTTCAGTGCATTCGGATTGCTGCGGGCCGATGTCGAGCAGCACGCGTCGCGGACCATCCTGACCCCAACTGACGCACCCGACTCCGAGCGGCTTGAGGCAGGGATCGCCGCGATGACGCAGGACCTGATTGCCGCCCTGAGCGCAGAGGGCTATGCGCCTGACCGGATCAGCATCCGACATTTCGCCGACCTGAGATACCGCGGACAGTCCTCCGAGATCACCATCCCGATGGAGCTCGGCGCGGACCGCCTCCCAGACCTGCGCGCCCTGGAAGGCGCGTTCGAGTCGGAGTTTGAGCGCACCTACGGCTACCGGGATCGTGGCGGCCAATTTGACATCGTCACGGTCCGGGCGCTCGGCACGGTTTCGCGATCGATGGACGAATTTTCCGGCTGGGAGCGGGAGACGGACACAAGCGCGCCCCACCTGACGCACCGGGCCTGCTTCTTCGGCGCCGCGCAGGGGGTTCAGCAAACGCCCGTGATCCGGCGCGCAGCGCTTTCGGAGGGCACACTGACCGGGCCACTGATCATTCAGGAATACGACACCCATATCGTCATTCCGCCCGGCTCGAGTGCGCGACTCGATGATCGCGGCAATGTCGTGGTGGACGTGTTTGACCCTTCGTCCCTTTGATCGGACCACAGCACATGTCCGCCCTCGCTCCACTTGCCGGTTTCGCTGCAACGCTTTCGGCCGATCGGATCAACGCGGACCTGATCGACAAGGCCCGGTCCTGCTTGCTCTACGGGCTGGCAGTGGGCATCGCGACCGTGGACACGCGAGCCGATGACCACTGCGGGGACCTGCTCGGTGAAGTCGCTGGTCATCAGGCGCGATGGTCCGCCACGCGACTCATTGACCAGAAAAAGCTTCCGGTGGCGAGTGCCGCCCTGTCCAATGCCATGCTGCTCCACCGTCGGATTCAGGAGGACTCGCACCCTGCAGGCCACGTTGGCGTGGTGGTCATCCCCACGGCGCTGGCCTGTGCCGAGGCCACTGGAGCGAGTGGTAAAGCGTTCTTGCTCGCACTGATAGCGGGCTATGAGGTCGCGCTTCGGATCGCACGTGATCACGTCTTGGCCTCGAGCCGACGAGGTTTCAGATCAACCTCGCTCTACGGCGTGTTCGGCGCCGCGGTCGCAGCATCGCGCCTGCTCAATCCGGACTGCGATCAGACGGCCGTGGCGCGCGCGCTGGGCATTGCCGCCCAGTTCGCGTCGGGTCTGCGGGGTTTCGTCGTATCGGGCACCGATGAGTACCTGTTGCACGCCGGAATGGCGGCGAGCCAGGGTATTGCGGCTGCCCAGTTCGCGCGTGCGCCCCTCGCGATCTCAGCGCACGGCCTCGAAGGCCCCGCCGGATTCTTTCAGGCAACCGGCGAGGCCGACGACGGTCTGGCGCTCAGCCGTCTCGCTGCAGGCTACGACAACGGCTTCGAGTTCAGCGCGGTCACCTATAAGCCCTACCCCTGCTGCCAGTTCCACCGCAATCTGGTGCGCGGCCTCATCGCCCTCAGCCGGGAGGCGGGCGAGCATCCTGTTCGATCGATCACGATCAGGATGCACCCCTTCGAGGCCAACTTCTTCGGGGTGCGATACAAGGGACCCTTCAGCTCCTTCCCTCAGACCTTCATGAGTGCGCCCTTCTGCGCCGCGCTTGCATGGCTGGACCGTGATCTCACCTACCGCAGGATGCACGATTTCAACGCCGCCGATGTCCTGGCGCTTGTCGAGCAGATCGAGGTGCTGGCAGACCCGGCAGTCGGCCGCTATCATCCGGTCATCGAGGTGGACCTCTTCGATCGACCGCGCCTTCTATGGGAGACGAACGACCTGTCTGATCACTATGTTCTCGATTGGACAGCCGCCTGTCGCATGGCGCTGCAACTCGGCGAGGAAGCCGGTCTGGATGAGCAGGCCATGCGATCACTGATCCATGAAGTCGCTCGTATCGAGCAGGCCACCGATCTCGAGGGGGTGCTCAGGGCGATTGGGGCTCTGATCCCCACACACTCAATATCACGATTCCAGCAAGGAGACACACGATGAGACTGACACTAAAACTGGCGATGACCTCGGTTGCGCTCACCCTCGGCGCGAGCCTCGCGCCCTTGACCAGTGCACAGGAGAAATTTCCTTCGAAACCCATCGAGATCATTGTCCCGACGCCACCGGGCGGTGGCACCGACACGGTCGTTCGTCTGCTCGCCGAAACGGTGGAGCCGATCCTCGGCCAGAAAGTCGTGGTCTCAAATCGACCGGGCGGAGGCGGTCTGATCGGCATGGCAGCAATCGTCAAGGCACGACCCGACGGCTACATCTTGGGCGGCCTCTGGAATGCTCCGCTCACGATGACACCGCATGTCCAGACCGCGCCCTACGGATTGAACGACTACCAGCCAGTGAGCCTGGCCGACTCGGCGCCTATCGTGCTCTGCACCAAGCCTGGATTCCCTGCGGATACCGGCAAGGCCTTCATTGACCATATCGTTGCCAATCCCAACAAATACACCTACGGCAACGATGGCGTAGGCGGTACGATCCAACTTGCAACCGAGCGTATCTTCATGAAGTTCGGTGCCAAGGCACGACCTGTGCCCTTTGGAGGAGCCGGCGAAACCGTGAAGAATTTCCTGGGCGGGCACGTCGATATCTACGGTGGCTCGATCTCGACGATCCTGCCCCACGTGAAGAGCGGCACCGCAAAATGCCTGCTGCTGACCGGGAATACGCCAAACCCGAATCTCCCCCAGGCGGCCACGGTCGGCTCGATCGGCGCACCGGACGCCGTGACCACGCTGTGGCATGGAATCGTCGCCCCGAAGAATATCCCCGCCGACCGCCTCAAAATGCTGGAGGAAGCCTTTCAGAAGGCCGCACGGTCCGACAAGTTCATGAAATTCCTGGAGGCGCGCGGGCTCGATGTGGAAGCAAGCACCGCCAAGGAGTTCAGGCAGCTGATTGACTCCGAATACGTAGCCATGGGCGAGGTGCTCAAAGCGATCGGTCTGGCCAAGAAATGAGGGGATGGGCACAGAAGATGAGGGGTGCGCCTGAATACGGATCGCCCCGATGAAGCGATCTCCGCTCGAGCGCTGGGTGACAGTTGCGCTGTTGTGTCTGGCGGTCTTTCTCTTGATCCCAGCCTTCGAGATGCCGATCGGCAGCGCGAGCAATCCCGGCCCAGCGCTTGTCCCGCTAATCGTTTTGGGCTTGCTGATTGCTGCATGCCTGGGCTTGCTGATTTCGCGGCCATCGGACGCGATTCAGGCTGCCGATGCGCGAGAGGACACTCGCAAAATTGGCGACCGCAAGATCTGGGGAACGATCCTCGCACTCGGCCTCGCAGCGGTACTTTTCGAATGGCTCGGTTACCGGCTTTCGGTCTTTCTGCTGCTTGTCTGTCTGCTGTGGCTGTACTCGACGCTTTCGGCGATCCGCGTTGTGCTCGGCGCACTTCTGGGGGTGTTCTTTGTGTGGCTTTTTTTCGATCGTCTGCTAAGAGTTCAGCTGCCCGTAGGTCTGTTCTGAAGGCGGAGACACGGACATGATCGACTCGCTCTACGACGGATTCGCCTTCGCGCTCCGCTGGGACAACCTGCTCTACTGCCTGGTCGGTTGTGTCTGGGGCACGGTGGTGGGCGTCCTTCCTGGTCTGGGCCCGCTCGCGGGACTCACACTTTTGCTCCCAGCGACTTACTACATCGAGCCGGGTTCGGCTGTCATCATGCTCGCCGGTATTTTCTATGGCGCGATGTACGGCGGATCGATCAGCTCAGTGCTGCTCAAGATTCCGGGCGAGGCGGCCTCGGTCATCACCTGCATAGACGGCCACGAAATGGCTCGACAGGGACGCGCCGGGCCGGCACTCGTGATCTGTGCGGTCGGCAGTTTCGTCGGAGGCACGCTGAGCGTCATCGGGCTCGGCCTCTTCGCGCCAATGATTGCCCGCATGATGCTCGATGTGGGACCTGCGGCCGAGTTTCTGCTGATGCTTCTTGCTCTGGTGATGATGAGTGCGGTCGGCACCGAATCGCGACTCAAGACACTGATCATGATCCTGGTGGGGCTACTGATTTCGACGATCGGCATGGATCAGATCACCGCACACATGCGGTTCACCTTTGGCAGCGTTGCGCTAGGGGACGGACTCAGTTTCGTTGCCGTTGCGCTCGGCTTGTTTGGCGTCAGCGAGATCTTGCTGAACCTCGAGAACACGACTCAGATGAAGGTTTTCAAGCCGACCTTGCGCTCCTTGATACCCGTCCGCTCAGACATGCGGCAAGCCGCGATGCCGATTCTTCGTGGCAGCGGCATCGGATTCGTCCTCGGTGCGATTCCGGGCATTTCGCATGTGATCTCGACCTTCCTGTCGTATTCGGTGGAAAAGAAATTGTCAAAGAACCCGTCCGAGTTCGGACGGGGTGCAGTGGCCGGAGTGGCCGGCCCCGAAACCGCGAACAATGCGACCACCGGCAGTTCGATGATTCCGCTCATGGTACTCGGTATCCCCGCCATCCCGGCAACCGCCATCCTGCTGTCGGCCCTGATGATCCATGGCGTGCAGCCCGGCCCCGAACTCATCAGCAAACATCCTGAGGTGTTCTGGGGTCTGATCGCCAGCATGTACGTCGGCAATCTGATCCTACTGGTCCTCAACATCCCACTGGTCGGAATCTTCATCAACCTGCTGCGCACACCCTACATCTACCTTGCGCCCAGCGTCTTGGTGATCTGCATCATCGGCATCTACGCGGTCAATGCCAGCAGCTTCGACCTCATGGTGATGGTGGTCTTCGGCCTGCTTGGATACGTCTTCAGGAAAGCGAGCTTCGATGTCGCGCCGCTCCTTCTTGCGGTCGTGTTGGGCGATCGCATCGAGGTGTCCCTGCGGCGTGCGCTGATCATTGCCGACGGCAACTGGCTGGGTCTGTTCAACGGTAGCGCCGCGCAGGTGATCCTGCTCCTCTTTGCGCTCCTCTTTACGGTACAGTGGGCGCTCTGGCGGCGACAACGGACCCCTCGTTAAACGCTCATCCCCTTCCATAGATCGCCCATGGATATGCCCATCTCCGGAATCGACTGCCACGCGCACGTCACGCGACGCGCGACGGTGCTCGACCCGCTACGCCACTCCGAGCCCGAAGTCGATGTTGAGGCCTCTGATTTCCTGGCGGTCCTCGAGCAACACGGGCTCTCGCATGGCGTGCTCACCGCGCCGAGTTTCTATGGACTGGACAACAGCTTGCTTCTTGAGGCCCTGCGGCACTCCGGAGGCCGCTTGCGCGGCGTGGTCAACGTCGACCCCGACGTGGACCGTCAGCTGCTCAGGCAATGGCACGACTGGGGCGTCACCGGTGTCCGGTTCAACCTGCTCAAACGCAATCCGGTCCCTGATTTTTCGGACCACCGTCATCAGGCACTGTTTGAATTCCTGCGGTCCCTGGGCTGGCACGTCGAGCTCTATATCGAGAGCAGCCGATTTGAAGCCGTGGCGAGCCCCCTGCTGCAGAGCGGCGTACGCATCGTCATTGATCACTTCGGTTCGCCCATCGAAGCAGAAGGGCTGGCAGGCCGAGGCTACCGCGCCGTTCTGAAAGCGGTCGAGCGCGGCGATGTGTGGGTAAAACTCTCGGCACCCTACCGTTTCCCCAATCAATCGCTCGCTGCCTTGACCGACGCGCTGATCCGCGCGGGGGGCACGCGCTGTCTGATCTGGGGCAGCGACTGGCCCTGGGTGTCCTTCTCACGTGCGGTTCAGTATCGAGACTGCCTTCGCTGGCTCGAAGACTGCTGCCCGGACCCGCAACTACAGCGGCAGATCCTCACTGAAAACCCCCGGATACCTTTCCGCTTCTAAGCACCGCCCGAGCCGTCTCACACCATCTGAAAAAGTTTTTTCGCAGACATCGCATGACCGATCGCCGCAGCCACGCCGTCTGCACTATCTGAACGGATGTTCTTCTGAAAGGCCATGCCGATCCTGATAGGTGAGAAGGTCGTTCTTTCCCCGTAGCGAACGACCTTGCCCGCGTCGAGCTCTTCAGCAAGCACGCAGGTCGGCAAGACGCTGATCGCCACGCCTGCGGCGACGAGCCTCGCAATGATTGCCACGCTGTTGCAGGTGCTCACGCTCAGCATGGGCGCATTCTGTTCCGTACACCAGTCCCGGATGTAGGAGCTCAGAACATTGGGAGCAGGTACTGTCAGCACTTTGCGCTGGACAAGATCACCCGGTCGCAGATTCGCGCGAGACAGTACCGGGTCGGGAATGCCAAGCCAGGCCACTTCAGCGTGCGCGATCTCACGCAGTTGTACCCCCTCGATGACCTGGGGGTTGGAGATCAACGCCACGTCGAGCTTGCGCTCGAACACCAGCCGTGAGAGCTCAAGACTGCTCGCAACCGTTACTTCGATCTTCAACAGCGGGTGCGTCTGCTCGATAAACTGGATGATTTCAGGCAGACAGGTAATCGCGACCATGTCCGAAGTGCCCAGACGCAAAAAGGTATTGAGTGGATCGCGGCTACGGATCTGGTCAACCATCTCTTGGATCAGACCGACCTCGCGTGACGCATAGTCACCGACGAGAGTGCCCTCGGCCGTGAGCCGCATCGAGCGACCCACCTTCGAAAAAAGACGCACACCGAGCGCCGATTCGAGTTCACGTACCCTGAGGGTGATGGTGGGCTGGGTCACGTTGAGCGCCTGCGCAGCCGCCCGAAATGAGCCCAGCCTCAGAATGGCGTTGAACGCTTCAAGCTGAGCGAGCGATACCTTCCTCATCAACGCTCATTGCTGTCATTCAAGCGTGAGCTTTTGCTGAACGACAACCTGCTTGTAGACCTCGAATTCGGCCTTGATCTGCACGGCGAATTCCTCTGGGCTGTTGCCGACCAACAGGGAGCCCGTGTCCTCGATGCGCTTGCGGACCGCCGGATCGGCCAAGACCTTTCGGGTGGCGGCATTGATACGGTCGACCACGTCACGGGGCAGTCCCTTGGGTCCGAGAATGCCGTAGTACGCCATGCGGTTCACCGGTTCAAGGCCGACTTCCTTGAAGGTCGGCACATTGGGCAGAACTGCCAGCCGCTCCGGCGCCGCAACCACCGTGGGAATCAGCCGATTGGCCTTGATAAACGGCAGCGCAGATGGCAGGTTGTCAAAGATCAGGGGCACCTGTCCTGCAACGGTATCGTTGAGCGCAGGGCCTGCGCCTCGGTAGGGAATATGCGTCATGAAGACGCCCGCGAGACTCTTGAAGAGTTCGGTCTGCAGATGCCCGATCCCGCCGGTACCGGAGGAGGCGTAGGAATACTTGCCCGGGTGAGCCTTGAGTTCGGCAATCATCGCCTTGTAGTCACGCGCTGGAAAGCTGGGGTGCACTGCAATGATGTTGGGTGTCGCAGCAATGTTGATGACTGGCGTGAAGTCCGTGGTCGGGTTGTAAGGAATTTTCGGGTTGATGGCTGGATTGGCCGCGGTCGTCGAGACCGTTGCCATACCCAATGAATACCCATCCGGCGTGGCACGAACGGTCTCGGTGGCACCGATCACTCCGCCGCCGCCTGCTCGATTCTCGATGATCACCGGTTGCCCAAGAGCCCGCCCTAGGGGATCAGCAATGACCCGGGCAATGATGTCGGTCGTGCCGCCAGGTGCAAACGGAACCTGCAGCCGAATCGGACGGGACGGATAGGAAGACGCCTGAGCCAAGGCCTCGACGGCGGGCAAGGCCGCAACCGCACCGGCGGCGGCAACAAAGGCGAGACGGCCGAAATTGACTTTCATGAAAGACCTCCTGTTGACTGGACTGCCGACGAATGTAATCGAATCCGGACGGCAGGCGGGCCGCAGCCCCTGACCCGGATGGGAATTCAGGCAGTTCCAGTGACAGGTGCGACACCTACTCGACCAGCTTCGCCTCCGTGCGCAGCTTGCGAATGAGCGCCGCGCGCTGCTCGGGGATCAACAACTCCCGAACCTGATCGCGGGTCTGATCCAGTGCGGGCGGCTGAAACGGTCTGATCTCTTCAACCCGGATCACGTTCCAGCCCTCCTGGATCAGGATCGGCGCGGCCGCGAGCGTGCCCGCCTTGAGGTTGACGACAACGCTCGAGATGGCGGGCACCATCTGCAGCGGCGGGAGCCAGTCGAGCAAGCCGCCCTGCTCCTTGCTGGGCGCAATCGAGAGCTGCCGGGCCAGAGCCTCCATCGACTCGCCCTTGCGAATGCGCGCGATGACGCCGCGTGCCTCGCTTTCGCCGGCCAAAGCGATCTGCCTGATTCGGTACTGCTGATTGCCGCCGCGTTCCTCGAGGGAACGGATCTGACGCTCATACTCGGCACGAATCGCAGCATCGGCGACGGGGTTTTTGGTGAGATGGTCAGCCAGCAGCAATTCCACCAGCACGTTTTTGACGAGCCTGGTTGAGCTGGAGCTTGCCCTCGACGCTTCGATCCAGCTTTTGCTTGACCGCCTCCTGCGCAAGGACTTCACGCGCAATGAGCTCGTCCTTGATCGCCGCACGCAGTTCGGGCGTGTCCTCGCGACCTTGGGCCTTGTTCCGGGCGATCACCCGATCGACCTCGGCCTTGCTGATCACCGCACCGTTGACCGTCGCCACCGCGCCGGCCAGCAGCGCCGTACCCGAACTGCTGGCCGCTGCCTGGGCGTGCACTGCCGGGGCCTCCAGACCCATGACAACCAGGCAGACCCACCCTGCGGTCATCAGCCTTGAAAACGATCCGATCATTGGATGCCCCTTTTGGAGCTAGACCCTCAAGCGATGGGCCTGAAAACCGTCACCCCCGCCTCGTACGCATCTTAATCGATCGCCTCATCGATCAATCCCCATGGAAATGCGAGAAGCTCTGGAGCGGCTCGCGATCAGTCCTAAAGCTGTTGATCGCCGCCCCATGATCCGCGTAGCCCAGCGACATGCCCGAATAGAGCATCAGATCATCGGGAACGTTCATGAACTCAGCGATCGACCTGGGCCAATTGGACCAGATCTCCTGCGGACAGGTGGCCAGTCCATGATCGAGTGCCAGCAGCATGAAGCTCTGCATCATCATGCCCACATCGCCCCACTGGGGCGGGCCGGCCCGCCTGTCGAGGAAAAAGAACAGCCCCACTGGCGCACCGAAGAAGGAGTAATTCAGACGCTGCATCAAACGCGTCGTCTCCGGCCCCTCAACCAAGCCACAGGCCTCGAACCGTTTGCGCGCGGCCGTAGACCGGCGCCCGCGCAGAGGCTCCCAGATCTGGGGTGGATAGACGTTGAACTCGGGTTTTTCCACCACGCCCGCATCCATCTTTGAGGCGATCAGGGCCTTGAAGCGCTCGATGGCGTCGCCCGCGAGCACGTGAACCGTCCAGGGCTGGAGATTGCCCCCCGACGGCGCTCGCGCCACCACCTTGAGCATGTCACGAACAAGGTCGAGGTCAACCGGCCGATCCAGGAAGGCGCGTACCGAATACCGCGCGAGCAGGGCATCACGAACATCCATTTCAGTCATTCTCCATTGAGATCAAAAGTGGCGGCCCAGACTGCGATGAGCGGCCAAGCCGGTGATGGCCAGCGCGATCACCACCAGCACGATTCCGACCCAGTCAAGCGACGCAGGGCGCTCTCCAAGCTCGATCAT
>Ga0169931_10001436_pt1 | contig 39323 bp, 27 predicted proteins | sample Kivu_15m_20L_FD_129675 | JGI IMG/M metagenome (GOLD analysis project Ga0169931, IMG submission 129675) | Freshwater microbial communities from Lake Kivu, Western Province, Rwanda to study Microbial Dark Matter (Phase II) - Kivu_15m_20L... | ecosystem: Environmental > Aquatic > Freshwater > Lake... | reverse complement strand
GCTTTTGCTTCAGGACCGGATACAACTGGGTCGCCACCAAGGCCAAGATTTTGCAGGAAGCTGTCAGGGCGTTCAGGGCCAATCCCTGGATCGGCCCTCACAAGGCAACTGCGTAAGTCCTAATATTTTCAACTGGCTTGGTAAATCCCGGGCCCGGGGCCGTTTATCAGTTGCCGCCCATCAGTCTCCGGGCGGAGACTGGCCAGCCATCGTCCCGCTGGCCGCAATTCAAACCCCTGCCTATCAGATCAGTCCCGGGCAGGGGTTTTAATTTTTTCATGCCTCACACCCGCACAAAGCGCGCCCGACGGCGGACCCGGCCCCGCCGGTTGGCCTGAAGTACCCGGTCGCCGCCAACTTCCAGGGCGGTCAGCCAGCCACCTGCCCAACAATCGGTGTCAATCAGCACCGCATAGCCCAGGTCGAGGATATCGCCATCCGGCTGCGGGGTGTGACCCAGCACCACTGGTTGACCCGAAGTGTGCGGCTTCAGGTCGCCGGGATCGGCGTTTTGCCACAGCAGCACATCACGCGGGGTGTAAGCCAGCGGCCAGTGCGGCAGGTAGCAGGCGTGGGCGAACAGGTGGCCCTTCTGCTCGTGGGCGGTTTTGGCGGCGCGCAAAAAATCGAGGTGTTCGGCGGGAATGCGGGCCGGGTGGTCAACGCCGTAGGATTGCAGCGTCGCGTCCCCGCCATGGCGGGTCCACGCATCGAGGGAAAGCGCACCATCGGCCACCTGAAGCAGCATCTCCTCATGGTTACCCAGCAGGTGCACCAGGTTGGTTTTCTCCCCCAGGCGGAGCAGTTGGCGCACCACCTCCGCGGAATCCGGCCCGCGATCCACCATGTCCCCCAGGGTCACCACCGTGTCGGCGGGTCCGGGGCTCATGGTCTCCAGCAGGGATTTCAAGGCCTGGGAGCATCCGTGGATATCTCCCACGGCGAACAGGCGGCCGGTCGTTTTTCTGGGCATAAATCGGGCAGACAATCCTTTCTCTAGCGGTCTGGCTAATCAGACTACGCTGGAGAGCCCCGATTATTTCACTCAACAGAGAAAAAAGCACTCTGGAGGCCCGCAAAGGGAACCCAAAGATCCCAAACCCCCGCATGATCAGGGTTTTGCGGGCTCTGGCACCGGGTTTTCAGGCAGGTGGTACTCCAGCACGGTGCCATCGTCCGCCAAGGCATGGAGTCGATGGCTGCCGGGTTGCGTGGCGACGCGGACCACGCGCTTGCCCCGGGTATCGAGCGGGATAGTCGAGAGGTGCAAGGTCTCGGGGTTCACCAGCAGGATCTCCCGCTTGTCACCCAGCAGGCGAATGGCGGCCCAGTCCGGGGCACCCCAGACCAACTCGGCGATTTCCAGCCCTGTCTCACTGCCCTTTTCAAGGGTCGCCCGAGGATACACGCCCTTCTCCAGCTTGGTTTTCCGGTTGAACCGCTCCAGTTCCCCGCCCTGTGATGCCACCAAAAACCTCTCTCCCCCGGGCTCCCAGGCCACCATGGCCGGTGCCCGGTTCACCGGCCGGAAGGAGAAGAGCGGGGCATCCACCAGATTGGTGCTGACCATGCCGCCGGGCGGCATGACCGCATCCACCTGCAGCCTGCCCGGCTCCCAACCGATCCAGACCGGCGTGTGCGGAGTCAGCCAGGGTGGGGCCACCTTTTCCACCTCGCGCTCCAGCACCAGGGTGGCCGCCGGAGTACCGGGGTTGTCAAGCCGGTAGACCTGGGCCTCATTGCCCCGGCCCAGAAGGAGGCGTGACGGTTCGGTTCCGGACCACCCCAACCCGGTGGGCACGCCGCTGGCCCAGTCGGTCTCCAGTAGCGGCTTTCCGGATGACGATCCGGTGTCCAGCACCCGCAGCAGGCCCCTGTTGTTGATCAGGGCCAGGTAGGGCGGGTTCCAGGCGGCCTTGATGACCCCCCCAGCCATGGCGATCACCCGGGTGGCCCCGTCGGGTGACACGATTTCAACACTATCAAGATCCTTTTTTGTTTTTACAAAGGAGCCATCGTGCCCGACATCCAGGACCGGCACCACGATCCGGGCCCCGACGGGTTCGCCCCACACTTGGGCCGGGGCCAGCCCGGCCGGTATTTCCGGCGCGGTAGGCCGGGTCATCCTGGCCACGAGGACAGCCAAAACTGCCAGGGCGAGCATGCCGGCCAGGGCCACCCTGCGCCCCGTCCGCCCGTCGGCGGACAGGCCATCCAGCTCGCCGCGCAGCAGGTGGATCCATCCATCCAGATCGGGCCGGCACGCGGGGTCCGCATCCAGCAGGACCGCCAGCCGCCGGGTGATCGCCACGGGCCAGGGCCGGTCACCGGCTCGGCGCAGGTCCTCGGTCAGGCGGCCCAGCGCGAACAGGTCCGAGGCCCGCGTGGACGGCGCGAGCGCGGCTTCGGGTGCAAGGTAGGGCCCGTGCGACCGGCCCTGCCTGCGGGTGGCCAAACCCAGGTCCAGCAAAGCCAGCCGCCGGGTACCGTCCACCGTGAACACCCAGGCGTTGCTGGGCTTCAGATCCCCGTGCAGCAGGTCGCGGTTGTGAATAGCCCGCAGCCCCAGCGCAGCCTGCAGGGCCAGTTGCAGCCCCTCCCGCGTTCCCAGCTTTTCGTCACGCGTCTCCAGCCCGCGCAGGAAGGACTCCAGCGTCTCGCCTTCCTGGTACGGCATCACCAAAAACAAGGTGCCTCCGTCGCGGGCGACCTCGTGCACCAGCACCACATGGTCATCCTGCACCCGGGCAAAGGCCCGGGCTTCCTCCATCATGTCCTGTTGTCCGATGGCCCCAGTGGCATAATCGGGCCGGAAGGCCTTCAGCACCACCAATCGCTCCAGCTCCGGGTCGAAACCCTGGTACACCACGCTGCTGGCGCCCTCGCCCAGCACCCGCAGCACCCGGTAGCGCCCCAGCGATCCCAGATCACCCGGCTCCAAGGCCTTCGACAGGGCCGGGGCAGCGAGTTCCGGCCCTCGGGCCAGCAAACGCGTCAGCCATTCGGGAGAAGGGGTGGGGTTGTTCTTGTCCTGGGCGTATTGGTCGCGCAGGGAATCCATCGGCCCGGCCGGGCTGGTGGTTTGGCCGGCAAGGAAACGGCGGTGCAGGCGTTCGCCGCAGGCGGCGCAGGTGTCCAGGTGGCTGGCGATGCCGGCCAGTTCAGCGGCATCCAGATCGCCCGCGTGGACGCGATCCAGGGTGTCATCATTCGGACAGGGATCGCCCATGTTCATCCCCATCAAGCAATCTTCACATCCAGGCGAAACGGGACCGCGGCGTGGCGCCGGAAATCAAAACAGGTCCTCGTCGATGAGATCCCTCAGGATCTCCCGCACCTTCTTGGAAACCCGGCTCCGGGCGATGTAGACTGAATTGCGGGACATGCCCAGCTCGCGCCCCACCTCATCGGGATCGCGCTTGTCGAAAAAAACCATCTCAAAGGCCCGCCAGGTGCTTTCCTCGAAATCGCGGGAGATCACCTTGAGCGCGCGCAAGACCACCGATTGGCTGTAATCGGCGGCATACTCACGCTCGGCGGTCGGGTCGGCCAGTTGCGGCAGGGAGTCGATGTCCTCCATCCGGTCCAGCCGCTTCCGGCGCCGGTTGTGGCCCCGGATCTTGGCCAAGGCGATGGTCTTCAGCCACATCCGGAAGGATCCCTCCTCGGTGCGCTGAAATCCTAGAATCTTCTCCAGCACCGCCAGCAGGATTTCCTGGGCCACGTCGTTGGCGTCGGCGGGCTGCAGGCCGGCCTTCTGGTTCCATTCGACGATGAGCTGGCCGTAAATCTCCACAAATCGAGCCCAGGTCTCCGGGTCGCGGGTGCGCCGCAACCGGTCCAGCAGGCTCAGGGAGGTGGGGTAGGAAACCATAGCCATTTTCGGCAAAATCCGATCCGCAGGAATCAGACCAACCTCATACGATACCACATTCGCCGCCACCACGTCAGAAGGACGGTTCAAATATTCGCGACCACGGGGTAGTACTCGTCGTCCTCGTTCTTGCCGCCGTAGCCCTTGCCCACCTCCCGTTCGGAATGGACGAACTCCACGCTTTTGATCCACTTGACCATCTTGTACCCCAACTGGTTTTCCGCCCGAAGGCGCAGGGGGGCCCCGTGCAGGTCGGTCAGGGGTTTGTCGTTCATTTCCCAGGCCAGGAGGGTCTCTGGATGCCCAGCATTTTCCAGGGTGAGTGTGTCGTAATATTCGCCGCCATAATGCCCTTCGCCAAAGGAGCGGAACACCACCGCCTTCGCGCCAGGAAGGGGCTTCACCAGCTCCATCAATTGTTTCAGCGTCACGCCGCCCCACTGGGCCACACCCGACCAGCCCTGGATGCAGTGGTGCAGCGTGATCTGTTCGCGCTTGCCCAGCTTTTCCAACTCTTCGATCCCCAGTTCCACCGGGTTTTCCACCTGTCCGAACACTTTCAGCTTGAAGCCTTGGCGGCGCTTGTCCCCCAGATTCTCCCACTCGGCACAATGCGGCAACTTGCCGTTGGGCCAGAAGTAGGGAGAGATATCCTCGCGGCTGTACTGCCTACGGCTGGGCAACCGGTTCAGCACGGCGGCCTGGAGCGGCCCCAGTATCCGCCTGAAACCCATTTGCACCCAGCGAGGGCGCTTCCAGGAAATCCAGTGGGCAAGCCAGCACAGGGCGATGATTCCGGCCACACCCGCCAGGAAAACCAGCAGCCCCTCCGGTCCGGTGGTGTCGGTGCCGAAGACGATGTGGTTCATGTTCTGGCACAAACCGGTGATGACCACCATGCCCACATGGGGCACCAGGAAGGCCAGGTAGGAGCACATCGCCAGGAAGTGGATCGAACGGGCCGCCTGCCTGCCGCCGAACAGCTTGGGGTACCACCCGGCCCAGTTGTCGATGGCCGGCGACATGGCCAGCCCGGTCAGCAGCGACACCGGCGCCACGATGAACACGATGCCGAAGTAGCTGAGCTGCTGGAGCGGGTTGTACCGGAAGAAACCATCCGGCTCCACCGGCAGGTTGAAGGTGGCGTAATGCACAAAGACCTTGGCGGCTTCGGTAAACAGGGCCGGGTCGGTGGGCACCAGCCGTTTCCACTGATTGGTGGCGAACAACAGGGCCACGAAAACCAGGCCGTTGCCCAGCCAGAAAAAGGCGCTCAAAAAGTGCCAGTGGCGGGCGATACCGATGGTGTGGCGGAAACCGGGCAGACCGATCCAGGGAGTCAGGTAACGGCTGTCATCCTTGGCGGTCCAGACGCGGTCCCGGGGCACCTCGTGCGGTGTGAAGCGGATCCAGTCCGAACCGGGGGTGCAGTGATCATTCCAGTACAGGCGGGGGTGATCCACCAGAATAGACAACCCGCTGCGCACCAGCAGCACCATCAGCACCAGATTGACGAAGTGGGCCAACCGCAGCCACGCCGGAAAGCCGATCGGATCGTCAGGGCTCGTCACCCGGGGCGATGGGGCCATCTCCGGCAGGCCGAAGACAAGCATCCACCCCCAGGCCGCAACCACGGGAAGCACACCGGCGGCGACCGCAAGCACCAAGAATGGCAGGCGGACATGGAGCCGCATCCGCCTGTCTTCCGGGTAGACCAGATGGTTGGCCCGGACATTTTCTGCCATTTCGCCCATTTAATAAATTCCTTTACACCGGCCCTCCAGGACGGGCCGCCTTTCCTCATGGACCGGCTTTGTGCCGGACCGCCAATGCCACCGGAAGCCAATCCACGCGTTGGCGCGCCAGCACGCGGTCGGCCGGGTCGAGGCGCGTCAGCCCCTCGGGGGATGTGACCACGGTGCCGCCATCCCGCAGTCGGGCGACCGCGAGGGGAGACTCGATACTGATGGAACGGATCTCGCGCCCGTCTCGATCCACCTCGGCCACACGGTTCTCGCCCACCAGCGGCACCAGCAGCCTGCGGCCCGGCTGGGCCTGGATGCCCGCACCCACCACCTGGGGTGGTGGCAACCGGAATTGGTGCATCACCTCGCCGGCGGGGTTGTGCCAGGCCAGCGTGCCATCGTCGCGCCACACGGCGAACCAGCCGTCGCGGGCGGAGGCCACAGCGGAAATGATCCGCTTGCCGGGGGATACCAGCGGTTCGCTGGTTTGCTTGCCCCTGGCATCCAGAATGGCCACGTGGTCGCGCCTGGCCAGCAGGAATCCGCCGGCCTCCGAGGGCAGCACGGCCACCAGTCTGCCATCCAAGTCCACCGGTTCACGTTTCCCTTCGCCGTCTCGATCCGGCCACGCCAGTTGCCCCGTTCCGCCATCGCCCTTGGCCAGGAACGATCGTCCGTCGGGTCCGAAACCGCAGGATACGATCAGGTCGCTGGTGAGCAGGCGGCCCTGCGTTTTACCCGCCGAGTCCAACTCCAGCAGCACGCTCTCGTTCTGGGCGGAATTAATCTGCCCCACCAGCAGGCGGTCCAGGCCGGGCACCGGTTTCAATTCCAGCTTGTCACGCCCCGGCTCGGCCAGCCAATCCCGCCAGGCTTGGGAGCACCCGGCCCGCGCGGCGGCATCCTCCTGCCAGGGTGGCAACTGATCGGTGTCGCGGCCCAGCCACAGCAGGCGCGCCTCGGCCATTCGGCACAGGGGTGCCGGGCCGTCCGCCAGCCGCTCCGCCAGTTCCGCCGGCTTCACAGACTGCCCCAAATCCGCCAATGCCAGCCGGGCCCGCAGCGACACCGCGGGGTCCTGATCGCGCGCCAGCTTGGCCAGGGCGGCGGGCAGGTCGCCCTCGCCGCTTTTACCCGCCAGCAGGCTGACAGCCCTTTCCCGCCGGGCGGGGTCTTCATCGGTCAGGTGGGCCCGGGCGGCCTCCGCGCCACCGGGAGTGGCCAGGTCCAGCTCCAGCTCGCGGGCCAGGGCCTGCTCGACCGCCGCATCGGGGGTGTGCGGCACCAGCCGCCAGAACAATGCCCGCACCGAGGCCGGATCCTTGCCGATATCCGCCTGGCGGATCGTCTGCACCAAGGCGGCCGAGGCGGCCTTGGCGGGCAGGTCGTCGGCCAGCGAGTCCAGCAGCGCCCGCGCGGTGAGGTCGGTCTCCATCGACCGGGCCCGGCGCGCGTGTCCCAGCACCGCCGGGCCGGCCTCCAGCAGCGCGGCGCGGGCCGCCTCGCGGCGACCCGCGTCTTCATCGGCCAGTTGGGCGATCCATTTGGGCCATTTTTTCTCGTAGTCGGGCCCGGGCAGAAAACGGTCCAGTTCCCGCGCCATCGCCCGGTTGTCGCCCGAGCGCACCGCCTCCCGCAGCCCCGCCAGCCGCGCGGCGCGGGCCCCCCCGGCCTCCTCGTCCCATTGGTCAGGCGGAACGGTGGAAACCCGGCCTTGCCAGGCTTGCCAGAACAGCGAGCCCCACAACCCGATGCCGATGAGGATCAGCGACCAACCCACGCGTCTCACTCCGCCCGCTCCCGGCAATACCCAGGAAATCCCGCCGCCACCTCAGTGCCTGATCGCCCTCGACACCCGGCTGAGGCGCGACTGGTATTCCCACACCACCCGCCCCGCCGCGTCGAACTCCATCGCCTTCTGCTCCGCCATGCTGGTCACCATCACGTGGCCGCTGGGCAGGCGGTGGGCGATGATCGGCTCCCCCACCCGGAAGCGGCGCAACTCCTGTCCGGCACCGTCCAGCTCCAGCACCATATCCTGGTGCATCATGGGGATCAGCACTCGGCCGTCGGGCGCCACATCCACCCGTCCGCCCGTGGTGCTCACCATCACGGGGAAGCTCTCCACCACCTCGCCGGTAGCATCCAGCCGCATGAACCGCTGGCGCATCGTCACGAGCGCCAGGCCGCCATCGGGCAGGGCGCTGGCGCGCATCACCACATCATTGCGGGGCCGCTTCCACTCCCGCACGCGGTTGCACATCCGGTCCACCGCGAACAGGTCGGTGCGTGTGGCGATGAAGATGTTGCCTCCCGGCAGCGCCTGCGCCACGATGGGAGCCTCCACCGCGTATTGCCACAGGATGCGGCCGGTGCGGGAACGGATGGTCACCCGGCCCCCCTGGTTCTCCGCCAGCAGCACGCGGTTGCCGGGCAGCGGCTCCGCGTCCAGCGGAAAGTCCACCTTGTTGATCCGCCACACATCCTTGTCATGGCTGTCCAGCACGGCCACCTCACCCGCGTCGAGCAGCACCACCAGCGTGCGGTCCAAAAACGGCCTCGGCCCGGGCGTGATGTCCGCCAACCCGGGGCCCGCCTTGGCCCACCAGTCCTTCCAGGTAGCGGTGAACTCCTGGCGCTCTTCCGCCGCCGGACCCCATGCCGCGTCGGGCGCGCTGTCGCCGGCCACCTGGTACAGGTGCTCCACCACCTCCTCGCGCAGCCCGGCCGGCGCCTCGGCCAACCCCTCCAAAAGCCCGGGCATCCCCTCGCGCCGCCCGCCGCGCACCAGCGCCCAAGCCGCCTGCAGCCGGACCCGGGAATGGTTGTCGTCCAGCAGGGGAACCACGCGGTCGGCCCAATCGTTATCGCTGCCCAGGGCCGCAGCGGCCAAGGCCCGTCGGTGCGAGGCCCGGTCGGCCAGCGCGCCGGCCAGCACGGGCAGGCCCAACCCTGCCGCGCGCATGCGCCCCAATTCGGTGGCCAGCGTGTCAAACAAAGCGGTCTCGTCGGCGGCAAGCTGGCCCCCGGCAGCCAGCAGCGCCTCCACCGCCAACGGCTCACGGTACCGCTCCAGCAAACGCCCCAGAGCCGCCACCAGTTGGGGGGAGCGGCCACGGCGGATGGCCTGGGCGCACTCTCTGGCACGCCGAGCCACTTCCGGGTCGTCGCTGGCGGTGGCCTTCTCCAGGAGCTTCAGTGCCGGCAGGCCGCCAGCCTGGAGCACCCTCTCGGCGTTTTGGCGTGTCACAAAGTCATCAGAGGCCAGATCGGTCAGCGCCGCGTCCAGTTTTTCCGCAGACTCCTGATGGCCCAGATGGTTCAGATAGGCCAGCGCCCCCCTAGGGTTGTCCGCCAGCCCCAGAGCCACCAGCAGGTGGTCTCCCTCAGACTCCCGACTGGAGGGCCCTTGCCGCCACGGGCCGGACAGGTCGGGCGCGCGCAGCCCCCCTGCCCCGGGCGGCACCGGCACGAACCAAGACCATCCGGAAACAGCGCAAAGCCCCACCACAATCACCGCCAGCCCGGCTCGGCGGCAATGGTTACAACCGATGCGTCGCATGGTCTTCTTTGCCCGGCATGGTGATGAAATGGTCCAGGGGCCCACGAGCCGACAGTTGTCATTCTAACCGTTTCAGGGCCGGAATGCCTTGGGGGGCACCCTCACCCCCCCCCACCCGGCCCCCTCTCCATCCATGGAGAGGGGGGCTGCGGCTAGTGGGGTGGCGGGGATGGGGGTTGGTTTATCAGTCGTTGGTGGGCACTTGGGCGACAGGCGGGGTTCAAGGTTTTCGGCTTTGGTTTTCGGCGAGCCGGGCGCGGGAGTGCACGGATTTAGATTCAACCGGGGAAGTTGCGAGGTGATGTGAAAGACCTTCTGGGGCGGGGTGACTGTCTGAGGCGGTGGATGGGCTGTTTGCGCCGGAACCCGTGCACTTCCGCGCACGGCTCGCCTGAAGGCAGGGTACTGGCGGGTTTGGTCTAACTCCGCAACTCCGCAGCACCCCCTGCGGAGTTGAACCCTACCGTTTTGGTTTGGGCGGTCTTGCCCTCACCCCGGCCCTTTTGCCTGCGCTTGCACCTTTTCCTTCAACTCCGCCAACTGGCGCTGCACGGTGTCGGCGCCCGGGTTGTCTTTCAGCTCGTTGGCCAAAATGCCGGACAGGAAATGGGCCACATTTTCCACCAGGTGCCAACGTGGCGTGCCGGGCTGGAAGCGTTGGGGGGGCAACTGGCGACTCTGGTCCCAGACCGACCGCAGCAGGTCCACCGCCTCGTCGGGGCGCTTTGCCGCCACGGCGTCGGATGCCAGGCGGACCACCACGGTCACCTGCCACTCCAGCGACGCGTCGGTCGGGTTTGCCACCTTGCGCAATTCCAGCAGCATCCGTTTGTCGGCGGCGGCGGCCCCGATGCGGTCGCCCAGGTTTTCGCACATGCGGCCCTGGTGGAAGCACATTTCGGCCAGGGTTTCCGGGTACCGATCCGCCAGACTCGGATTCCCGGCGAAATTCTCCAGCAACTGGCTGTAGGCCGCCTGCAGGTTCTGGTAGTGGCCCAAAATGCGCTGATCCTGAAAATTGCCGGCCGTCAGCGCCAGCGAGGAAGCCGCCATGGCCATATCATTGGCAGTTCTGGCGTAGACCCGCGCGTTCTCCCCCACCAGCGCGTTGGCCCGTGCCGCCTCATCCTCCGCCAGGCGGTGCAGCCTGGCCTCGCGCCAACCATACACCCCCAGCACGCCCACCAGCACCAGCAGCGCCAGCGCCAGGCCAGCAAGCGCGGCCGCCAGCCTGCGGTTGCGGCGGGCCCAGCTCCACAGCCGTTCCACCGGGCCGGCGGGGCGGGCCAGAATGGGCTTGCTGGCCAGAAACCGGCCCAGGTCATCCGCCAGCGCGGCGGCGGAAGGGTAGCGGCCTGCCGGCTCCTTGCGCAGGCATTTCAGGCAGATGGTCTCCAGGTCGCGGGGGATGCGCCGGTTGAACAGCCGGGGATGGGGCGGATCCACATGGCGGATCATCTGCAGCGTGTTCGCCTCCGAGTCGGAGGGGAAGGGCGGCTGGCCCGTCAGGCACTGGTACAGCACCGCGCCCAGCGAGTAGAGGTCGCTGCGCGGGCCCAGCAGGTCGATCTTGTCCCCCGCCTGCTCGGGCGACATGTACGCCGGGGTGCCCAGCAGGCCGCCGGTGCGGCTCATCTCGCCCGCGCCCTCCAGCCGCTTGGTCAGGCCGAAATCGATCAGCCGGGGCCGCCAGCTTTTGCCCTCCCGGGCATCGTCCACACTGTCGCCGGTGGCAGGTTGCCCCGCCGGTTCCAGAATCAGGTTCGAGGGCTTGAGGTCGCGGTGCAGCAGGCCGCTTGCGTGCACATGCTCCAAAGCCAGCGCCACCTGCCGGGCCAACCGCGCCGCGTCGGCGGGGGCCAGCGGGCCGCGCCGCAGCCGGGCCGACAGCGTCTCGCCGTCGATGAATTCCATCGCCAGGAAGGGCAGGCCGCGATGGGTGCCCCACTCGTGCACGCGCACGATGCCCGGATGCGCCAGGTCGGCCAGGGCGCTGGCCTCGGCCTCCAGCCGCTTCAGCGTGTCGGGGGAGAAATGCTCGCCGCGGATGGTCTTGATGGCCACCCGGCGGCCCAGGCGGGTGTCCACCGCCTCGAACACCTCGCCCATGCCGCCCACGCCCAGCGAGCCCTTGACGCGGTAGCGACCGGCACCAAATCCCTGGCCATTCTCCAAGGCGCCGCGCAGCCCGCGCACGATACGGTGGGCCAGCGAGCGGTATTCGTCAGCCTCGGCAGATGCGGCGTCGGAAGTGGCCAGGGCCGGCGGGGGTGGCGTGGGCAGGTCCAGGGTGGCGGCCAGGCCGTCCACGCGGCTCTGGCAGCCGGCGCAATCCATCAGGTGGGCCAGCAGGGCGGCATCGGTGGCCCGGACGGGGCCTAGGGTGGCGAAGGCCTTCAGGGTGCTGTCGGAAGGGCAATCGGTCGGCATGGTCCTCGCCCGGTCAGGCCGTCAGATCGGATCCAGCGCCTGCACCTCCCGCCGGATCACCTCGCACACCCTGTGGATGTTGAGGCGGACATAGCCGTCGGAGATGCCGAGCAGGGCGGCCACCTCCTTGCGCGGCTGGTGCAGGATCTCCGCCCGCTCGAAGCACTGCCACACCAGGTCGCCCACCTGCTGGCGGGCGCGGTCGGCCGCCAGAGCGAACAGTTCCTCGTCGGCGATCTGGTCCAGCAGCGCGTTGTACTCGGCCAGCGCGGCCTGTTCGGCCCCGTCCTCAGTCACCTGGGCGCGCACCCGGTCGGCCTGTTCCGGCCCGGGCAAAAAGCGTCCGGCCTTCTCACTCGCGTCGCGGTTCAGGCGCCGGGCGATGGTTTTCAGCCAGCCGCGGAACGACAGTTCGGGGCGGTACTGGAAATCGGCGATCTTGCGGAAGACCACCACCAGGGTCTCTTGCACCACATCCTCGGCGTCCTGCGCGGTGGCGCCCCAGCGGCGACACCAGCCGGCGATGCGGGGGCCGTATTTCTGGCAGAACAGCGCCCACGCGTCCACATCGCCGCCGGCCCGCAGCAGCGATACACGCGTCTGGGAATCGTCGGGGATGGCCAAGAAACCGCCCGCTTCATTCGGCTAGTTTTATCTACCTACCTTTCTTCAGCTTAAAAGAAAAAGACACCCAACGCCACCGCCATCAGTCGGCGGCGGCCCCGGGTTCCGGCTCGGACGGGGCCGGCCGGGGCTTGCGCCGACGCCACCAGACGCCGGCACCGCCCGAGGCGGCAGCGATGCCCCCAAGGAGCAGCGTTCCGGGTTCGGGGACGGCGACAATCTGGATACCGTTGAGGACGCTATTGGCTCCCGCAAATCTTGAGACATCCAATGTCATCACGCCACCAGTCATGGCATTTTTGTTGGAAAAAACCAGATAGTTTGTATTCAGAATCAATTGGTTATTCGGGTTGGCTATTGAGCTGTTAGCTGTCTGCGCCGGGGTTACGCCATTGAGTGAAACAGACAATCTTTCACCGTTCACATCGGTCTGTGTGTATACATAAATGTCATAAATCTGCGTGGTGCTCAGGCCCGAAAAGGTGAAAGTGCTTGCGGTGGTGGAACTGGTCCAGAAATAGCTGGACATTAGGTTTTGAATGCTTGACCCGCTCCAATTTCCATAGCCAGTTGCAGAATAATAAAAACCCGTACCTGTGGTATTTCCACTGGATTTCAAGGTTATACCAGAGTTCACCCCGGCAGTATTATTTAAGGCTACTCCCGTTGAACCAGGCATGGTTTTGACCAAATTCCACTGATCCGTGGCCGACCCCACCACTGCGGCACCTACTTCGGCGGCGGTGGTTGCTGCACCAAACTGCACATTCACCACCACATCGGCCTGACCATTGGCAGATGCCAAGCCCAACAGCATTAGCGCCCTAACCGCTATTCGCAGCATGACGACATTCCTCCCCCGTAGAAGACCTGTTACCCAACCGTTGGGTCGCCGGGGTGGGGGCGTTACAAAAAATGGGGAAAGTTTCGGCGGATTGGTGGCAAGTCATTGGCATACTTGAGTTTGCGTTTTGGGTGCCGGGGTGAAGGCTTCGTACGGGTGGGGTGGATTCCGGGTTTTCGGCTTTGGGTTTTTTGGCGAGCCGGGCGCGGGAGTGCACGGGTTTAGGCTCGATTCGGGAAGTTGCAAGTTTTTACGGAAGACGGTCTAAGGCAGGTTCACAGTCTGTGGCGGAAACCATCCCGTCCGCGCCAGAACCCGTGCACTGCCGCGCCCGGCTCGCCTGGTAGTGGGTTGAGTGGGTTCGGTGGTACCTGCAAGTTTCGGCGGGGCGGGCTGACACCCCCCGCCTTGCGACGGGGGCTAACCTCAATCGGTTGGCGGGTGGGGGAGAACTTTCAGGATGGACGACGGTTCGGGACTTTCGAACCCTGAACCGTTTCACGGCACCCAGTCGGGGAACAGGTCACCGGTTTTGGGTGCGGGCTGGGCTGGCTCGGTGGGCAGCAGGGCCAGGAGGGCGGAAAGGTGGTCGGCCTCTTCCGCTTTTTTGTCGTGGCGCCATCGGGCGATGCGGGGGAAGCGCAGCGCGATGCCGGACTTGTGGCGGGTGGACCGCTGGATCCCCTCGAAGGCCAGCTCGAAGACCAGCACCGGCTCCACGGTGCGACCGGCGCCGAACTTCTCGCGGGTGTGCGCGCGGGCGAACTTGTCCACCCGGACCAGTTCCTCATCGGTCAGGCCGCTGTAGGCTTTGGCGATGGTGACCAGCTTCCCCTCGTGCCACACGGCGAAGGTGTAATCGGTCATCAGGCTGGCGCGCCGGCCGCGACCGCGCTGCGCCGCCACCAGCACCGCATCGATGCTGAATGGATCGATCTTCCATTTCCACCAGTCGCCCCGGGCGCGACCGTCGCGGTAGGGCGAATCCAGCCGCTTCAGCATGAGACCCTCGGTGCCAAGCTGGCGGCTTTGCTGACGCACTTCCCCCAAATCAGACCAATCTCCCTCCAGGACGGGCGACAGGCGGAGGCTATCGCCCGTCTTCCCAACCAACAGTTCCTCCAGCAAACGCCTGCGCTCCCGCAGCGGTCTCTCGCGCAGGTCCAGGCCCTCCAGCTCCATGCAGTCGTACGCCTGAAACACCACCGGCAGGTCGGCCAGCAGCTTTTTGCCGACAGTCTTGCGGCCGATACGCTTCTGCAACTGGCCAAACGGCCGGGGCCACGTCTCACCCGGGAACCACTGCAGCAGTTCGCCGTCTAGCACGGTGTCGCGGGACAACCGCTGGAGCACCCGAGCCACCTCTGGGTAGCGGTCGGTCACCAGTTCCTCGCCACGGGTCCACAGGTGGATCTGACCGGCCCGGCGGATCGCCTGAGCGCGGATGCCGTCCCATTTCCACTCGGCCTGCCAATCGGTAGCAGGCCCCAGTCCGGCGGGGTCGCCCTCCACGGGGGAGGCGAGGAAGAACGGGTAGGGACGGCTGGTGTCCCTTTCTCCCTCGGCCAGCGCCAGGGACTGATACCAAGCAGGGGTGGGTTGCCAATCGCCCATTAGCCGGTGGGTGATCACGCCCAGTGGCTGGTTCTGCGCGGCCGCCAGCCCACGTGCCACCAGTTGGCGTGACACGCCCACCCGGAAGCCGCCGGTGATCAGCTTGTTCCACACGAAGCGACCGGTCTGGTCGAGGCTGGCCCACGCTGTAAGCAGCGTCTCGCGTTTGGACTCCTCGTCCATGCGGGCCATGGGCAGCAGGCGCTCCTCCACCCAGAGGTGCAGCGGTTGGGTTTCGGCGTCACATTCGCCAGGCACCAGCAGCGCGATGGTCTCCGCCAGATCGCCCACGGCCAACTGACATTCGTCCAAAAGCCACGGCTCGATGCCGGCCGCCCGGGCGGCCCATTCCATCAGTCGGGCCCGGGGCACCACGCTTTTGGGCCGTCGGCCCACCAGGAAATCACGGCCCACGCCGCGTCGGCCGGTTCAGCCTGGTGGAAATACCGTGTCAGTGCCGACAGCTTGTCACCGGTGCGAGTGGTCTCGTCCAGTTCGGTGAACAGCCGGCAGAAGGCGATCATTCCGCCTCTCCGGGGTTTTCATCCAGGGTGGTGCTGTTGTCGGCCCGCTCGCCTTCCCATGGTGTGGATAGCGCCCGGGCATCCAGCCCCCGCTCGCGCAGGTAGCGGGTGAGGATGGCGGTGGAGCCGTGGGTGGCCAGCACCGTGGTGGCACCCGTCGTATCGATGGCGCCCAGCAATCCCTGCCAATCGGCGTGGTCGCTGACCACGATGCCCCGGTCGGCGGCACCGCGGCGGCGAGTGCCCCGCAGCATCATCCAGCCGGAAGCGAACGCGGTGGAGATCTCGCCGAAACGGTTCAGCCAGGGAGTACCCTGCGCCGAGGGGGGCGCCAGCACCAGCGCGCCCTTCCAGCCGCCCTCCGGCACCCCGTCGGACACGGCTCGCGTGGGAGGTAGTTGGATGCCTGCCGCGCGGTAAGCCTGGGTGAGCTTGTGCGTTGCCCCATGTTCGACGATTGGGCCGGGGCCATCGACCAGCCCGGCCAGCAATCGTTGCGCCTTGCCCAGCGCGTAACCAAGCAGCACCGCGACACGCCCCTCAGCGGCGGAGCGGTGCCACCATTCCAGGATCTGCCGCCGGACCACCTCCGGATCAGGCCAGCGGTAGACCGGCATGCCGAAGGTGCATTCGGTGATGAAGGTGTGGCAGCGCACCGGCTCGAACGGCTGGCAGGTGGGATCGGCAGTGGTCTTGTAGTCGCCGCTGGCCACCCACACCTGGCCCCGGTGCTCCACGCGCACCTGCGCCGAACCCAGAATGTGCCCGGCCGGGTGTAGCGACACGGTCACCGGCCCCATGCGCACCTTCTCACCCGGCTGGACAGTCTGGATGACCGCCGATTCTCCCAGGCGGGCCCGCAGCACCGTCAGCCCGTCGGCCAGCGCCAGGTACGAGCCACAGCCAGATCGGGCATGGTCGGCATGGGCATGCGTGATCACCGCCCGCGCCACCGACCGCCATGGATCGATGGTAAAATCGCCGAACGGGCAATGGAGCCCCTCAGAGGTAACGGTCAGAAGATCTTCGGAAGGGTTCATGGATGCGGTGATTACACTCCCGGAAAACATCTTAGGTGGCTCGGGCTATTCCGAGCTTCACCTCCCCGACCTCGCCGCCACACGCGCCTTGGGCGAGGCCCTCGGCCGCATGGCCAAACCGGGGCTTGTTGTGGCATTGGTGGGCGAACTGGGGGCGGGGAAAACCTCGCTGGTGCAGGGTTTGGCCAAGGGGCTGGATGTGCCCGACCCCGGGCAGGTGACCAGCCCCACCTTCACGCTGCTGATGGAGCACTACGGCAGGCTGCCGCTGTTCCATGCCGATGGTTATCGCCTGAAGAATCCATGGGAATGGGTGGACCTGGGCGGGGATGAGGCTCTGGCGGCGGGCGGTGTGATCTGCATCGAATGGCCTGACCGGCTGGGGCAATTTTTACCCGAACGGCGCCTGCAGATATCACTGGCGCACGCCGAGGGCGGTGGCCGGATGGCCCGCCTCGAGTGGCTGGGCTAGGCGAACAGTTCCCGGATGACACGCCCGTTGTCGATGGCCGACACCTCTCGGCCCTGGTGATCGGTGAGCCGCAGTTCAGGATCCATGCCCAGCGCCTTGTACAGCGTGACGGCGAGGTCTTCAGGGCTGCAGGGCAGATCCACCGCATGCGAGGCGTCTTTGTTCGAGGTGCCCAAAAGGCCGCCGCGGGCCACGCCACCGCCAGCAAACAGCCCGGGGAACAGGAAGCTCCAGTGGTCGCGACCCCACTCGCCATTGGCCTTGGGGGTACGGCCCATCTCGCCCAAGGCCACCACCAGCGTGTCATCCAGAAGACCACGGGCCTCGAGATCGGTGATCAGCGCCGAGGCGCCCTGGTCGAAGGTGGGCAGCAGGTGTTTGTGCACATCGGCGGTGTTGCGGTGCGAGTCCCACGAGTAGCCATCCACACAGTCGTAATGCACGGTCACATACCGGGCGCCGGCCTCCACCAAACGGCGCGCCATCAGGCATGACTGGCCGAACAGGTGCCTGCCGTAGCGGTCGCGCAGCCGGCTGTCCTCGGCGCGGATGTTGAGCGCGTCGCGCGCACGGCCGCTGGTGAGTAGTGCCAACGCCTTGCCCTGGAACGAATCCACCTCGCGGGCCAGACGCTCGTCGGCGGTCTTGCGGGCCGCGTCAAACTTCTCCAACAGGCCGGTGCGGCCGCGTACGCGCTCGGGCGCTCCACCCTCGGGCGACTGAAGCCCATCGATTTGAAAAGTCAGTTCGCCATCAACACAGTCTCGCCAGTAGGGATTGTCGTTGACATCGCGCTTGTCCACCGCGGTGGTGAGCGGGTTGTGGGCTCGGCCCAGCCAGCCAGCGTGCTCGCCCGGCCGGCGGTACTGGCCCGCCTCCTGCAGCCGACCCAGGCTGTTGGGCAGCACGAAATAACGGCCCAGATCATTCGGCTGGCCACCCGAGGCACGCGATTCTGTCATTTCCAAAACAGATCCGATGGCGGGCCAATCGTGCTGCGTGGGGTTGAACCCGGTGCCGATGGGCACATGCCAGCGCTTGCCGGTCTGCAGGTAGTGGGCGCCGCCGGAATGGTCATTCCAACCGTGGCCCAACGTGCGCAGGATGGTGTACTTGTCCGAGATGGCCGCCAGGCGCGGCAGGTGCTCACAGATGCGCAGGCCCGGGGTGCGGGAGGCGATCGGTTTGTAAGGCCCACGGATCCGGTCGGGCGCGTCGGGCTTCATGTCAAAGGTTTCCAGTTGGCTGGGACCGCCGAACAGGAACAGGAAGATCACATTCTTGGCGCGTGGTTTTTGATCGGGGGCGGAAGCAAGCAAGCCGGGCAGGTTCAGCCCCAACAACCCGGTACCCGCCGCCAAAACCGTCCGGCGGTTAGGCAGGGTATCGCGCTGAGCATGGCGGATGAGGCGAAGCATCGGAAAAACCGGCGCGGGAAACAGCGTGGGGCGATCCACCTAGTATCGGCCATTCCAAGCCCGGGGTCAAAAGAAAACCAACAGGAGAACCGGATGTACCATATAAGAAATAGAAAACCGCTTCTCCAAACGGGTGCCCCATGTCCATCCTCATTGTCGGCGCAGGTCCGGTCGGTCTGACGCTGGCGGTCAGTTTGAGAAAACTGGGGATCGCATGTCGGGTCATCGACAAGGAGGCCCAACCCACCAATCAGTCGCGGGCGGCGATCATCCACGCGCGCACCCTGGAGGTGTTCGAGCGCCTGGGACTGGTGGCCCCGTTTCTTGCCGAGGGCCAGCGGGTGTACTCGGTGCAGGTCCGTTCGGGCTGGGACAATATCCTGCTCGATGTGAGTCTGGCCGGCTTGCCCACCGAATACCCGTTTTTCCTGGGTCTGAACCAGACCTCCAACGAACGGCTGCTGACCCGGGAACTCCAGAATCTGGGTGGAGGGGTGGAGCGTTCGGTCAGCCTGACCGGACTGCTTCAGCACGAAACAGGGGTGGAAGTCACGCTGGCCGGTGCCGATGGTGCCCAAAGCGTGGAAACATTCCAGCATGTCGCCGGTTGCGACGGGGGCCACAGCACCGTGCGCCACCTTCTGGGTTTGCCCTTCGAGGGGGAGACGCTCGACACGCAGTGGATCACGGCCGATGTGCGGATCGATTGGGACTTCCCCGGTGACAAGGCGCTGGGTTGCCTGTGCCCAACCGGACTGGGCTTCATCGCCCCGATGGACAGGGACCGCTGGAGGGTGATCCTCAACGCTCCCGACAACACCCCGTTGCCGCTTGCGGAGTGGACGCTGGAAAAGATCCAGTCCCTTTGCGTGGACCGTTTTGGCATACCGCTGCGCCTGCATGACCCGGTCTGGATCAGCCCGTTCGGCATGAACACCCGCATGGCGCCCCGCATGCGGATGGGCCGGGTTTTCCTGGTGGGCGACGCGGCGCATGTGCACAGCCCGGTGGGTGGCCAGGGGATGAACACGGGCATCCAGGACGCCTTCAACCTGGGGTGGAAACTGGCGCAAGCCGCCAAAGGCATGGCGGGGGACAAGCTGCTGGAAACCTACCATGAGGAGCGCCACCTCAACGCGACCCGCCTCCTCTCCATGGTTGGCCCGGCCACCCGCGTGGTGAACTGGCAGGGTTCGTGGGCCACCAGCCTGCGCAACACCGCCATGAAACTGGCCGGCATGCTGGGGGCCGGCGGCATCATGGCCCGCCGGGTCAGCGAATTGGATGTGAACTACAGGGGCTGTTCGGGATTTGGCGAACACCTTCCATCGCTCAAGGAATGGATCGGCGAGGTGGCCCATGAGGAACCCGCCCCCTGGATGACCGATTGCTGGGATTTCTCCAAAGGTCCCAAGCCGGGAGAAAGGGCACCCGACGCGCACGGACTGTTACGGCAACCCGGCGATTTGGGAACCCGGCTGCACAAGGGCTGGGCCAATGACCTGCGGTGGCACCTGCTGGTGTTTTCCGGCGTCCATCCCCGCCTTGACCGTTTGGACAAACTGAGGGAGTTGGCCGACCGGACCGATTCCCTGTTCGGGGACAAGATCTGCACCCATCTGGTCTGCCCCAATTTTCACGACCGCGCCAACCTGTGGATCGATTCGGGCCTGGAAGCCCACCACGCCTACGGGGCCCGACAGGAATGCCTCTACCTGATCCGGCCCGACGGGTATGTGGGCTTCCGCTGCCAACCGGCATTATGGGAGCCTTTGAACGCCTATTTTTCTTCTATTTTGGCCTGAACCAGCCCGAGGTTGGGTCTGGCCGGCCGATAGATTAAAATGGCAGCTTCGCCCCTTGAAGCCCTGGAACGGGTACTTCCATGCGTTCCGCACTGCTCTGTCTGGCCGTGTCCATTTCCGTCGCTTACCCTGCGGCAGCATCCGAGGGGACCGCGTCTGATTCGGCTTTTTTCGAGAAAAAGATTCGCCCCCTCCTCGACCAGCATTGCCTGAAATGCCATTCCGAGCAGGCCAGGGCCAGCGGGAAATTGCGGGGCGGCCTGCTGCTTGATTCAGCCGAGGGGTGGCGGAAGGGTGGCGACACCGGCCCGGCCATTCTTCCCGGCAAAGCCACCGAAAGCCTGTTGGTCCAATCGCTCAGCCACACCGGCGACCTGAAAATGCCCCCAGCCGGCAAGCTGCCCGATGCGGCGATCGCCGAATTGACCGAATGGGTACGCCGGGGCGCACACGACCCGCGCGTCACCCGGGCAGCCACACCCCAATCCAACAGCCCCAGTCTGGAAGAAGGTAGGAAATTCTGGTCCTACCTGCCGGTGGGTAATCCGGCCGTACCGGCGGTGCGTGACACGGCGTGGCCCGCCGGCGACATCGACCGGTTCATCCTCGCTCGACTTGAGGCCGAGGGGATGCACCCCGCCGCTCCGGCCGACCGCCTCACCTTGTACCGCCGTCTAAGCTTCGACCTGACCGGGTTGCCGCCTGAACCCGCTGCCGCGCGAGCTTTCGCCCAATCAGCCGATCCGAGGGCGCTGGAAAGGGTTGTGGACTCCATGCTGGCTTCCCGCGCCTTCGCCGAACGCTGGGCCCGCCACTGGCTGGATGTGGCCCGTTTTGGCGAAAGCGTCACGCTGCGCGGCTTCATCTTCCCCAACGCCTGGCGCTACCGGGATTTTGTCATCGATTCCCTGGCTCAGGATATGCCGTATGACCGGTTCCTCCGCCTGCAGATCGCCGGGGACCTGATACCGGCCTCCACCCCCGAGGAAAAGGCCCGGAACCAGATCGCCACCACCTACCTGGTGCTGGGCAACACCAACTTCGAGGAGCAGGTCAAGAAACAACTCGACATGGACGTGGTGGACGACATGCTCGATACCCTCGGCACGGGAGTTCTAGGCCAAACACTGGGCTGCGCCCGCTGCCACGACCACAAGTTCGACCCCATTCCCACGCGGGACTACTACGCCTTGGCCGGCATCTTTGCCAATGTGCAGGCCATGGAGCATGCCAATGTCTCCAAATGGATCGACCTGCCATTGCCGGTGGACACCCAAACCGAGACCGTTTTGGCAGACCGCGAAAAGCGTGTCAACGAATTGGAAAAACGCATCAAATCCGCCCAGGGCAAGAAGGGGGCCGCCAAGGGGGTGCTGGTCCTTGCCGACGCTCCCGGCATCGTGGTGGATGACGACCAGGCCCGCAAGGTGGGCGACTGGCAGCACTCCACGCACAGCGGCACCTACCTGGGCAAGGGCTACACGCACGACAAGAACGAGGGCAAAGGTGCCAAAACGATCACCTTCCAGCCCCCGGATCTTCCCGCGGGCAAATACGCGGTCTGGCTGGCCTACTCGCACGGCGATAGCCGGTCCGATTCGGTCCCGGTCTCCATCTTCTGCGCCGAGGGCGAGGTGGAGAAGAAGGTTTCCATGAAACCCGCGCCGCCGGTGGAGGGGCGATATGTTTCGCTGGGCGAATTCCATTTCGAGAAAAATGTCGGATATGTGATCGTTTCCAATGAAGGCACCACCGGACATGTCACGGCGGACGCGGTGGTGTTCGTGCCCACCGACAGGAAGCCCAACGCTCCCCCCACCGGCGACGATCAATTGGCCGCCCTGCGGCGCGAATTGACCAACTTGAAAGCCCAGGGGCCGGAACGCTCTCGCTCCATGGGCGTGCGCGAGCGGGAAAAGATCACCGATGCCCGAGTCCACATCCGGGGGCAGGTCAGCACACTGGGCCCCGTGGTGCCACGCGGCGCGCTACAGGTGATCTCGGTCCACGCCCCCACCATGCCCGCTGGCCAAAGTGGCCGCCTGCAACTGGCCGAGTGGATCACCCACCCCGATCACCCTCTCACCGCGCGGGTGATGGTCAACCGCGTTTGGCACTGGCTGGTTGGCGCGGGACTGGTGCGCAGCGTGGACAACTTCGGCGCCACCGGCGACAAGCCCAGCCACCCCGAGCTGCTGGACCATCTCGCCACCCGCTTCCGGACCGTGGGGTGGAGCCTCAAGGCACTGGTGAGGTCGATCGTGCTGTCCAAAACCTATGGCCAGTCCTCCGGGGTATCGCACCCGTCCGACCCGGACAACCGCCTGCTATCGCACGCCAACCGTCGCCGTCTGGACGCCGAGTGCATCCGCGACGCGATGCTGGTGGCTGGCGACAACCTGGATTCGGCCGGTTTTGGCGGCCCGGGTTTTGGAAAAAACGAATCCGATTACGGCTTCACCACCGATGCCCGGGTGCGCAGCCTCTACCTGCCGGTGCTGCGCAATGTGGCCGACCCCTGCCTGGAGGTGTTCGACCGGGCCGACCCCAGCCGGGTGGTGGGCGCACGCGATGCCAGCACCGTGGCCCCGCAGGCCCTGTTCATGCTGAACAATCCGCTGGTGGCCGAACAGGCCCAGCGGGCCGCCCGGCGGGTGCTTACCGACCCCGCGCTGGCCGATGACGCCGCGCGACGGGATCGCCTCTGGCGAATCATTATGGGCCGGCCCCCATCGGCAGCTGAAACCAGCCAGGCGATGGCCCGCTGGCCCGCCCAACTGCCACCTGAGTCGGCCTGGGCCACCCTGGCCCACGCGCTGTTCGCCTCGCCCGACTTCCGCACTCTGGATTGACCAAACATGGCTCCCCACCCACCCTCACCGGCAAAACCCTCCAGGCGCGCGGCGTTGCGCGCGGCAGGCTGCGGCTTCGGGTCGCTGGCGTTCGCTGGCCTTGTGGCCAAGTCCCGCGCCGGAGCCCTGTTGCCCCACCATGCCGCCCGCGCCAAGCGCATCATCTTCGTGTTCATGCAGGGCGGCGTCAGCCAGGTGGACAGCTTCGACCACAAACCACGGCTCGCCAGCGACGACGGCAAGATGCTGTCGTTCGATGATGCCCGGGTGCTGGCCAACACCGGGGCCCGTGGTGGCAACCACCGGGTGATGAAGGCGCTGTGGAAATTCAGCCGCCACGGCCAGTGCGGCCACTGGGGCTCGGAACTGTTCCCCCACCTCAACCGCCGCGTGGATGACCTTTGCTTCATCCACTCCATGCACACAGAGGGTGTGGCGCACGGCCCGGCCACCTTGTTTTTGCATACCGGCACCACCACGCAGATACGCCCCAGCATGGGTGCCTGGGTGCAGTATGGCTTGGGCAGCGAGAGCGACAATCTGCCCGGCTTTGTGACCATCGCCCCATCCCCCGGCAACGGCGGGGCCCGCAACTACGGCAGCGGCTTCCTGCCGGCCGCCATGCAGGGCACCGCCCTGGGCCGGGCCGGCGCGCCGCTGCCCAAAGACCCGGTGCGCGACCTGAAACCCTTGGCCGCCTCGCCCCAAACGCTGAACCTGCTGGAGGGCCTGCTCGCCGGGCAAAGGGAATTGCATCCCACCGACCAGGTCATCGACGCGGTGGGCAAATCGTACGAGCTGGCGGCGCGCATGCAGCTCACGGCCCCCGACCTCCTCGACCTCAATGGCGAAACGCCCGAGACCGAGCGGCTGTACGGCATCGATCAGAAGACCACCGAGACCTTCGGCCGCCAGTGCCTGCTGGCCCGCAGGCTGGTGGAGGCGGGCGTGCGCTTCGTGCAGGTGACCTATGGCGATGGCAGCGCCAACCCGGCGTGGGACCAGCACAGCAACATGCCCGAGCATGCCAAGCATGCCCGGGCGGTGGATCAGCCGGTGGCGGGCCTGCTGATCGACCTGAAGCGCCGGGGGCTGCTCGACGACACCATTGTCTGGTTCGGCAGCGAGTTTGGCCGCACTCCCTATGCCCAGCAGAACGGCACCGGCCGCGACCACAACCCCGGCGGCTTCACCGTCCTGCTGGCCGGCGGCGGCTTCAGGCCCGGGTTCAGCTTCGGCGCCACCGACGAATTTGGCGCGCAGGCGGTGGAGAACAAGGTGCACATGCACGACCTGCACGCCACGCTGCTGCACCAGTTGGGCATCAACCACGAGAAGCTCACCTTGCGCCACGCGGGCCGCGACTTCCGCCTGACCGATGTGCACGGCCGGGTGGTGCGGGAAGTGCTGGCCTGAACGCGGGGAAATGCCCAGGCTCCTCCAGGGGAGGTTCCGATGCGCAGCATCCTGATCGATAAACCGTACAAGTTCGTCCCGCCCATCCGGGCGCAATGGCCGCAGTACTGGCTGCTGAAACTGGGCGCATTCAAGTCATACCTGCGCAACGAGTGCGGCGTGGTAGCCCACGAGTGCCGCAATCTGGACCTGCTGCGTCAATCCCTCCAGGCCGGCCACGCCATCCTTTTGGCGGCCAACCACTGCCGCACCGGCGACGCGGTCGCCATCGGTCACCTGGCCAACGAGGCCCCCTGCCCCATGTACGCCATGGCCAGTTGGCACCTGTTCAACATGGGCTGGTGGCGCACCCTGTCGCTGCGGGTGATGGGGGCCTTCAGCGTCTACCGCGAGGGGCTGGACCGCCAGGCGGTGGACGAGGCGGTGAATATTTTGCACAAGGCGGAGCGCCCTCTGCTCATCTTCCCCGAAGGCCTGAGCACACGCACCAACGACCACCTGATGGGCTTCATGGACGGCCCCGCCTTCATCGCACGCACGGCGGCCCGTCGCCGGGCCAAGGACAACCTGGGCCGGGTGGTGATCCACCCCGTGGCGATCCGCTACCTGTTCGAGGGCGACCTGGAGAAAGCCTGCGACCCGGTGCTCACCACCATCGAGAAGCGCCTCACCTGGCGGCCACGCCAGGACCTGCCCCTGGTGGACCGCATCATCCAGGTGGGCAACGCGCTGTTGTCACTGAAGGAACTGGAATACGGCCTGCGGGCCATGGATGGTGGATCGCTGCGGCAGCGGCAGACCAATCTGGTCAACCACCTGCTCGTGCCCCTCGAAAAGGAATGGCTGGGCGGCCCCCAGGAGGGGCAGGGCACCACCAACCGTATCAAGAACCTGCGCATGCGGATCTTCCCCGACATGAGCCGCAACGAGTTGGACGAGGCCGAGCGGGCCCGCCGCTGGCGCCAACTGGAGGATACCTACCTCGCCCAACAGATCGATTGCTACCCGGGTGACTACATCACGGCCCACCCCTCGGTGGACCGCATGCTGGAGACCGTGGAGAAATTCGAGGAGGATCTCACCGAGGTGGCCCGGGCCCACGGCCCCATGCGCGTGGTGGTGGTGGTGGACGAGGCGATCGAAGTCACCCCCGAGCGCGACCGACGCGCGACGGAAGACCCCCTCATGGCCCAGGTGAAAGCGCGGCTGGAGACCAAATTGGCCAAGCTGCGCGGCGAGTGCCGCATGTACCAGCCTGGCTGAATCCGTTGCCTCGGTCCGGCATTTTTGCTGCGTTCAGCCCGGGAATCGTGTAGTTTCAACCCGTGGCACACCGTTTCCTCTTCCCCGGGAGTATCCCATGTTGCGCGCATTCGCCCTGACACTGGCCCTGGGTGGCCTGGTCGCCCTGCAGGCCCAGGAACCCGCCACCAAATCACCTGCCGAAAAGGCCCAAAAACAACAAGCCAAAGGCGCGGTCAAGGGCAAGGATGGCAAGACCGCCCCCAAGGGCCCCCCGCCGGTCACACCCACGGAGGCGAATGTGGCCTATGGGTCACATCCCCGTCAGGTGCTTGATTTCTGGAAACCCGCCTCCGACAAGCCCACCCCGCTGGTGGTGATGATCCACGGTGGCGGGTGGGTGAACGGCAGCAAGGACAACTACGCCCGGCAAGTGGCCCCCTACCTGAAGGCCGGCATCGCCTGCGCCGCCATCAACTACCGCATGGTGCCCGAGGCCACCGAGAAGGGTATCGACCCGCCCGTGAAGTGGCCGTTGGAAGACGCCGCCCGCGCCATACAGTTTTTGCGCAGCAAGGCGAAGGAGTGGAACATCAACCCCGACCGAATCGGCGCCACGGGCGGGTCGGCCGGTGGGTGCTCTTCACTGTATCTGGCCCTGCACGATGATCTGGCCGACCCCAAGTCGGATGATCCCGTCGCCCGCCAATCCACCCGGCTATACACCGCCGCCGTGACTGGCGCGCAGACGACCCTCGACCCGAAGATCCTGCGCGAGTGGATGCCCAACTACCGGTACGGCGGCCACGCTTTCGCCATCCGCACCGACAAGGAACGCGACGGCGCCTTCCAGAAGTACTGGGAGAAGCGTGAGGAACTGTTACCCAAGATCCGCCAGTACTCGCCACTGGAGCAAGTGAGCAAGGATGACCCGGCCATCTACCTGGAATATCCCAGCCAGAAAAAGCCAGCCGTGAAGGGCGAAAACCAGGATGACCCCACCCACTCGGCGCTGCTGGGCATGATCCTGATGGAGAAACTCAAGGAAGCCGGCGTGGAAGGCGTGCTCGTCTATCCGGATGCCCCCAATGACAAGTACAAGAACAGCCAGGCCTGGTTGATTGAGCGGTTGAAGAGGTGAGGGAATGGCCAGAGCAGAGCGGGTTTATCTGGAAACCACAATCATCAGCTACATCACGGCCCGACCAAGTCGTGATGTAGTGGTGGCCGGCCACCAAATGGTGACCCGGTCTTGATGGGACTATCGAAAACCTGCCTTTTCGGTTTTTGTTTCTGAATTGGTGGTCCAGGAGGCAAAGCCAGGCGATGCTGAAGCGGCAATGGCTCGTTTGGACCTGATTTCGGACCTGGCCGTACTCCACTTCAAGCCGATCGCCTCAGCCTTGGCAAAGGACCTGCTGATTCAAGGGGCACTTCCCTCCAAAGCGTTGGAGGACGCCCTGCACATTGCAATCTGCGCAAGCCATGGCATAGAATTTCTGCTTACTTGGAATTGCAAGCATTTGGCAAACGCCAGAATGCGGCCGATCATTGAACGGGTTTGCAACAGCCACCGCCTGCCTGCCCCCATCATCTGTACCCCGGAAGAGTTAATGGAGGGCCCCCCATGAACGACCCCATTGTTGAAGAAATCCGAAAGATCAGGGACGAACACGCCAAACGGTTCAACTACAACCTGGATGAAATTGTCCGGCATCTGCAGGAGGAGGAACGGAAATCGGGGCGCACGGTGGTGAATTTTGAACCCCACCAGATTGACCCCATACCGGATCAACCCGCCTGACCCAAACTGCATGAAGATTGCCATAAGAAACCCCTCCTTGTGTGACCGGAGGGGTTTCTTCGTTTATAGTCAGATCCTACGCAAAGAGGACCCACCATGCGCCACCTCAAACCCTTCCTGCTCCTGGGCTGCGTCATCGCATTGTTCGCCCTGCCCATGGCCTGGGGCGAGGCTGACAACGAGGCAAAGCCGGGGCTGTTGCCCCCCGTGGCCCGGGGGCCCCAGTGGCTGAAGGGCAACCTGCACACCCACTCGCTGTGGAGCGACGGCGACGACTTCCCCGAGATGATCGGCGACTGGTACAAGCGCAATGGCTACCAGTTTTTGGCGCTCACCGAACACAATGTCATCGCCGAGAAGGAACGCTGGATCGACGCCAAGGTCAATGAATCCAAGCGCGGGACCGCGCTAACCAAATACCTCAATCGCTTCGGGGAAAGCTGGGTGGAGCGCCGCACGGTCGATGTGAAGGGCAAGGCCACCAGCCAGGTCCGCCTGAAACCCTTCCGCGAGTTCCGCAGCCTGCTGGAGGAACCCGGCAAGTTTTTGCTGGTGCCGGCCGAGGAGATCACGCACAAGTATGTGAAGGCCCCCGTGCACATGAACGGGATCAACCTGCGCGACACCATCACCCCCATCGATGGCGCCAGCGTCGAGGAGACCACCAAGGTCAACCTGCGCCAGGTGGCCGACCAGTCAAAGCGGACCGGCTGGCCCATGCTTGCCTTCCTCAACCACCCGAATTTCGGCTGGGGCGTGCGCGCCGAGGACATGGTGCAGGTGGAGGAACTGCGCTTCTTCGAACTGCAAAACGGCCACCCCACGGTCTACAACCGGGGCGATGCCACCCACGCGGGCTGCGAGAAAATCTGGGACATCATTCTCGCGCTGCGTTTGGGCAAGCACAACCTGGCCCCCCTCTACGGCCTGGGGACTGATGATGCCCACCACTATCTGGATTACGGCAAGACCAAAGCCAACCCTGGTCGCGCCTGGGTGATGGTGAAAGCCCCCGTCCTCACCACGGAGGCGCTGCTGAAGGCGATGCACGCCGGCGAGTTCTACAGCAGCACCGGCGTCACCCTGACGGATGTCCGGCGAGACAACAACACACTGTCGGTGAAGATCAATGGCCAGCCCGGCATCACCTACAAGACCCGGTACTATGTCACCCGCAAGGGCACACCGCTGGATGCGAAACCGGCCATGGACAAGGAGGGCAAACCCATCACGGGCACCTACGATCCCGGCGTGGGTGAGATGGTGCTGGAAACCGATGGCCTCGAATCTTCCTACACGCTGAAGGGCGATGAACTGTATGTGCGCGCCCGGGTCGATTCCAGCCGCCCGCAGAGCAACCCCGGCGAACCCGGCGACATGGAGCGCGCCTGGACCCAACCGCTCATCCCCGCCAAACCATGAGCCAGGTAGGCGGTAGCCGGGTGGCGCTGATCACCAACCAGTTCGACGCCATGCGCGCCTTCTACGCCGGCCGGTTGGGCTTCACCGAACTAGAAACCTGGGACCGTCCCCGCGCCCGCGGGATCATCCTGCAGGGCCCGGGAGCCTTCCGCCTGGAACTGCTCGACGCCACCCGCGAGGAACCGCCCCTCGATCCGGGCCCCCCCACCATGCGCGCGCACCTGGTGCTGGAGCTGGACGATCTGGCCGGTTGGTACCAAAACCAGCGGGGTGAATCTGCCCCCACCGAGGAGACTAGCTGGGGTGGCAAGGTGGTGTTGCTGGAAGATCCAGATGGCACCCCGGTCTGGCTGCGACAGGCAACGTGCTGATTCCGGTTCACCCAACCCCTTTTCGTGCCTTTTCCAAAACCATGGCGTAGGCTGGAGTGACATCCCACCTTCCGGGAGCCTCGTCGATGGACAACCCGCAACTTCCCCGTCCCATCCGCACCTGGCTGCAAACAGCCCTGACAGAATGGCAACAGAAAGGCATCCTCTCTGCTGAGCAGGCGGAACGCATCCAGACTCTTTACCCGCCCGAACCAGACGCCGCTGGCAAACAGAACCGCATCCTTTATGTCTTGGGTGCCATGGCCGCCTTGCTGTTTGGTGCCGCGCTGCTGCTGGTGATCGGCTACAACTGGAACGACATGCCTCGCGAGGCCAAGCTGGGCATCATGCTGGGCGGCACCGCGCTGGTGCATGGGCTGGGCTTCTGGTTCAACCGGCGCATGGGCAGGCCGCTGGCGGCCGAGATCGCTCATTTTCCGGGCTGCATCGTCTACGGCGCCGGCATCTGGCTGGTGGCCCAGGCCTACCACATCGATGCCCACTATCCCGATGGCATGTGGTGGTGGGCCCTTGGCGTGCTGCCCTTGGTGATCCTTTCCGGGTCACCCCTCTTCCACCTGCTGTATGTCGGCCTCCTCGCCGTCTGGTGCGGCATGGAGGTTTTGGGATTCCAAAATCCCTCCAATACTATTCTTTTTGGTTGGACCAACCTGCCCCACGGCGCCTACACCCTGCCCGTGCTGGCACTGCCCGGTTTTTTCTGGGCCTATAGGAAAACTTCCCCCATCCTGCTGGGGCTGTACCTGCCCCTGATCGCTTGGTGGTGCTTCCTACAAGCCATCGCTTGGCACGCCAGCACCTGGAGTTTCTTTTGGATGGGAGGTGTCGGGGCCATCCTGTTGCTGCTGTCCCAGATCCATCAACCGGGTAACCGCATGGCCATTGCCTTCCGGGTGTGGGGCACGCTCCTTACCGTGGGTGCCTGGCTATTCATCAGTTCCAACACTTTTTGGACCGAACTCCGTCACATCCGGGGAACTTCGGTCAACTCCTACCACCTGTGGATCCTCAATTTTGTCCTGTGGATCATCATCCTCGCCACAATGGTGGCCATTCTCACGCTGGCTTGGCTGCGCGCCCGACGCGACGCCTCCTACAAGCCCGGTATGGCGCGCCTGGGTGTGCCCGCGGCGCTGGCCATCGCCACGGTCGTTTTCGGCTACCTGGGTCTGGTGGGCGAACACGCGGCTGTCCCCGCCATGGTGTTCGGCAACCTGGCCATTTTGGCCATCGCCATTCTTCTGATCCGAGTGGGCGTGATGGAGGAACGGGTGCAACCGTTCGCCGGTGGCATCCTCTGCTTTCTGATCTGGACGCTGGTCCGCTATTTCGATTTGTTCGACGCTTCCTGGGGCATGCTGGGGGCTGCCGGCATCTTCACGCTAGCCGGTATCGGCCTGCTGCTGGTGGGCAAGTTCTGGGCAGCCACTTCCCACACCCACAAGGCAGCCATTGCCGAAAGTGCCCCGGCACAATCTACCGTCACCTGGCCCGCCTGGGTGGAGCGTTGCCTGGCATGGGCCACCGCCCACGGGCAGGCCCTGCTGGTCTCCATCGTCGGGCTGCAACTGGCCGTGGTGGGCGGCATGGTGGCGCTGGAGCAGTACTCCATGGTGAACGCCCAAACCGTTTACCTGAAAGTGGTCCCGGTTGATCCGCGCGATTTCTTCCGGGGCGACTATGTGGTGCTGGGCTACGATTTTGACCGGGTGATCCGTCGCGACCTGCCCGGCGGAAGCAACCATCTGTTTGTGAGCCTCGGACCATCCGCCGATGGCAAGGTATGGGAAGCCACTCAGGCCAGTCATTCCCGACCAGACAAGGGAATTTATCTGGAAGGAAAGATCAACCGTTGGTCAGCCTGGGGCTTCACCCGCCCGCTCTTCGGCATCGAGGCATACTTTGTGCAGGAAGGGCAGGGCCACTATTGGGAGAAGGCGATCCGCGAGAAGAAGGTCCTGGCAGAGGTGCTAGTCGCCCCCTCCGGCAAGGCGCGGTTGAAGGGTTTGATCGCGGAATGAACCCTCAGGCTAGAATCTCCTTCACCACCCGGCCGTAGACATCGGTCAGCCGTTCGTCGCGCCCCTGATGAAAATAGGTCAGTTGCTCGTGATCCATGCCCATCAGGTGCAGGATGGTCGCGTGCAGGTCGTGCAGGTGCACCTTGTTCTCCACCGCCTCGAACCCGAATTCATCGGTGGCCCCGTAAGGCATGCCACCCTTCACGCCACCGCCGGCAAGCCACATGGAGAACCCGTACGGATTGTGGTTGCGCCCCGGGGCACCCTTCCCCTCGCTGAACGGCATGCGGCCGAACTCGCCACCCCACACGATCAGCGTCTCGTCCAGCATGCCCCGCTGCTCCAGGTCGGCCAGCAGGGCGGCGATCGGCTGGTCCACCTCACCGGCGTGCTGCCCGTGGTTCTTCTCCACGCTGGCGTGCGCGTCCCACGTCTCCTCCAAGTGGCCGCCACCAGAATAGAGTTGGATGAACCGCACCCCGCGTTCCACCAACCGCCGGGCGATCAGGCAGTTGCGCCCGAACTCGTCGGTAGGTTGCCGGCCCACCCCGTAGGCCTCCAGGGTGCGTTGTGTCTCGGTGCCCAGATCCACCGCCTCGGGCACCGCCGACTGCATGCGGTAGGCCAACTCGTAGCTGTGGATGCGGGCCGCCAGGTCCCTGCCGTCCGGATGGGTTTTCAGATGGGCCTGGTTCAATTCTCCCAGCAGGTCCAGTTGCTTCCGCTGCGCCGACCGGGGTGTGGCACCGGTCAGATCCAGCACTGGGTTGCCGGTGGGGCGGAACAGCGTGCCCGAATACGCCGCCGACAAAAATCCGCTCGACCAGTTCGGCTGCCCGCTGATCGGCCCGCCCCGCTTGTCCAGCATCACCACATGCGCCGGCAGGCTGTCATTGGCGCTGCCCAGGCCATACACCGTCCAGCTTCCCAGGCTGGGCCGACCGATGAAGGTCTTGCCCGTGTTCATCGCCACCAGCGCGCTGCCGTGCGCGTGGCTGTCGGTGTGGCACGACCGGATCACCGCCAGCTTGTCGGCATGCTGCCTGACTAGGGGGAAAAAATCGCTGATTGGCAGTCCGCTCTGGCCACCCGGCCGGAACTTACGCACAGAGGGCGTGAGGAACCCCATCTGCCGGCCACCTGAGTTGATGAACTTCTTGTCAGGAGGCAATGGCTGGCCGGCATACTTCTCAAGCGCCGGTTTGGGATCGAAGGTGTCCATCTGGCTGGGGCCACCGTTCATCATCAAAAAGATGCAGCTCTTCGCCTTGGCCGGATACTGCCTTGGCCTGGGTGAGGTTGGTACCGCTGCCCGGGCTTGTCGGCTGAAAAAACCATCCCGGCTTAGCAAGTCCATCAGCGCCAGCCCGGTGAAACCACCACCCATCTGCCAAACCGCCTCGCGCCGGCTCAGCCCGCAGGGAAAAGCGTTCGGTCCCATTTCAGCTTCCCCCTCAATCCACAAAGACAAATTCGTTGGTGTTCAGCAACACCAGGGCCAGCGACTGCCTCGCTTTGGCCGCATCACCCAACCCTTCCATCTGCTGGCGCAGGTGGGCCAGTGCCGCCTGTTTTTCCCCGGGTCGCGGGTCACGCGCCAGCGCGAGCCGCCACGCCTGCTCCACAAAACGCGCATCGTCACCGGTGTAACCGGCCTTGGCCGCCAGCGCTTCCGCCAACTTCTGGGCCGTGGGATTGTTCAACAGGGCCAACGCCTGCGTGGGCACCGTGGTCGATTCACGCTTGCCACAGGGCAGCGTGCTGTCTGGGGCATCGAACACTGTCTGCGTGGGGTCCAGCAGCCCGCGCTTCACATAGGCGTACAGCGTGCGTCGGCGTTGCTGGTCAGGGGGCGATGGCTTGTACTCCGCCCCCTTCTTCGACCAGCCTTCCAAGGCCTCAGGGCTGATCTCGGGGATGAAACTGGGCCCGCCCACCTTCGTCACATCGAGTTGTCCCGATGCCGCCAGCATGGCGTCCCGCACCGTCTCGGCGTCCAGGCGCCGGCGGTTGGCTCGCCACAGAAGATGGTTGCCCGCGTCGCGGGCCTCGTACTGTTCAGCTTGCGGATGAAGGGTGGATTGCTTGTAGGTGACCGAGGTCACCAGCAACCGGTGCAGCGCCTTGGTGCTGCATCCCTGTTGCAGGAAATGTTCGGCCAGATGGTCCAACAATTCCGGGTGGGTGGGCAGGTCACCCGTGTACCCGAAATTGTCCACCGATCGCACCAGCCCCTGGCCCAAGTGGTGCATCCAGACCCGGTTCACCCACACACGCCAGGTGAGCGGATGCTTCGGGTCGGTGATCCAAGTTGCCAGGGCCAGGCGCCTGCCGGTGGTCTTGCCAGTAGGCGACTTGGCCTCGGGCGTCGCCAACGCGCTCACCAAGGACAACGCGCCAAATCCCACCTCGGCGCCCGGCCGGGCGGGGTCGCCTTTTTTCAGCAGCTTCAAGGGAGGTGGGTTCGGGCCCAGATCGGTCCAGCCCAGTATCTCTTTGCCCACCAGGTCAGCCGGCGGACCACCCAGCGTGCCGGGCGAACCCGCCGGCACCGGGCCGGCCCAGAACGCGTTGGCAAACCGGTAATAGTCCCGCTGGGGGACCGGGTCGAACTTGTGGTCGTGGCAGCGCGCGCACTTCACCGTCAGCGACAGGAACGCCGTGCTGGTGGCGTGCACCAGATCCTCCAGCCGGTCGTACTGGTACTCCCTGGCATCGTTCGGCTCATCGTTCCAGGTGCCCAGCCGCAAAAATCCGGTGGCGACGCGCGAGGCTTCCGTGGCCCCGGCCACCTCATCTCCCGCCAGTTGCTGCGTCACAAAGGTGCGGAAATCCAGGTCGCGATGAAACGCGTCGATCACCCAGTCGCGATATTTCCACGCGAACGGCTTTTCCTGGTCGCGCTCGTAGCCCGAGGTCTCCGCCCAGCGCGCCACATCCAGCCAGTGCCGCGCCCACCGCTCGCCATACCGGGGGCTGGCCAACAGCCTGTCCACCACCCGCTCGTAGGCGTCCGGTCGCATGTCCGCCTCAAAGGCTTTCACTTCCTCATAGCTGGGTGGCAGGCCGGTCAGGTCGATGCTCACCCGCCGCAACAGTGTGGCCTTGTCCGCCGGCGGGGCCCCGGTCCAGCCGTTTTCCGCCAGCCGCTTGCCAATGAAATAATCCACCGGGTGGGCGCCCGCTGGCACCGCGGTTTTCTTCAGCGGTTGCAGGCTCCACAGGTCGCGCCCGCCACGGGTCTCGGTGGACAATTCGTACGGGTCCAGCACCCGGCCTGCCGGCCACGGCACCCCCGCTTTCACCCACGCTGACAGTATCGCTTGTTCCCCGGCGGCCAGCGGCCGCGCTTTCCCCTTGGCCGGTGGCGGCATGGTGCCTGCCACCACCCGTTCCATCAGCAGGCAGTCGCTGCCATCCATGGCCTTCAGGGCGCTGCCACTCCTGCCACCCGCGCGCAAGCCTGCCAGGGTGTTCATGCTCAGCTTGCCAGCCGGATCATCTCCCGCGTGGCACTCCAGGCAACGCCTGACCAAAATGGGCGCAACCTGTTTTTCAAAATCAGGCGGCTGGCCAAACACCAGCAGCAACAGCGTCAGCATGGAGCACTCTCCGGGCGGGCCTTCGAGAATAGCACGAAAAAGGCCTCCCTTCAGCAACCCGACTGCTTGACACCCCACGCCCCGCCAAGGACGATGAACCATCCCACCACGCTTCCCCGGAAGCAGACCATGCGGCTTGTATTCCTCATTTTTTGCCTTGTGTGCACCCTACTGCCCGGCTTCCTCCGGGCGGACGGCCCAGCCCCCACCCAGCAAAAAACCTGGTGGGCCTTTGCGCCTTTGAATTCGCCCTCCGTCCCACAGGCAAAAGGCGTCAGCCACCCTGTGGATGCGTTCATTCGCCACCGATTGGCCCGGGAAGGGCTGTCCCCCTCCCCCCTGGCCGACCGACGAACGCTGTTGCGGCGATTGAGCATCGACCTGACCGGCCTGCCACCCACTCCGGCTGAACTGTCCACCTTTGTGGCCGATCGGTCGCCGGATGCCTACGAGCGTGTGGTGCAACGCCTGCTGGCCAGCCCCCACCATGGCGAACGGATGGCCCAGCATTGGCTCACGCTGGCCCACTATGCCGATTCTCATGGCCAAGACCAGGACCGCGCCCGCCCCAACGCGTGGCCCTACCGTGACTATCTCATCCGGTCCTTCAACGCCGACAAACCCTATAGCCGCTTCGTGCAGGAACAGGTCGCCGGCGACATGCTGTTCCCCGATTCACCCGAGGCTATCGTGGCCACGGGCTTCCTCGCCGCCGGCCCGTGGGATGAAAGCGGCCTGCGCGACATCCGCGAGGACGCCATCGACCGCATCGCCGCGCAGTACCTCGACCGCGACGACATCGTCAGTTCGGTGAGCTCCGTCTTCCTGGGCCTCACGGTTGGCTGCGCCCGCTGCCACTACCACAAGTTCGACCCCATCCCCCAGGAAGACTACTACGCCCTGCAGGCCGTCTTCGCCGGCACCGACAAGGCCGAGCGCTCCTACGAGCCCGATCCCCAGATCGCCGCCAAACGGAAAGACCTCACCACCCGCATCGCCGCTATCCGCACCCTGTCTGACCAGGCCACCCTGGCCCACCCCGAGGCCAACCGTTTGATGGCCCAACTGCAGGCCCGCCACAACGAGGCCGAGAAGCGCTGGCTCATTCCCGATCCGGTGGGGGCCACCAGCGCGCAGGGTGCCTCGCTGCGCGTGCTGCTCGATCGGTCCATCCTCGCGCTGGGCAAGCGGCCGGAGAAAGACACCACCACGGTCCGCCTGGCCGTGCCCCCGGGCAAAATCTCCGCCATCCGCCTGGAGGTGCTGCCCGATGACACCCTGCCCATGAACGGCCCCGGCCGCTGCGACAATGGCAACCTGCATTTGTCCGAAATTCGCTTCCGGGCGGAGGGCAAGCCCCTCCCCATCGCCTCGGCCCGGGCCGATTTCGACCAGGCCGGCTGGGCCATCCCCCGCGCCATCGACGGTGACCCCGCCACCGCCTGGGGCATTCATCCCCAGGTTGGCAAACCCCACCAGGCGGTGTTCACGCTCCAATCGCCCATCGACTGGCAGCCCGGCCGCGAGCTGGTGGTGGAACTTGACCAACTGCACGGCGGCTCCCACCTGATCGGCCGCATGCGCCTGGCTGTCACCGGCATCGACCAACCCGCCAACACCGCCGCCAGCACCCTGCCCGCCGAGGTGACCGAAATCCTCAGCCGACCCGTCGCCCAACGAACCCTCCCCCAGCAGGGGCACCTGGTCCGCTGGTCGCTGGCACACGCGTTGGAAGATGACCTCGCCCGATTGCCCCCACCCCAGAAAGTCTACTGCGGCACCAGCCAGTTCAGCCCCGATGGCAGCTTCAAACCCGCCCCGCAGGGACGCGCCGTCCATCTGCTGAAACGGGGCGACATCCGCAAACCCGGCGATGTAGCCGAACCCGGCACGCTGAAGGTTTTGGCGGTGGGCGCGGACCGTTTCACCGAAACCGCCGGCAAGCCGGAGGGCGAACGCAGGGCCGCCTTCGCCCGCTGGCTCACCCACCCCCAAAACGGACTCCCCTGGCGCGTGATCGCCAACCGGGTCTGGCAGCAGCATTTCGGCACCGGCCTGGTTTCCACCCCCAACGATTTTGGCGTGATGGGCGGCGCTCCATCTCACCCTGAGCTGCTCGACTACCTCGCCGCCTGGCTGCGCGACCACAACGGCTCGCTGAAGCAGTTGCGCCATCTGCTGCTCACCAGCGAGACCTACCGCCAAGCTGGCACCCACCAACCCGAAGCCGCCGCCAAGGATGCCGATAACCGCATGCTCTGGCGCGCCAACCGCAAGCGGCTCGATGCTGAGACCGTCCGCGATGCGGCACTACAGGCAGCCGGCAGGCTGGACACCTCGCTCTATGGGCCGCCCGTCAAGCACTACCTCGAATCGCCCGGCGTGCATGTCACGCCCAATGCCAACTACCTCGCCTTCAATCCCGATGCGCCCGGCGCCAACCGCCGCAGCCTGTACCGGTTCCTGTTTCGCACACGGCCCGACCCGTTTCTGGAAGCGCTCGATTGCCCCGATGCCTCCCAGTCCGCGCCGGTGCGCCCCGAATCGGCCAGCCCGCTGCAGGCCCTGGCCCTGTGGAACAACGCCCTCATGCTGAAGACGGCCGAACACCTGGCCGAGCGGGCTCGAAAAATCACCCCGGAGGATGCCGGCTCGGTTGCCGCCGCCTGCGAACTGCTGCTGCTGCGCCAGCCCACTCCCGCCGAATCCGCAGCCTGGACCGCCCACGCCCGCAAGCACAGCCTGCCCAGCCTGTGCCGCGTGCTGATGAACACCAGCGAGTTCCTCTATGTGGATTGACGCCAACTCGACGCTCCACCGGCGCCAGGCACTCCGTGCCGCCGGCGGCTTCGGCCTGCTGGCGCTTGGCGATCTGCTGCGCGCCGACACGGGCGGCGCCATCCAGCCGCACCACCCGCCCAAGGCCAAGCGCGTCATTCAATTGTTTATGAATGGCGGCGTCAGCCAGATGGACACCTTCGATTACAAGCCCGAGCTGGAAAAGCGCCACGGCCAGAAGGTGGATGTCGGCATCCAGGCCGCCGCCACCAGCCTGCCCGGCCCCATGATGAAGTCGCCCTTCCCGTGGAAACAGCACGGCCAGTGCGGCCGCTGGGTGACCGACCGGCTGCCCCATCTGGCCAAGAAGGTGGACAGCCTCGCCTTCCTGATGGCCATGGCCTCGCGCAGCAATGTGCACGGCCCCGCCAGCTACCTGGCCAACACCGGCTTCCAGTTGCCTGGATTCCCATGCGCCGGGGCTTGGATCGGCTACGCGCTAGGCCGCATCACCGACAACCTGCCCGCCTTCGTGGTGCTGCCCGATGCCCGCGGGTTACCCTTCAACGGCATGGGCAACTTTTCCGCCGGCTTTCTGCCCGCCACGCACCAGGGCACCGTCATCAACCCCGAGGCCCCGGTGCCCATCGCAGACCTTAAGGCCGATGCGCGCGCGCCATTCGCCACGGCGGAAGCCTCCCAAGATGGTTTGAAGCTGCTGCAGGATGCCAACCGCCGGTTCGCCGAATCACGCCCCGGCGACAGCCGTCTGGAAGCCCGCTTGCAAATGTACGAGATGGCGGCCCGCATGCAGGCCAGCGCCCCCGAGGCGTTTGATCTTTCTCGTGAAACCACCCGAACCCTGGAAAACTACGGCGCCAATCGCCCGGGTCCGGAAGGGGCCTTCGCCCGCAACTGCCTGCTGGCCCGCCGTCTAGTGGAACGGGGCACCCGCTTCGTGCAGGTCTGGAGCGGTGCTGGCGGCCCCAGCAACAACTGGGATAACCACACCGACATCCCGAAGGAACTGCCCCCCATCTGCAAGCAAGTCGATCAACCCGCCGCCGCGCTGCTGGATGACCTCGCCTCCCGCGGGCTGCTGGCCGACACACTGGTGCTGTGGACCACCGAGTTTGGCCGCATGCCTTTCACGCAGGGCAGCGTCGGCCGAGACCACAACGGCGGCACCAGCGTCGCCTGGATGGCGGGTGCCGGCGTGAAGGGCGGCACCACCCTCGGTGCCAGCGACGACTTCTCCTACCAGGCCACCGAGAACAAAACTTCCATCCATGACCTGCACGCCACCCTGCTCCATCTGCTGGGCATCGACCACGAGAAACTCACCGTCCTGCACAACGGCACCAACCGCAGGCTGACGGATGTGCATGGACGGGTGCTGACGGAGTTGTTGGTTTGAAGGTTGGCAAGAATTAAACAAGAATTTTTAGACATTCATTATTTATTTAATATGATATTTTTATTCATCTTCTTCATTATCCTCGTCGTCAGAACCAGATTTTAAATCTATATCCTCAAGTTTAACCTGTCCGGAAATCCATTGTTCCCTGATTGTTGGATTTTCCTTTATTTTCGCCTCCATTTGTAAACTTTCTAGATATTGGGTAGCATCTGCCTCCATAGTCCACGTTGCTTCCAAGCCAAGCTTTTCCACTTCAGCACGAATTTTTTTAAGCGATACCTTAAAAAACTCTTTACGGTGATTCATTTTGTTAACCTGATTTAAAACTGGACTTTTGCAAAGTTGGAATTCGGCTTGGAAAAATAGGGGGTTTGGGGTCTAATCAGCTGTGAAAACGCTGATTGGCGAAGACCATGGAGGGT